>Ga0209536_100001414_pt1 | contig 40036 bp, 41 predicted proteins | sample DeeMarSeWOR28_12_FD_187461 | JGI IMG/M metagenome (GOLD analysis project Ga0209536, IMG submission 187461) | Marine sediment microbial communities from White Oak River estuary, North Carolina - WOR-2-8_12 (SPAdes) (version 2) | ecosystem: Environmental > Aquatic > Marine > Intertidal zone >... | reverse complement strand
TTATAAAAACTGTATTCCACCTGAAGTAATAGATATATCATGAGGTTTCAAAGAGTGTTTTGTTGCTCTCATTTTTCGAATTGTAAGTTTACGTCTATCCATTGTTGTATCAAGATCCATCAATATAATTCCATCTACCAAAAACTCAGAAATAGTATCACGAGAAAGACTTCTAGAACCCTCAGGAACCTCAGAAGTGACCATCGCAGTACAGTTCTTCTTGCTCAAAATATTTAGTATATGACGTATATGTGTACGAGTGGCAGGAGTAGATTCTAATGGCATATCTTTAGTAATCTTTGAGTGTTCAGTTGGAGCTATTTCATGCACTCCTCTGACCCATACAGGAACCTCGGCAACAGGAGTTAGTGAATCTAATACAATTCGTGAATAATCATTATTATCGATTTCATCTTCGATGTCTTTATGTATGCTTCGCTTATCCAAATCTACATATAAAAATTTCAATTGACCTTTTTCAACAGCTGGCCAAAAATCAAATCCAAGCTCATTTGCTTGTTTGATTACACTTTCTATCCTTTCATCAGAGGTTAGATATAAACAATTTTCACCATTTTGTAAACCTTCCAAAATATAATGGAAGCACATAATAGATTTACCTGAACCAGGGGTACCAGAAATTAATGTTACACTATTTAGGGGATAACCACCTCCCAGTAATACATCCAATTCTTCAAGCCCTGTATGAATTCTAGTTACTTCTCTTTCAAAACTAATATTTTTATTAAACCTGTCCATAGACTGAAACCCTCCATTACCACCTAGCGATATTCTGATTGTTCTTAATTGGCTAGCAATTTAAATAGATTTCCTATATATTAAAATAATTAAAACATTTAATCACAAATTTGAAAAAATTGATATATTAAATTTAAGTTTTTAGCTATTAATAAATGTTTAAAATTACAATACTTGATGGTTATGTTGATGAACCTACATGTCTTGGTGTACCTCCTTACATTAGTCCATATCCAAGATATATAGCTGGAGCAATTTGGAGTTTTTTCAAATCAGCAAATATATCCTATTTAACAATTGATCAAATAAGAAAAGATAAAAATTTTATACAGGTTTTATCAAAATCTGATTTAATTATTGTAATTGCGGGAATGTCAGTTCCAGGAAGATATCTTTCAGGGTTTCCTGCCAGTCCAAATGAAATTATTTATCTTATGAATCAATTATCAGGACCTAAAAAAATTCTAACAGGTCCTGCAGCCAAATTTGGTTTTGGAATATCAGGGGGTAGAAAAACAAGAGATATAGACTTTGTAAAAGATGCTTTTGATTTAATAATAAAAGGTGATGGGGAAACAGTGCTTTCAAATATTTTTAAAAGTGAATTTGATTTTGAAAATATTGATGCATCAAAATCAAGGAAAAATGCATCCTTTATAAGAGATTTTGCAGTACTTGGTTCAAAAATCGTAAAAGCTCATCCTAATTATCCAGATTATCTAATTACTGAAATTGAAACCTATCGTGGATGCCCTAGAAGTATTATTGGAGGATGTTCTTTTTGTAGTGAGCCAACAAAAGGACCTCCTGATTTTCGACCAATAAAAGACATTATCGATGAGGTTAAAGCACTATATGATAACGGAATAAGACATTTTAGGATTGGTAGCCAACCTTGTATTTTTTCATACATGGCAAAAGATTCAGAAAAAAATGAATATCCTCAACCCAATCCAGATGCCTTGGAAAAGCTTTTTAGTGGTATTAGAAAATCTGCTCCAAATCTAAAAACCCTTCATATTGATAATGCTAATCCAGGAACAATAGCTCGTTATCCATCTGAAAGCAAACAGATTTGTAAAACAATTATTAAATATCACACACCTGGTGATGTTGCTGCTTTTGGTGTGGAAAGTGTTGATCCAGGGGTAATTTCTAAAAATAATCTAAAGGCTAGTTCTGAGGAGGTAATGGCTGCAATAAAACTTTTAAATAACGTTGGTTCAAAAAAAGGATTTAATGGTATGCCCGAACTTCTTCCAGGGTTAAACTTTGTTTTTGGGCTTATTGGTGAAACTAAAAAAACATATAATTTAGATTATGAGTTTTTAAAAGATATATTTGATAGAAATTTTCTTCTTAGACGTATAAATATTCGACAAGTAATTCCTATTCCTGGAACAAAAATGTATGATATTGGAAATAAAATTATTTCAAAAAATAAACAACATTTTCTGAGGTTCAAAAAAAAGGTAAGAGAAACAATTGAAAGACAGATGCTAGAAAAAATGTTACCCCAAGGTTCAGTTTTAAATAATATTTATACGGAGAAGCATCAAGGGAAACTAACATTTGGTAGACAAATCGGTAGTTATCCTCTATTGATAGGTATTCCTGGGATATTGAATTTAGATAATTTTTTTGATGTAAAAGTAATTGATTATGGTTTTAGATCAATTACCGCAGTTCCATATCCAATCGATATCAATAAAGCATCCAGAGAAACAATTGAAGCAATACCTGGTATAGGTAAAAAAAGAGCAATTCGAATCCTTGCAAAAAGACCATTTAGAGATAAGAATCAATTTTCTAGCGCATTGGATGATTCTGCAAATATTAATGATATTCTAAAGTACATTTCAATAAAAAATTAAAGATATAATTTGATAATATCAATATAAAATTTTTACTTGCAAAACACTAAATCCTCAAGGTAATTAATAAAAAAGAATAAATATTACAGGTTTGACATAATGAAAAAAGAAAATTTCACCAAGTTAGAAATTAAAATTAATTATCAATTTAAAAACAAAGAATTGCTTAAATGTGCATTAACTCATAAAACATATGCTTTTGAATCTCGTCTACCAATAGAGTTTAATGAACGTCTTGAGCTACTTGGTGATAGTATTTTAGATTTTGTTATAGCTGAACAACTTTATAAAAGCAATAAATATTTTTCTGAAGGAGAACTAACAAGAAGAAAATCATCCCTTGTTAATAATACTTTTTTAGCTGAAAAAGCAAAAAAACTTAGTATAGGACAACATCTTCTTTTAGGAAAAGGTGAGAAGAAACAAAATGGAGATAAAAATCCAACAAATCTTGCAAATGCTCTAGAAGCACTTATTGGTTCAATATATCTAGATTCAGGAATCAAAAAGGTAAAGAAATTTATTTTAAACAATATTTTTAGTAAGGATTACCAATTTTAATTTTTTATTTTATAATCCTATTTTAAATATTAATTAAAGAAACTTTTAAATATGTTTGTCTAATATATAAAATTAACAAATGTTAATAGGGGGTAGATATATGAAAAGAATTTGGCCGCTTATAGTGGTAATAACTCTTGTCCTAAGTGGACTTGGCGCTGTTAATGCACAAGAAAAAGAAGGAAATTTTCAAAAATTTGAAAATATTTCATTTTCTCAACCAACAATAAACACTGATAACAATTATGCAGAAATAAACCTTGAGGAAGGTAATTCATTTTTAATGGAACAGGGCAAACCTATGCTTCCAATGTATACTGAAAAATTTACATTTCCTTTTGGAACGAAAATTTTAAGTGTTTCTTGTACACCTAAAAATATACAATCAATAACTCTTACAAAAGAAATAAAACCTTCACCGCTTGAGGGAACAGCAGGTGAAATTTTAAATAATAAAATAAATACTGTTGATTATGGAACAGAACCATATCCAAATAATTGGTTTAAGTATAACGTGGGTTGTGGTCTAGAAGGCAGTGAAAGAGCGATTTTTGTAAAATTAGAGCTTTTCCCAATTCAATATTATCCAGCTAATAAAAAAATTGAATGGGCAAATGAATTTGATATAGTAGTCAATTATGAACAAGTTTTTGAACCACCTGTAATAGATCAACCTTATACTTTTGTGATTTTAACTCCAAATGATTATATTAGTCAGATTTCTGCTCTTGTCACGCATAAAAACAGTATAGGTGTGCCAACAAAACTTGTGACTCTTAATGAAATATATGCAGGAACACACTTCCCAGTACAGGGTAGAGATGATCAGGAGAAAATCAAATACTTTATAAAAAATGCAATAGAGAGCTGGGCAACTAGCTATGTTATGCTTGTTGGAGGAAGTTCTAAGTTTCCAGTCAGGGAGACACATATTTATATTTCAAGTCATGAAGATGGTGAAATCTTTGTTAGTGACCTTTATTATGCAGACATTTATGATGGAGAGATGAACTTTTGTAGTTGGGACTCTAATGAAAACGATATTTTTGGTGAATATAACTGGCAGGGAAAATATGATACTGTAGATTTATATCCAGATGTTAGTATCGGAAGACTTGCAGCAACATCAACAAGTCAAGTAACAACAGTTGTAAACAAAATAAAGACCTATGAGGTTAACGAAGCCTATACACAAGGATGGTTTACAAACTTTGTTCTTATTGGAGGTGATACATGGGTTCCTGATCATGGTGAAGAAAGTGGTATTCTTGAAGGAGAATATAACAATCAGAAAGCAATCGATGAGATGACCGGATTTTATACTGATAAGATATGGGCATCAAATGGTAGATTAGGAAAATTAACTTATCCTTTTGGAAAAGGAGAAATTTCTGGCTCTATTAATTCTGGTTGTGGATTTGTCTATTGGTCAGGTCATGGAAATACAAACCTTTGGGGTACTCATCCTTTTGAAGGTGGTCACAACGTTTGGATACCTACACCAATTGGTTATTATCTATCAGGAGATGTTGGAGGCTTAAGCAATGGTAATGAACTTCCAATTGTAGTTATAGGAGGATGTTCCTGTGGTAAGTTTAATGTTGACTTCAACTGTTTTGGATGGAGTTGGCTTCAGAATTCAAATGGTGGAGGAATTGCATCAGTTGCTTCTTCTGGACTTTTATATGAATATCTAGGAAGTAGTTGTTCTCAAGGACTTGCTGGTAAAATCAGTATTTACATGTTTAAAGCCTATAAGGACTGGGGAGCATTAACATTTGGTGAGATGTGGAACAAGGCTATTACAAAATATATAGATACAACCTCTATGAAAGACACTGATTTCAAAACAATGGAAGAATGGACCTCATTTGGTGATCCAACACTTGCAATTGGAGATCCCTCACAAGCACCTAATAAACCAAGTAGACCAAGTGGTCCATCATCAGGAAAGGTAGGGGAACAATTAGCTTATACGACATCTGCTATCGATCCAGATGGAGACGATATTTACTATCAATTTGACTGGGATGATGGAACAACAAGCGAATGGATTGGACCTAGAAACAGTGGTGAACAAGTTACTGGATATAAAACATGGACAAAAACCGGTAATTATCAGGTCAGAGTTCATGCAAAAGACGATCATGGTGTAGTTGGCGAATGGTCTGATGCTCTTGCAGTAAGAATCCCAAGATCAAGGTCTATTGAAACCACATCAGGCGGAACATTTACTGCTGAACTTGGTATAAGAGGCAGTGAAGAATCCAATATCCTACTTGACGGAAATTACAAAACAAGAAGTCGATTTATAGTTATATGGGGAACAGCAACTGGTCGTGAAAAACAAGGTAGATTCTTTGGAATTTTTAATGAAAATCGTTTTATAATAAAAGTACCAACCCCAAGACTTTCAATAAAAATATTAGGAAGATGTACAATTGAAAATCAGGAAATTTCAGGTAACTGGATCTGCAGACTTCCAGAGTCAAGAGGATGGATTGAGGGAGAATTTAATCCCTCATAATCTTTTTTTTTATTTTTTAGTTAGACAATATACAAAAATAGTTTCTTCCTCAAATCTACTTTTCATAATAACTTTATAGTTAAAATTATTATTTTTTATAATAGTTTCAAGAGTTTTATGATTTGATTGCGAACTAAAAATAAAATATGCCCTACCATTTTTATTTAGGTGTTTTGATAGTTGCTTAATAAATCTAGAGGTAATTTTAATTCCATTAACTCCTCCATTTGTTGCAATATCAAACCATCCCAATCCACCTACCATCTCATTTTTATTTGTAGGAAGATATGGTGGATTAAAAATTATTACATCAAAAACTTCATTTTTTCTTATAGGTTTAAATAAATCACCCTTTCTTACTTCAAAGTTACCTTCTATCAAGTTTTTGTTTCTCATATAATTTCTTTTAGTCAATTCAACAGAATAAGGGTTGATATCAGTACAAACAACATTTGAACCAATTCGTGCACATTCTAGAGCAATAAGTCCACAACCTGCTCCAATTTCAAGAACAGCATCAGATTTTTTTATGCTAATTGCATTTATTAATAAAAATGAATCTTCAGCAGGGTCGTAGACCTCAGGATGAATTTCAAGAGTTAGCTCATTAAATTGAAAAAATTTTACTGGAATATTTTCTTTCAAGTGATAACTTCATATTTTCATATCTTTTAAAAAGTTTTATATAGAAAAAACTGCTCTCAAAAGACATGCAGGAGAGATCTAAAGCACAAATAACAATTGGACTTTTAGCATTTTTTGCAAGTGTATGGGTGTTATATGAATATGCAAAAGGGTATCCAACATTAATTGAGTCCATCGGAATAGTAATTATTCTTCTTGTTGTCATGCTTGTACTTGCATATATATTAATAGCAATTCTTGAATGGATAAATATATTTGACCTGAAAACTAATGCAATTCTTACTTTAATTGTACTTACAGCATTTATGATAAATTTAACAATTTATTTATTGACAATCCAAAATTAAAAAATTATCTTTTATTCATTTTTTTAAGGAGGTTCATGAATTTTTCCTTGCTTTCATTAAGAGCATTTTCTGCAATCTTTCTATCAGTTATATTTTTTAAAATAATTGTTGCTCCATTTCTTCCGTCCTCAAAAGTTGTGGGCATTATTTTTATTTTAAAATAGTAAAAACCACTTTTACCCTTAAAATCAATATTAAGAGAGATGTCTCTACCTTGAAGAGCTTCTTTAATTCCTACCATTATCTCTCCTTCATCCTTGAATATATCTCTTATTGTTTGAATTACAGATTGCCCAATAATACTACCCTTTTTTTGTCTAATAAAATTTAATAATGATTCATTAATCATTGTAATCTTAAAATTTTCATCATATATCAATATATAATCAGAGGTGTAATTCAATAAATCCATAACAGGGATTCTACGAGCTGGAAAAAATACTTTTGCAGGACCAAAGGTTATCATTTCTACATGACCTGAAATTCGCATAATATCAAGATATTTTGCAACAGAATTTCTATTTACTCTGATTTTTCTTGCTATATCTGTTACTGTCATTCCTTTTGGGTTTTCTTTTAAGGTCTTTTTTATCAATGAAATTTCCTGCTGGTAATCATCCATTGATTGAGTATATTTTATAAACTATTTATGCATTTCTCTTTCGTATTGCTCTTTTGCAATGCAAAGAGCGATATATTTAAATATTAGTAATTGTTTACAGGTTTTGCAAGGCGTTATTGCATTGCAAAGGTGAAAAAAGTGTGGGGTAAAAATTTCATATCTAGAAAAATCAATCCATTAGATAGAATAATTTTGTTAAATATAAATAATCCCCAATTTAAAAAACAACATAAAAGAGTGTCAATGTGCCGGTTAAGCTATATCCGCATCCCATTCCATAGAATTTTGAAAGCTTATCGGCACTTAAGTTTAAAAAAAATCATACAAAAACTTCCTATCTATTAAATTTCCTCCCCCTATAAAAGAGGTACCTCAAGGAGGTGCATCCCGTCTCTCAAAAAAAAGAGGAGGTACCTCTTCTTTTTTTGAATTTAATATTTTTAATATAGATAATCTTATAAAATTAGAATATATTAAAAGTTTATAGAGGATCATATTATGAAAAAAACTACATATGTATATTTTATAAGTATTGTATTAGTTTTATTACTTAGCCCAATAGTCTCAGCTACACAAATATCAAAAACAATCAAAGCATCAACAGATGATTACAATACCATTGGTGATTTAAATTTAAAAATAGCAGAAGCAGTTAATATGGTAAATGAACCAATGCTTAAATCATTTTTAGAAGAATTAGTATCAATTGGTCCACGAATGACTGGAACATATGGCTGTGAAAAAGCAGCAGAATACCTGTATGAACAATTTCAAGATTTTGGACTTGAAACTAGATATCATAATTGGGCTACAATAAATAATAAACTTCCACTTAGGCACTATAAAGGACAAAATATTGAAGCTACTCTTAATGGAACAAATAAAGATTGTGAGGAAATATTAATATTTAATGCTCATTATGATACAGTAAAAAACTCCCCTGGGGCAAATGATGATGGTTCTGGAGTTGCTGCTGTACTAGCTGCTGCTTATATTTTAAACAAATTTGAATTTAATAGAACAATAAAATTTGTTGCTTTTTCAGGTGAAGAAGTAGGTCTTATCGGAAGTAGAGCTTATGTAAAAGAGATTTATGAAAATAATGTAGAAATTCTTGTAGAGTTTAATGCAGATATGATAGGATATGCAGAAACTGTTTATGGTGGAAAAAATATTACTTTGGTACCAACAGAAGATGCAAAGATTCTAGTCGAAGATATCAAATCTGTAAATAATAACTATGGTATCAATTTCAATATAAATGCAGGTAATATTATTACACCAGGAGGATCTAGAGGGGGAAGTGACTATTATGATTTTGTTTTATATGGTTATGAAGCTATTGCTTTTTGGGAGTCAGAATGGAATCGAGATTACTTTCATAATCCAGAAGATACTATTGAACATATCAACTTTAGTTATTTTGTAAATGTCACAAAACTTATTGTTGGATCACTAGCATATCTTGCTGACAAAGTAGAAATTAATCATCCTACCTTAAGAATTGGATCACCGAAACGTGGAAGATTATATTTTGAAGATAGAACTTTAAGAATATTTAAACATCATAGAACAATAGTTATTGACGATGTGTTAATCTGTACAGAGGTTAAACCAGGAGATTCTCCTATTGAGAAAGTCGAATTCTATATGGATAATAAACTAAAATATACAGATTACGAAAAACCATATCAATGGAGGATAAATCAATTATCTTTTAGAAAGCATTCAATAAAAGCAGTAGCATATGATGAAGAAGGAAGAACTTCTAGTGACGAAATTAAATTTCGTTTCATCAATTTAATGTTGAAACGATAAAAATCATTTGAAATAATTATCAACAAAATTATAAGATTAATCTTTATAACCATTTTTGGTTTTTAAATGAAAGTAGCATTAGTAACAATGAGGCCAAAGATCGCAAATAAAAAGGCAAATCTTGAAAAAATGGAAAAATACATTGAAAAAACAAAAGCAGACATCTATGTTTTTGGAGAACTAACCATATGTGGATATCATGTAAAAGATGAACTAAGAGATATAGCAGAAACTGTAGATGGACCATTAATCAACCATATTAAAAAAATTGCAAAGAAAAAAAATTGTTATATTGTTTTTGGAATGCCTTTAAAACACAACAAAATTAGAGGTATTATTCATAATGCATCGGTTCTTGTTCATCCAAATGGAAAAGTTGATACCTATAATAAATGGTTCTTACCAACAATTGGTCCTTTTGAAGAAAAAATATTTTTTGATGAAGGTGAAGAACTAAAACTTTGCGATACAAAATTTGGGAAAATTGGGCTTATTGTATGTTATGATTTATATTTTCCAGAACTTTGTAGAGCATATACTCTGATGGGTGCAGATATAATTATTTGTATATCAGCAACTCCTTCTGTTACAAAAAAATATTTTGAAACTCTTATTCCTGCTCGTGCCGTGGAAAACACAGTTTTTATGATTTATGCAAATCTTGTTGGAACACAGGAAAATCTAGTTTTTTGGGGTGGTTCACAAATTTATGATCCCCTTGCAAAATTAATTGTTAAAGCACCATACTATAAAGAAAGTATAACAACTTGTGATATTGATTTAAAACAACTTGAATTTGCAAGAGCAAATCGTCCTATTATAAGAGATATCAAATCTGAAATTTATCATGACCTTTATAATTTGTCAAGAAACATCAATACTAAATAAAATATGAAATTTAAGAAAAGTTTTTACACGCTTAAAGTATTTGGGGCAATCTAATTTGTTGTTTCTCACTTGTGGGGAGTAATCCGATGACAGGCTATAATGCCAAGGATATTACTAAGCTTAATTTAATTGCAGTTAAAATAAGAAAGCATATAATCGAAATGCTATACAAAGCAAAATCTGGTCATCCAGGTGGCTCTTTATCTGCAGTTGATGCACTTGTAGCATTGTATTTTGTTCATATGAAACTTAATCCAAAAAAACCATGCGATCCAAATAGAGATCGTTTTATACTTAGCAAAGGTCATGCTGCTCCAGCTCTTTATGCAGTTCTGGCAGAAAGAGGGTATTTTCCAGTTGAGGAATTAACAAAATTAAGAACTATTAATTGCATGTTACAAGGCCATCCAGTTTGTACATATATACCAGGAGTTGAGGCTTCTACTGGTTCTCTTGGTCACGGACTTTCATTTGCAAATGGTGTGGCTCTTGCAGGTAAACTTGACAAAAAAAGCTATAATGTTTATGCAATGCTTGGGGATGGAGAAACAGGGGAAGGTCAAGTTTGGGAGGCAGCAGCAGTTGCAGCTCATTATAGACTTGATAATCTAACAGCAATGATTGATAGGAATTTTTTACAGATTGATGGCCATACTGAAAATGTCTTAAAACTTGAATCAGTAAGAGACAGATGGAGTTCATTTGGATGGAATACAATTGAAATCGATGGACATGATATTGAAAAAATAATAAATGCACTAACAGAGGCAAATGAATACAAACGAAAACCTTCCATGATAATACTCAATACAACAAAAGGGAAAGGCGTTTCTTTTATGGAAAATAATGTTGATTTTCATGGTGTACCTCCAAATGAAATTGAAAGAAACATCGCAATTGAAGAATTAACCCTTGCAGAAAAAAGATTGGAGGCAGCACTTTGAGTAATAAAGTTATGGTTAATCCAAGAAATGCCTACGGTGAAGCACTCATCGATCTTGGCAATAAATATAAAAATTTAGTAGTTCTTGATGCAGATCTCTCAAAATCAACAAAAACAATAATGTTTGCTAAAAAGTATCCTGATAGGTTTTTTGAAATGGGAATTGCAGAAGCAAACATGATAACAACAGCAGCAGGACTTGCATCATGTGGAAAACTTCCTTTTGTTAGTACCTTTGCAGTATTTGCAACAGGTAGAGTCTATGATCAAATAAGAATGGATATAGCATATTCAAATGCAAATGTAAAGATTTTTGCAACTCATGGTGGAATAAGTGTCGGGAAAGATGGAGTAAGCCATCAGATGATTGAAGATATTGCTCTCATGAGAGTTCTTCCAAACATGACAGTAATAGCACCAAGTGATGCTATACAAACAGGTAAAATAGTTCATCTAATGGCAGAAAAACATGGACCAATGTATGCAAGAGTAGGAAGAGCAGATGCACCTTTAATTTATGAAAAACAAGATATTCAAGAAATAAAGATTGGAAAGGGCATAGTTGTCTCTGATGGAGCAGATATTTCCTTTATTTCCTGTGGAACAATGGTTGAACCCGCATTAGAAGCTCAAAAAACATTAGCAAAACAAGGAATAAATGCTCGTGTAATAGATATGCATACAATAAAACCAATTGATGAAAACCTAATTTTAAATTGTATAAGAGAAACAAAAGCAATAATTACTGCAGAAGAGCATTCAATTATTGGAGGTCTTGGTGCTGCAGTTGCAGAACTAATTGCTGAAAAAAACCTATCAACAAAATTTTTGAGAATGGGTATAAAAGACACATTTTGTGAAAGTGGAAGTCCAAGTGATCTACTTGAAAAATACCAGCTAAATGAAAAGCACATGGTAAAAAATGCAGTAAAACTTTTAAAATAATTATCTTGTTGTAACAATTGTAAGAATATCTTTATCTTTTAATTTATGATCAAGACCAACCTTTTGAGAGTCATGCTTTGCGGAAGTTCCAGTTACTGTAGCATACCTAAATTTATTTTTAAAATCTCTATGAAGATTTTCACAGGCATCATTTACAGTATTTCCTTCCCTCAAAATTAAGGGTTCATTATAATCAATTTGTTTTCCAACAGGTTTCATATATATACGCATTAATTTTAATTCAGAAAAAATTATATCTCTTAGTCTATCAAGTCCTTTCCTTTTTAGTGCAGATATTTCAATGAGCTTCCAAGACTTTTGCTTAATTTTATTAATTTGGTTCAATAAAACTTCTTTTGAAACTAAATCTATTTTGTTAATAATTACAATTGCAGGTACATAGACAATATTTTGGATAAAAACATCGATTAGTTGGTCCTCTGTTATATCATCACGTACGATAATATTTGCATTGATAACATATTCTGAAGCAATCGATTTAATCAATTCTTCATTAAGATAGGTAAGTTTAGTTGCAGCAGTAACATTTATTCCACCTTGACCAGTTCTTTTTACAACAACATCTGGTTTTCTTTGATTTAAACGAAGACCTGCCTTTTGAAGCTCAAGAGTCATAAGATCAAGATGATTTTCATGCTGAGCATCTATCATAAATAGAACTAAATCAACATTTCTGATAGCAGAAAGAATTTCTCTTCCTCTACCTTTACCTTCAGATGCACCAGATATAAGACCTGGAAAATCTAACAATTGAATCCTTGCACCATTATGATTCATAATTCCTGGAATAACATTAATTGTGGTGAAATCATATGAACCAACACGACTATCGGCATCTGTCAGTTTATTCATTAGAGTGCTTTTTCCAATACTTGGAAAACCAATAAGACCAACTGTTGCATCTCCGGATTTCTTTATTGCAAAACCTTTTCCTTTAGCACCAGCACTTTTTCTTTTGTCAATCTCATTTCTTAGTTTTGCAAGTTTAGCCTTTAATTTACCAATATGATGCTCTGTAGCCTTATTTTTTTGAGTATTGAAGATTTCATCTTCAATATCTTTTATCTGTTTTTCAATTTGAGATGTATCCATTTTTAAAACACGCAAATGAATAACAGTTTTATAAAAACAACTGTTTATTATTTTGTTATAATTGTTCCAGTTTCACCGATAAATGCATTCCATCCTTTTTCAACATCAGAAATTATTACTTTTTTACCTCCGGACTCAATAAATCTAATAGCTGCCAATATTTTAGGACCCATACTACCTAAAGGAAAATGACCTTCTTCATAATATTTTTTTAACTCTTTTAATGTTATTCTATCTAATTTCTTTTCTTGATTTGTTTTATAGTTAAGATAAACCTTTTCAACATTTGTAAGAATTAATAATAATTCTGCATTAATTGCTTCAGCAAGACGTTCTGAAGCTAAATCCTTATCAATTACAGCTTCAAGACCATCAAGTCCCCATCCTTCTTTCTCAATTACTGGCATTCCTCCCCCACCAGATGCAATAACAATAATATCATCATCAAGCATTTTATTGATTATCTCCCCTTCAACAATTGATTTTGGATCAGGAGAAGGTACAACAATTCGCCATCCATCAGTTTCTCTTTTTACTTGAAAACCCTCTTTTTTTATTTCTTCAACCTCCTTATCTGAATAATAAGGACCAATCGGTTTTGTAGGATTTTTAAATGACGAATCATTTTCATCAACTAAGACTTGAGTAATCAAAGTAACAACAGATCTTTTTATATTTGCCTTTTTTAGAGCATTGGATATACACTGCTGAATCATATATCCAATAAAACCTTCACTTTCTGCAACACAAATTCCAAGCGGCATAGGAGGCGTTACATCTTTTGCTAGATCGTTTTGAAGTAGAATTGCACCCACCTGGGGGCCGTTACCATGGGTAATAACAACGTCCCAACCCTCCTTTATTATTTTTACAATTGATTTTGTAATATTACGAGTATTTTCAAATTGTTCGTAAATTGTTCCCTCTTGATTTTCTTTAATTAATGCATTTCCACCAAGAGCAATAACTGCTTTTTTTCTCATAAATTCAAGAAGTAGAACATAATCGATATATAAAAAATATAACTATCAAATATAATTAAACACCCTTATATACTAATAATCATTTTTATTTTCATTTATGAATTATGAAGAAAAAAGAGTCAATCTTGTTAAACAATTAATTTTAGAAAAAAGAATAAAAACTAAAGATGTTGAAAAAGCATTTTTAGAAGTTGAAAGAGAAAATTTTGTTCCAGATAAAATAAAACAATATGCATATATGGATACTCCTCTTGAAATAGGAAATGGACAAACAATTTCAGCACCCCACATGGTTGCAATAATGGTAGAAGGTCTTGATATTAAAAAAGGTCAAAAAATTTTAGAAATTGGAGCCGGATCGGGATATCACGCAGCAATTGTATCAAAACTTGTTGGAAAAAAAGGTCATGTATACACTGTTGAAAGACACTCATCACTTGTTGAAAATGCTAAAAAAAACCTAAAAAAATCAAAAATTGAAAATGTAACAATAGAAACTGGTGATGGTTCAGAAGGATTGCAAAAATATGCACCATATAATAGAATATATGTCACATGTGCAGCACCTGATATCCCACAACCATTAATTGACCAATTGAAAAAAAATGGAAAACTTATGATTCCAGTTGGAAGAATGATATCTCAACTTGAATTAATTGAGAAAATAGAAAATAAGATTCATAGGAAGAATCTTGGTGGATGCGCTTTTGTACCACTTGTTGGAAAATATGGATTTTAAAGTTTGTAACCTATATCTCTCAAGAATTTTTTTCTCCAGGCAATATCTTTCTTATTTTCTATTCCTTTAGGACTAAAACCATCGATTACTCCAAGAATCCCTCTTCCTTTTTCATTTCCGAACTTTGATTCAGCAATAATTACCTTTGTTGGATTTGCAGTAGCACAATAAATAAAACAAACCTCAGGAATTAATTTAATTTCATTTAAGACATTTAATGGAAAACAATCCTTCATAAAAATAATAAAAGTGTGACCTGCGCCAATGTTTGATGCGTTTTTTTCAGCGAGTTTTTTTAGTTCAACATCATTTCCCTCGCTTCTAATTTTACAAGCACCACTTGCTTCACAGAACGCAATACCAAATTTACCATTTGGAACTGAATTAACCATTGCCTCAAAAATATCTTCTACAGTTTTAATAAAATGGGTTTGTCCAAGTATATAATTCATATCATCTGGTTTTTCGATTTTTATTATTTTTATTTCCAAATCCTCCATCAAATCATTCCTCCCGATTTATAAAAATTGACTTAATTGCATCAATTAAGTGTTATTTAAAGATTATATAATTAAATCAAAGTGTTATTCTGATAAGATAATAATTTTATGAATAATTACCTACGTAATTAGCAAAATCAATTTTTAAATATCCAATAATATTCTAATAAAAAATAATTAAAAAAGAGAATTTCTTTATTTTTTAGTGTGATATTTACTCCATCTTACTCTTCTAGGGATTCTTTTTAAATCTAGCATATTCTTCTGACATTTATGTTTGCAGAAATGATAAACTGTACCATCTTTTTTAATATACATCTTTCCTGTACCAGGTTCAATTTCATTTCCACAAAATGAACAATTTCTTCTTTCTACCATGTTAAAAATCCCTATGGACCACCAAGTCTCTTTGCCTCTCTTTGTGTTTCACTAAGCATTAGAATATCGCCAAGTCTTATAGGCCCCATAACATTTCTGGTGATAATTTTTCCTTTATCAACACCATCAAGGACTCTGACTTTAACTTGTGAAGCCTCACCAGCCATACCAGTTCGATCGATTATCTCAACAACTTCGCAAGGTGTTCCTTCTACCATATTCTAACCCTATTTTTTCAAAGATTCAATCTTTTTTACAATGTTTTCAATACCAGCTCTATCTTTTCCAGGATTTAAAATAGCGACTGCTGCAGTTGGAACATGAAGACCAGCAGAGCTACCTAACTCTTGTTTACTTGGAACATAAGTATATGGAATATTTTTTTCTTCACACAAAATCGGCATATGGGCAAGAATCTCTTCAGGTGTTACATCTTCTGCCATAACAACTAGCTTTGCTTGACCTCTCTCAATTTGCTTTGTTGCCTCATTTGCACCTTTACTAATTTTACCATTATCTCTAGCTCTTTCAACAAGATCATAGGCTAAATCCTGAACCTCCTTTGGCGCCTGAAATCTTACATATATAGCCATTTATTAGCCTCCTTTTTAAGCTTTCATAGATTTTTCTTCTTTAGGAAATGTAAAGCCTTGAATGTAGGGCCCATATAAAAACCTTTTTCAGATATCAGTAGCTCCGAATGTAGATTTTGAAAGGTCTCTTTTTCTTAAAAATCTATCAATACTGTAGTTCTATAATAATAAATCACTGGTAAAAACAAAAGAAAAACAGTTAATTACTCATTTAAATTCACAAAAATTCAAGATATAAATCTACTCTAAAATAACAAAAAAAAAAACATGTATGAAAAATGTAATATTCACCAAAAAATATTTATAGTTATTATAACTACAATAGTTATGGTAACTATGAATTATAAAACAATTAATGTAACATCTAAAACATATGAAAAACTTGTTCTATACAAACATGGCAATATGAGCTTTGATGATGTCATCAATGAGTTTATGAGTCAAATTGAAGAAAAAAAATTTTATAACCATGTTCTTAAGGAACATAAAAAAAGGATGCAAAAAATTAAAGCTGGAGATTATGTTGAGTCTGATAGCATAGAAGATGCATTAAAAAATGCTTGAGGTAATTTTTTGGAACTTAACAAAAAATCATCTAATTATAGAATTCTCCAGGGTAAAGATTTTTTAAAAGATGTTAAAAAAATTCTAAAAAGTGGAGATAAATCATTAATATCCGATATTCAAAAAGTTATCGATGAATTGAAAATTGATCCTCATAAGAAACGGCCAAAAATAGATATTAAACTTATATCTTCTAAAAAAGAATCAATATACCGTGTTAGGTTAGGAAAATATAGATTAGTATACGAAATAGATGAAACGAATAAAACTATTTTAATTACTATGTTTTTTATTCGAGGGAAAGGATATCAATAATTATAGATGTTTTATAATGAAATATAAAATGTTTTTGAGAATATACTCAATAAAAATGAAAAAAAGAGTGTTCTTTCTCTGAAACAAAGATGATAACAAGTTAAAAAGTGATAGTTCTTAGAGCAGTTTTATTCCTATAAAACTGGGTTTCTTTCTCATATTTTTACATTCGGAAGTACTGGATATCAGTAATTCCGAAGGTAGATTCAAATTGGCAAAGGAATTCTCTCAACTTCAAGACCATCTGCAGTAGGATATTCTTCAACAATAAAGCAATATATATTTTTCTTCTTAAGATCTGCTGCGATTTTTTGGAGAAATATAATATCCAACTCTATTCTTTTTTTACGTTTATTTATAAAAATTTTACTTTCATCAAGGTTATACTCTTTTTTTAATAAATTACAAAGAAAATCTAATGAAAAAATTTTTGCGTATAATATACCTTTTAGAATAGTCCCTTCTTTTGTAATCACTTCAAAACCTTTAGCAATTGATATTGCTCTTCTTTTAATTCGATTTCTAAGCTGTGTTGCATCTTTAAAAGATGATGAACAATAATGAATACCTATATCTAAATCTGATAATTTTTTAATAATGTTATAAGCTGATTCTTGACTTCCTTCAACTCCAGCTGATATATCATCTTTAACATTGAAACCTTTAATCTTCAATATTTTTGCGTTAGTTTCAGAATATTCAAGTTCATTTAAATTCAACCATTTTACTCCTTTATTATTTGCCCATTTTATCAATGAAATTATTTCTTCATCCTTATTAGGAATTACAGGTATCTCAATTGCAACATCAGCACTTGTTTTCAATGCATCATTTATCGAATGAATTATTGGACTGCTTTCCATATTAATCCAATATTTAGGCTCCGGATGAAATCTAATTTCATCTAATCCTACTGAAGTAAGATCTTTTATATGTTCACCATTTTTTAACCCAGAAGTATACAAATGAATATGAAAATCTGAATCAAATTTTTGTTTAAGAACCAAAATAAATCTTTTTGTTCTTCTCCAAACATTTAATGGGTCACCGCCAGTAATACCTGCACCTGTAGCATTAATTAATTCTGCCTCATGAATCAATTTATCTGTATCATTTTCATTTTTTAGTTCCCATTCATTTGCAAATATTCTATCCTTACCAAGTTTTTTATCACTCAATGGACAATAAAAACATTTTGCAGGACAAAGACCAGTAATTAAAACTACCATCTTTGAACCTTTCCTACACATTTTACAAGCAGGAGATAAGGGATTAGTATAGATACTTTCATTTAGCCAAGAATAAATCTTTTTCATTCTAGACCCTTTGAAGTTATTTTAAAAACAGCCTTTCTTCCAATTTCTTGAGATGGATGTTTAATTATTGTTGCCTGCCTTTTCCCAATTCCAATTTTTTCTAATTTTAAAATCGTTTTTACAATTCTCTGAATTCCTTTACCAGCAAATGGTTTTACATCATCATTTTTAGTTGAATAAACCTGTCCAGAAATAATTACAAAAATATTTTTTCTCCTTGCAGCCACTTGTAAATCTGTTATTTGTCTATTTAAAGATCGATCTGCAAATTTTTCATCACTTTCTAAAGTTAGTCGATATAGGAGATTAAAAGTATCTAAAATTATCAACCCCAGATTTTTAATTTTCATTGCATTATTTATCATTTCTTCCTGCTGATTAAGAGAAGATGGTTTAAAAAATAATATTTTTGAAAATATTTTTTTTGAATCAATATCATTACATAATTGATTTAACCTTTCTAATGACAAACCATTGCTTACTATGTAAGCAACTATTTTGCCATTTGCTGCACATTCTCTAGCAGCTTGTAAACAAAAATTTGTTTTTCCACTACCTGGTTCTCCGTAGATTTCCGTAATTGATTTACTTTCTATACCTCCGCCTAAAAGAACGTCAAGAGGTTGACAATTTATTTTTAAATGATTCATCTACAAATCTGTGAGTATCATTAGAAATAAAAAGGTTTTTAGTAGTTAAAATTATGATTTTTAGTTAAAATCTTTCTTTACTTACAAAAATTAATGAATTAAAAAAACTACAAAATTGTTTCCTTAAAGCTACAAGCCTTACAGATTTCTTGAGATGTTGGTTCACCACATTTAATACATTTTATTAATATTGCGGGTGGATATCTTTTAATCAAAAGATCTTTAATTTCATTATAACCATTCAAAATACTGTGTCTTGTTCCAGGATGATTATATTCCAGATTGTCAATTATATCTCTAAAAACCCCACGCAGTGCATGGGATGAATAAGGACATTCACCATCATAGTATTCAATATTTTTTAAAATTGCATATAAGGTTACTTCTTTTTCTGGAATAACACGGAGAGGCATCATACGAGGTACAAGACCTGGTTGTATTTTTTTATGCGGACCCAAACGCGCAAGTTTTTGAATATCTCCATTAACAAAGTTCATTAAAATAGATTGAGACATATCGTCTAAATTATGACCTGTCACAAGCTTATCAACTTTGAGTTCCTTAGATCTTTTATTTAGGCAAAACCTTCTAAAAACACCACAATAGCTACATTCACCAAGATTTTTATTTGTAAAGACTATTTCATCAAGAGATTTACCAATAGTATTTTCAAATGAAACAATATTATGTTCAATACTTAGTTTTTTACAATTTCTAACTGCATATTTAACACTTTCTGGTCTATATCCTTTTATCCCTTCATCAATAGTTATAGCAATAAGCTCAATATTGGGTCTTTTTGAAAAAATATCATTTATAATATGAAGGGCAACTGTACTATCCTTACCACCAGATATTGCAATACCTATTCTTGAAGCATTCTTAGTTTTTCCCTGTTTTTTTATATCCTTTTTTACCCTTCTTTCAAAATATTCAATAAAATGATCTTTACAAAGATGTGTTCCATTGTATCGAATAAATGTAATTGCTTGTTTTTTACACTTACTACAGGTTAAACTCATAAATTATCCTCAATAAATTCTAAATAAAATATTTATTGATTTAACATTTCTGCTTGGACTTCAAAAGCAATTATAGGATACTCTAATTGAAAGTTTGATATAGTATTTGGGTGTAATTCTCCATAAATTCCAATTTTTTTATTTTTAACAATAATTGATGCACATCTACCATTAACAAAAGCTTTATGTTGATTATTATCGATTTTAAACTGTGTTCCTGAATCCCTCATAATAGCATCTACCAATGACTTACATTCAGTAAAATTTGCTTTAGCATCTATTTTTACAAATCCAAGATTATGTTGATTTTTATAATTATTAACAACAATTCCAAGTTCAAAAATTTGCTGAGGTAAAGGATGATGTCTATTTTCATTTAATATCTTAAGTAATGAAGGAATCAAACCAACGCGTAAACAAGTATAATCTTCTCCAATTGGATTTTCAATTCTAACTCTCTCAGAAATATCTAGGTCCATTTTTGTAAATTCATCTCTTTCATTAGAAATTGTAAAGGTTGTCACTTCATTGAAGCCCAATCCAATCATTATGTTTCTAAGATTTCTATATAAATTGTAATTAGGTAGAGTCTTACCAAATGTTAATGCCTTAGGAAATTCGATTTCAAATTTATCAAAACCAAAACCAACTGCAACATCTTCAACTAAATCTATATCATGTAAAATATCTGCTCTCCAAGCTGGAATCTCTATATTTACTTTAGATTTACTAGTAACTGCATTATATCCCATTTTGCTTAAAGTTATAGCAATATCCTTTCCATTAAGTTTAGTACCAAGAATCTTATTTACATAGTCAACTGAAATACTTCTTTTATTAGGTTTTAAGTTTGGTGAGACAATAGATTTTCCCTTATCTATAACAGTTGTTGTAAAAATCTGTCCCCCTCTTTCTGCAAGAGATGTTGTTACAATGTTTATAACATAATTAATGGCTTTTATATCAGTTCCAGTAACATCTATGAAAAGATCAGTTGTAAAGGGTGTTACTTCGGTTAAACTACCATTAATTATTGGAGGATAAGAAAGCACATTATTATTAGAATCAACAATCAATGGGTGTTTATCAAAATCCTTCAATAAGTGAGCATAATCTACACCTTTTTCATGCTTCTCAAGAATCTCACTTAATGTCATTGATTCGATCTTATTTAAAGGAACAAATTCAACAGAATCAGGATCAACTGCTTTATATGTAAAAGGAGGTTTAACAGGTTCAAAATTATGAACTCCAATAGCCACCTTTTTTCTGTTTCTGCCTATACCACCATGAAGTTTTTCTTGAAGTTCCATTAAAGAAGCAATTAATTCATCTGTCATTGAAACATTTTTAACTAGTGCTGTTACAACAAAAGGTCTAACTTTTTTAACAGATGAATCAATTTTAATTGTAATATCTGATTTTTTAGTAGAATAACTCTTAAGCCCTGTTTCAAATTCAAAAAATGCTCTAGATGCTCTAGCAATACCCTCAACAGATGCAAGATCAGGTCTATCTGGGAAAAATTCAATGCTAATCTCATCATCTTCTACCTTATCAAGATCTGCACCTATCATAGGTAATTTCTTAACTAGTTCATCTTTTGAAATTTTATGACCAAGAATTGAAATAAAGTCATTATAATCAAACGTAACAACTGGCATATGAAGGGGAAATATGTTTTCAGTATTTTAATGAATGGGATTAAGGAAATTATTGTAATTTTTAAAATAAATTATTTAAAAAACCTTTATTTATCCAAATCTAAAATTGGAGATTAGAATGAGCAATTTCAAGCTAGTAATGTTTGATATGGATGGAACTCTTATAAAGGATAGAGGAATATTTGTAATTGCTGAAAAAAAAGGGTTCAAGGACGAATTATTAAAAAAAATAAGAAACTATAATTTAGAATTTTATGAGAGAAGTATTGATATTGCTAGATTATCCAAAGGTTTGAACAAAACAGATCTATTGGAGATATTTAGATCAATAATTTTGAGTGAAAATGTTGAAAAAGTAATAAAAGAACTGAAAAAACATAATATAAAAACTGCAGTTGCAACTGATAGCTATAAATTTTTAGCAGATGATTTAAAAGATAGACTAGGCTTGGATTACTCTTTTGCTAATAATCTTATTATAAAAAACGATATTATTACTGGAGAATTGGAAATCCACAATAAGAATCTTACACAAGATTTTTTCAGCGGAAAGATATACTCTATTTGTAAAAGCTGTGCTTTGGAACAACTATGTAAAGATCTTGGTATCAATTTAAAGGAAACAATTGCAGTTGGAGATGGAAAGGTAGATATTGGGATGATTAAAAAAGCAGGATTAGGAATTGCATATAATGCACCAGAAGAAGTGCAAAGAAATGCAGATATTGTAACCAATGATTTGAGAGTAATTTTAAAATATATTTAGATGTGGTAGTATGGATATAAAGCAAGATGAAATAACAACACTTCATGAGTTATGTGTTGATAAAAATAAGTTATTAAAAAGTGTAAGTGATGCTGCTTGTGAGCGGCCTGTTTCTGTAATAATGCCAATGCTTTATAGAGAAATAAAAAGTGATGCGTTAAAAAATATATTAAAAGGATTAAATAGGTGTACTTATCTAAATGAAATTGTAATACCATTGGCTGCAAAAAATGAAAGAGAATTCAGACAAGTTAAACGTTTTTTTTCTGATTTAAAAATACCGAAACTAATTATGTGGTGCAATGGTCCAAGAGTTGATAAATTATTAAATGAACTAAAACTAGAAGGTTTAAATCTTTTAAAATATAGTGGAAAAGGAAGAGATGTTTGGCTTGCTATGGGTATCGCAAGTATAAAATCATATGCATTTGCCCTTCATGATGCAGACGTCCTTCATTATGATGAAATGATACCAAGTAAACTTTTATATCCAATAATTGAACCTGAGTTAGATTTCAAATTTAACAAGGGATATTATGCTAGAGTAAATATGCAAAAAAAGATAATTTTTGGTCGTGTATTTAGATTGTTTCTTCATCCTTTATTAAGAGCATTTGTGGACAATATCGGTTGTGAAACTGATTTTGTTAGGTTTTTAAGGTCTTTCAGATATCCAATTTCGGGAGAATTTGCATTAACTAGTGATCTAGCTAGAGATGTCGATCTACCAGGAGATTGGGGGATAGAAATAGGTATTATGTCTGAAATGTACAGAATTGTATCTTTAAAAAATATTTGTCAAACAGATTTAGGTTTTTATGATCACAAACATCAACCAGTGGGATCTGTTGATAAAGGTCTTTTAAAGATGACGGGAGATATTTTAAAAACTCTTTTACGAGTTTTAATAGAAGAAGATCACCTTGAGATATCAAAAGAAAATCTAATTTCTTTAAGAGTTTTATATGTTAGACACGCAAGAGATTGCATTAGAAAATATCATGCCGATGCTCATTTCAATAGTCTTAATTTTGATAGACATCTTGAAGAAACAATGGTTGAAAAATTCAGTCAACAAATAATGAATGCTGGAATTTCATATATGAGAAAGCCAGTTGGGACGCGTATACCAGACTGGTTAAGAACTCTTTCTGCAAGAAGAAAGATTAGAGAACAACTTCTTGAAATTGTAATTGATGACAACAAATAATGGAGAAGAGATTGATGAATCAGAATTGGAATAGAGATATGAATCTTAAGAATGAATTAATTCAAAAATGTGAAAATATAAAAACGACTGATATTATGGTTGGAGTTCTTTGTAAGAATGTTGAAACTACTGTTTTAAATGTTTTAAATGTGATAAATGAAGGACTCTATAGATATTTTCCTGATTACAAAAAGGCAATTGTTATTTGTCTTGGAAATTCTACTGATAAAACAAACGAAGTAATAGATCTTTTTCAACCATATAATACTATAGAAAAAATTGTTACAAATGATATAATTAATGCAGGGAAAGGCGCAGGTGTCATGACAATCTTTGAACTTGCACATTGTTCAGAGGCAAAATCTGTTGTCTTAATAGATGGCGATCTATTAAGTATAAAACCAGGATGGATTCAGACAATTGCAAATCCAATAGTATATGGAAGAGCTGATCTGACAGTACCTTACTACATTAGAGATAAAAATGATGGGGTTATAACAAATAACTTGGTTTACCCTTTTACAAGAGCTCTTTATGGAATTGACATCAGACAACCAATAGCAGGGGAATATGCTTTATCAAAGAATCTATATGAACTTTTAAGAAATCATCCACTTTTTCCACCTGATTTTGGAGTTGATATTTTTATATTAACTGTTGCAGCAGCTGAAGGTTTATATGTAAAAGAAGGACTCTTTTCTTTAAAGATTCATGAATCTACTACACGGTATTTAGAACCTGAAAAGTTTTTAATTCCAATGTTTAGAAAGGTAACTGGTGCAATGTTTGAATTGGCTAAATATTATGAAGATTATTGGAGGTCTAAACCAAAGCTTTGGCGTAGAAAATATTATCGAGAGTGCTTCAGTCAAAAACCGATTCCTGTTAAGGTTAATATACCAGGTATGAAGCAGTCATTTGAAACTGAGTTTAAGAATTTGAAATATACTATGGAAAGATTTCTACCAAAAAGTATAATTTCTTATTTGGAAAAAATTGTAGAAAATAGTGAAAAATTCGATTCTGAATTATGGGCTGAAATTGTATATAATTATGCAGCTGCATGGAAACATATTGATAATGAGCAGGATAAAGGTCGTCTTCTTGATACTCTTAAAAACCTATGGATCGGCCGATTTGTAAATTATGCAATAGAAGTAGAAAATATGGATATGAATCAAGCAGAAAATGTAATACAAAAACAGGCAGAGGTTTTTGAAGAAAAATTTGATTACTTGAGATCAATTTATGAAGATCAGATTACTCAATCATAAAAAAGGTGTAAGTTATGAAAATACTTGCTGTAGCAGATATTCATGGAGCTCAATATAGATTAAATCTTGTTTTAAAAAATATTGATAGATATTCACTAGACCTTGTTGTAATATGTGGTGATATAACTCAATTTGGACCGGGAGATCTTGCTATGAATTTCTTAGATCAGATACCAGTTGAAACCTTGGCAATCACTGGTAATATTGATTCTGCAGATGTAGGAAAAGGGATTGATGAAAGCAAAGCAACAAGAATTGAGATGAAAAGAGTGATAAAAAAGGGTATACCATTTGTTGGTATAGGTAGAGATATTTCAAATCAATTAAAAATTATTGATGAAAAAAAACTAATCGATGAAAATTCTGTAATTGTTTCCCACGAACCTCCATATGGTGCACAAGATAAGGTATTTCTAGGAATGCATGCTGGTAGTAAAATTTTAAGGGAAATTATTGAAAAATATAAACCTAGACTTGTTTTATCTGGCCATATTCATGAGGATCCAGGTTATGGTAAGATAAATAATACTTTAGTTGTAAACTGTAGTATGGGAAAAAGGGGAGAAGGAGCATTAGTTGATATAAATGAAAAGATATCAGTAAAAATGCTTGATTAATATATAAATTTCCTATTGTTTGGTATTTACCAAACATTTTCTTACTGTTTAAATATAATGTTAGTATCTATTTTTTTAAAATGAGAGGAAAAATAAAAATCTCTAATAAAAAATGGAAATGCCTTGTATGCGGTGCAACAGGTAGACGGTTTCTAAACAGTTGGAAAGCAAATCGGTCAGGTCGACAACATATAAATAACAAACATAATAAGTTGGGAAATATAGTAATAATTTGCAAAGATTGGTATTAATCTAGATTAAATTTTTATTTTTCTAAGAAAATGGTTTGAGTTGGAAATGCCATTTCTATACCTTCTTTTTCAAAGGCTTCTTTTATTTTGAAATTAATCTCTTGTTGAGTATCCTTGTATAGCAAGTAATCCTGTGTTTTCATATAATAAACAACATCAAAATTCAAACTGAAATCTCCAAATTTTGAAAAATGGACACGGTCTATATTATGGACATATTCAAGTTTATTTGGATCAATTATTGATTTTATAATGTCAGGTATCTTTTTTAATTTATCAAGGGGTGTATCGTAGGTTACTCCAAATGAAAAATCAATTCTTCTTCTTTTCATTTTCTTGAAATTTCTAATACTTGCTGTTGTTAATTCTTTATTTGATAAAATAAGCTCTTCACCTTGTAATAATTGTAGGCGAGTTGATTTCATACCAATTCTTTTTACAGTACCTGCATAATCTCCAACAATTATGAAATCTCCAATTTCAAAAGGTCGATCAAAATAAATTGAAAATGCACTAAAGAAATCACTAAGTACATGTTGAAGAGCAAATCCAATAACAATTGCAGTTGCTGCTCCTCCTATTGCTAGACCAGTTAAATCTATTCCTGCTAAGTACATAAAGATGAAAAATGAAATTAGATAAATTATTCCATTAAAAATTCCCCTGAAAACAAATAATATGTGTTGACTTACTTTCTTTCTTTTTTCTTGTCTTTCTGCATACCATGCAAAAATAACATTTGTAATTCTAGTGAAAATGTAAGCAATTAGTAATATTTCTATTAATAGAAATGTTGGATTAATATAATCCCTAAATTCTTCTAAAGCACTAATATTTTGAACAAAGAAAAACAATCCAAAAAATATTACAAGCACATAGATAGGCTTTTTTACATTTTTTATTATTTCATCATCTAGTTTTGTTTTAGTTTTTTTTGCTAATTTTTTAAAATAATGTTCAAAAATGTGTTCAACTATCCAGCCTAAAATTAAAAATACAATAAGCAAAATTATTGACCAAATTAACTCACCATAAATTTGATCTGAAAATCCGAACGTTTCATTAAACCATTCACTAATCGAGGTGGACAACTCTTCTATATTCATTTGAATCGCATACCCTAAAAAAAAGGTTATATTTAAGCTTTGGTTAAATCTCATCTTGATATATCCATGAAAAACTTGAAATAATCACATTGTTTTATAGTGGAATGTGAAAATCTAATTATAGGATAAAAAGTAGTTGATATTATGGTTTCTGATTCATTAAAAACGTATGGTGGATTACATCCAGATTATGCTGAAGAAAAAAAATATTTTATCGAAAACAAAATTTATTCAATTCAAATTGAATCAAATCTTGCTTGTCCTCAAGGTTGTTTTTATTGTTATGCTTCTTTTGATAATCCACCAACACAAGAACTTCCAAGTAAAGATATAATAAAGATTCTTAATTCTGCTGTTAAAATGAAGATAAGAGCAATAGATTGGCTGGGTGGAGATCCTTTACTTAGAAAAGATTGGTATGAATTAATGAAAACATCTCAAAAAAAAGGATTGAAAAATAATATTTGGACAAGTGGAATTCCTTTAGAAAAAAGCGATGTTGCAAAAAAAGCAGTTGAGGTAACCAAAGATGGATTCATATCAGTCCACCTTGATTCTCTTGATGAACAAATTTATAAAAAATTGCATAAAGGAAATCCAGAAAAAAAGATATCATCCATATTAAAAGGAGTTGAAAATGTACAATCTTGTGGTAAAGAACCTGAACAAATGATAAACTGTATAACCTTTACAAAACTAGTTGCAAAAGATGCAGAAAAAACAATTGAATATTTTTTTAATAAAAAAGGTATGAGAACATGTTTAACTCAGATGTGCATGACAGGTCTTGCAAAAGAACATCCTGAATGGATTCCTTCAATAAAAGAGATAAAAGAAGCTTGTGAAGCAAGGGATAGAATTAATTATTCGGACTCAAATTACTCAATATGTTCAATGGATACAAACAAATTTTACTGTGGAGGAATAATCTGTGTAACAATAGATGGAGATGTAACCCCATGTTCAGTAATCAGAAAGGGATTTGGAAACATACATGAAACTTCTCTTGAGAGAATTGTTGAAAATAATAAGGATAAATTGCTTTTTTCCCATTTAAAAAAAATAGAAAATATGCCAAAAAATTGCAAAACTTGTGATAATAATTCAATATGTTGGGGATGCAGAGCAGCGGCATATTACGAACATAATGATATTTTTGCTAGTGACCCCAAATGCTATAAATCAAATAATAATAACAAATTATTAAAAAATTAATGGAGAGGATATTATATGATAAAAAAGGGAAAAAAATTAGATTTCAATATATCTGATGTTGTTGAAATATATTCTGGTCCAGTAGGAATTTTATGGGAAATGTTAATGGGGGAACAAATTCATGTTGGTGGAGAAAATGAAACAGAGATACTTGCAAAAAAGGCAAACATATCAAATGCCAATTCTGTCTTAGATGTATGTAGTGCACTTGGTGGACCCGCTAGATATTTAGCAAGAAAATACAAATGCAGAATAACAGGTCTAGATGCAACTCAAAAAATGATAGATGAGGCAATTAAAAGAACTGAAAAAGAAAATCTTACAGATTTTATAACATATCATTTAGGAAACGCACTTGATATGCCATTTAAAACAAGTACTTTTGATATAGTCTGGGGTCAGGATGCATGGTGTTATACAACAGATAAAAATAGGCTTATCTCTGAAGCAAATAGAGTCTTAAAAAATGGTGGAACAATTGCTTTTACAGATTGGTTACAAGTTGGAAATATGCCTGAAAAAGAACTAGAGGCTCTTAACAGTTTTATGGCTTTTCCATACATGGAAACATTAGAGGGCTATACAGAAATTTTAAAAGATAATGGATTAAAAATAATTGAAAAAGAAGATTTAAGTAAAGATTTTGCAAAGCACTGCCATAAATATCAGAAAATGCTTAGAGAGGATCTAAAGCAAGGAATAATTGACAATTATGGTCCGGATATGTTCAAAATTGCCGATTCTGGTTTGAATCTATGGGTCAAAGCAGCTGATGAAGGAAAAGTTGGACGAGGAAGACTTATTGCAAGAAAAGAATAAAAAATATGAAAGAATCTAAAGAAAAATCATTAATCGGTTATTGCGGTATCTGTTGTTCGATTTGCCCAGCTTATAGATCTAAAGAATGCCAAGGTTGCTTAGTTTTAGATCAATGTAAAATACAACAATGTGGTAAAAATAAAAATGTAAGATATTGTTTTTATTGTAATGATTTTCCTTGTAAATTATTTGAGGAAGGATTTGATTGGGATTTAAACGAATTTCCATTTCTTGAGGAATTTTCCCCAGGTGTTGTCAAATGGAAACCCTATAGCAAAGAGTATATCAATTTATTTAAAATGGTTAAGAAAAAAAGTACTAAAAATAAAAAATAGTAATTTGTTGTATCTTTATAAAAAAAAATATTTCAAAGAAAGGTGGTACAATTGATTGATTCAGATTCCTGCATCCTTTTTTTTGTAAAATACCCTGAGAAAGGAAAAGTAAAAAGTCGGCTTTCTTCAAATTTAGATGAAAATTTTACTATTAATCTTTACAAAATGTTTGTCAAGGATCTGCTTTTTACATTAAACAAAACCAAATATTCTAAAATTGTGTGCTATCATCCAGATAAATTCATTGATAAATTTAAAAATTGGTTAGGCAAGAGGTACAATTTTTATCCACAGAAAGGTGATAACTTAGGTCAAAGAATGAATTCTTGCTTTGAATATGCTTTTGATCAAGGTTTTAAAAAAGTAATTGTAATAGGAAGTGATAGTCCTGACCTTACTACGAATCTTATTGATAAAGCTTTCTTGGATTTAAATAAAAATGACTCAGTAATTGGTCCAACATATGATGGGGGTTATTACCTATTAGGTTTTAAAAAAAATAGTTATTTACCTAGGGTATTTGAAGGAATTAGTTGGAGTACGGAAACTGTTTTTGATGAAACAATGAATCAATTAAATAATAAAAAATTAAAAACAAAAGTATTGATTTATTGGAGAGATATAGATACTATAGAAGATTTAAAACATTTTTTCAATAAATATAAAAACAAGGATTATTACAATTCAGAAACAATTTCCTATCTTAAAAAACATTTAAAATAATATCTACTTATCAACAATATATTTAATTAAAAATTTTGGTCTGATTCCGACAATATTAATCAATAAAGCAGTAATAAACATTAATGTAACCCTAAACTTTCCAAGGCTTTGAAAGCGTCTTGGGGATGTAGTTATTTTTCTATTTATTTGAATTAATTCACCATATTTCTTCATCTTTTTACATAATTCAACATCCTCTAGAAAAATAATATCATCATATCCACCAATCTTTTCAAATATATCTTTTTTTACAAAGATTCCATAATCTCCGAAAAAAACTTTATTGATCCTAACTCTGAAATTTCCATATTTGCTAATAAATCTTAAAAAAAAGTCAGGATTTGAAAATGCTTGAATCATACCTCCACCAATTATTTTTATTGATTTTAATACTTCTTCAATTACTTTTATTGTATCTCTTTCAAGTGTACAATCAACATGAAGAAATAATAAAATATTTCCTTCAGCGATTTTTGCACCTTCATTCATCTGTTTACCTCTACCCTGAGAGGTCTTTATAAGTTTTAGATTTTTATTAAATATTTTTTTGTTATTTTCAACCATAGAAATTGTATTATCAGTACTTCCCCCATCAACAAATAATAGTTCGAAATCTCCTTCTAATGTATTTAAATGGTTTAAAAATGGTTTTATATTTTTGCTTTCATTTAATATAGGTGTTATAATCGATATCATTGAAATCCAACATTTTATAATTAAATACTGAATTAACAGAACGTAGATATTAGAAATTCTCATATATTTAATTATTTATTAATGGATGTGGATATTGTGAGGAGTATAGAATTCAATAGGTTTATGAACGCTGGAAATGGATTTCTCCTGCTTGGTATTTTATGGTTAGTTTTTTGGCTTATACCTGCTTTCTTTCTTTTCCAAGAGGACCCTCGTTGGGGACATAACTTTGCAATACCAATTTTATTTATTATTGTAGGATTAGCATATAATATTAATAAAATTTCATGTCAAACAATAGCAGCAATTGCTTCTTACATTACTATTCCTACATTTCTTGCTTTTTGGTCGTGGGATACTGCTACAATTATTGCTTTAATTTTTGCAATTTTACTTGTTTTATTTTATGTTTTAGAAAGAATTAGGAAAACTGAAATAATTAATCCAAAACAAAGGTTAAAGGCCTGGTTAAAAATCCATTTAATGACCTTTGCTTATTTAGGTTTAGTACATATGCCATTAATCTTTTTTTTAGTAAGATGGCTTAATCCAGATCCATTTCTAAATTATTTACCTATTGAACATCATGTTTCTACAAGTATTTTTAATGCAATGTTGTTCATATTAACAATTTTAGCAATTATGGAAAGAAATATCAAAAAAATAGGTAGTTTTAACATACCAAAAGCAGGCTTCATATGGTCTTTATTGATGGTAATAATTCCAATTATAGCAATTAATATTCTTGGTGAATAAGTTATTTATCTTAGAAAAATTATATAATTAATATTTAATCTAATTTGATGAAACATTTAGTTGCAATAGTTTCCTTATAGAAAATTTAAAATAATAGCTCAAGATTAGGGGTGAGATTTATTATGATTTTATGGTATTTTTGTAACAGTTGCATGAAAGAGTTTAGCTATGTATATACTGGTAGTAACGATGTAAACGCTTGTACAACTTGTCATTCAACTGATATTAAAAGAGTCGTTAGAAAACCTAAATTTAAGAAAACTTAATACATGGGATTTAGTTCTCATTGATGCCAAATTTGGGAGGATAACATGACCGTAATTTTAGATGGTAGTGGACTCACTATTGAAAAATTGGTAAACATTGCTTGTTACAATGAAAAGGTTGAGCTCCATCCCAATGCAAAAAAAAGGATCAAGGAATGCAGAGAGGTCCTTGATAAAAAACTTAAAGCTAGAGAAATAATGTATGGTGTAAATACTGGCATTGGTGAATTTTCTGAAGTGGTTTTATCAGATGAACAAATAAAGGAATTTCAGAAATATCTTGTCTATAACCATGCAGCAGGAATAGGTGAACCTGCACCTATCGAATTTGTTAGAGGTGCAATGGCATCTAGAATAAATGTACATGCCCATGGTCAATCTGCCTGTCGTGTTGAAATTACAGAAACTCTTCTTGAAATGTTAAATAAGGGGGTTACTCCTTATGTTTGTCAAAAGGGATCGGTTGGTGCAAGTGGTGATCTAGCACCTATGTCTCAAATTGCATTACTTCTTCTAGGTGAAGGTCAAGCATTTTACAAAGGTAAATTATTAGATGGAAAAGAAGCAATGAATAAAGCTGGAATAAAAATTCCAGGTTTAAAAGCAAGAGATGGTCTTGCAATAATAAATGGTTCAAACCTACTTACTGCAATGAGTGCCTTACTAATATTTGATGCAAATAACTTCTTTAAACAAGCAGAAATTGCTGCTGCAATGTCTCTTGAGGCATTAAGAGCTAACATGAAACCATATACAACAAAACTACATAAAGCAAGGGGTTTTCTGGGAGCAGTAAGGTCTTCAAAATCAATCTGTAAGCTTATAAAAGGTGGAGATCTTTATGAGGGTAAAATCAAATGCAAGATTCAAGATGCTTATTCCATGAGATCTACTCCACAAGTGATAGGTGCTGCTCATGATTGTCTTACCTATGCTCGTTCTCAGGTTGAAATAGAACTAAATGGTGTTGGAGACAATCCTGTCTTTTTCCCAAAAGAGGATTTACAATTATCAGGTGCCAACTTTCAGGGTACACCAGTCTCTCTTCCAATGGATATGGTGGGAACTGCAATAACTATGGTATCCGTTCTTTCAGAAAGAAGATTAAATAGACTAAATAATCCGGCATTGAATGTTGGCCTACCTGCATTTTTAACAAAAGGAGCAGGAATGTTTTCAGGACTCATGCTTAGTCAATATACAGCTGACTCTCTTATCGCTGAACAAAGAATTCTTTCAAACCCTGCATCAATTCAATCAATTCCTGCAGCAGCAGATCAGGAAGATTTTGTTTCAATGGGAATGAATACCGCAATAAAGAATTTTCAGATCCTAGATTGTGCATATGGTGTTCTTGGAATAGAGTTTATGGCTGCTGCTCAAGCTCTTGATTTTCGAGAATATAATTTTGGAATTGGAGTTTTAAAAGCTAAAGATGTAATAAGAAAATATGTTAAATTTTTAGATGAAGATAGACCTCTTTATCCAGATCATACAAAGATGAAGGAACTTGTAAAATCATGTGAAATTCTGAAAGAAGTTGAAAAAGAGGTAGGTAGTTTAGAGTAATTTAAAAGTTTAGATTTCTTTTATTTTTGATGTTATTTGAAAATTACCGGTTAATGATAAATCATAAGAAAGAGTAAACTCATCACAAAATCTATTCCAAAGCAGAATTACTGGAAGCAACATAAACAATAGAATTGGATACATTAAGGTTCCCTGTGGAAAATATTTGTATAACTCTTCGATAAAAATTCCTATTCTCATTAATATTTCACATAAAAACTTGTTACTTTCTTCATTAAAAATAATATTTGAATTATTATTTATTGATTTATTATTAATTGTTTTAAGTGTACTTGCATTTATTACTGGCGATATTATAATTCCTAAAAACAAAAAGATAATTCCAAGTGTTAAGATGAGACTTAAAAAGTCATTTCTCGTAAAAACACCTCTAAGTTTTGAAATCTATAAAGAAACCATTTAACCCATATATTGTTTGAATATCGAGTAATAGAATTACTTTTGAAATGTGAACTAATATCTGAACCTTTAACTTCTAAAGAAGCAAAATTACATGCTTGATCCCAAGCAGTTACTCTAAAGATAGCCCCATGTATTGGGAAATAAAATAGTGTCCAGACGTATTCTGGACCAGAACCAGAAACTGTTTCTTGTAATTCATTGTTAAAGTAAAACTCTACACGGTCCATACCACTACAATTATCCATACCATTACCAGTAAATTGAAATTCCCAACCCTTAAATGGCGACCAACCAAGAACCTCATATGTTAGGGAAAGATCTGGGAGAATTTGATCAATATCAATGCAACAAAACGAATTCGTATCTTCAACATTATTTTCAAAATCAACTGCATAATATTCAATCAAACCATCTTCTAAACAATCATAGTCTAAAGTAATAACTATCGAATTTCCATAAAAAATTTCCCATTCAGCATCTGCCACTTTATAATGTATTTCTCTTACTCCAGAAATATCATCTGTAGCATTTAAAGTAACATTGATATTACTAGTGTACCATCCATTACATCCGTTAGGTTCTGGTGGATTAAAAGAAATAGTTGTTTTTGGAGGTGTTGTATCAATACATTCATACGGAATTGCAAGAAGATTACTATAAGTGTCTTCTCCAAAACAACCAATAAATGAACAAGCTCCTGTATCTTCATCACACTCATATAAACACATTCCCACTCCTGTATTTGCAGAAATATAAAGAATATCATTTTCAAAGCAAAAATGACCATCTCCGCCATAATTTATGGAAATACCAAGGTGACCAACTTGAGTTGCTTCACCAGTTTCTGTGTCAATTGTCCAAAGTGCATCATTACCAAGATCCCATCCATATAATACACCTTCAGAGTCAAAAGACATACCAATCATATATAAAACTCCTCCTCCAAAAGGTCCAATTTGTTCTTGTTCACATGTTTCTAGATCCATCTTATATAGATAATTATTATCTGAAGATCCATATAATATATCATTTATATGATCGTATGCTAGACTATTAAAATTTCTAGTTGTATCACATATAAAATTAACATTACATGATATAGGATCTATCTCAACAAAACCACTATTGCCATTGTATGTAAGAAATGCTATTATATTTCCATAATTAGTCCATGATCCTGATTTTACAAATGTTACAAATCCCTCATTACAGGTACAAGTCTTATCTCCAGGTGCATTTAATTCAAATTCATATAACCAACAATCAACAGTATTACCTATTCCAAAATATCCAATTAAATCATCCATTATTATTTCATTTGTTTTACTATCATTTATTAATAAATTGTTACCGCTTGTTGAAATAATGCTAAATAAAATACAAAAAGTAAAAAAAGCAGATACAAAGATCTTATTCATACTTTGCAACCTCCCATAATTAATCTTATATCATTGATATAAAACTTTCTAACATATCATGCAACGATGGTAACATTAATTATGTTTTAATAAAAATATTTATTTGTTAAGTAATAAAACAATAATTTTTTATTTTAACAAGAAATATTTTGTTAGATAGTCATGATATCAATATTTGATTTAAAAGAAAAAATGAATGAAGTTAAAGGTAAACATTGCTCTCCAATAGATATTGCACTTGTAAATGATCAAGTTGTAAGGATGAGTTATATTGATGGAGAATTTCATTGGCATAAGCATACGGATCAGGATGAACTTTTTTATATTTTAAAGGGTAAACTTGTAATACAATTAAAAAATCAACAAGATTTAACACTCTCTGAAGGACAAATTGCTGTAATTCCTAAAGGATTAGAACACTGTCCAAAAAGTGTTGAACCAACTTATGTTTTATTATTTGAACCTTTGAGTTTAAAAACTAGAGGAGATTAATTCTAATAAAAAAAAAAAGTCTTTTTTATTTATATAAAATATAATGTATGATATTGAACAATTGTTACCAATATTTTCATATGTAAATAAAAATATCTTTTTAATAATAACTTTTTTTAAAGGTAAAAATATTATTAAACCTAACATAAAGAGGAAATAAATATGATATGTCCTAGTTGTGGTGGAGATACTTTCATAAAATTATCAGATACAGAGTTAAAATGTAAAAATTGTGGATATGTGTATTGCACAAAATGAAAAAAATTAATAAAAAATTGGGATACGAAGGGAGACTATTCGTACCCTTCAAAATATGATACCTGCGAATGTTTATTGGCGGGTAAATTACCCCCCTCTCTCTATGCCTCCCCATCTTACTATAAATCAAAAAGATATTTATATATTTTTCTGAATAAAATTAACACATGTTAATTGCACAATTATTAATTTTTATCTATAATTTTTAATCATTTTTAAAAAAATTAAAAAAAATATCAATAAATTATACAAGAATTTTGTTAACAATTTTATATAGGATTTAATAATACTATATTTGAATATCATAAAAATTAATTAGAAATTTATTGGTTCAATAATAATCATATTCATCTAATGAGGAGAAAAGATGGATGAGGATAAAGGTGTGATAGAATTTATTTGCGAAGGTGGTTCAGGTAGCGAAGCAAATGTAAAAGTTGAATTAAGAACTATTTTTGCTGGAATTGGTGGAACAATTATTACAAATGAAGGAGTTGCAACTGCCTTACGTGAGGAATATAGTCCTACACCTAAATCAGGACATAAAATGTTTCTTAGACATACCATTATAAAGAAACTTGAGGATTATTTCTATAGAAAAGGAGCATACATGTTTGCTCATATTCCAAGACCACTAGGATCAATAAGCAGAACCAATGAAGAATCTTATGAAGCCTACATTTATGAATGGGCTTTTGGGACAGAGAGCTTTCCCTGGGAATGTGTAGATAAAAAGGGAATTAGAAATCTAGTAGTTCTTCGTGATTGGGAAAGGTTTGTTGCAAGTTTTAACTCTGCAGGAATAAATATGGAACTTGATTGTACAGATCCAAACGACGGGAGAATTTCACAAAATATTATTCATCAGTATCCAAAACCTTTAGAAAATGGTATAGAAATGAGTCTTTTATGGAAAAGGATTGATTTTGGTCCAATGAGCCTTAATATCGATTTTGAAAAACTAAAAAAATTTTTAAACGAAAACAGAAACGATTTGATAGATGTTTTAAGAAGCGAGAGATATGAAATGATAAGGTTATCTGTCGAATATCTTACAAATAAAAATAAAATGAAAGAAATAGATATAGGTCGATTGGATGCATTAATTGGTGAATATAGAAGGTCAAGTCTCCGTCATTACATTGTAAAAAATTTAGATTCTTCTGCTCTATCACCAACTTATTCAAAAATCCGTACAGAATTTTTAATTTAAATTTCGTATGGTTCTTTAGCTGGATGCCAATCAATATTATAAAACGGAAATAAAAAAATTCCACCATATATGATTTTTGGAAGAACTCTTGGTCTACCCCAATAATTCTGTTTCCATATATTTTTCCAACAACCATCAAATATAGCATGTTCATTTTGAGTTATACAGAAATTGTTATTGATGATTTTATTGAAATTAGATCCATCTAAAAAGTCATTAATTGATAGAGTTAGTAATATTGGATTCCCTACAATTATACCATAATATCTATTTTTGAAGATGTTTCTTGAAATCATATTATACTTTGATTCTTCATACATGTATAAACCATATGCATTTTCTGAAAATTTATTACCTGTGATGTTATTTTGCAGAGATCTGAAAAGTATTAAACCCACCTCATTGTTTGAAAGAATGTTAAAATTAACAGTGTTTTTATTGCATAGATAATATAATCTAATAGCAGCGTCGTGTTTTTGATTTGAAATGTAATTATTTTTAATTTGATTATAACTTGAATAATAAAGATAGATCCCCATTGAATTTTTTATAAGAATATTATCTTCAATTATATTAGAATTTGAATGATTGATAACTATTCCTTTTTGTTCATTTGAAGAGATGTTATTATCTGAAATTATGTTTCCGCTACAGTTATAATCAAAAAATATTCCATTGTTATTATTACATATTATATTATTTTTAATTTCATTACTATCACAATAAGATCGAAAGTACATTCCATCATTTTTGTTTAATGTTATAATATTTTCAGATATAAAATTAAAAAGAGATCCATCAGCACAAATTCCATAATTATTTTCACTAATAAAATTATTAAAAATTCCATTATACCAAGAAGTAGTATCTAAGTTTATTCCTTTACTGTTATTAAAAAAATTATTACCAACAATGTATATATTTTCTGATCTCCACCCAATACTAATTCCAATCTCATTATTGATAATAATGTTATTAGAAAAACCTCCTGAAGAGGTATGAATAGGACTAATCAGATGAGTAGTTTTATTTAAGTTGTTAATTCCAGTATCATAGGTAATACCTGTTCGACCATTCTGTATTGTAAATTCCTGTACTGAAACATATTCAGCCAGATACATATTCCTAAAAGAAACTACAAAATGATAACCACCACCATCAATTACTGTTGTTTCTCTATTTTCCCCAATAAGATTTATCGATTTTTCTGTTTCAATATTTTCATAATATGTACCATTATAGACAAATACTGTATCTCCATCTGTTGCATTGTCTATTGCATCTTGTATTTTTGAGTAATTTCCTTCCCCAGAACCACCCACATAAAGAGTATTACCTGAAGAAATTGGAATAGAAGATTTCTTTAAATTTTCAATAGCAATAGAGGGGGCAATACTTATTCCTAGAAACAGGAATGTCATTCCAAAAAAAAGCACTATCTTAATATTTCCATTAATCGTAAAAACACCTCTAAAACTGGGAATCTATCAAAGAACCAAAGATATTGAACATTGTGTGAACTTGTTTTTGGATTAATTATCTCATCAGTACCAAATAAACATGCTCCATTTTGTGCTGTAACTCTAAAGATCGCTGTACCGGATAGTGGGTAATAGCAAAATGTCCAGACATATTCAGGACCAGAACCAGAGACAGTTTCCATAAGTTCATTGTTGAAATAGAATTCAACTCTATCACCAGCACCACTACAATTATCTTTAACAAAAGCAGTAAATTGAAATTCCCAACCCTCTAGTGGTGACCAACCAAGAACCTCATAAGTTAGATTAACATAAGGAGGTGTTCTGTCAATATCAATTGTGGTTGATTTAACGTCTTCAACACTTCCAATTATATCTACTGAATAATACTCTATTAAAATATCATCCCCATCCTCAGATAATATAAAAGGATCGGAATATATTTCCCAATTACTAGTATTAATCCTGAAATATGTAGCATTAACACCTTCATCATCTGTAGCATTAAATGTGACAGTAACATTGCTCACATACCAACCATTACAGCCATCTGGCTCAGGAGGGGCAAAAGAAATAGTAGTAACAGGAGGAATACCATAGGGAATAGTAAAAGCGGTAATTAATGGTAAATCAATTTGACCAATAAATGTACATTCGCAAGTCTCAATATCACAAATATACAAACTATTTCCATTCCAAAGATATAGAATATCATTATCCTTATCAAACTCTGGTTCAGGATAATATTGTGACGAAAAATTAGTAAGTGGACCAACTAATTTTGTCCCAAATGAGGTTATATCAATTTTATACAAATTGTAATTTGTTCCTTCATAACCAATTCCAAAACAGTTTCCATCAGAATTAAATGCTATTCCTAATAGAGAAACATCACAATAACCAAGAAAAAATTGTTTTCCAGTCTCAGGGTCAATTTTATAAAATATATAATCTTTAATACCATATAATGTCGAAGTAGAATCATCCCAAGCTATATCGCTTAATTCATTTCCACCACCACCAATACTTGCCATTTCACCAGTTATTATATTAATTTGATACAAAAGACCATTACCATATTGTGTGAGAAGCCAACCCCATTCACCCAATTCACAAGAATATGTACCACCAATGAGATAATCACCAGATATTGTTTCTCCAAGAAGAGAATAATTATATTCAGGATTTTCTAAAGGAAATATCACAATATTTGGATAATCAGGATAAATTAAATATCCATAACCATTTTTACCACGGAATAATAATTCTATTGTAGAATGTGTAACATCCTTAATCTGAGTATGATAATAATTATCCTCAACAATATTTCCAGTAGACATAACAATACTCATACCAAGAAATAGAATTACTATCCCTATTGT
>Ga0209536_100001413_pt1 | contig 40079 bp, 55 predicted proteins | sample DeeMarSeWOR28_12_FD_187461 | JGI IMG/M metagenome (GOLD analysis project Ga0209536, IMG submission 187461) | Marine sediment microbial communities from White Oak River estuary, North Carolina - WOR-2-8_12 (SPAdes) (version 2) | ecosystem: Environmental > Aquatic > Marine > Intertidal zone >... | reverse complement strand
CTAGACTACTAACTCTTCTAATATAAAAAATCTTATTTATGAAATGATCTATAAAAATGTCCCAATATTTTGCATTTTTCGCTTGAATTACAATATTAGTAGATATACCCCCTAAATCGCCACTTCCTATCAAATTCCTTTGTGGGTCACACCAATAAATTTTATTATTTTTTGTATCAATGTCTATACCCAGAGGAAGGGATGATACAGGAAGAGTAAAAAGAGTATAATTTTCTCCCAACGATGTTAAGTCAGTATATCTAAGTTTGCGGGATGATCTTTCTGCCCAAAATAATTTTTGTGTTGGAATCAATGCCATTTTGCCACAAAACTCCTAATTAATTATTTTTCTCCAAAACTTTCCTATGCACCCTTTCCCAAACATCATCGGGACACCAACGCCCAAATTTAATCGCCCCCTTGGGTATACCCAACAACAAATGTTCATGTAAATCTTTTATTGGAAAAGAAATAACAGTCCCGTTCCTCATTAAATAATAATCTGCCCCCATATGTATTTGCTTTTTGTTATCATTCTGATAATGAATAATTATCAAAACCCCATGTGGAGATAGATTTTCCCACTTCATATCGTCACTAGTAATTTTTGTTTCATCATCATAATATATTTCCCATTTCATTATAACAACTCCCTTTTGTGAACCATTATATAATTTCCCAGAAACTTAAACAATAACGATCATGACGTAATCCCACTGGTATCGGTCCTTTAATTAATTTTGCTCTTTGTCTAGAAAGACCAGACTGATCGGTATCAATAAAGGCTGTTTTAGCCCTACACAAATCATCCAAATATTCTGTTAATGTCTTCAATCTAACAATATTGTTATAATTAGATAAAGAAAGCCCGTAATTCTCAAAATCTCTTGGATTCCATTTAATCAAACACTTTATACACTTTTGAGACACTATTTCTTCATATCCCTTGCCCTTACACCACGGACATTGGCGACCACGTTTAAATGGCCTTGGACCAATCGGATTTGTTTTATAAATACCAGTAGATCTTTTTCTGTATGGATCAAAAATACAATTGGGGCATTCTGTGCGTTGAGGATCAAAGTTTAGCAAAACATTTTTACCAAGTTGATTAATCAGTGCGTCAATACTAGATTGGAAAATATTAATCATAGTATCGGTTATTTGAACCAAACCAGTAGCCGTAACTTCTGGACACTCAAGTTCTGGTTTCTCAATAACACCATTGATAATCAGGGGTATTCCATCAAACAATTCGCCCCTTGAATATATGAATAAATCAATTTGTCCACTAACCGGTATTATGCCAGAGCCAGACGTAAAAAGTGGGATATAGGATGTGGTTGGTGTCAAGCCATTGACAAACAATGCGATGGAATTGAATGTGAATTCGTGACCATCAACAAATAAATCGATATTGTCTGATGATAAAGAGTATCCATATATATAACAATCAACATTATTATTATTGATTTGATAACTATTAATAACTAGATCAATATATGAACTACTAGTGTTAAAACCATGAATAAACAATGGGAAAATATTGGTTTCTGGCGCAAATCCATTAATAAATAAATCTACATTTTCATTATATGGTTGATGCCCGACAACAAAAAGATCTATATCATCAATTTCGAGATCATATCCATGAAGATATAATTCAACATTATTATTAAGTGATTCATGACCATAGATAAACAATGTAAATGTTTGAGCTTCTGTTTCTTGTCCGCGAACAAAAAGTGTCAAATTATTATTATAAGTATTATATCCATTAATAAATAAGTTTATGTCATTGTTTATACCTATAAACGCCGGACTACCACTGATGTAAAGATCGATATTATTGTTGATCGGTTGATGACCAAATAGAATCAGATCTAAATCATTGATTTGCGATTGATATCCCTTAATGAATAATTCTAAATTATTGGGAATCAATTGATGACCATTAATTAATAAGTCTATTTGATTATTGACAATGGCTGGACCAGCAATAAATAGTGCAATATTATTATTTTTTATATTTAAGCTACTGATATAAAGTGGAATATCTGTTGATTTAAAACCAATACCACTGACAAAAAGAGTTATATAATTATTTGATGCTTCATCACCACCTATAAATAATGGAATATCACCAACAAAAGTTTCATATCCATTGACAAAAAGATCTATATTATTGCTGTATGGTTCATGTCCACGAATGAATAATTCTATGCTGTTATTGTTTGTTTGATACCCACCCACGAAAAGAGTAATATCATCAGTCAGTGTGTTATGACCATGTATATATAAAGATATATTGTCAGTGATTGGTGAATGACCATGGATAAAGAGAGTAAAAACATCAGTTTCTTCCTCTCGACCTTGAACGAATAGGGTAATATTATCAGTAATTTGGTTGGGACCGGAAACATATAGTGTTATGTTATTATTCTTGATATTCAAACTGCTAATATAGAGAGGAATATTATCACCAACAAAACCCAGTCCGCTCACAAACAAAGGAATATAATCACTATCCGTTAAATGACCAGTAATAATGAGATCTATCGAATTATTTGTTTGATCTCTTCCGTGGATAAATAGGTCAATTTGATTGGTTACGTCGGCATGTCCAATGATCAATAGATCTATATTATTATCGATGTCATTATGGCCATTAACAAATAACGCGATGTTCTCATTTTCCGGTTGATGACCCATTACAATCAATGGGATATTATTGTTGTATGTTATATGTCCAATGATAAGAAGATCTATATTGTTATTAGCATAATCAAAACCGTGTATAAATAGATTAATATCATCTGTCGATATTTCATTACCGAGCAATAAGAGATTGATATTATTATTGATAGATTGATTTCCATTGACAAATAATGGGATCGAATCGGTGATCTGATTTTTACCTTGGATGAATAGGGTTTTATCGCTCGTGACATCGTTGTATCCAATAATGAAGAGATCTATGTTATTGTTTATGGATTGATAACCATGAATATACAACGATATGTTATCGTCAACTAATATATGCCCATGAATAAATAGTGTTGGCGCACCAGTTTCCTCTTCTTGCCCATTAATAAACATAGTAATATTATCGAAGATATTCTGATAACCATCGATAAATAGACCTATCTGATTGGTGACTGTATCTTTGCCTTTAATAAATAATTCAATATTATTGGTTATCTGAGTTGGCCCAAAAATAAATAGAGTGATATTATTGTCTTGGATGTTCAGACTACTAATATAAAGATCTATATCATCACTATGAAAACCAATTCCACTAACAAATAACGTGATGTTATTGTTAGTTGTTTCGTGACCAGTAATTATTAAGTCTATATTATTATTAAATTGATCGAAGCCATGGATAAATAAGTCGATGTTATTAGTTGTAGTTTCATGGCCTGACAAGAAAAGGATGATATCGTTATTAATAGATTGATGTCCCCGTGCGAAGAGATCGATAGAATTACTGGATTGATCTTCACCTTGAATGAATAAATCTATGTTGTTGGTAACATCGTTATGTCCACAAATAAACAGATCTATATTGTTGTTAAAACTTTGATGACCAATTATGACCAAATCTATATTGTTATTGATTGGTTGATAACCACGTATAAACAGAGTTGGTGCGCCAGTTTCTTCTTCTTGCCCATAAACAAATAGTGCAATATTATTACTATATGGTTCATAACCCTCTATAAATAGTGTGATATTATCAGTAGCAGTTCCTAGCCCGCCAATGAGCAATTCTATGTTATTATTAATAGTATTATGACCAGTAATTGCTAATTCTATATTATTATTAATGGATTGGTAACCGTGTATAAACAAATCTATGCTATTATTGATTGATTGGTGTCCACACACAAAGAGAGAAATATTATCAGAAATCAAAGTTGAAGTAATAAAGCCACTGGTAAACAAAGTAATCTCATCTGTTACTGGAGGAACGCTAGTGCCATCAATATATAATGAAATGGGTATTATATCGGCGATTATCCCCTTTGGATTAGAAGCAGCGCCAATATCAACAAAAAATATGGGATTTTCTCCATTGAGGCCAAATCTTATGATATAATCCGTAGTGACAGTGTCGTTAATACAGTATACGAATCCCTCATTTGGATCAATACATATGTCCTTAATGGTTGTGTTGGTCGCAGTAAATATGGTTTGAAAATTGGAACCATCGTAATCTACTCGATAGATTATCTTATTATTGTTAGCAGCAAAATAAATTTTCTGATTGATGATATCAAGACCAAAAGCGTCTAGTGAACCCACGCCTGGAGAATAAACACTTTCAACATCACTACCATCTAAATTTGATCTATAGATTATTGCATCATTGGTCCAATAAACTTTCCCCAAGGCTGTGTCAACAGCCAAACTTCTTGGCAAACTAACTCCACTTGAACTATCTGCTATAGTCTCTATATCAGATCCGTCCAAATTGGTTCTATGAATTTTATTGCCTAATCTATCAGCTAGATATATTTTTCCATGAGAGTTATCAATATAACAATCAGTTAAAGTGGTTATCCCACTAGATGGAACAATTACACCAGAATTAGACCCATCTAGATTTACAACTTTTAGATTATTCCATACTAAATCACACCAACATAATCTTTTATTAATAGTGTCAATACCAATCTTATATTTTGTATAATTACTATCATCGATTAATAATGTGCTATCATCACCAACAGTAGAAACTGATCGAATTTCTTTATTAGTATCACTTTCTGACCAGAAAATCCTTTTAAGCGAAATTTTTTGGCTACCCTCAGTGAATAAATCAACATTATTGTCGATAGATTTCATTCCTTCAATATATAAATCTATATCATCGGTAATCATACCATAATTATTAATGTATAGATAGATATCATTATTATTGATTTCGCTACCGACAATGAAAAGATCTATGTTTTTATTAATTAATTGGTGGCCATTGGCAAATAATGGAATTTCGTCTGTAATCGGAGGTGCGCCGCTACCAAAGATGAATAGTGAAAGGGGAGTTAATGAAATTGCAATAGCATCATACCCTATTGTATCTATTAACCTCGTTGGATTGGTGCCATCCAGATTTGCTCGATAAATACCCCTTTGCTCTGCTATGCCGACATTTGTAAAATAGAAAAAATTATCGATGGGATCGATTACAATTTTTCTTAATTTATCACTGGAATCTGTTAGAATAGTTTCTATATCCGAACCATCTAAATTGGATTTTTGAATAGTCGAATAAGTGCCGCCTTGATTAATCCAATAAAGTTTTGAATTGTGATAATCTATGTCTATGCCATTAGGAGAATTTACACCATCGGCGCCAGAAGCTATTGTTGTCACATTGGACCCATCGATATCGGATTGTTGTATTAAATCTCCAATACCAATACTCCAATAAATTTTATTGTTGATCAAATCTAATGCGATGCCAATTGTGCTATTTGGTAATCCACTGACAAGAATTTCAATATTGGAACCGTCAAAATTGGCTTTCTTGATATAATCAGAAGTAACTGGATCAGCGTCGGTAAAATAAATTTTTTGATTTCTGGGATCAATATCTATGCCCCAGGCATCAACGTCGTCGATAATTCCTGTTAGATTGGAACCGTCGAAATCAATTCGATTAATAACATTACTTACTGTATCACCAAAGAAAACTCTTTCACCGAATGGATCAATCGCAATAGATGTAAAACCAAGACCGACACCACTTGTTAGAATAATTTGTTCATTAGCACCAACAAAATTGATATATCCAACTTTATCAGTTGCGCCGCCAGCCCAAAATATTCTACCGCTCTTTATTTTTTCATGACCAATAATATATAATTTAATATCGCCACTAATTGGTGCCAATATATATAAATCTATATTGTCATTAATCGGTGTGCCAACAACTTCTCCATTAATAAATAAATCAATATTATCATTTACTTCTGTCCAAACCAAGCCTGAAGAAATATTAGTAATTACTTCGGCTGTGGTAGTGTTCACATAAAATGAACATGATTGCGCATTACTGGCCGTGTTGGTAATCTCAAGTTCAACCGCAAGCCTATTATTGGCGTCCTCATCATCACGATCCCAATTGGGGTTTGGCACTGAAACATCTGTATTGATATTCAATACAAAAGATGTTGACCAATCTCCATTTTGTAAAATAGTGCCATTATTATCTATTCGTACCGCCCTAAGTCTACCCTCCATTTTATGGTTACCAACTGAATATTCATATTCAACGGTCCAAGAACCACCTTGTTCCCACCATGCATTATTCGGCACACCAGATTCGGTGATGAACCCCCAATATTGTACTTCGTTACCGGTAAGTGAAGCGGTTAAAGAATCACTGGTCGTGGCCTGTTTGATACTCCGATTCTCATTTACAAATGGAGCCAAATCAGATGCATCAGAATGTAAAACGCCACTATAAGCAGTCATCGATTACCTCTAATTATCGATAAGAGTTTCGATTCTTTGCCATTCCCATCTATCCAATAAATTCTATTATGGCTGGTAGCAAATAAACAAATATAATGAACATTATCATTAGAATCGGTCAAATATAACATAGTCTTACCAACTAATTCAACATTGGTGCTAAACCAAGCGAATATTGTAATAGGCGCACCGCTTATTGACACAGCATTGATATGACCAAATTGACTTGAACCATTTAGGTCAAAGGCCACTTATACCCCCAAAAATCAAGTTTCCTTGATATAAATGGCATTTAATTCCGCATCACCAGACATTGTGTCGTTAGTATTATTAGGAGTTTCTCTTCGAATTCTTAAAATATTGTCCATATCCGTACCATATGATACTTCGCCAATAGCTAGTGGCGCAACATTATGTGCTGTTAAAATTAAAAGAGTATCACCACTAGCCATTTATAATACCTATCTGTCCATACGCGGTATCAATATGGTCGATGCAAATGTGTCAAAAAAAGTAGAAACGTCATTAACGCCTTGTACATTCGGTTCTCGATATGGGCTGAAAACTGCTGTCCCAAAGTCACCAGCATTTTTACCATCAGCCTTTCCTGATTGAATATCCTCTTTAATTTTCTCATAAGATGCGCATGCGCCATATTCTAAAATATCTCGATATCCACGAAAACTAACACTTGTATCAATAGCACTATCTCCGTCCCTAACTTTAATACCCTGTAGTGTTGCTTTCTGAAAATCTCCTTGATTCAAAATACAAGCAGACTTTAACGGCGCCAACGCTTGAAAAACTATATCTTTTGTTATTACTGGATCTGGAGAAATAGTTACACCACTCACATCAAATGTATATGATTGTGACAGATCTATTTCATTGTTTATTAAGATGCCTGCTGTAACCAAGACTTGTTCAATATACGAATCTGTATATCTTTGCGGAGTGGCCATATCATTGATAAGAACACGCACCATGATCGTAAGATCATATTGCCAAGACACATAAACCACCCCCAAATTAACTTTGAGCCACTAAGACATCACTTAAATCATTGGCTGGTGGCATCATACCGCTTTTACCCTCTACGGATCTCAAAATAAAATCGCCTTGCTGGACATCAACACCACTAACAGAGGTCATTCTCCAATGGTATTGCTTTTGTACTGCCGATAGAGATTTAATATTCCCAGTAGACCAAGTATAATAACCAGTATCTCCAATAGCGGCACATCCACTAGCAAAACCAGTAACAGATAGACCACTTCCAGACCACAATTCAATATTAACCCCGCCGCTCGCATCTGGTAAATTTGTAGTAATAAAAGCTGGAGCGCTTGGGAAATAATCAAAAATATCTATTACGCCAGAAGCCATTTTCTTACCCCCTACTTAACAAAAAACCACAAAAAACACAGTTGTTTTCATCTTTCATTTCATAGTGTAAGTCTTTATCAGAATGATAAAAAACAGCATCAGATAAAGACCATCCCCACATTGGGGTTCCCAAAATACGATAACAATTGTTTGATATTAAATTCAAACAATTTTGTATAGAATCTTGCCAGACAGAAATAGTGACCTTTTTTGTCGTGCTATTAAATTTTCCCAACAAAACCGGGAAATGATCTGTAATCGGATATTCTTTTTTAAACAAATCTGGATGTTGTTGGATAGATAAAAATTCGCTATTATCATAGTGTAATTTAGCGGCCATTTCTTTTGATCTAATGGGAAAATTAAGAGTTTTAAATCTTTTAATAATAGTTGTGGGATGTACATTTAATATTTGACTCATCTGACAACATGATAATCCCAAATTATATAAATGTATTAAAATAATGTCTGGAAATAAATGATTGGCCTCAGACCTGCTTCTAATAGTAACATTTTTATCATTTTTTAATAGATGATATATTGTCGCTTCACTCCTACCATCTATATCTGCTATATCGGCGCAACTACACCCCTCTATATATAGTTTGCCCATCTTTTCTGTTGACAAAAGACCTTTCATAAGCTATGGATTTATACACCAAATGAAATGAAAAAACGCCGTCATTTATTGGTAAATGGCGGCGATAGACGAAATGGGGAGGATTACTTACTTGTTTCTTTTAAAATATTACGAATCGTTGTATCGCTCACATTATAAATCCTTTTTAATTCATCAATTGTAACGCCCTTATTGTGTAATTCAGTTACTCGTTCACTTTGTTGTCTGGCATCACTTTTGGTCGATCTACGACGATTTCCAGGGTTAATATTATTTTCTTTTAAAATTCTATATAGGGCATTATGTGAGATTTTATAGATGGAACAAATTGTTCTGGTTTTTTCACCCTTAATATACGCCTCCAGAACATTTCGTTTGATTTGATCGTCTATATGATAACGTTGTTTATTATAAAAACTATTATCTCTACGTTTTTTCTTGATTGCTAAAAAACGAGCACGCGTAAAAGATGGCGATTTTCCAAAATGTCTTGAGATGCGTTCGCACGACCATCCCTTGTCATGCAATTCAATTAATTCCTCGTCGCTAATACCATTTTTAGTATGTAGACGTTTGTGTGTTGATTCTGATACGGTCATTCCATTATTAATATCCCAAAACGGTTCGTGATTTTGAGCTAAGCCAAACAATTTATCACAATCTTTGATGGGATCAAGATCTTTATGTAATTTTAAAAATTCATCAAATAATTTAGAGAATGTTTTAGGATAATGATGGACCTGCAATTTATTTGTTTCACCACTAATGCAACATTTATAATCATCACGTTCCATGCAGGCTCGTCGCCAAAAATCATCTTTTTCACAATTGCGAATTTTATAATAAAGTGGTGTTATGCCACCCTTCCAATTCCCAGAACGTGGTCCACCAGATTTTAATTCAATTCCACACTTCTTTAAAATGTTCGAAATAGTACTTTTGTGGACCCCATAATCTTTAGCAATGTCGCCACAACTTTCTGTCAGATTATCTAAATATCTTTGACAAATTTTTGGATATTCTAATTTGGGAATTTTTCTGTTATTTTTACCAGCCTCTTCCTTTTGATCTCTTAATTTAACACCACCCCCATTTAATCTTTCCCACACCGAAACGGGGCTCATGTTATGTTTTTGGGCTATTGCAGTTGTTGACATTTTTAATGTTTCATATTCATATTTGATTATTTCAAAATCTACTTTTTTGTTCCAATAACCATTCTTTCTAATATTAATTCCATATTCTCTCAATCTTGAAATTAATGTTGCTATAGAACATCCCATAATTTTTGCCACTTTTGTAGAAGGCAATTTTTCGTCCCTATAAAGCTTTATGGCTTGATTCATATCTATTTTTACAGTTTTTCTATCCATCAATAATCTCCTAAAGCATATATGATCATTTTAAAATACATTAAAGAGAAAGGCCAGAAAATTTTCTGACCAATCTCCATATTATTAAAATGACCCTAGAAGCTGCCTAAAATCGCTCTACGGCTGTCGAGAACACCAAAACCCTGATCCTGCCAGCCATAAAATCCGCCTTTGCGCCTGCGGTGCAATGTATCATCCTCATGTACTACTAGTTGTTCTTTGACTGGCATAACAAAGGAATCATTTTCTTGTAGGTCAAGACCAACAACAATTTCCTCGTCACTAGCGCCCATTGAAACACCAAGTGTTGCGAAAAAGTTTTGGAATTCCTGACCAACACCAAGCTCTGTCAAAGAATGAATTCTGACACCATAGAATCCAGCAAGTGGTGAAGTAGCAGTGTCATTACCGATGCCATCATTAGCCAAGAAAATTTCTCTTAATGTAATAGGATCTACACCATCGTTGGCCTCATCCCATGCGCGAATATCTTCAAGAGCTTCAGGGCTAACATAAAGATCGGTAAGTTGGCCACGACTCTGTGTCGCTGAGTTACCACCGGCCAAACGAGTCATAATGGTCTTCATAAGACTAATCAATCGTTTTGTAAACTGACCAGCAGTAGCGTTAGCATCATAAACCATTGGCGCTCCACCAGCATAATCAGTTCTACCAGCAGCAGCAGCTATAATAGCTGACCAACCATCAGTATTAAGCTTACGAACAAAACCAGCTTCTAGTACTTCCATTGCACGAGCCACAATATTCCATCGTGCATCACGAGCATATCTTAAAGGCCAGTCGATACTATTGGTAATCTCATATGTATCAACTGTAACAGCATCTCCAGCCACTTCTCTCTGCGGAATTGCCCCCTGGCTTGGAATCGTCCAAGCAATAAAATCATCAACATTATCAGCAGTGAAAAAGTCAATTGGATATTCTGCCGTAGCGCCACCCTCAAGTACTTCTGGTGTGTAGATACCGTTGAGTATGTCACCATTTAGTAATGCAGATCTTAGAGGAACCTGCAAGGCTTGGGCGAGTGCTCGCAACGCTTCCATAGCTTCATTTTTATTAGCTGAACCAGTTCGTTTTAGAAGATCAATTTGATCTTGAGTTGGTTTTCTTACTTCTTTCTTACGCTTCATTCTCACTCACCCCCTTAAATATCAATATATACCCTTGCAAAACCATTTGCATCTACAGTTGTCTCAAAACGACCAACCTGTGCAGCGCCAGTCGCCTGCCAAGGACTAATTAAACCGCTAGCCCCCAAATATGCAGCACCACCAACAACAATTGTGCCACTAACTTGATCAGTAACTAGCCATCCTTTACGGACGAGAGTTACCTTATCTCCTGGACGAGCCTCCACCTTATCGTAATTACGGAAATCACGAGTAGCACTAAGGGGAGGATTAATATCTTGTAGTAATACACCCTTCGGTATTGCACCAGATGGATCAGCAACATATGATACAACATTACCGCTTGCATCCATTGCAACACCAGAACCGGACGAAACAACGCTAGCTACACCACCCTTCTCTTTGGTGTCTTGCGTACCATCGTTAATCCAATAATTCATAATATCAGTATCTTCAAAAAAATCACGATCTGGTTTTAAAGCCATGCCTATTCACCCCCCTCTTCTTTCATTTTAACTAAAGTATGCGCCAATGCTAGCGCTGTTTGCTTAATATCTGTTTGAACATCCTCATTACCAGCGTTTAGATCTGGTTCATTATCATCTACTTCAGCATCATCAAGAGCCGCTGTAGCTTCATCGTTAGCATCAACCTCTTCGGAATCACTTTCAACTTTTCCAGCATATTTAATAACAATATCAAACGTTTCATCTGTCATTTCTGCTAATTCAGCCAATGTTGCATCCTTATTTGAATCATCGACATTGCGAACTTCCATCAATTTACCCAATCTTTCCTGGGCCTTGATATTTTTCTTCACAGTCTCTAACTCACAACCAACAGCCTCAGCCTTCTTGACAGTCTCATCGAGTTTCTTCTGAAGTTCTACTTTCTCACCTTGAGTTTTCTTAGCCATCTCGGTAGCTTCTGTAACCTCAGCAGTCAACTCTTCGATCTTGGCATTCAGTGCCTCAATTTTTGTAGGATAATCCTCATCCTTAATAGCATTTAATTCATTTTTAATAACTTCTAATTCCTTGGCCAATGCCTCCTTTTCATCCTGTAGTGCCTTAATCTCTTTTTCGTCCATGCCGGTTACACCTCCCTTCACAATTTTTTCTAGACCAACATTCTCAAAACCAGAAGAAGCAGCTACCTTATTGGCAGCTAATTTAATCACCGATTCTGGATTAGCAGGATTTGTAACAAAACCCTGCCCACCAAATGTAAAATCTTTTAATACTCTACCAATTCTATATCCTTGGAATTCACCACTTCCATTAAAAGCGCGCAAATGTTTAGTTAAAAAGGCGGTTGATTCTGTTCTTTCCAATACTTGTATCCCGCCAGTATCGGGATTTAAAAATCCATAATCAAAATCATTGAAAAAACACTCCATTGAAACAAACATTTCTCCCTTTTGCGCCATTTGCAAAATTTGATCAACCAATTGCGCCCTTGATGGATTATTTAATCCCTTATATAATATTCCAGCGACCTCTATATCGAAATCATCTGGGATATTATTATCTTCCGATGAAATTTCATTACCAGAAACCTTGTCAACAGCATAACTACTAACAATATGCCCAATAATAGTAGAACTATCGTGCATATGATTCATTGGTTTATGGATTGGCGTCGATTTAGATTTCCATAATTCTGCTGGTGTAAAAATATCATCATTTAAATTCCAGCCTACGCTGGCTAAAATAGAAACAATAACAGCCAAATCTGGCTGATCATGGCCTATTAAATCCTTAACAGAATATATACTAGCAAATAATTTTTTAATATCATCCTTATTCTGTGTTCCAATCCATGCTTTAGATATAAAAGTGGACACGGAATTTGAAATAAGGTCTATAAGACCATCTTCTTTTTCTACATCATAAATGCGCACTTTACTCTCCATCGATGTTTTATACACAAAATATATTTATAAAATTCATGATTTAAAGACTTTTCATAATATAAATATTTGTTTTATTTGCTAAAAAAGCGAATAACATCCTCTTGCGCCTTTTTAACATCAAGCATACCCAAGCTCTCTTCTGCAATGGGTTTTGAAATCAATCCATTATTATTAGCAATTACAGCCTCCTCTTCTTCGTCGGGCAAGAAATATTCGGTTAGTTGAGTTAGGCCCTTTTCATCGCTAGCCTCCAGAATATATCTCAGCCGTGTAAATGGTCTGCCCTCGTAATCAATTCCTTTAGAAAAATGACATGCAATAGCTGGAACAATCTGCCCATCAACTGTCAGAGCAGATTCCCGTGTTTCGGTATTTACAGAAATACTAACAATAGACATAAATTTTCCTCCTATTCTTCAATTTCAACTTTAAATTCTTCACATAATAATCGAATCTTCTCTAATCGCTGTGTCGCAGCAGAAGCTTTTTCCTTATATGTTTTTAATAAAGTTTTGGCATGACGACGAAGATGGGATGAGGCGCGAGAGCGGAAACTAGACACCGATTCTTTCACTGGTTTAACTTGATTAACACGCGCTAATGCGTTTCTTAAATGTGGCAAATCAACTGACCCATTTTCAGTAGCACTTTTAACACCCTTATTGTGATGTGGTAGGTGACGATATTTTTGTAGCGTCTTACCCTTTTCATCTTTTTCAGCACCATTTTCTATAACAAAAGCCGCATCTGGAAAAGTGCGATCACCAAATTTGCCTTCACTTAAATTTTTAGCAGCGGCATCAAAGGCTTTAAAAATATCTTCTTTTTTCATTTTTGCCCCCATTAATTAATTAAAATAGCCCAAGTTGATGTTGCTAAAGATCTTTTTTCAGCAACAGTCGGATGTCTTTTCAGTACTTCTGCATGTTTCAACACCAATTGATTGAATGTTTTTTCGAAGATTTCAACCAGTTTTTGAGAATTATCATTTGTTCTAAGGCCAATTAAATCACAAGTAATTTGATCAGATGGCTGAATAGTAGCCAAAATAGCTCTTTTCATTTCTTCTAATTGGGCAATTTGATCTTTTGTTAAAGATCTCATATTTTTTATTTTATTATTTTTCAAATACAATGGATCAATAATATTATCTATATCTTTTAACAATTGATCAGCTATAATTTTATTAATAGATAGTGTCCGTTCTGTGCGCTGATCTCTTGGATTAGTATCAACAGTATTCGGCGGTCTTCCCGATGGATTGTCTCCATCGTCTCGTGGTTGATCGCCACCAGGATTATCCCCGCCCCTCTCTGGATCACTATCCCCATTTCTGTCAGGCTGATTTTGATCCATACCGGGACACCCACACTGTCTCAACATTTCTAATTCCATTCTAAATCTATGTTGTAATTCTATTAAACTCTCAGGTCTATAATATGGATTAGCCTTCTCTAAAATTTGCGGATCTTCATTGCGAATTTTTTGTTCATCTCGCATTCTTTCTAATTCGATCACAAAATCATTCCCGAATATTTCACTAATAGTTCTGGCAGAAACTAGACCACGATCAACCAATTGAATCATTAATTGTTTTTCCGCAGCCTCATCTCTCAATGACATATTGCCAAAGGAAACAAAAGGAATGTTTTTAAATCCCATTGCTTGTGAAACAAGGGTTAATTCATAATTAACCCATTTAATGCAACGATCACGAACATATTCTAGTCGTTCAACTAATGTTTTTAATTGTACAAAAACCTTTTCAGCATTTCCAGTAGCTACATCAATACCACCGATTAATGCTTCTGGAATACCTATGCCCTTCATAATATCTCTATTAACAGCCTTATATTTTTCATCACCCAGTATTTTGTCTACCGGTGGATATTCAGAAACAAGGTCTATCATAGAATCCCAAACAATATCCCTAATACCGCCGCCAACACCATGTTGTAATAAATCAATTAGTCTATTAACGGCATTTATGGACGGAAAAATCTTTTCCTTATGGTCGCCAAGTTTCCATATTCGAGTATGATCAATAACACCGTCGAGAGCGGCAGCATCAGCTAATTTCATTTTTTCTTTTAATAAAATATCTTCAAAAACTCCATATAAAAATGGAGTAGCCCAATCCTCCCAATCATCCTTTTTGTAATAATCTACATAAATAAATTCTGGCTTTAAGATTACTAAATTTCCCCTACCTCTCTTGGCAGCTTCCCTAATTTCTGTCGGTATTTTACTTAATAATTTTTTTTCATAATCATTGCGTGGATTTCTAATATCTTTTGCAAGTCCAGAGGGTATTCTCATAGCAATTTGATTATTACCAAAAAATCTACCGATTTCTCCACCAACCTTTTCAATATTAACTGGTGACAAAAAAATGTATTTAAACGGAATTATTCGATTCTTAGTATTCTTTTCTATTTTAGTAAATTTATCTGGTTTTTCTTTTGGTGCAACATTTACAGTTAGTGCATTGGCTTTTGTCATTTCTTTTTGAACAGCTTGGGGGACAATCGCCATTTTGCGCCTAATAATAACATTAGCATCTCTCAATAATAATTTCATAAAATCATGAGCACGACTTTGTAAATCTACCTTTTCAGCCCACTTGCGATAAAATCTTTCCTGTTTTTTAATTGGATGATTTAATTTTAAACCCTCACCTGCAAAATCTGCCATTAAATCTATGACATTCCTTATCAGTCCCACTTTTTTGTATATAGATTGACACAAAGAAATTATTTCAGGTGTTTTAACGGGGAGTTGGCTTTCTGGCCTAAGAATCTCACGATCACGTCTATTAAAGCCAGATTTTAATTTTCCGTACTCTGCCGTAGAAAATTTAACAGGGGTAGTTTGACCATTCACTATTAACTGTTCTTCTGGAAAACAATGTTGATTTAATTTATCTAAACCATGCGTATATAATGGTTTACTTTTTTTATCGTCCCTTTTCGCCATTTGACCACCAATTTAAATGTAATACAAATCCAATCCGAATAATTATACACCATTAAATTTTTTCCCCGCCATATACACCACCATAAAAATTACGATTATCAAAATTTTGAAATCTACCAACCCCTGGTCCCCTATATAATCCTTCTGTTGGATCTGTCCCCTTAACTTTTTTAACATTTCCAACCACATCATCATAATTAACAGATGATTGTGGTTGCGTCTCAGTGTCATAAATGTATTTATGAGCTAATAAGAGGGATGTGTATCTATCTTTTTTAAGTCTTCCCCTTTTAGCCCTACCTTCAACTGCCCCAGCAGTAACTACCGTTGGAGTATCAAATCTTTCTTTCCCAGTTATTGTTTCACTCATTTGAATTGTACATAATTCATTTTTTAATTCTTCTATATTATCTACATTTTCATCATATGTATCAATAATAATATTATTTGCCCTTTCCGCTATTAGTGCATGTTGCATTTTTAATGGATCAACAGATGGGAAAAGCAATTTTTTAGTTTCAAAACTTTTGTGTAGGCAAATATTCGCCTTGGCATTAAATTCTGAACTTTGTTGTACCAAATGAAGAATATGCGGCCCATCTGTTTCTCCATCCGTTTCTTTCTCTTCTTTTGGATCTATTATTTCATAAATCGGGAACTCTTGTTTTTCATTACTCAATAATTTTTTATTACGTAACATCTCAGAAATGGCATATCCACCCCCTTGACTATCCATTTCTATCCTTTCTGGCCGAAATAAATCATAAACATCTCTAATTTTAGCGCAACAATATTCATAATAATCCTTCTCTTCAATTAAATGTTTAGCCTTTCTTTCACTAAATGTCTTTTTATTAACAGCCCAACAAAAAACTACTCTAGAATGGTTTGCCCATCTTTCTATAATAACAATAGTTAAATTATCTCTTTCTGCTGCTGGATCTATGCCCATTACATACCGTCGATTTTTTATTCTTCTTAACATTGGAGAAAATTCAACATCGCCATCTAGGGTTTGGATAAAGTGGCCCGGTCTGCATGAACAGCTTTCTATCAAACTCCTGGGGAAAAAACCGTCCGAATCAGCAACAAAACATCCTCCATATTCCATCATGAAAATATTTCTTGGTAATGTAGCTTTTGAATGAGCTAATTGTTTTCTATCCAATAAATCATCTATTATGCGAGTATATGGTATTCTAATAATGGCATAATCCCTATAATCAAAATCGTCTGGGATCATATTAGGCCCACCGAAAATTTCAGCAACAGCATTTGGATCGCCCCTACTATGAATAATATCTCTCCACATTTTATATTTTTGTGCAAAATGATTGAATTGATAATATGCTGTTCCAGAATAAACAATTTGATTACCCTTTACCTTTTGGCCTAAAATATTCTTAGAAATATCTTGTGGAATATCTAATTTGGCTAATTTTTTCTCTAAATTTCTTCTACGAGCCTCCTCTATCGGTGTTTTTGTAGTTGATGCAAAACCACGAACAACAATATCAAAAACATCTGGAGGTATAACGGCGAACTCATCTGCTAAAATTACATTAGCCCTAAATCCCCTAATCGAACTACCATCCCCTAATGGCAATGCACGAATCTGAGAATCCCCCAAATAAAAATAACAAGAATCAACATTCTGTTTTGGCCCAGCCTTTTTGCCTCCACCAACAATACTCCTAAGTATTGGTGATTGATTCCAGATACTTTCTATATATCCAAAAACCAATTTTGCTTGTCTCAGGCCCCTACCAACAATAATTATTTTAACACCCTGATCTAAAATACCCCTCAAAAGGGCATAAACGGCCAGCATATAACTTTTGCTACCACCACGACATGCGACCAGCATTGGAAAAGTAGTCTTCCACATAACTCGCAAAGTGGCTATTTGAATAGGTAGCAGGTCTTGATTTAAAAGAACCTTAGCAGCCCAACCAAGATAATCTGTATTCATCATTTTAGAAATAATAAATTTATTGACCGGCATTTTTGATTGTCTGAGATCGGTGAAAATATGTTTCTTAATTTCTGGAATTCTATCTGATTCTGGAAATAAATAACCAAACTTCTTTTGATCCTCATCAAATAAATAATCAAACTTATAATTATTGCCGACCACTTTCAACCCACCTATCTTTTTCGTATCTAACAACTTCTTCAAAAATCATTTGCGCAATTTTTCTGCCGCACTGTCCAACCATCATAATATTAACATTATATTTAATGCCCAAAGACATAATCCATCGTATCAGCGCTTTGCCAGGCGCTTTAGTTTCATATTGCGGTGGAGAAAGATTGAAGTGATCCGTAGTTAATTGCGACTCTATTAAGATATACGAATATTTGATTTTAGACATATTTTCAAGCTCTCTCTCAAATCTTCCCCTATTACTATAATTAATCCATAATTCGCTAAAATCTTCTTTTCTTTCAATGGTTAATATATCTTCATAACCAATTAAACTATAATCACCAACATCTAATTTTTTCTCGATCATGCCAGCACAAATTGGTGGCCTGCGTTTTACGGCATGAGGCAAAAATGTCCATCCATATCCAGACTTTTCTCTGGTATCTCGCGCAACAGTATATTCAGGCAAAATTATTCTTGACATAATATATCATCATCTCCTACAGAAACATTCTGATCTACCAATTTCAGTTTTTCCACTTCTGGCAAACAACACTTCTTATATTTCTTGCCACTACCACATAAGCACTTCCAATTTCTATTCCATTTTACCCTTTTGCGGCGAATGGGTTGTGTAGTCGGCTTTATTTTTAACAAATCAAGCAATTTGTTTGACGGGGGATTCATATAATACACCATTCCTTTCTGCATCCAATCGTGCTTCAAATTCCCAAATATGAAGAGTTGCTAATCTATCAGCTTCTTTTCCACAAAAATCAGCATCTTCCTTCCAGCCCAATTTAGAAAAAATATCAGCAAGACGACAATGGTAGGTGTGATTATTGGCAGCCTGTTTCACACTGTCCAAAATTTGATCATATCTACCATCCACATTGAAATTATTCTCTACGGCAAAAATAAATTTATTTGCTGTCTCGCCTATATGCACACAGTCTTCAAAATATCTTTTAGCTATAGGCATGTCTGTTACTTGAACACCACCACATAGTTGAATGGCAAACGACCTTTCGTTTAAACATGCTTGGTCTTCATACTCCGTTTTGGTATGCACATTTATAGCCACCAATGATTTGGCATATATATTGGGCAATTGGGAACGGCCATTAAACAATAATCCATTAGTTGTAATCCCATGTTCTCGCCATAAACCATTTCCCCATATCTGATTATTAGTTTGCAAAAAATTTAATCTATGAAATAGTGGCATTAGATAATCATCAAATCTTTCTTTTTTGTAAATTAATGAACCAACCATACATAAATGATGAATCGGCCTACAATCAGTGGGTAGTGATTTAAGAATATTTCCGGCGAACGGAAGATGAATTAAATCAACCTTATTAGATAACCATGTTTCCATATATTTATCCCAAACCTCTGGCAGCAAATTAGTATAAGCCAACAGCTTATTTATTTTAAGTAAATTGTTAATTTCACTCTCAGTAGATCTCCTATAGAAATCATACAAATAATTATCAGCACTATTGCACGGCAATGCTTGTATAATAACGCCAACACCATATTTATTAATAATATCAATTGGCAATTGCCTAGTGCCATACTTACACAAACTAAAAATAAGTCTAACACCGCATTCTTCTATAAGCGTTTTAATGTCCTTTTTTGTATTTGCATAATTAATATATGATCGCCATCCCAATTGTTTTAGCGCATCACAATACCCAGTGGCTACTATATTAAATTTATCTTTCGGGTCTGAAATAAATAAAACACTACGCTTCATCACTATCTTCCTCCTGTACAGTTTCATAATCAGTTATAATAGTATCCATTTCTCCATCCGGGAATTCTATTGGCTTACGTGATCGTTCAAGTTCTTGATCAGATGACAGTTTAGTAAGTTCCGCATATCTTCCCTGTTCCTCCCTAACTTTTTCAGAATGCTGTAATAATAAAACTAGATGAAAAAAGTTTTCTTTTCCACCAGATAATTGGTCTATCCTATCTCTTCTTGTCGCGTTCAGACCAGTTAATATTTTTTGTCCCTCTTTCATCAATTCATCATATCGTTTATTTTCCGCCAAAAGGCTGCTTTTCATATCACCCAAAAGCTGTGTTTTAGTGACATATTCCCTTCTTTTTTCTTCCATTGTTTCTTTGTCTGGCTTATTGTTTTCTAACCAACCTTTTAGTGAAACAATATCGCCCCTTATTTGGTGTATTGAAATAAACTGTCTATTAAGCAAAATTCTATGTTTCAAATACTCATCAATTTGGAAAAATTCACTACAAACAATATCTTCAAATTGACAGCATAAACTGCCATATTCTTCTAGATATACATCAATTTCATCTTTAGCAAGCTGCCTCTTTAAATTAGTAAAAAGATGCGTTTTTCTAAATTGATCCCTAAACCAATCAGCCTTTTCCTTTTCAGTAAGCCCTGGCGGTGGAATAGAAAGGGCTGGTTGATCTGCCGACTCTTGAACAAATTGATCACCATACCTTTTCTTAATATTAAGTTTGCGACGATTTCTGCGAATAGTAACAATATTCCATTTATGGCCACATACATTTTGTAATTCTTTTTGAATTTGTTTGTCGGTTAAATTATTTTCTATACCATTTTCAAGAATGGCAACCGCCTGCGGATCGCTTAAAAGTGGTTTTGTTGTTTTATTCATATTCTATATCTCCAAGAATAATAATTATCTCATCCTGAAGTGCATTTTTGATTTTTTTGTTAACTTTGTTCCCTCCAACCAATAACCTAAAAGCTTCTTTTAAATCATCCGGCAATTTTCCCAAAATATATTCCTTTAATTCTTCTGTTATTAAATGGGATATCGGATCATGACTATAATAACCACCAGCAAGAACTACATCATTTTTCTCATAATTACACATATCTATCGGTAATGCATTAATTAAATTAATCCTTGTTTTGGAGTGTTTTTGTTGAGATGGATCTTTCTCTGGCCTAAAATATTTATCCCTCATCAGATTTTTTAATCTATTGGATACATGACAATTTAAGAAGTGTTCTATTTGATTTTCTATCGGAAGATTCTGTGCCTTATCGGCATTAAATCTATTTAATGCCTCTAGGCAAAAAATCCAAATTTCTTGAGCTATATCGCTATCTTCATAATAAGCAAAGCTGCCGTTTTTCCTATGAGCAGCTATTTTTTGTATTATTGGTGTCGCTATCCTCAAAAGTTTCTTTTTGTTCATGGTCTACTTCCAATCCATTCCTAATAGCGGCCAACGCATGGTCTGAATCTGGATCGGGGACATCAAGATCTTTTTGCGCACTAGCATTGGCTCGTTCGGTACCACGAACAATTAAGTTGCATTTTATTTTTTTAGGCTTATCAGACATACCAAAACATTATACACAAAAGTCCCATAATATTGAATCCAGTATATTATAACACCTTTCAAGAAAAATTTTTATTATAATATCAAAAAAAATAAAAAAAAATTGAAAAAGATGTATAATATTGTGATGGGTATAACATTGATTCATGGGAAATTCGAGGAAATAACCAAAGATAAACTTGGGGTAGAAAAAGTACACTTGTGCTTTTTAGATCCGCCAGACAATGAGGGGAGAAATTATACAGGATATAATGATAAATTAAAGATAGAAGAATATAAGCGTTTATTGAGAGCATGGCTTTTAAATGCTGTTTTAATAACTGATGGTCCAGTATTTTTTAGTGTTGCAGAAAAATGGATGCCTGAAGTAGAAATGATTATTCGTAACTCAGGAATTCCTTTAATTCAACGCATAATATGGACTTACAGTTTCGGTCAGTCCAATAGAACCAGATATGCGCCATGTTTCAGACCGATATTTTGGCTCAATGAGCCAACAATTTATCCCGAAAAAATTAAAATTCCATCAGCTAGACAGGTAAAATATAATGATAAAAGAGCGGCAAAAAATGGCAAACTACCAAACAATGTTTGGGATTTTCCGCGTATTTGCGGTACATTCAAAGAGAGGAGAAAATTCCATCCAACCCAACATCCAGAGGATTTATTGCGAAGAATAGTTTTGGGACATTCTCAAGAGGGGGATGTCGTATTGGATGGTTTTGTTGGTAGCGGCACAACCGCTTATGTTTGCAAAGAACTGGGAAGACAATGTATAGGTATAGACGTTAGTGAATTTTATTTAACCATGATTAAACAAGAATTAAAGGAACGATTTCATGATGCAAAAAATAACAATTGATAAAAATACTTTACGTCAGATTATCAGATTGCCGATGAAAGATTTTCTAGAATTGCTCTCCACAATATGTTCGTCATGCCAAGAAAGACCTAATCAAAATAGCGATTATCAATTAATGGCATCTATTCTACTAGGATATGCAACTCAATTATTTGAACAATGTGGATGTGAAGTAGATATCACTATAAATAATAGGACATGGAAAGAAAAACAAATTCAATATTGCTCAAAAGGATTAAGATATGAACACAACAACTTTTGAAATGGGATTAAAAACTTGGGAATTAATATTAGAAACCGGGAAAGAAATGTCTTTAGAAAAAACGTCTGAAATTTTATTAAAGAATCCTAACGCAAGAATCAATAGAATAGATAATCCACCAATAATTTTTGATCGCAAATTTTATATTGCGCAAAAAAGAATACAAGACACACTAACACAACAACATCCAGAATATTCGGATTTAATTAATTCAGTTCCACCAATTACTGGATATGCATGGAAAATCGTTGATTATATAGATTTATATTTTTCGCATTTTAATTTAGTGGTTCAAAAACTAAAGGAATCTGTGCAAGAACATTGAATGTCATACATAAAAGACGATGTTGATAGATGGTTTGAGTATAGCTATTTACCATCCCAAAGACTTATTCACCTGGGTTCGCATAATGCAGAAATGGAAAGCGGAGAGGGTGAATCGGGCACTGATTGCCAAATGTCTGAATTCGCCATTAAGGCAATCACACATCTCAATAATATAGACAGAAAAAAACCAATCTTTATACATATGAATAATCTTGGGGGAGATTATCTCCATGGTATGGCCATTTATGATGCCATTAGGGCATCAGCAGCACATATTTATGGCATTGGTTGGGGATATTCCATGAGTATGGGATCGATTATTTTTCAAGCCTGTGATTCTAGAATTGTTGCCCCGCATTGTGCCTTTATGATACACGACGGAACTGAAGATTTACACGGTACATGCAAAAGCGTTGAAGCGTGGGCTAAATTTGCCAAAAAATCAAGACAGCGAATGTATGAAATTTATTTCAGCAGAATAAAATTAGCAAAACCGCGCATTACTATTAAGAAAATTGAAGAACTATGCTCACATGATACAATTTTTACAGCGGAAGAGGCGGTTGATTACGGGCTTGCTGATTGGGTGCTTGAGAGTTTGCAAGATCCATATAAATATTATGCCACAGATACACAAAATGCTAAATGGGAGTCTGGAATGAAATTAGGAAAACATGAAACGGAAGATGAAGAATACGAATAGTTCAAAATAATAAAAATGGTGTATTAATAAATGGGTGATGATTATGAGTGCTTCTATGCCTCGAATTGTCAAAAATTTTGTTGATTTATTTTGGGCCAATTTACCTCAAGAATGGACAATTAAACATGTATATCACAAAGGTATTTTATTTATTATAATTTTAATACCAATTGGCGGGAAAGAAAAGAAAATAAAAAGACAATACAAAATAGAAACCATTAAAGAACGTAAAGAAGATTTGTGGGGATTGGCTAATGATTGCGCCACACAAGTTAAAAATTCCATTAATAAACAAAAATATAATGACAACTGATGGGAAAACAAATTAAAAAAGTTGTTTGCGCTGTTTGTGATTTAGAATTTGAAAAAGAAATAAGAAGAATAAAACAAACAGAAAAACTTGGCAAAAAACATACTTGCAGCAGGTCTTGTGCATCAAGACTCACAAATGATCAAAGAATAGCTCCCCCCACTACTGCAAACGCAAAGCATACACGCCGAGATAAGGACAAAAACCCAGAAAGAGCAAAAGCCCGCCAACTTGTTCGTCAAGCAATTAAAACCGGTAAATTAATACCATCGCCAATATGCCAATATTGTTATAAAGAATGTAAAACAGAAGGGCATCATCCAGAACATAGTCAACCATTCCTATTGGTGTGGTTATGCAAAAGTTGTCATGCAACATTTGATAAGCATAAAATATTTGGCTTTGAAAAAGATTATTCCGAAGAGGTGGGATATGATAAAGAGAATCATTAAAAAATTTCTATATAAAATACAAAAATCTGTTTTTCGTTTTATTGGTGACATTAAATGGAGTGGTTGGAAACGTCCTCTTTGGTTTACTATTAATGCTATCGGCTATCAACTTAAGGGTGAACATTATAGAAAAATTATTAAAAAAATTAAACCGGGGGATATACTTTTGCGTCGTTTTGAGGGATATATTGATAAATGGTTTATTCCTGGATGGCTTAATCATGCGGGCATATTTTATGGTGGCAAGAAAGAACAAGTAATTCATGCATTAAGCGAAGGCGTTATTAAAGAAGATATTCTTAATTTTATGAGAACTGATCATATGATTATTTTGCGACCACCGCAAAATATGGTTAAAGAGGCATTGAAAAGGGCTAGATCTATTGTCGGATTAGAATATGATTTTGATTTTGATTTTGGTAATGCTCAAAAGTTCTCTTGTACAGAAGTCATAGATTATTGTTATCCTGAGCTAATTATACCCAAAAGGCGTTTTGGTAGAAAAACCATTGTGGCTGATGATATTTTAAATACAAAGGAATTAAAAATTATTTGGGATTCTAGAAAGGAATAGGATGCAAAAGTATATCAATAAGAAAATTATCGGTGGAATACTTCTAATCCTACTTGGCCTTGGATTAGCATTTGGAGATAAGGCAAAAGTCAAATATTATTTTGAGCAAGTTTCCACATATATTGATAATTATTTTGAAGAGGTTACTGAATAGAATCAAATATTTTATTTTCAGCGATAATCATCTCTGTTCGTTTACGATATTCCCTTTTCTCGGGATTAAACGGTAATACTATCATTTTCTCAAGATCAATATCGGCTAAATAGAAATTGCCATATAATGATTGATAAATATATTGTGCTGGTTTGCCACAAACATATGCCACAAAAGCTTCAGCATTAGCGCCCAAAGAATTCTTCCATCCCGACAACAAGACAATCCCATTACATTGATGAATAATGGCTATTAAATCCTTTTTTATACAATCATGAAAATTTTTGTTGCCATCATTTTGCTCTGCTGGATTCCAAACCGTATATCCTTGTGCTCGCAGCCATTTGGCCGCTTTTAAAAATAATTCTTTGTTGCCGTTGGGATACGATTTCATGGGTCCAGCCAAGTATAGATCATACTGTTTTTGTCTAAATAATTTTTTAACCCATTGAATAAACATTATATATCCTCATTTTTCAAACAAAACGCCAAAACCGGCGTTTTCCAAACAATATTTTTAAATCCACATTTTTTAAAAAGATTTTCCCACCACCCCTTGGACTGAACCATCTGTAAATTCCATATTTGACTGCGATCAGTAATCGCACGATACAAACCCTCCGTAGTTACGCTAACAAAAATTAAGCTATGTCCACAAACCCTATAAGCATGACAAAGTATTGAGGTTAATTTCTCCACATCCTTAATATATTGGAAACTATTCGCAAAAATAATGTCATATTGTTCGTCTTGCATTTTTGGTAGCTCTGTTTCGTGACTACCGCACCAAGTTTTACCTTGTGCTAAGGGCACTGTATTGGCAATAGCATAATCACTAATATCATATCCTTCACAGTCAACGCCATTGCAAATCAAATCCGCAATAACATGGCCCATAGCGCATCCGGCCTCTAAAATCCTTTGTTGTTGTAGCCATATATTAATTTCGTCTATTGGTTTTTTAAATACTAATGAGTAACCAGCAGATATGATATTAAACGTTGTTAGATGGATATATAGGGTTTTTTCATATGGTTCATTCAGACAATATCGGTTAAAATATTGTTTATCAAACATACTCATTATGGCTTAAAAGTTACACCGATGGAGGGATGAGACATTATATCGCCGTCGATCATATTGCGCAATTTCGCCTCATAAGTATCTAAAGCCTCTTTCGAAACACGAGTTATTGGCGGACCAGCCCTTAATGATTTGAATCTATCTAAGATAAATTTTTTTGTTGCCGCTCTATTTAATAGATGAGTCATAATGTTTGACTTTCCATTATAGCAAGAGGACTAATACGAATAGCCTGTGCCTGTCTTAATTCTTCAATATTTTTAGCTCCAGCCATAGCAAAGCCAGATTTAATACCTTTAATAAAACCTTCTAATCTTTCTTGAGTTGAACCCCGATAGCCTATTTTAATATCTATACCTTCTGGTGCAATATCGGTTCGACAAGAAACATTGCGACTACTCATTCCACGATAAATTTTCTTTCCATTTATGTCTGGCGTACAATCCGTACCTGCCAACATATATCCTATCATACAGGCATCGGCACCAGCCCATAAACACTTAACCATATCACCAGTAGAACGTATGCCCCCATCTGCAATAATAGAAATATTATTTTCTTTTGCTATGGTTACGCAATCCAAAATTGCCGATAATTGTGGAACACCACATCCAGTAACTTTTCTAGTAGTACAAGCTGCTCCAGGGCCTATGCCAACTTTTATGACATCAACGCCAAGGTCGATTAATGTTTTAGTGGCCGATTGAGTACATACATTACCGGCTATTAATAAAAATTTTCGTATTCTTTTAAGTTTAACCACATTCTCTATGGCTTTATGGGCTAAAATATGATCGCAATGAGCCACATCCAAACAAATTATATTACAACTAGTTTCCATTATTAATCGCTGAGTTTTATAATCGGCATCTTTAATTCCAATAGCACATCCAATATTAATACAATTTACATAAGACTCCCAAACTGAATGAATTATTTTTATCTGTCTCTCGATTTCATCTTTTGTAGAACAATTAATGCATCTAGATAAAATACCCATGCCATTGGCAATAGACATAGCCCGCAACATTTCTGGACCAGTAATAGAATCCATTGGAGATGAAATAATGGGCACCGCTAACCTATCATAACCAAATCTTGTGCTGATATCTGGTTCTGTTCTAGAATTTAATTGTGAATATCGCGGCAGCAAAAGAATATCATCGAAACATAATTTTTCTTCAAAATCTATATTATGCATCATATTTCCTTTAGAGTTTTTGACAAAATGGAGATTTCCTTTTTTAATCTCGGAGTTTCAATATGATTTCTTCTAACCATTTGAATCCTCTGTTCTCTCAAATATTGTAAAAAATATTTGTAGGATTTAAAATATACATTGACCGGAACCAATTGGTCGTATGGCTTAATACCAACTAACAATTTATTTTCAGAAAGAGAAGACACAGTGCTCTTTCTAAAAGCTGGTCGATGATTTATAAAACGGAATTCTTTTGGGTTATATAAAATATCTCCAACAGCCACACCGAAACCATCCCTAGTTTTGGTTGGATCTTTATTACATATCCATGGCTTAGTGCTTCCAACTGAAGCCCTATGTTTTCTATCGCCTCACTTACCCATGTTTAGCCACCAAGATTAATAACAACACCAGCAATCCAAACAACAACAAAAATGAAAAGACCGAAACATACCATTGTGGCTATTTTATTATCCATTGTTGGCAACCTCCACCAGATTGCCAACCGGAAATCGCTTTGGACGATTTGCTTGTGGACGGCCGCGCCCAAATGATAATACCGCATACCCTTCATCCTCAGCGTCGAGGCCAACAAATTTTGCGATTTTGCCCACAACAGCGGGACATTCCTCACAGCCCACGATCTTAACCATCGAACCAACAACAAAAGATTGTGCCGTCGTCATCTGCTTTTCCTCCTAAGAAAAAGGTTTAACAAAACTGTCTATTTTATGTCGCCAAAAGACGACTGTCAACTAATTATACCGGAATTTTCATGAATTTTTTATTGTTATTTCACCGCATTTTTTACAGTAAATTTTAATTCCGTCCGTTTTGGTATCGTTATCACACCCACAATTGGGGCAAATGGCCCATTTATTTAACATTTTACGTCCGAAGATACTAATAAAGCCATCATCAAATTTTTTTTGATTATATGGACGTTTTTTGCTTCCCTTACTCATTTCTTCTTCCAAAATTCAAAACTAGAAAATAAAATAGCTATAATCAAACAACAAAGGCCAAATACAATTTTCCAATCCATATTACACCAAATCCTTCCATTCTTGCATTGCCTTTTCTGTCCAACCCTCCCCATCAACCCAATATCCCAATCTGCGCATTTCATTCCAATAATGTTCACACGATGGGCAACATTCGTATGGCGGGCAAGGCCGTTGGCATAAAAGATATTCCATATCACACCAACGTGTTAGTAATAGTTTGAAAAGTATCGGATACTTTATTGCCAAGACTTGTTATGGCTATAATGGCAGTTAAAATAATAAGTGCTACCATAATGGCATATTCAGTCGCCGCTACTGCCGTTTCTTCCTGGAGAAACCGCATTTTTGTTCCTTTCAAAACATATATTGCAAATAGACGAATGTGTATAATTGTTATTTTGGGATTTTTTAATATCCCGCCAATTTATACTTTCGGCTTCCTCGGTAGTCAAATAAACATATCTTTTACATTTACGACAATATATTTTACTCAATATCGAATTCTTCATCACCATATTGACCAAACTCAGCAGCATCCATTTCATAACAACAACATGAAAAACCATACTCTATTGTAGAACCACAATACTCACAAACATATGTTTCTTCATCTTCTTCAAATAACATCACTAGACTCCCGCTCTAAATGATACAGGAGGGCAAATATTAAAGCTTCATTTATAGTGCGCCCATAGAAGATCTTACTTAAACCATTTTTATAATAATCAACTGGTCTATCGGATACTTCCCACCAAACAAGTCTTATATCATCAACAATACCAGTATCGTGCCTACTAATTACTATGTGTGATAAATACTCATTTAGGTGCGATAATAAAATACTTATATTTGGTAGGGCAAAAAAATTCGCTATACTCTGTAGGCGAAAAATTTTACTCAAACGCCTATTAATAATGATTTTACGTTCCCTCGCATAAGCAACATCCTCGACACTCCCATGAAAAATATGGGCAGCATTATTTTGACATTCAGGACAAATAACTTCACCACAACCACAAAGTGTCAACTCTCTTGCCATATATTTTAGTAGACAATCATTACATACATTACATATCAATAAATATTCGTTTTGACCCATTATTAACTCGGTATTACTAAACCCGACTTTCGGGGAGTAATAATTCCAGCCTCACCAAGCGCAGTCTCTCTAACAATCTGCCACATATTATCTTGTTGATCGATAACCCCAAAGCTAATAATTTTGCCAAAATTAATATATTCATTATCTTTAATACACATGGCGATCCAAGGCATGGTTTTATCTCTTGGAATAAAACCGACACCCGGCCTCCCACCCTCTCCTTGACCAACAATCGGTAAAACTTGTCTTAGAACTGGCACAGACATGCTATTATCAACAGCCTGTTTGACTTCGGATATCGTAAATTTTTTTGGTAATTCAACAAAACGAGAAGAACCATCATCCATATCCAATCGGTACCAATTTGTTTCACTCATGATTTAATTCCTAACGCGAATCTTTCGCTGGTCTGGAGAAACGAATCAAAATATAGTCTTTTCCTATCATCAACGCTGATTGCATAAGCCATCAACTCATTATACATCTGATGTATTGATTTTATCTTTGGCTTTTCGGGTAATTCACTTTTTTCTTCAGCTTCTTCGGCCAGACAAGAAAGTGTGGTGTGCCAATCTTCCACTTCATCAAGTGATACTTTACCCAATTTTATATCCCGTAAGAACCCCGCGTTGGGTCGCGGGAAGGTTATTTTTCCTGTGTTCATTAATTCAATTAACTCCTCAAGAAGGCGAAGAGAGTGACTGGCACTTGACACACAAAAGCCAAACTTTTCAATTTGTTGTTTGCGCTTTTCACCCAACTTTCCGGTATTTTTCCGAATTTCACGCGCATGATTTTTAAACAATAAAGAAATAATTTCATCCATGTCTTCTTTCTTCGGATGAAACAATTGACGTATGTCTTCAATTATTGAATCTTCGTCCGGTGTTCTCTTAGTGGGAACCAATTGCTCGCCACGAACCTTCCTCCACTCAGAAAGTGCATATCCCCTTATCCGTCTGGCAAACTTTTTACATATAAACAGTTCTCTATTGTCTCGCACATGATAACCAATCCCAGAACATCTAAGTATCTGGTGCGGAGGGGTAAACAATATTTCAAGTGTTGTCGGATCACCCCTAAGAAGCAGTTTGAAAAATTTCTCTAATGAAAAAATCACTTGATCCGGTTTATCCAACACTTGTTGTTCGAAATCGGACAAGCCCGCGAGGTATTCAAACGGCGCAACAATAAATCCCCTCGTATCCTCATCACTCTCTGGCGTATTGGTTCCATACAATCTAGAACCGGTTATGGCCAGATAGTCTGGGAACTTCAATTTATATTCAAGGATTTTTTCTTTCTTCACCATAATCTAAACCTTAACTCTTTCTTAGCATCTACAAAATTCCAAACTAAACCGATTGGTCCCCAAAGACCAACAACAATACCGAGTAAGTATGGATATTTTGTATTGCTTGTCTGTTCACCCAGGACAAAACCATATGATAAAATGCCACATACAGTCCAAATTAAAAGAACCCAAAAAATCATCTATATATCTCCCTTATTGTTTTGTCCCAAAATTCATTAATAAATTCATCAAAAACAACTTCTGCTTCATATTCATCAAAAGGCCCATCATAATCGCTATCTTTTCTTGTGTTCAAATGTTCTTTCATATATTCATTAAAAGCGGATTTAATATCATCTTGACTAAAAAATCCAAGAAATGCTTGCACCGGTAGCCATTCCCCATTATCCATCGGTAGGGTTGGATACTCATTATAAAAATCAAAATCTTGATCTTTTTTCTTAATTAATTCTATATCAACACCAAGAGGGGAACTACAATAATCACATCCAAAATACTGGTGAACTATATAAAGATTTCCATCTGGACCAGGGAGTTTCCAGAATTTGCCAGTATTACCACAACCACATTCACCCATGACAACCCCTATTCACTTGTTATTATTTCGATGACCAAACTACATAATACAAAAACACTACCAGTAAAAATTAATGCTCTTTCGGAATCGACTTCTAATCCCGGATAAAACCAACCCGCCAAGAAAATGAACAGTCCAACTATCAAAAATATCCACTTTAAAGGATAACTAAACATTCTTCTTCTCCCTCATTTTATAAAAATGTTGTCGTAATATTTGTCCAACACATTCCGCATCATACTTTGCGGTATGTGCCTTTGTTTCATCCCAAAAACCACCACATCGTCTCATACACTCATCTAATCCGGGTACATCTACGTCATTGGGTCTCATATATAAAATGGCGGGATCTAATGTCCTGTGGTTTATAGGCGTTTCGTTCCAATCCATTTTAAGAAAGTTCAATATAAAGGGGATATCAAACTTCGCAACATTCTTACCAGCAAAAGTGATTTTCCCATTTTTTTGTTTATCCAAACAATTAAAAATCCAATTTTGTAAATGCACACGAACCAATCCTGGATGACCAAAAGGAGCATTTGGTTTAATAATACTATCATCAGAACCCCTTTGAATTTTCTTAATCAATGCCGCATTCATAATTAATGCATACGGATCACCGATTATTTCTTTATATTGAATATGAGCATGGAATATATGGCGTTTATCCCATCCCTGTCCCTCCAAATCTAATTGATATCCGTAAATCTCCAAAATCTGATGTTTCTTTGGATCTAAGCCAGTTGTTTCTATATCTATAACTGCAATTTTCATTTCGTATACCCCGAACGTATAAGGTCTATCAATTCTTCTAAAGCATCTCTACCAAAAACATGTACTAGCTTCAAAATACAATCTCTCTCATACCGAAATCTTTTTTCTATTTCATAATTATTATAATGATCAAAACAATCCTTACCACGTTCCATCAACCATCCCAATTGATGATTGTTTATTAAGGCATCAAGAACTCCATATGCAGAAACAATTTGTAATGTTAATAAATATAGCGCCCGATCAGCCAGACAAAGAGTGTCAATGAAAACCAGGGTCGCGTTGGGGCTTAACACGGTAAAAAAATCTTTCTGATTCTTTCTATTGATGGTTCTTTTGTACCAAAAACGCGGAGTAGATAAAATAATTGATGTTTTTTCAGAACCCTTTTCAAGTATTAATTTAAAGTGCCGGAATGATTTCTGCGTTATTTTTGGAAAAGTGACCGGCAAATCTTGGAAGACATCGTCTACGTACCGTTGGTCCGGTTCTATATCTGCGAACGGACTGGATTCAATCTCTTCGTATGTTAGAACAACACCGAGAGATCTGAGTTTCTGCCGGAAAGTTTTCCAGTATTCTGGATTAATTTCCCATGGGTCATTCATTTTTTTGTCTTGCGCATTCCATTTTTTCCAACATAGATTCAAGAAGTTCCCGCAGATTTTCTTCACCCAAAAGTTCAACTAATTTCGAAAACTGATGATGTTCATAGCTGAACCTTTTGTGAACAGCAGGAGAGTCTATATTACGTATATATGGACCTTCTGGGTCACCATTCATTTATTATCTCCACCGCAATAACTCTTTTGCTTCTTCAAAACTCAATTGTTTTAACAAATAATTTATCACTCGGCTCATACAATCTGGACAATAATCTACATAATCACCCTCTTTATCATCTGTCACAATAATAATGGTCAGCATTCATTATTTAAAATCTCCCTTGTACACGCTTCAACCAATTGTTTCTCCTAGATAAACCGCTCGCCATTGACGATATAGGGCATAAACGCTACCCCATTCCTTCTTCGTGCTGTGTTTATTTTTAAGATAAAGTACGCGGTTACAGTAGCTATATGCTATACTCTCGGATTCCGTCAGCTTGTCTATTAAAGCATGTAATTTTTCTGTACCCAAAAATTGTCGGATACTGTTCCACAGTTCTACTTTATCTTTTACAAGCTTCCATTCCTGATTCATGTCTGCGCCTTTTGGGGCATCGACAATTGGCTCAAAAAATGATGTTATGTGTTCACAAAGTTGACCAAACGGCATCTTGCGAGTAGTTTCTTGTTTTGCTAATGTAATTATTGGATTCCTCTTTTTTATTGCGATAGGTGTTCTCCCAGAAGTCATAGTTTCGTTTAGTGGTGGGGCAGGTTTATTTCCATGAAGTGCGCGCATCTTTTTTCTTATTGTTTCCGTACTCCAATCGGTTCCAAATATTCCATTAATATGATATTGAATATCGGTAACCGACCTGTTGTCCTTCAGCATAAATCGTATGATATTGTTAACTGTACCCTGATCGTTATCCTTTCTCAAAAAAGTTCTTCTCATCACACACTCTCCATTCAGTGATTACTTATTTTTTTATCTATACATTAAAATCGTGTAGATCTTCTCAATTTTTTAATTTTTAGATGTAATGGAAAACATGGGATTAAACAACTCAACTTTAAGCCCTGGTCTATTGATAATTTTCATATTCTCCCACCATATTATAGTGGCACGTCAAGAATTGTTTTTCAATTTCTAGATCTTTTTTAGTAAAAACAACATGCACATCGCAATCAGACAAATCAAGATTCTTCATTTTATTCCTACTGGCTTCAAATGAAGTTAGTAAAATGTTTGGATCACGTTTACATAAATCGCCCTGTAAAAACCATTTACTGACCACATTTTTTTTTGTTTTTGACAAGTTGTGTTTATTCTCTTTCAAGAAGGGGGTGAAAAAACAACCACCAATACCGGCGCTCAACCATTTAAAAAACTTTCTTCTTTCCATAATACGTTCCTTTATTCCAAGATGACGAAGTTACCCTATTATACCCAGCTAGACGAAAAAGTATCAGGAAAACGAAAAAAAAAGTATGGTCCGATCCGGGGGCCGTTGAAGGTTCGGAAATAGCGCTAGCTATTTCAAGATTGTTAGAAAAAAGATTCTTAGAAAATGATGAAATTTGGGGCTTGTTGAGTGTGGAGGCCCCCGCGTTATCGGACCCCCACTAACGTTATCGGACTTCATGAAAAACTGGGCGACCCCTCGGTTATCGGACCTTTGTTATGGGACGAAAGGGGGTGGTCCCATAATCACGAACTGATGCTACCTGTGGACGATAATGATCGGACCTGCGCTCGGGATCGGACACAGCAAATCATATAAAAAAAACACTTTATCGGACCCAATACATGATACCTTATCATGCTCGCACCAGCACCAATCGGTTATCGGACTCCACCTGCTCGCGCTTCCTTCTCGCATGGAGCGACCAACGACCCCGCTTGCATTATCGGACTAAGCGAGGGTGGCGCCTCCAGAAAAAAATCAGAATCATAGGTTATCGGTCTTGACAGCGGCGCAGCCTATTGTAGACTTCGGGTGTGGGCACGAGACGACAAGAGACGACAAGAACAGGAGCGATAACAATGACCTTCGATATGATCGACATCCTTTACAGTGGCGCTGCAATGGTAGTTGTTCTGACAGCGATGATGGTTAAAGTATCACTGGACACGTGCAAGTATCGACGATAGACTCAGAGGCGCAGGACAGCGCCCGATAACAGGAGAGAGACGATGAGATATAAAGTACAACACGACGTAAGGCGCAAAGACAGTATCGGACCTTGGGAGGTTGCCGAGAAGGTCATCGAGGCCGATAATAAGTTGTCTGCAATCCGAGCGCATCAGGCAAGACTAGAGGCGTTCGGTTATCAGACTGCTGGTGGAACGGCAACGAAAGACGGGGACGGCCGATAATGAACGTTCGCATTCGATACATGACACGTGAAGCAAAACTGGAAATGATGGCGGCAGTCCTTATGGGACTGTGGGTAGCGCTGCTGGCAATGGGATGCAACAACGGTTATCAGACGTTCGTGTACGATCACGACACAGTTTGTTATTGGACGTTTGGAGGTTGACGATGAGCATCGAACTACGACCGATAAGAGTGGAGCATCATGGGACACACGATTGTGGCGAGAACTGGGGATTTATGGGACTTCACTCCTGCTTTGTCGCTACGTACAAGTGTCCCGAATGTGGGACACACAATGTAGAGTCTCAGTGTAGCGCGTGGCCGATAACTCGGATCATGTGCAAGCACTGTTATGCGGACCTTGAGTGTTCGCTTACGCAACACCAAACCCGTTGCGTTCTCCGATAATCTCTCTCCTCTGAGGCCAAGGATGGCCTTTTTTTCGGACCTTCACCGATTTGTTATCGGACCGCCGTGAGGTGTTATAGGACCATGCGAGGTCTGTGCAGCATGGGTTAGTTATGGGGCGTTGCGTTTTGCGTTTTATAGGACGTTCCGGTAATCTGATTGAGTGGGTCTCGATAACTAATAATCTTGTTGGTCATGCTACTGGTAAGTAGGTTATTATAGGATGTTGATAGTGACGTTCGACCTTATCATACCATACCGATAATATCGGGAAAACTGCGTTTTCCCTGAGTGTAGGCCGGACCTTGGAATATCAGACTTAAAGTGAAATAAATCTTTTTATTTCTTATATACGGACTGAAAATACTTGACAATGGTTTTCCCTATTGTATGCTTGTTATACTGGAGAATCGGATTATGAGGAAATTATGGGACGTTATTAGGTCTTGGTTGTTTCCTCCGAGAAACGAGTTATGGGAACAATACTCTCGCAATAAAGCGAGACTTGAAAATGGAGAGGAACTATGAGAGATATCGGACCTGTCTTGGATTCGGAACATGCCGAACACGCGCTTGAATTCGAGCGCTGGAGCCGGGAGTTATTGGACTCTATCGACGAACTAGAATCTCGGGAATTATCGGACGCCGACATCCTAGGCGAAACCGACGATTTTTCGGACTTTGAGTTGGAGGTCTTATAATGGCACTTACAGTGCCCGAAAACGTGCGCAGAATATGGGACTCTGAGAGAATGGAATTCTCGGACGATGACCCCTACGAGTTATTGGAACAAGTGGGCGGCATTCTAATACCGGACGCGGACTTACCGGACCCTGATTGCGACGATGATTATCGGACGGACACGCTTGGTGAAGATTATCGGATTGAAGAGGCACTTGAGGGATGTCCCTTTGAGACCGATAATCTCGCTGATGGGCATTGTGGCGTAGGTTATGAGAACTGGACCGATAACTATCCCGTGGATACGGGACGTTGTTTTGAGGCGCGATAATGAACTACTTGTCAGAGCGCAGAACGTGGGGATTATGGGACCGGCTGGAGCGTGAATCTCGGCAGTATTATGAGACGCTCCATGAATTGAAGCACGAATTGAAAGAGAAGGGACCGATAACTGAAGTGGCTCTGAGGTTCTCGGACCTAGAGGCATGGCATCGGCGGTTAAAGCGGCGCTTTATCGTGCTCGCCGTTATAGGACGAAAGTGGCTTGTGCCCGATAAGCGGTGCTACAGTGGGAATGAATTGTTGGGCCGGACTGTATCGGACCTAGCGCTCCATTGCTCCAATCAAGTTATCGGATTCGGCGTTATCGCAGCGCTGTCCGATAAGATTACTCTTAGTCCATACGTATGGAGAGGGTATAGGTCTGATAACCAAACGGGCAGTGTGTCCGTTGTCGGTCGGAGGGACTGATAATGTTTAACTTTGACGAGCAAGGCTATCACGAATATCGGGCCACACAGCCACCTGGGTCTGATAACAAAGAAGGATGGTCAATCGGTTGGATGATTATCGGATCTTTGGTTGCACTATCGTTATGGGGCTTTCTTGCCCTGTTTATCGGATGTTTTCTGTTGGCACTTTGGAGCCGATAAATGAGAAGGTCAATAGCACTGCCCAAGGGTTATTATCGGTTGTTCACGTTGTTGGGCACAACAAACGCTCCGATGCGATATTATCGGCAGTACCGACAAGCTGCCGATAAATTGCAGCAAGAGTTATCGGACATGACCCAGGGGCCGCAGCGAGTTATCGGAGTACACGGGGTTAACGTGGTACTGGAAAAAACGAATTCTCCGTTCGACGTTTATTGGACTGCTGACGTTCTTCGGAAAGTATCGGACCAATGTGGGTTATGGGAACTATGGCAGCGTATGGCCAACGACCCATAAAAAAAGGAGCGATAACATGGCACGCTACGTTGCAGTACGACTTGACGATGAGTTATCAGACGAAGAAGCGATCAGTTTGTTATCAGACTTTGTCGCAATTTCGGAACAAGACTTCCCTGGGCAGTTATGGGACGTTGGAGTTATCGAACTTGGATGGCACACGATGGTTAGTGGTTCTCGGACGTGGAAAACTCCGAGTCTTATTAGGACCAAATTCTGATCTGAGTTATAGGACCAACGGGGATGCGCAGCCTGCTGGTCCTATAATTTTTCCCGAATTAGGTCCGATAACGTTGCGCACTGACTTTGCGCCTTGAACATTATAGGACGTTTTGCGATTATGGGACGTTGGTGGGTTATCGGGCATTGGGCTATAGGACGATGCGCGATGCCCCTTATGGGACTAAGGGGGGAAAAGGTTATCGGGCGAGGGCGAGAGTAGAATGTTATAGGACTTTGCGCCGTGGCGATTATCGGACGGTCCTGTAATCTGACTATGCGTGTGATAAATCCTTTTGGGTCTGATAAGAAAAGGCTTGACAGAAAAGAGAAGGGGAGATTATGGGACTGAGAGCCAAAAGCCGGTTTATATGGGACTTGAAATGATGGGACGTGGTTATTATGGTATATTAGCGATAAAAACAAGGTCCGCAAGGTTATTGATACTAAAAATCAAGAAAATATCAGGACTGTGGATGATCGGACAATAAAATTTGATTTTAACAATTAAAGTGCGTCTTCGCGTCAAAAAACGGACCTTGTAAGCGAGACTTTAGCATCGATATTATCGGAATGTGCCGATAACTTTCCATTTTTCGTCATGCTGGAGCGGATTATTATTGGAATGGAGCGATAATAATAAAATCTAGAAAAGTATTTGACGCGCTGGGGATTATATCGTACTATTAGGGTACAATCGGAAGGAACCGGGCGCCTCAGAGCGAGGCGCAACATAGTGCGTCGAACGGCGCACGCCCTATAAGTTCCGTATGATACCTAGGTCTTGTCGTCCTGTTATTGGACGATGGGCGTCTGGTAGCGGGACGACGCAGTTATAGGAGACTCCTATGTCTACGTCAACCGCGATCAGTCAGGGTACGCTTACGGAGGCCCAGTTCGACGCTGCTGCCGTCGCGTATAGCGCCGACAAGCAAGGGGCCAAGTTCAAGCGCGTAGTCGATGCGCTCGCCGCATGTGGCATCGACGAGCGCGAGGACATCCTTGCCCGCGTCGAGGATCTTATCGGACAGTTGGAGTACATGGCCGAGAACGGTCATGGCTACACCCCTCCGTCCGAGAAGAACTTTGGGTCTGATAACGCTGCGGTCGTCGCTGAGAAGATTCTCGGCAAAGCGCAGACCGTCGGCGCAACCCGTACCGCGTTCTCGGACTGGGGCAAGACCGTCAAGGCGCGCGGATAGTGTCCGCCCGCAAGGCGCCCCTACCTTGGGGCGCTCTCGGATGGACATTATAGGCCGTTGAAGTAGCCCTTCAACCTATAGGCGCACTGTTGGCGTCGGTCTAGGTCCATAATCGGGCCGTCTCGGCACCGAAAGGGTGGGAGTGCGCATAGTCTGCGCTAAACCCGTCATGGGCTGGGTACGTCCGGTAAAACCGGCAGTCTCGCTGTAGGGTCTGTTCGCGCGGGGTGGAGTCTGCGCGTAGGGTCTGAGATTCTGCGGACGGTTATCGGTCTGTCACCTCCCATAACCGATAAAACGGTATAGGACGTTTGTTCCCGTCTCGGAACATCTTGCGCGGAAGGTACGGGATAACAGGGATAGTCCAAGCGTGAAGCGCGGCATAGCCGATAAGTCATCGGTGCGTGAATCGTGCGGATTAAACTATCGCTGCGAAAGCCGTGCTGAAAAAGCGTAGGGTGCATGTAAAGCGTGTCTATAAGGTGCGATACCTGATGACACGGGAGTAAACGCTACGTCTATGCGCGCCTCCGGGCCGCAAGCCCGCTGGCTACAGTTCCACTGTAAGCGCGTTAGATAGATGCTAGTTTACGCATTAAACGTCCATAAATCCTCAATGTGATAGGCACGTCCGCAAAGTCGATTCCCAGTGCTTATTGGTCATGCTCAGTGCGCTCGTTAGGGGGCGCGCAGCGGGTCGGGTCGGATGCCGACTACGTCCGATCTTATTAGGTCTGCGAGTGTGGTCTAGCTGGAAATCCTTTCCTTACACGAGCGAAATATTCGCCATGACTGTAAGTCGGATGCGACAGTGGGGGGTTTGCAACTCTTGCTGTTGGGTCACGCTGAACTGGTTGAGGTACACCTTTATCGTTACGGATTGTAATAGGTAAAGTGTGTCTAAACGAGCCAATCGAACCCTGTGTCTCAGGATTGACACAGTAGCTCAATGTCATGCTGCGCATGACCGAATCATTAGACCGTGTCAGACGGGGGTTGCTTCACAGCAACTCGTTTTGGTTGTGCCAGCATGGCCAAATGTGCTGTGACACTGCATATCTTCAAACCTGTCCCCAGCAGTTAGGCGGGTATGTAGTGCCCTAACGGGTAGTCTGGGAAACTATCACAGCATATCTGGCTGTGCTGGTTTGTAAGTATTCGGTTTCTTGCCTGCTGGCGGGGATTGGGGGATTTAGTCCCCCGTCCCCTTTTTCTCGGACTTCGCGCCGT
>Ga0209536_100001412_pt1 | contig 40082 bp, 60 predicted proteins | sample DeeMarSeWOR28_12_FD_187461 | JGI IMG/M metagenome (GOLD analysis project Ga0209536, IMG submission 187461) | Marine sediment microbial communities from White Oak River estuary, North Carolina - WOR-2-8_12 (SPAdes) (version 2) | ecosystem: Environmental > Aquatic > Marine > Intertidal zone >... | reverse complement strand
TCCTTCCGCGCTGTGTCGCGAAAAAACGGATCGAGGGGTTCGGATGAGGGGGTTCTGACCGAGGGTCTGGAAGAAACCTAGACATCGGCGAGCTCGGCGGCCTGGCGGTCGCCGGGTCCGCGTGACGCGAGGAGGCGACATGGGAGGATCTGGATCGGGCCGGAAGGCGAAACCTCCGGAGCTCCAGAGGCTCCACGGGAACCCGGGGAGGCGACCGATTCCGGAGACGGCGGGAGCGGAGGAGTTCGGACCGACGACGTGTCCGGCCTGGCTCTCGAAACATGGGCGGAATGAATGGCGAAGGCTCGCTCCGACGCTCGAGCGTCTCGGCCTCCTCCACGCGGGGAACCGCTCCGCCTTCGCCGGATATTGTCACGCCTATTCCCTCGCTCTCGACACGGTCGCAACCTATCGAACCCGGCGAGCTCAGATGACGCTCTTCCAGATCGACGACGACCGGAAGCTCGTCGAGCTCCAGCTCAAAGCTCTCGAAACGATGAGACGGCTCGGGACCGAGTTCGGTCTCACTCCGGCGAGCTCGGGGAGGGTCCCGGTCATCGGGAAAGACGACCTCTCCGAGGATGAGGAGTTCCTCTTCGGGAGCTCGAGCTCCAGGCCGAGGACCGCGAAGGCGGCCGAGCCGGTTCCCGGAGATTCGAAGGTCACGGCCGGGGAGTTCGGGAAGAAATGAGCGATCTCGAGCTCCAGACCTGGGAGCTCCCGCCGACGAATCGGTCGATCTCGGAGCTCGAGCGGCTCGCCTATGAGCGACACGCTCAGGACCGGGAGAACGCGACCGAGCTCGAGCTCTGGTTCGACGAGGAGGCGGCCGATCGGGCCGTCGAGTTCTGTGAGCGATATATCCGTCACTCGAAGGGACGATGGGCCGGGCGGCCGTTCGTCCTCCTCCCCTGGGAGGTCTTCATCGTCCGGAGCCTCTTCGGATGGAAGAGGCTCGACGAAAACGGGAACGAGACCGACGCTCGCCGGTTCCGGTTCGCGTTCGTCCAGGTCGCGAAGAAAAACGGGAAGAGCCTCCTCGCCTCGGCGATCGCTCTCCTCCTCACGATCCTCGATAACGAGCCCGGAGCGGAGGTCTATTCGGCGGCGACGACTCAGGACCAGGCCCGGATCGTCTTCGACGAGGCGGCTCGATCCATCCGGCGATCGCCGACGCTCCAGAGATTCGTCAAGGTCTTCGGCGGCCGTCCTCAGAGCCGAACGAATAACATCTCCGTCGAACGGCTCGCGGCGAAGTTCGAGCCGCTCGCGGCCGACGCGGACACGGCCGACGGGATCAATCCTCACGGGCTCATCATCGACGAGCTCCACCGATGGAAGAGGCGGGAGTTCTTCGACATCCTCCTCGAGGGGTTCGGAGCTCGGGAGAATCCGCTCGCCTTCGCGATCACGACGGCCGGGGCCGGTCAGGAGGGGGTCTGGTGGGAACAGAGGGATTACTCCTCGAAGGTCCTCGAGCGGATCGTCGAGGACCTCGAGTTCTTCGCCTTCATCGCCGAGCCCGCGAAGGATGCGGACTGGACCGAGGAGGAGACCTGGGAACAAGGGAACCCGTCGATCGACGAGGTCGTCGACCGGAAGAACCTCCGGAAAGAATGTCAACGGGCGATCGCTCTCCCATCTCGGGAGAATTCGTTCCGCCGGTTTAAGGTCGGTCAACTCACCGAACAGATCGACCGCTGGATCCCGCTCGAGCTCTGGGACTCGAACGGCGGGAAGATCTCCGAGGAGCTCCTGGAGGGCCAGCCGTGTTTCGCCGGGATGGACCTCTCATCGACGACCGACATCTCGACGGTCTGTTATTGGTTCCCGACCCTCCTCGAGGACGGAGCTCATCGCCTCCTCTGGCGGGCCTGGCTCCCGGAGGAGCGGATCCGGACCGGGACGCGGGAGGACCAGGTCGCCTATCAACAGTTCGTCGACGCGGGAGTCCTCCAGACGACTCCGGGGAACGTCATCGACTACGCCTTCATCGAGGCCCAGGTCGTCGCCGACGCGGAGAGGTTCGAGATCCAGGAGTTCGCGTTCGATCCCTGGAACGCGAGCTCGATCGTCTCCCGTCTCCAGGAGGTCCACGGGTTCACGATGGTCAAGGTCTCCCAGGGAGTCGCCGGGCTCTCGGCGAGCTCGAAAGAGTTCGAGATTCTTCTCGGGAAGCGGAAGGTCTGTCACGGGGAGAATCCGCTCGCTCGATGGTGTCTCTCTAACCTGGCGATCTATACCGATGCTCAGGGGAACATCAAACCTTCGAAAAAGAGCTCAGGCGGTCGGATCGACCTCATGACGGCCGCTATCACGGCTCTCGCTCGAGCTATGCTGACGTTCGATCACGCCTCCGTCTATGAAACCCGAGGCCTCGGATGAGGCGGCTCGTTCCGGATGTTTTCCTCCTGGTCGGGACCGGGCTCATCACGGGCGGGCTCTGGACCTGGTTCGGGAGAGGTCCGGCCTTGATCGTCCTCGGGGTCCTCCTGGTCTTCGTCGGCCTTCGGCTCGAGAGTGAGAATCAACGGGGAGGCCTCGGATGAGCCTATTCGCGAAGGCGATCGTCGAGCGGCGGGATCTGGACGCGAGCTCGGGATGGGACCGCTATATCAAAGGGATTCTCAATCAACTCCGGACCGCCTCCGGGGTCTCCGTCACTCCCGACGCGGCGATGAGGGTCGGAGTGTTCTTCGCCTGCGTTCGGCTCCTGGCCGAGGATGAGGCGAAGCTCCCTCTCGTGACCTATCGCCGGATCCCCGGCGGCGGCCGGGAGCCCGCTCCGGACTTCTATCTCTATGATCTCCTCCATCGGAGCCCGAACCCGAGGATGACATCGGTCGAGCTCCGGGAAACGGTCGGCGGTCATCTCGTCGCTCGAGGGAACGGATTCATCTATAAGGTCCTCGACGGGTCCGGCCGGATCCTCTCGATGTGGCCGTTGAGACCGGATCGGATGGAGGTCCTCGAGGATCCGTTCGGGAGAGATCCCGGGGAGCTCATCTACCGATATACGCTCCCGAACGGAGAACAGAGAGTCTTCCCGAGCGACTGGATCATTCATCTCCGAGGGTTCGGAAACGACGGGATCTCCGGATACTCGCCGATCACTCAGGCCCGCGAGGCGATCGGAGCGGCGGCGGCGGCGGAGAAATACGCGGCCTCGTTCTTCGGAAACGACGCGACGCCTCGGCTCGTCCTCAAGACGAAGAAATCTTACAAAGACGAGAACGCGATCAAGAACATCCGGAAATCCTGGGAGGAGAGATTCCAGGGGATCGACCGACGTCATCTCATCGCGATCCTCGAGGAGGACATGGACGTCGAGACAATCGGGCTCTCGCCGGAGGACTCTCAACTCCTGACGACCCGAGAATTCTCGGTCGAGGATATCGCTCGATGGTTCCGCCTCCCGCCTCACAAGGTCGGACATCTCAAGAGATCGACGTTCTCGAACATCGAACATCAAAGCCTCGAATATCTGACGGACTCTCTCCTCCCCTGGCTCGTCCGATGGGAACAAAGGCTCGCTCTCGATTGTCTGACCGAGGCGGAGCGGCGGACCCTCTTCGTCGAACACAAGGTCGAAGGCCTCCTCCGGGCCGATTTCAAAACGAGGATGGACGGATATCGGATCGCTCGCGAGATGGGCCTCATGAGCGTCAACGAGATCCGTCAACTCGAGAACCTGAATCCGATCGGCCCGGAGGGAGACGTCCATCACGTCCCGCTCAACTGGATCGAGCTCGGGACGACTCCGGAGCTCGGCGGAGGTTCGAGCTCGAGGACGGCCGAGCTCCTCCGCCTGGTCGACGGCCGGAACGCGGAGCTCCCTCCTGGAGACGATCCCGCTCCCGCCGGCCGGCGGTCGCCGGCGCCGGCGACTCGGGACGCTCGGGAGGACCGCCTCGTCGAGCTCCGGCTCCGTCTTCGGAAGAGATTCCGACCGCTCATCCGGAAGGCCTCCCAGGAGATCATCAACCGCGAGCTCGCCGACGTCGGCCGGGCGGCCGAGAAGTTCCTCACTCGAGGAGCTCGGGACGGCGGGAAGATCGACCGCCTCTTTATGGAGCGGGGCCGGACCGAGTTCCAGGCCTGGCTCGAGGAGTTCTATCGGAATCATCCGACCTTCATCCGCGACAAGCTCCTCCCGGTCCTCCGGGCCTTCGCCGAGGCGATCGCCGACGCGACCGGGGAGGCGATGGGGGATCCGGCGGCGATCAATGAGGAGGAGCTCGGGGCCTTCGTCGAGGACTATCTCTCCGGGGATAACGGCCGGGCGGAATGGCATTCCGGAGCGGCGGTCGCCCAACTCTTCCGGGTCCTCGAGGAGGCCTTCGGGGAGGGAGGCGGAGATCCGCTCGAGGCGATCCGAGAAAAGCTCGAGCTCTGGCGGGAAGGCCGGGTCGACCAGATGACGGAGACGGAGGTCGTCCGGGGAGGCGGAGCATTCTTCGTCTTCATGATGAACGAGTTCTATCAGGTCCAGAAATGGAGATGGAGAGCCTTCGGCGAGAATTGTCCGTATTGTAGTCGGCTCGATGGGAAGGTCGTCGCGAGCTCGGGAGTCTTCATCGCCGGAGGCGAGGCCTTCGGAGACGACGTCGAGGGAGGTCCTCTCGTCCCGTCGTTCAATGTCAGACACGAACCGGCTCATGGGGGATGTGACTGTATGGTCGTCCCCGAGATCGGAGGTTAGATCATGAGAGACACTCGGAAGATCACGAAAGAGGAGGAGGAGGCTCTCGTCGAGCGACGGTTCGCCGACGCGGACCTCGAGATCCGAGCTCACGGCGACGAGGACGTCCCGAGGATCCTTATGAGGATCCCCTACAACGTCGAGACGGAGGTCCTCTGGTTTCGCGAGGTCATCCGACCGGGAGCCTTTGCGAAGGCGATCGAGGAGGCCCAGGACGTCGTCGCCTGGTATCAACACGGAGCCGGAGGAGCTCTCCCGCTCGGCCGGACGACGGCCGGGACCCTCGAGCTCCGCGACACTCCGACCGGCCTCGAGGCGGAGGCCCGGCCTCCGGATCGTCCCTGGGTCCAGGACCTCATCGCGGCGATCAACCGGCGGGAGATCAACGGCTCCTCGTTCGCCTTCGGCGATACGCGGGAGAGATGGACGGAGGAGCCGGATGAGATCCCGCTCCGGGAGATCCTCGAGACCTCCCTCTGGGACGTCTCGCCGGTCGTCTTCCCGGCCTATCCGAACACCGACGCTCAGGTCAGGAGCTCGGCCGAGCTCGTCTTCCAGACCTATTCGAAGAACCGAATCGACCTCGCGGTCCAGGGGGACCGAGAGACGAACGTCAACCGAGGATCCGTCCAGGGGGTCGAGATCCTCCGTCGGCGGCTCGAGCTCGTCGAGCTCGAGGTCCGCTACCATTTGAGGGAGTCCAGATCATGACCACGAAAGAACTCCGCGAGAAGATCGCGGAAATCAAGACACGAGCCGACGCTCTCCTCCAGGCGATCGCCTCCCGCTCCGAGAACGCGGGAGTCTTCGTCGACGACGAGGAGGAACAATATGAGCGGATGGTTCAAGAGATGAGGGATCGAGGCCGAGTCCTCGAAGCTCTCGAGGAGGAGGAGCGGCGGTCGCTCGCGATGGCGAAGGCGATCAATTCTCCTCCGCCTGGACAGAACTCCGCGACCGGCGAGGCGAAGGCGGTCACGGACGACGGCGGATTCCGGGACTTCGGTCACTTCGTCCAGGAGCTCCGATGGGGAGGTTCGACGATCGCGGCCTATCGCGAGGCCCGCGAGCTCTCGATGGGAGTCGGCTCCGAAGGCGGGCTCCTGGTCCCGGACAAGTGGAGGGAAGAGATCCTCATGGTCGCTCCCGAGGAGGAGGTCGTCCTCCCGCGAGCGACCGTCATCCCGGCCGGGAGTCCTCCGGATGCGAAAGAACATTTCCCGGCTCTCACTCAGGGAGCGAACGGAGTCCTCGGCGGCCTGACTTTCGGATGGATCGCGGAAGGCGGCTCGAAACCGGAGACGGACTATGCTCTCGAGGACGCGGAGCTCGAGCCGAGGGAATACGCGGCGACCGTCGTCGTCACGGACAAGCTCCTCCGGAATTCGGCGGCGGCCGGAGCATTCCTCCGCCGGATGTTGAACCTCGGGATCGCTCAGAACCGGGACGCGGCATTCCTGACCGGGGACGGAGTCGGGAAACCTCTCGGAGTTCTTCACTCCTCGAATCCGGCGAAATTGGACGTCACGCGGGACGGAGCCGGGCTCATCGACTTCCCGGACATCGTCTCGATGTACTCCGCTCTCCTCGCCTCGTCCGTCGGGCGGGCGGTCTGGGTTGCTCACCAGACGACTCTCCCCGAGCTCATCACAATCGCCGACGCGGCCGGGAATTCGATCTGGATCCAGGGGAACGCGGAGAAAAGCATTCCTCCGGCTCTGATGGGGATTCCGGTCGTCGTCACTGGACGGAACGCGGCTCTCGGGACGAGAGGAGATCTCGCCTTGATCGACTTCTCCTATTATCTCGTCAAGTTCGGCTCGGGTCCGTTCGTCGGAGCCTCGGAACACGTCTACTACACGTCGAACAAGACCGTCGTCAAGGCCTTCGGAAACGTCGACGGTCAGCCGTGGCTCTCGGCTCCTCTCACGCTCGACGACGGAGCGACTCAGGCCTCTCCGTTCGTGGTCCTGAGCTAGGGAGGGGAGGGACATCATGGAAAGACTTCACGACACGGCTCAGATGTGCGTCGGCCTGGTCGCTCAGGCCTTGAACAATTCGAACGCGACCGGCCGGTTCTATCTCTTCAACAAAGGCCGACGAGTCCGGGCCTGGCTCATCGGCGGAGCGATGGCGGCGACGAAGACCTCGAAGATCGAGCTCGTCCAGGCCCAGGACGCGGACGGGACCGGGGTCAAGGCGATCACGGGAGCGGAGGCGACCGTCACGGCGAACGCTCTCGTCACGGAGGCGACGATCGCTCTCGCCTCGGTCGCGAACACGGACGTCGCGATCGTGAACGGGATCTCGTTCACGAAGGCGGCGGCGACCTCGATCCCGGATCGGGAATTCGCCGACGCGGCGGGCCTCGTTTCCTGCATCAACTCGGCGGCCTATGGGGTCCCGGGAGTCTTCGCCTCGGCGGTCACGACGACCGTCACGGTCCGATCGGAACCGGGCGGAGAGGTCGCGATCACGACCGGGAAGGTCGAGAACGCGGGGACGATCACGCTCGCGACGACTCAGGCTCAGGCCTTCGTCGACCTCGACGTCGGGAACCTGGATCTCGCGAACGGTTTCGTCTATGTCGCGGCGAAGGTCACGACGACGGCCGACTCGGTCGTCTCGGCGAGCCTCGACATCTATCCGAGACGCTTTGACATCTCCCAGGCGGTCGGAGCTCAGGGGATCGTCTAACGTCGATTCATCTCACTCGAGCCGACCCGGCTCCTCCGGGTCGGCTCCTCTTTAGGAGGTCAATTATGCCGAGGACACCAACGAGAGAGATCGTCGTCCTCGGCCTTCGACGGACCGTTCCGGCGACGATCGCCGAGCGGATGGTCCGGGAGGGTCGAGCTCAGTTCGCCGAGGTCGCCGGGTTCACGGAGCCGGAGACCGCGACGGTCGAGGCTCCGGAGAGAGCGGTCAAACCGGCTCCGGCGGCGAAGACCGGAACGAAGGCGAAACGGAAGACGAAACGGTCATCGGAGAGAAAAGAGTAGATCATGGAATATCCCGGGAACGTCTGGGTCACGACTCCTCCGACCCGGGAGCCGCTCTCGCTCGAGGAGGCGAAAGCTCATCTCCGGGTCGAACACGACGCGGATAATGCCTGGATCTCTCAGGAGATCAAGGCGGCTCGGATGTGGGCGGAGACTCTCGGGGATCGGACGACGATCACGTCGACGCTCACGTATAACCTGGACTCCTGGCCGGACGACGAGATCGTCTATCTCCCTCGGCCTCCGCTCCAGGCGATCCTCTCGATCGTCTATATCGCTCCGGACGGCTCTCAGGAATCGCTCGACGTCTCGAACGAGATCCAGGTCGACACGATCTCGAAACCTGGCCGGATCCTCCCGGCCTACGGGATGACCTGGCCGACCGTCCGGGATTCGCTCCATCCGATCTCGATTCAATATCAGGCCGGATATGGAACCTCTCCGTCTTCGGTCGATCCCTATCTCCTAACGGCGATCCGGCTCCGGCTCGCCGATCTCTATGAGAACCGGGAATCCGTCGTCGTCGGGACGATCTCGAGCGATATCCCGACGGTCGCGGCGATCAACATCCTCCGAGCTCATCGGACCTCCTGGGGGTTCTGATGGTCCGGATCGGGACTCTCCGTCATCGGATCCGGCTCCAGGAGAACCGGCTCGACTCGGTCTCGAGGAACGAGATCGGCGGGAAGGTCGACAACTGGATCGACGTCGCGACGGTCTGGGGAGAGGTCCAGGAGCTCCGGGGCCGAGAGTATCTCGCGAGCCGGGAATTTCACGCGGAGATCACGGCTCGGATCTTCATCCGATATCGTCCGGGCCTCGAGCCGCTCCGATGGAGAGCGGTCCATGACGAGAGCGGGCGGACCTATGACATACATCACGTCATCGACCGGGCCGGGCGGAGGCGGACCCTCGAGCTCCTGGTCTCGCTCGTGACATGAAGCTCCGCCTCGATCTCGAGGGAGAGGAGCTCCTCCGACGGCGGCTCCTGGGAATGGAAAAGGCTCTCCGAGGGAAGGTCCTCCTCAAGGCGGCGAAGGCCGGAGCGACGCTCGTCCGGGACCGAGCTCGTGAGCTCGCTCCGAGGGGGACCGGCGATCTCGCGGAGCGGGGGATTATCTTCGCGACGACCGTCCGGAAGGCGACCTATATCGAAGTCTCGGTCGGTCATCGTCGGGATCAATTCTATGGAGTGTTCCAGGAGCTCGGGGTCTCTCCTCACGTTCGAAAGAGCGGAGCGAGAGTTCGCGGGGTCAATTACACGGGGAGGAGAGGCGGCGACACGAGGCCGACCTACACTCATCCCGGACATCCTCCCCGGCCTCATCTCCGGCCCGCCTTCGACCAGGAGCTCGAGAACGCGATCGAGGCGGCCTCACTCGAGCTCCGGGACGCGGTCTTTCGGGAGACGAAGAAATGATCGAGCAAGGGATCCATGACATCCTCGCGGACCTCGCCGACACTTATCCGGTCCATCTCCCCGAGGGATTCCCGCGTCCCTGCATCACCTATCGGCGGATCTCCTCCGTTCGTAGGATGTCGCATGATGGGCCGGTCGGCCTCGTGTCGAGCCGGTTCCAGATCACTATTCACGCCTCAGATCATCTCGAGGCGGTCCGCCTGGCGGACCGGGTCAGGGTGCGTCTCGATGGGAGGGTCGATCTCCCGACGGCGATCAAGGTCTCTCTCGTCGAAATCGTGAACGAGCTCGACCTCGGATTCTCGACCGAGGCCGACTCCTGGCAGATCGCGACCGACGCGATCGTTCATCACGGGGAGGAACTAGGAAATGGCTCGGACACTGATAACAGCTAACGGGATCCTCGACATGAGGGATCAAGATTTCAACCTGGCGGCCGGGGACGCGGACCTCCCGTTCGAGGCGGGAGACGACGTCAACGGGAACATGACTCCGGCGACCGGCCGGGAGCTCATTTTCGCCCAGAACACGGACGTCGGAGCTCAGACGATCACGGTCGACGGAGCGGCTCTCGGCGACGGCCGGGACGGAGCGATCACGGACTACTCACTCGCGGCCGACGATATCGCGGTCTTCAAAGGCTACCCTCAGTCGGCCTATCGTCAGACCGACGGGATGATCCATATCAACGTCTCGGACACGACCGTCAAGCTCTGCGTCGTCCGGGTCTGAGAGTCGAACATCGAACCCGAACCTCGAGAGGAGGAACTAGGAAATGGCGATCTTCGCTCACGGTGCAGAAATCTACATGGGGGACGGCGGATCTCCGGAGACCTTTTCGAAGATCCCCGGCCCGACCGACATCGAGTTCACTCCGCCTCAGTCGGAGCGGATCGACGTCACGAATCACGACTCGGCGGCGAGGGAATATCTCGCCGGTCTCGGAGCCGAGGGAGAGGTCGGATTCTCGATTCACTTCGACGCGGGGGAGTCGATGCACATCGACCTCAGAGACAAGCATGGGGTCTCCGACGCGACGAATTTTCAGATCCGGTTTCCTGACGTCGAGTCGACGATCGCGGCCTTCGCGGCGACGGTCTCGACGACCTTCCGGCTCCCGGTCGGAGACGCTCAGGAGATGGCGGTCACGCTCTCCATCTCCGGGGCCGTGACCTGGTCATGATGAAACCCGTCGAGCTCCAGCTCGGCGGACGATCTCTCGGCCTGGTCCTCAATTTCGGGAGCCTTCACGCCTTCGAGAGATTCTCGGGGAAGAACGCTCTCAGGGAATGGACCTGGGCGGCTCTCTCCGCCTCGGACATGATGTTCCTCGTCTATGCGACGGCGAACCGCTGGAAGTTCGAGTCGGGAGTCCAGGTCCTCAACGGTCCGGAGCTCGTCTCGCTCGACGACCTGGCGGCTCATCTCCTGACGCTCGAGAACCTGGACTCGATCCGGGAGGCTCTCGGGACGCTCTACGATCGCGCCTATCCCGAGGAATCGGAGGGAGAGGAGGGAAGGTCCGCCTCGAGCGGCGAGGACCCTCTGGGCTCTCCTGGGGGTTCCTCTCGGCCTTCGGGCGATTCGATCTCCGACTGACCGAGACCGAGTTCTGGGACCTTACTCCGGGGGAGTTCGTCGAGCTCGCCGGGAGGCGGACCGAGGAGCTCCGTCGAGAGGACTATCGAACGGCGACGATCGCCTGGGCGATCCTCGCTCCCTGGACGAAAAAGAGGATCACTCCCGCCGACCTCCTCGGGGAGGGACGGGCGGGGCCTCGAGAGCTCACGGTCGTCGAACGTGAGCGATCTCAACGCGAATTCATCTCGGCGATGAAATCAGCGACGCGGGGGACTTAATGGCTCGAACACTCGCCCATCTCCTCGTCCGGATCGGGGTCGATGCTCAGGAGTTCGGAACGAAGATCCGGACGACTGAGAAGACCCTCGACCGCCTGAGCGGGACGATGAGGAGAGTCGGGAATAATCTCTCGCTCTATGTCACGGCTCCGATGCTCGCGGCGGCCGGGGCCTCGCTCAAAATGGCGATCGACGCTCAGGAATCGGAGAACCTCTTCGAGGTCGCGATGGGCGGGATGGCGAAGGCGGCTCGAGAGTTCTCGGAGGACCTCCGGGATCAACTCGGCCTAAATTCCTATGAGGTCCGCCGGTCGATCGCGACCTTTAATCAGATGTTCGTCTCGATGGGCCTCGGGGAAAAAGCGGCCTTCGAGATGTCAAAAGGCCTCGTCCTCCTCGCTAACGATATGGCGTCGTTCTTCAATCTGAAACCCGAAGAGGCCTTCGACAAGCTCCGAGCCGGGATCACCGGAGAGGCCGAGCCGCTCAAGAGGCTCGGGATCCTCATCGACGAGAACACGATCAAACAAGAGGCCTACAATCGCGGCCTCGTCCGGGCCGGAGGCGAGCTCTCCCAGATTCAAAAGGTCCAGGCCCGCTATCTCGCGATCATGCGCCAAACCTCCAACGCTCAAGGCGACCTCGCTCGGACGATCGACTCTCCCGCGAATCAACTCCGCGTCCTCCGATCTCAACTCGAGGAGACCGCGATCGAGTTCGGAACGGCTCTCCTCCCGCTCCTGAAAGAGGCTCTCCCGGTCCTCCGCGACCTGGCCGACTATGTCAAGGCGGCGGCGGCGGCCTATAACGAGCTCTCCCCGGCCCAGAAAAAGATCGCTCTCGGGATCCTCGCGACGATCGCGGCGGCCGGTCCCGCGAGCCGGGCCTTCGGGCTCCTGGCCGACGCGATGAAGGTCGGAGTCGGAGTCGCCGGGAAGCTCGCCGGGAACATGAGGTCGCTCGAAATGGTCTTCGGCCGTGTCGCCGGACCGGCGATCGAGACCTCGACCGCGAGCCGGTCGGCGGCGGCGGCGATGGCGAAGGCGGATAAAGCGGCCTTCGCTCTCAAGGGATCGCTCGTCGTCCTGGCCGGGGTCATCGGATGGGAGCTCGGGAAGGCTATCAATGAATGGCTCATCTCGACCGGGAAGTTCGACGACGGACTCCTCGATCTCAAGGCGACGCTCGACGAGGACCTCCTCGACGCTCTCGTCCGGAACGAGAAACAATTTCATACTCAGATCGACGCCTATAACTCGGCCCGAAAGAGCCTCGGCCTCATGGGGGAGGAATGGATCGTCGCGGCGGATCACACTGAGGAGAACTCCCGGAAGCTCGCGGAGAACCTGACGAAGCTCGAGGCGATCCGCGACGAGAACCGGCGGGCGGCCTTCGCGATCCGTGAGACGACCGACGCTCGAGGGGACGCGACCGACCAGGTCCAGAAATTCATCGACAAAATGGCGAAAGAACAGACGGCTCTCGAGACGATCTCGGGGAAGCTCCGCGAAATGTATGGAGTCCTCTCGAAGGCCGAGGTCGTCGAGAACATGAATCAACTCGTCGCGGACTTTACGCTCCTCCGCCGGGACGGGGTTCCGGCGACTCAACTCATGGAGAAATTCGCTCCCAAGGTCGAAGAGCTCCGGGAGGCGGCGAAGGGATATCACGATCTCAACATCCCTCAAGACTTCTCGGATCTCGCCTGGGCTCTCGATCAAGGTCAAGAGGGATGGGTCGGGAGCCTGGCCGACTCGCTCGTCCGCCGGATCCCGGAGGCGGCCGATGTCGCGAAGGTCGCTCTCGAGAGCTCGATCGGCGAGTCCCTGGAGAACGCGACCGGGAAGGCGAAAGAGGAGGCCGACAAGATCCTCGGGATCCTCCAGGGTCTCGCGGCGGAGAAATATGAGATCACGGTCACGATCACTCCGGACCCGACGGACTTCGAGCGATATCTCTCGGAGCTCGGGATCCAGCCGACGACGACCGGGGAGGTCCCGCCTTGAGTTTCACGAACGACCAGGTCGGAATCGAGCGGGGAGCGACTCAGGTCCTCCTCGATCGGGAGCCGAGGATCCTCGACCGATTTCAGGAGGGAGGCCCGGCTCGAGCGGCGACTCAGAGTCTCACGGGGACTCCGATCGGGATCGAATATCTCCAGGACACGGACGACGCTCGGCTCGAGCTCGCTCTGGAGAACCTGACCGAGGCGAAGGTCCAGACCCTCCGGACCCTCGCGAACGCGGACGGACCGGCGGTCGCGAAGATCGAGATCGGGACCTCGGCGACGATCGACGTCCTCTTCGAAAAGCTCCTCCTCGAACCGCTCATCGGTCACTATCCCGAGGGAGCTCCGGCCGACCCTCCAGGCCTCCGCCGATGGCGGGCGGAGGTCGTTTTTCTGAGGTTATGACATGAGCGCAGAGATCAAGTTCCGACATCCGAACAACTGGAACGATCCGGTCGGGAACCTCGAGCTCCGATTCGTGAACCTGGTCGGGACTCCGATCGTCTCCGTCGAGCTCGACGATTCCGGTCAGGAGATCGCCGACGTCTATGAGCTCTATTTCACGGCGACCGGCGGGCCGACCGTCGACGTCGTCGCGGCGGCCGGAGACAAGAACCCGAACGAGGCGACCGGGGTCTCGATCACGGCCGACGGCTCGACGGTCAACTGGAACGTCATCGCCGGAGTCGGGATCGTCGTCTCCGCCTCGGTCGCCGACGACGAGCGAGCTCGGGTCACGATCGGGGCCTATATGGTCGCCTCCGGGCTCGTGACCGAGATGTTGAATTTCGGAGTCGTCGCGAGCGGCTCGAGCTCCCTCGAGCGGCGGATCGCGGCCGTGAACACGGGAGCCGACGACGCGACGGACCTCGAGGTCGCGGCTCTCCCCGGGTTCTATTTCACTCCGGACGACGCGAGGGATTTCGTCGAGCTCATCGACAATCACTCCGACGAGAGCCGAGAGACGATCGCGGTCACGGGGACGAAGACGATCACGTTCTCGAATTGGGGAGACGGAGGAGGCGGGAAGAAAAAGGCCGACGTCTATGTCAACGGATCGCTCTGTATCGCGACGGCTCTCTTCGACGGGGTCACGCGGTATGAATACGGGGTCTCCGGATACGTCAACGCGACGGATCTCCTCAAGGGACTCTCGATCATCCTCGCCGACACGACGGCCGATCCGACCTCCGAGACGATCACGCTCGAGATCGACGGCGACACGTTCGACCAGGTCGAGCTCGCCGAGGACCTGACCGGAGCTCCGGGCTCCTGGGGACCGTCGGCCGTTCCGCTCACTGAATCGGGACGACCGGCCGGTCAGATCACATCCGGCGGCCTCGCCTATTTCTGGATCCGATGGAGCCTCCCGAGCTCGGCGACCCTGGGGGATCTCCGGCTCGTGAGCGTTCGAGCGAGGGGAAATTCAATATGAGCGCAGATCTGATACTTCGCTATCCGTCCCAGGCGGCCGACCCGGTCGGGAACCTTCACGTCCGATTCGAGAACACGATCAACTCTCCGATCGACTCGATCGTCTGGAGAGGGAACGGTCAGGCGATCGCCGGGACCTATGAGCTCACGTTTCATAAGAGCGGAGTCGTCACGGTCGACGTCCTCGCGACCGGCTCGGGAGCGGCCTCGAGGAATCCCTGGGGAGACCGCTCCGGGCTCTCGGTCACGGCGGATGACACGACGGAGAATCAAGACCTCATCCCCGGGCTCGGGATCGTCGTCGACTCCTCGACGGATGAGGGATGGGAGGCGATCGTCACGATCGGGAATTATCTCTCGAGCGGAGCGGTCGAGGAGGAGGTCCTCGAGTTCGAGGTCGTCCAGGCCGGGCTCAACTCGAGCGGCCGTCAGGTCGCGTGTCGGAACGTCGGGACCGAGATCGCTCAGGGAGTCTATGTCTACGCTCTCCCGGGGTTCTGGTTCGACGGGGCGGGAGCGGAAACCTTCATCGAAAAGATCGTCCCTCACTCCGACCCGACGAGACACAAGCTCGCCGGGAAGGCCTCTCTCGTTATCACGTTCGCCGACTGGAAAGACGACGTCCCGAGCGGGAAGAAATCGGCCGACATCTATGTCGGAGCGAACAAGGCGGTCGAGGACGCTCTCTTCGACGGGATCACTCAATATGAATACGGGGTCAGCGGATACGATGACGGGAACGACTATCTCGCCGGGCTCGGGATCGTCCTCCCGGACACGACGGCCGACCCGACGAGCTCGTCGATCACGCTCCAGGTCCGGGACGGTTATTCCTGGATCGAGTTCGCTCCGGACGTCTCGGGATCGCCTGGGACCTATTCGGCCTCCGATCTCTCCCTCGGCGATATCGCGGCGGCGGATCATGAGCTCTTCTGGATCCGGGCGGCCGTCCCGTCGGCGGCTCAACCGGAGGACCCGTGTCGAATGATTAACATCCGAGCTCGCGGGCTCTCGATCTAGGAGGGGAAATGGCTCGAATCATCAATGCGGATTTCCAATATTCGAATTGGTACGATGAATGGGACTGGACTATTTTCAACGGTCGATCGGTCACGAAATGGGGATCGGATAACAATTACGGGACTGAGAAAGTGTATCGGTCCTCCGATCTCCGACTCACCTATAACCCGTCCCAGGGAGTCTATGAGATCGCGATGAGCTATCTCATGAGGAAATTCCGGGCGGAGATGGGGTTCCGGGCGATCGTTCTCCGGGCCTACTGGTATTTCCGCTATGGAGGATCCGACGGCGGCTCCGGGGCCTTCGAGTTCCGATGTCACTCGTTTTTCAAGGACGCGGGATATCCCGAGCTCGACGACTGTCATATTCAGTATCGGGACATCTCGGCGACGATCCCCTGGGGTCTGGGCGGATTCTCTCCTCAATACGGGATGGACATCACGAGCTCGCCGGTCGCGAAGATCACGGCCGACCAGAACGGCCTCAATAACGGAGACCTCTTCGACCCGCTCGACATCACGGAATATTTCGCGAAACAACTCCTCGAGAATGATGATCTCTGGCTCTCGCTCTTCCAGGTCACGAGCTCCTCGACGCTCTGGATCGGATCATCGACCCTCGTCGAGCGGCCGAAGCTCATCGTCGACTATCTCTTCCCGGTCGAAATGTATCCCGAACATCCGACCGAGTCCGGATACATCGACCTCTCTCGTCTTCTCAACACGGACAATGAGCCGATTTCCCTCGGGGCCTATCAAAAGGGCGAAACGGGAGCGGCTCATCTTTTCTTCGTGAAGAATTTCAGCCGGTCGCCGATCGCTCATCTCGAGGTCTGGGACGATTTCCCGGAATGGACTCAGCCGGAGGCCGACTCCGGGAACGGCGGGAGCGGGGTTCTCGGATACGTCGAACCGTTCGAGGCCTGCGTCTCCCAGAGATGGGAGGTCAAGTTCTCGAGCTCCTCCGCCTTCGAAATCAAGGCCGAGGCCTATCTCGACAATATCGAGAGCCTTCATCCTCAATATGACGCGGATTCCGACTGGCTCGGGACGACGGCCTCGGATTTCGATTCCGTCGACGGTTCCCTCCGGATCCCGTCGGCGGCCTGGTCCGGGACTCCATCGGCGGGAGACATCTTCGTTTTCTACACGAGGGGCCAGACGACGAATCCGGCCTGGCCGAGCGACTCGAACGACCAGGTCGAGATCGCCGAGGACGACGGCGGGAGCCCGGGGACCTGGCGGCCGATCAACGGTCAACGGACGATGCTCACGACGGCGGACTCGGTCGACGCGGCGACGATCACGATCGCGGTCAAGCGGATCGACGTCACCGCCTGGCCGGTCGGGGATCCGGTCTTCATCGCCGACTCGAATAATATCGACATCGGCGAGATCCAGAGCGTCACTCCCTATTCGATCACCATCGAGAACCTGACGATCACGAATAACAATTACGGGATCGGAGCGATCGTCGCAACGACCCTCCCGATCCGGTCCCTCGCGGCCTCTCCCTGGGCTCAGACGACGGCCGACTCCGGGGCCTCGGAGGCCGATCCCCGGAAGATCTACATCGCGAACGCGGACACCTACGGATTCTCCGGCGGAGCGAACGTCTATCTCCAGTCGAACGACGTCCCGGACAACTATGAGAACCTCATCATCACGAACATCACATCGAGCTACATCGAGGTCACGACCGACCTCGAAAATGACTATGAGGTCGGCTCCGTCCTGGTCGAGCGGGAGACCGGCGAGAAGAAATTCTATCTCCGGGTCAATTCGGACCTCGCGACCGACGAAGAGCTCAAACAATTCCGCCTCAACATCATCGCGTGAGGAGAACGGATGACGGTCTATTATCTCGCCGGTACGGTCGACGCGGTCTCGACGGCCTCGGCCGTCAAGCTCACGGCGAAGAGAGCTCTCGCCGGTACGGTCGACGCGGTCTCGACGGTCGACGGATTCCTCGAGAAATCGGTCGGCGACATCTATCCCGGGGACGGAGACGTCGAGGTTCCGCCGGGCTCCTCGATCGCCTTCAATCTCTACGGGGCCGGGAGGGTCTCGAGGGTCTGGGACTTCGATAACGGGCTCCTCCCTCCCGAGCTCGAGCTCTGTACTCCCGCGAACGGATACACGGAATCACACTGGAACGGCGGGGCCGATTATTGGGACTTCTATAACGATGGAGCCGACGACGTCCTCCGAGCTCAGGGGAGAGCCTCGGCGGTATTCCTCGGCTCGGAGCGAGCGGCGGCGGAGTCCTGGTCGATTGACGTCGTCTGTCGGGTCCGATGGTACACGGGAGCCCGGGCGGGCCTGGCTCAACGGGTTCGGACCTGGGGGACATATCCGAAGACGACCGTCGGGTTCTCCGGGGTCACGGCGGAGATCGACTCGGGAGGGTTCCGCCTCTGCTATTACTTGTCGAAGGCCCGGAACGTCCGGGAGACGGCGGCATTCTCCCCGGTCTCCGGGACCTGGTACTGGCTCCGGCTCCGTCACCAGAGCGGAGCCTGGGGGTTCCGATACGTCGGGAAATACTGGACCGGGACCCGGGACTCGGAGCCGAGCTCCTGGTCGGTCGCCTGGCATTCTGACGGCCTCGGCGGGACCTCCGGGGAATGGAGCGGAATCGGCCTCCGGGTCGACGCGGGTCAGGCCTATTTCGACGATTTCGAGGTCCTCGGCGAGCTCGAGCCGACCGAGACCTCGAAGCTCACGGTGGAGGTCAACTCGATCGAACACTCCGTCGAGAACGGGAAGCTCCGGATCGAGCCGTTCGTCAACCGATGTCAGACCGGGACCTCGGATCGCCTGGTCCCGGCTCTCGCTCAAAATTGGTATTTCAACCTCAGAGGATACGTTCCCGACCTCAACATCTGGAGAGTCTGGGTCAACGCTCAAGAGGCCTACGACGCGGACGACGACCAGGCGGTCGTCGTCAAGTGGGACGGCGACACGATCCGGACCTGGTCGTTCGAGACGAGCTCGTTCCCGTTCAATTATCCGGCTCTCGCGGGAGCCGGGGATCCGGACCGGATGGGCTCATTCCGGAATATCGCCGGAGCGGTCGAGCCGGACGGTCGCCGGTTCCTCTGGCTCATCGAGCTATTCCTCGAGACGATGGGTCGTCAGGAGCTCAAGTTCGCGATCGCTCCGATCGGATGGCGGTCGTTCTTCGAGGAGTTCACATGGATCGCGATCGCGTTCTTCTACATTCCGGTCGATGGGGAATACACGATCGCCCATCCGATCGAGTCGATCACTCCGGCGAGCCTCATCCCCGGCGAGCTCGTCCAGATCACGATTCCGAGCTCGGTCATCCCGAAGGGATCCCTCGAGCGGGCCTTCCCGTCGAGCCTCATCGTCCAGGGATACCGGCGGATCGAACATCCGGCCGGGATCATCGTCGGGATCCGGTTCTTCTATCGAGGGAAGGCCTCCGGGATCGTCGGCGAGGAGCTCCTCGCGAGGATCAAGGCCTCGGGGATCACGCTCGAGACGAATGAGGACAATGAGCTCGAGCTCCACGTCCAGGACGAGGAGACGTTTCAGGCTCTCCTCGACCTCGGAGTGACATGGACATAGGAGAGGGAGGACCAGGTCGCGAGGACGCGGGAGCGGGCCTCCTGGGCGGCCTGGCGGGGATTCTAGGAGGAGAGGAACGATGACGAGCTCGACCGAGGACTGGAACATCTGGGACCGGCTCCGCTATTACTGGCGGAATTGTCGCCGATGGTATCGGCGGAGCGGATCGAATCGGATCGCGACCTGGGTCTTCGTCCTGGGCCTCCTCCTCCTGGCGGCGGCTCTCGTCTTCGCGGATGAGCGGCGATCGGCCGGAAGGCGGATCCTCCCGCCGGACTTCCCGGAGCTCCCGGAGGGAGTCGAATCGTTCGAGGCTCCGGTCCCGAAATCTCTCGCCGACCCGTTCCCGGAATGTCGGACCGGATGGGGGATGACCTGGAAGACGGACCCGGACGATCGCGAGAGCCGGAACCGTCAAACCTGGTCCGCCTGGCCGTGCGGCTCGTTCTGGGCCTTCCGGTATCAGGAATGGGAGGGATCCCCGGACGGCCTCATCTGGTATTACATCAAGCTCCGGGAGTTCTGGTATGACGTCCCGGTCCAGTTCGTCGACCGATTTCCGGCGACGTTCGACTGGCTCCTCGAGCGATATCCTCCCGGCTCGCCTCCGGCCGAGGTCGGGAAGTGAACCTCTTCTATACCGTCTACATGGACCGGCGGGACGTCACTCCCTGGGTCCGGTCCCTCGAGCTCCGTCAGCCGAGGCGGACGATCTATCGAGAGTTCACGATTGATTTCGCGGGATGGGCGGCGGTCCAGAATTTCCAGGACGGGGTCACTTGGGACATCTATTCCTCGACGGATGTCTCGAATCCTCGAGCGGAGGTCGAGATCGCCGGAGGGATCATCCCGCCGGACCGGGACCGCCTGGTCGAGCTCGAGCCCGGGAAGATCCCGACGATCTCCATCACGGGATATGATCGAGCCTGGCTCGTCCAGAGACGGCGGCCGAACGAGACGATCGTCGTCGTCCCGGGGTCCGGGTTCGGCGAGGACCTCGAGGAGGCGGTCGGATACGCCTTCGCTCACTATGACGGCCCGGTCGGGAATTATCGGGTCTGGTCCTGGACGAGGACGGTCCATGACGCGGTCCGGAAGCTCGCGAACGAGGCCGGGGTCCGGGTCGATCTCCGGTTCCCGAACCGGGAGATCCGGCCGTTCGTCGTCGCTCCGGAGAGCTCCTATTTTGAGGCGATCCGCGAGCTCGTCGATCCCTGGAGCCCGGAGGTCTATTATCGGCGGTCGTTCAATACGCTGGTCTTCGTCGATCCCGAGGCTCCTCGCTATGGAGTCGGGAGGACGATCACGCTCGCGGCGAAACATCTCCGGAGGGTCCAGGCGGTCCCTCATCGGACGAAGAGGATCCGCCGGGTCTTGATTCGGGTGAGCTCATGAGCCTAGTTCCGAACACCTATACCTATGATCGGTTCGATGAGAACGAGTTCGTCGCTCCCTATCCGTGGACTCAGGGAGCCCGTCAATTACACATCGAATGCGGATGGCACGTTCTCGGCGGAGGGGAGGGAGGGATCGGGAAGCGGCCGAGCGGGAATCGGGCGATCCTCATCGAGAAGATCACTCAGACCGTCGGATGGTATTCCAGGGTCATTCATCGCGAGGAGGAGCTCTGGAACTATGAGGTCGCCGGAGCTCCGCCGATCGGATATTCAAAAAAGGTCTGGGGGAGAGTGTTCCTCCCGGGTCAAGTCCACGGTCCGGAGTTCAAGCTCCTCGAGGAGGAGGAGGCGGAGTTCCGACCCTGGACCGGATTCCAGCCTCTCTCCCCGAACCTCTCCTCCCTCCGGACTTTCAAAACCTGGGTCATCTATGACGTGAACCTCGTCCAGAGCTCGCTCACGGCCGACGAGATCGCGAAGGCGGAGGAGCGGGGACTCGAGATCGGACCGGCCGGGATCATCGTCGACTCGGCCCGGACGGTCGCCGAGGCGATCGACGAGAACGGGCTCATCGACGTCTCGGAGCAACCTCAGACCGCGAAATGGAAGGTCCATCGAACGGTCGCCGAAATCGTCTTCGAGAACATGGACGCTTTTCATGTCTACCAGATCGAACACGATCGGATCCGGCCGGGACCGCCTCGCGTGACCGGGCCGTCGATCCAGAAAAAAGAGGCCTTCAAATATCGCCTCCCGGTCCCGGTCCGTCCGCCGACGATCGACGCCTCGGAGGTCACGGGCGGGATCCTCGTCGAGGTCGAGGGAGGCGGAGCGACGGTCGGCGGCCGGGAGATTCCGCCGACTCATTATCGGATCATGAGACGGAAGGTCTCCGAGCCGGACCGGACGGCCTCCGGCGATCCGTTCGACCGATGGGACTCGGATCCGGCGGCCGAGCCGAGGCGGAAGTTCCTCGCGATCACGTCGACGACGGATCTCGCCGGGACTCCGGCGAGCCCGCTCCCAGGTCAAGAGACCTACACGGAGCCCGGCGACACGACGGAGCCCGTCGAGGAGGGATGGAAGGTCATCGCCGAGATCGAGAACGAGCAACCGGAGACGGAGATCGGGAAGGCCTCGACGCTCGACGACGACGTCGTCAATCTCGGGGTCTATGAATACCAGGCGACGGCCCGGATCGACCAGGACGAGAGCCTCCCGAGCGACATCGTCCGCGTCACCTACGGGGGAGCGACGACCGGCTCGAGGATCAAGGTCGCGGTCAAGAGGGACGAGGAGACCGGGGAGCTCGAGATCGACGTCCTCGCTCCCGAGGATCCGGCCTTCGCGGGCGAAGACTACGGAGAGGTCGAGATCTTCGAGCCTCCGGTCATCGTCGAGGAGGAGGAGGCCGAGGATTTCGGCCTCGAGATCGGCGGCCGTCAATTCGTGAAGCGGCTCGAACCTCGGCTCGATATCAAGGCCGACCTCAATATCCCGCTCCTCGGCCTCGAGCGGGGTCAGCTCGTGAAGCTCCCGACGGTCTCGTTCCGCGTGACCGGGAACGAGCTCCAGATCGAGACGGCGACCGAGTCGGATACGTGGATCCTCGAGGGGTTCCGGCGGAAGGTCACGAGGCGAGACGACGGCCTCCTCGAGGGATTCAACATGACCGAGCTCGAGCTCACGGAGCCTTAACGATGGAGAAATGGACCTCCCGGAAGTTCTGGTCTCATGTCGCGGCGGGATTCGTCGTCCTCCTCCTGGGGGTCTGGCTCGAGGTCCGGTTCCTCGAGCTCCTGGAGAAAAAGCTCATCACGGCCGAGATCTATTCGTCCCTCGCGAGCGGGATATTCTGGACCGTCGCGGTCTTCATCGGAGCGGCCGTCGGGATCTATGCGGTCGCGAACGTCTCGCTCGACTGGATTCACAAAGGCGGCGACCGATGATCTATGCTCGCCTCTTCGACGGCGGGACGGAGCTCCGGACTCAGCCGAGCGACGTTCCGGGCCTCTGGCGGGGATGGTGGACCGACGTCCGGGCCTATGAGGAATCCGTCTTCGACTATCGCCTCCGAACGAACACCGAAGACCAGAACGCGGCGATGGAAAAGCGGACGACCCTCACGACGGACCGGGTCCTCCACGCCTGGCCGAACCTCTTCCCGGGTCACTCCTGGATCGACTGGACGACGCGATATCGCGACACGAGCCTCGACGGATTCCGCCTCGAGCTCTCCTATCCTGAGCGATTCATCGGCGGTCAGGAGTTCCCGGGGATCCCGGCCGGGGAGCTCTCGTTCCGGCCGGACCAGATTCCCTCCCCGGACACGGTTCGCGAGGAGGGACGGCTCATCCGGGAGAGGTCCTGGCGAGAGACCCGGGAGCTCCAGGCCGAGCTCGGGAACCCGGAGACCTTCGTCCGCCTCGATACCTTGAACGAGAGCGGCGGATGTCAACTGAAAGAGCCGATCGCTCTCCGAGCTCGAGGGAACCGAGGCTCCGTCGTCTTGACGCTCCCGGATCAATCGCTCTTCGATCCGTTCGATCTCCGATATCCGGACCGCTATCTCGTCATCGACGAGAACGGCTCCGAGCTCGGCCGGGACTTCGCCTATCTGAATCCGCGAGGGTTCTACAATCTCCATTTCCGGCCGAGGAGATGGAAGTTCTACGTCGTCGTCTATTGCATTTTCTGGCATATCACTTTTTTCGAGATCTATCCGGTTCGGGAGGTCTTCACTCAAGCATGGTATGACCGGCCTCCGACATATCCCTACCGACACAATCTTCACAATTTCAATATTTTTTCGATTGATAACGCGGTCCTCTGGCAGTTCGAACACTCCCAGGCGGCGGCCGATCTCTCGCGTCAGATCTTCGAGGCTCAATACTGGACCCTCTCGGTCGCTCATATCTTCGGCGGAGTCGAGCTCTGTCAGATGTGGATCGAGCGGGCGGCTCCTCGGCGAGGGGAGACCGTCTTCGTCCTCGAGCGGGTCGACCAGGCGATCGGCCGCTCCTATCCGGTCTCCGTGAAGAACAAGGCCTCCGACGCGACGCTTGAGAATCTCTATCCGACGACGGATATCGCGTTCTTCCAGGAGGTCCCCTGGACTCCGACCGGGTCGGATAATTGGGGAGTCGGCGGGATCTATTAGGGAGGGGAAATGGCGGAAAGAGATCGAGTCCTCGAGGTCGCGGAGGCGGTCGGGAGCCTGGCCGACACGGTCGGGAAGATCGCCGAGATGTCGGCGAAGAGGGAGGCGGAGTTCGACGACCGGCTCAAGGCGATCGAGCGAGCTCTCGACGGTCAGGTCCGGATCGGGAACAAGCTCGGAGCTCTCGCCTCGGCGATGGAGAAGAACCTCGAGGTCGTCAATGATGCTCGAGCGAGGATGAACGAGCGGGCCGAACAGATGAGAGCCGAGCTCCGGGAGACTCTCGTCGGGCGGATCCCGGAACGGCTCCCGGGCGAACCTCTCCCTCCGGCGGATGAGCGATGACGACTCACTATCTCGCCGGGAAGATCTTCGCCCAGGGAGGAGCGATCGGGACGCTCCGGGGAGGATCGAGCTCCATCGCTCCGGGTCCGCTCCGGTTCCTGGCTCCGGACGGAGCTCACGAGATCCGCCGGGTCCCGTTCGACTGGATCCGGCCCGGGGTTCCCTACACGGAGAGCCTCGAGCTCGAGGCTCCCGACGGTCATCCGAACCCGGTCCTCTGGACCGACCGCGTCGGATGGCTCGAGCTCCAGGTCGAGAGCGGTCCCTGGAAGGCGGTCGGGAACTCCCGCTCGAGCGGGGTCTCGCTCGGGGCCTTCACGGCCGGTCAACGGAAGACGATCACGTTCCGGGTCACGGTTCCGATCGGTCTCGAGGGTCGAGGGGGATTCCGGGACGCTCTCCCGCTCATCCTCGAGGTCGGGACATGAACGGCCTCGAGCCTTCGGCGATGGGCCTCGCGATAGCGGCTCTCCTGACGGTATTCCTCGTCATGAAAGAGCTCGTGATTCCGAAATGGAAAGAGCGAAAAGCGAACGGGGGAGACTCGATGGGGAATCACGTCCAGGACGGGCGGCTCTTTTGTCAGGCGGGGAGATATGAGGAGAGGATCTCCCGGCTCGAGGAACACGACGTCGGCCTGGATCGAGATCTGGCGAGGCTCGAGAAAAAGGTCGACCGGGCCGTCGAACAATGCTCGACGATCGCCGGAGATCTCCGATATGTCCGGTCGATCGTCGACTGGATGAAGAAAAACGGATCGAAGAGGGAGAGCGACTGATGGGCGATATCTCGGAACATCTCTCGACCTGGGAGGTCGCGTGTCGCTGTCAATGTGGACTCGGGAGCGATCCGGACGATATCGCGAGCTCGATCGTCTCGAGGTTCGAGCTCATCCGCTACATCGTCGATCGAGCGGTCTACATCAACTCGGGGCTCCGTTGTCCGGCCTGGAACGAGGCCCAGGGAGGAGTCGAGAGCTCGGCTCATACTCGAGGGACGGCTCTCGACCTGGCCGTCGGAGGAGGGATCGCGAGGATCCAGTTCATCGTCGCCGATCTCCTCGCTCGCCTGGTCGAGCTCGAGGTCATTAAAAAGAGGGAGGCCCGCGAGCTCTTCCGCCGGATCCTCGAGGGGATCGGCGGGCTCGGAGTCGCGAACGGGTTCATTCACATCGACACCGATGAAGAAAAACCTCGGCCTTCCGCGTGGACTTACTGAGGAGGAGGCCCGGGAATGGATCCGGGAGAGGCTCCATCGGAAACCGCTCGCCGGGAAGGTCGAGGCCCGCTCCTCCGCGACCGGGAACCTCGAGGTCCGTCAGGTCGTCCCGACGAATCGGAAGCTCCTCGCCGGGAAGGTCGAGGCCCGCTCGGAGGTCTCCGGGACGCTCGAGCGAGGTCCGGCTCACTGGCTCCAGGCGGTCGAGCTCCTGACGAAGATCGCCCAGGCCGAGCGGAAGAGGATTCAATGGCGGGCCGACCGGGACGGAGTCGGAGCCGAGCTCGGGACGGAGACGGAACTCTATCGAGATCTCGACCGGCTCTTCCGGACTAACACGATGAGACGGCTCCGAGGCCTTCGGAAGGCGATTGAATGGCTCGGATGGATCGAAGAGGAGACGGAATAGGAGGCTCATGATGTGGACGGCGATCCCCTGGAAGCTCGTCGCGAAGGTCGCCGGGATCTTGATTCCGGCGATCGTCGTCTTCGGGCTCGGATGTCGGGCCGGAGCGGCTCGTCAGGCGAAGGCCGACGCGAGGGAGCTCGACAAGCTCTCCGACCAGGTCGTCGAGCTCGAGCTCGAGGCGGCGACGCTCCGCTCGAGGCTCGAGACCCGGGAGGAGGTCCTCGCGAACATCCGGACCTCGATCCTCGAGGCGAGAGAGGACCGTCAGCGATTCCTCGATTCTCTCTCCGCCTGGCGGTCTCAGCCGAGCCGGATCGTCGAGCGGATCGAGCGGGTCCCGGTCGAGGTCACGGCGACCGATTGTCAGGAGGCGATCGGCGAAGGCCTGGCGATCGTCCGGAATATCGCCGAGCTCGAGGCGGAGGTCCCAGAATGAAAAGAACGCTCAGAATCGCCTCAGAGCTCGCGGGGATGGAGGACGACCGATCACAAAGGCCCGCTCCTCGAGCGGCCGGAGCCGGGCTCCTGGCGATCCTGGCGGCCGGAATCGGGTTCTCCGTCGGATGTGCGAGCTCTCCGACGTGTCAGGAGCTCGAGGTCGCGGCCGATCGGGCCGGATGTCCCGAGCGGGTCGTCACTGAAACGATCGAAACCTTCGACACGACGGAGCTCCTCGAGCGGCTCGGGTCGATCGAGAACGCTCCTCCGCTCACGTCCGCCGAGCTCGTCGAGCCGACGGCGGCCGAAGCTCTCGATGCTCTCATCGAGGACCTCAAGGCGACTCGATCCTGGGGATGGAGTCTTCACGATCAACTCATGGACCTCCGGAGAGCTCTCCTCGAGCTCCAGGTCCCGGAATAACTGGAGGGAATAGAAATGGCGATAGGCGACGATTTCAGCGTAGCGGTCAACGGGGACATCCGACACGTTTCCGGAACCTCGACCTACACGGTCCTCGAGCTCCACCGATGGCTCCAGGACCTCGCGGACGACGCGGCGGCGGGCGGGAACGACCTCGTCGACATCACGAGCGACACTCCGTCCGAGAGGTCGACTGACAACATCATCACGCTCAACTCTCCCTATAACATCGACGACGACGCGGCGGAATATTTCTATGACGGGTCGATCTCCCAGGCGGGCGGGGACACGCTCTATGCGGGCCTCGTCGTCGTCGGATCCCTCGCCGGGACGACGACCCTCCAGGTCGTCCAGGATAACGCTCTCTATGACACGGACTCTCCGTTCTGGGGGACCGGAATCAACGTCGACGCGGCGGCGAACATTCTCTCGAGATTCCTCATCAAGGTCCGGGATTCCGGAGCCGACATCGACGGGAAGCGGATCCGGGTCTTCGCTCGAGAATGGGGTCATACCTTCGCCGAGTTCTCGGTCACGATGGGGCTCGGGAACGCGGTCGCGGCGATCTTCACGGTCGATGACCTGAATAACGCGACGGCCGTCGGGACGGTCGCGACCTGGACGACGATCACGAATGTCGAAGGCTATCAGACGATCGACCTCAATAACGGGAACGGGCTCCGACCTTACTTCTCTCAATGGAACCGCGACACCTACACGATCAACCAACTCTATGAGCGGGCGAAATACATCGTCCGGCGAGGGACCTCCGAGACGATTCACGGAATGGACGGCGAGCTCTTCCGAGGGATCACTCATCAATGGAACTATGACAACGAGAACGCGGGTCCGTTCACTGAGGACGAGACCTTGACCTGGGGAACCGGCTCGACGTCCGGATCCGGGATCCTCCTCGCCTTGAACGATCTCGGAGCGACCGGGACGATGTGGATCCAACTCTTGACCGGGATCCCGCCGGTCGAGGATATGGAGATCACCGGATCGGGGAGCTCGGCGACGGCCGACGTCGACGGCTCCGTGACGGCCCGATCACTCTCGCCGGTATTCCTGGGTCAGTCGACCGGGACGGCGATTATCGGAGCCTTCGGAATCGGGATCGAGGCGGCGGACCTCTCGGTTTCCGACAAGCTCTTCGACCTGACGAACACGCTCCAGCAACCTCCGAACAATGTCACCTTCACGGTCTACGGTCTGGTCTCCGGCGAAGACCGGGTCCTCGTCACGAACGATGACGGGACCGTCGGGATCGAGACCGACCAGATGACGCTCGCGGTCACGCTCAACGGACCGACGGAGACGACGATCGACGTCGGGACCGGGAACATCCCGGCCGACACGCCTCAGACCGGGACGCTCCGGGTCGTCCTCGACGACGGCCGTCATCGGCTCGTCAGCTACACGGCTCACGATGGGGACGACGAGTTCACGATCGCGAGCTCGGACTGGCAGGATCCCGACGACGCGACGGCCGGGGCCGATGTCTATCTGAGCTATATCGACAAGCTCGCGGCGGCGGCTCAAGAGGCCTTCACGGTCGTCTATGACGCGGACCGGACTCTCTTCGTCCGCGTTCGGGATGGAGGCGGGACTCCGATCAAGACCTTCGAGACGACCGGCTCCCTCGGGACGGGCGGCGGCTCGACGACGGCGATCCGGACCTCCGACGCATGAGCTCGGCGGTCGTCGTTCTTCACTGGCGGGGCCTGGTCTCCGCGAACGTCGACTCCGCTCTCCTGGAATACGCGGCCGGATCCTGGGGAGCGGAGGTCGCCTGGATCAACTCCTCGAGGGAGCGGGTCCTCGGGAACGAGTTCGAGAGCCTCGAGGCGGTCCTCGAGGCCTATCCCGATCATGAGCTCATCGCTCTCGAGCCGGGCCTCGAGCTCGAGCTCCTCCAGGATATCGACCATCCCGAGCGGGCGATCTATGTCATCGGAGCCGACGACGTCGGATTCACTCCGCCGGATGGAGCTCGGCGGATCGCGATCGACACGGCGACCGGACCGACTCATCCTCTGTACTCCTGGCAGGCCTTGACGGCCGTCCTCTTCGACCGGATGACGAAGGCGGGATGATATGGCGACGGCGACTATCCTCGAGGATTTCACTCAGGCTCACGCCTGCGACGCGATTACGGGGATCACGGCGATCGGGACGACGAAGGCCTCCCAGGAGACGGACAATTACATGGAGGGATCCGCCTCCGTCGGGTTCGAACAAAAGACGACGGCGAATGAACGAAAAGGCGGATACTGTACCGTCACGTCGACGAATCTCTCGAACACCTATCTCGCGATCTGGATCTTCATCACGGCTCAACAGTCGATCGCGACGCTCGCGAGCGGAGGGGTCCGGATCTATGTCGGAGACGGGACGAATTGGGGGGAATGGTACGTCGGCGGATCGGATACTCCCTGGACCGGCTCCGGATGGAAGAGGGTCGTCGTCCATACCTCGACCGCCTTCGATAACAATTCGGGCTCGGACCCGAGCCTCTCGGGGATCACTCAGATCGGGGCGGTCTGGTATCCGACATCTCTCCTCGGGAAGCTCCCGGGAATGTACATGGACGATATCGAGATCGGCGGGACCTATTACGAGGTCACGGGCGGCTCGAGCTCGGATCCGATCACGCTCGCCGATATCATCGCGGCCGACTCGGCCGGGTTCGGAGCGATCGTCCAGGGTCGAGCGGGCTCCTATGAGATCAACGTCCCGCTCACGATCGGCGATCAATCCGGGAGCTCGAACACCTATTTTCAGACGACCGGCGAGATCGTCGCCTTCGCCGATCAACGGCTCAACGGGAACGCGGGGATCTATCTCGCCGAGGACACGGGGACGACCGGATTTCAGACCGGCGAGACGGCGGGGAGCGGGGACGGGAAGGTCGGATATTCCGGGTCCGTCTTCTATCTCTCCGGCTCGACGATCGGCGGGGCCGGAGCGGCCTATCAGGTCGACCTCTCGACGGCGGTCGATACGGTCAAGGTCTACGGGTCGACCTTCATCGAGGCCCAGGGAGCGGCGGCCGTCAAGTTCTCGACGGACACGTCTCACGAGGTCTTTTCGAGCTCGTTCGTCGACTGCGGTCAGGTCGACCTCGGGGCCGTCATCGCTCGGCGGCTCACGTTCTCGGGATACACTCCGGACGGCGACGCGGCTCTCCTCTGGAACTCTTCGATCAACATCCGGAGCTCTCAGTTCCTCGGGAACACCGACGCGACGAACGACCCTCACGCGATCGAACATCCGGCCGCCGGGACCTTCGCCTATTACGGTCTCACGTTCGCCGGGAACGACTATGACGTCAATTTTTCGGCGGCCTCTGGGACCCTGACGATCAACTGTTACTCCCAGGCCGGGGTCGTCTCGAACCCGTCGAGCTATGAGATCACGAGCGGCGGCTCGAGCGTCTCATTCATCACGGCGGTCCCGGTCAAGGTCACGGCCCAGGACGCGGCGACCTATGCGGACGTCGTCGGAGCTCGGGTCCTCGTCGCGGCGGCGACCGGCGGAGATCTCCCGTTCGAGGACTCCGTCGGCCTCACGTTCTCCGCCGGGACCGTCACGGTCTCCCATACCGGACACGGTCTCGCGACCGGCGACAAGGTCCTCATCGCCGGAGCGACGGCGAACGACTACAACGGGGTCCACCAGATCACGGTCACGGGGACGAACGCCTACACCTACACGATCTCCGGGACTCCGAGCTCTCCGGACTCCGGGACCTCGACGGCCGTCATCCTCGACGGAGCGACCGACTCGAACGGCGAGATCGAGGACTCGGCCTTCAACTACACGAGCGATCAACCGATCTTCGGGAGGGTTCGGAAGGGAACCTCGACGCCTCTCTATCGGACGAGCGAGTTCACGGGGACGATCCTCTCGAGCGGGTTCGACGGGACCGTCCTCCTCGTGAAGGACGAATAGGAGCTCTCATGACTGAGAACGACCAGGAGGTCCGAGATCTCCGGCTCCGGCTCGACCTGGCGGCCGAGTCGATCCGACGATTGACATCGGACCTCGAGATCGCGACGAAGACGATCAACGCTCTCGAGCTCGAGAAGAGAGCTCTCGTCGCGGCGGCCGGGGAGCGAGAACGGATCGTCTCCGAGGCGATCAACGCTCAAAACGAGATTCGTCAGGCCCAGGGGGTCGAGATCGAACGGCTCCGGGCGGAGCTCAGGGAGGCCGGGGTCAATGTTGATTGAATGGGGGACGAAGACGATCACGGTCTATCAGGCCGACTCATTCATGACGAACCTCGGCGGCGGGATCTATGAGATGGACACCGACGCGTTTCGGCTCGCCTTGAAAGACCGCGAGGATGACGAAGACGGGATCCCTCATCTCGACACTCATCTCCACTATTCGGAGGTCACGGTCGGCGGGGTCACGCTCGCTCACGTCCTCGTCATCATCAACGGATACTCGATCACGTTCGAGGACGGTCAATATGCGGTCGAGCTCCGGGGAACGAATAACAATATCCCGGACGTCGCGAACGTGAATCAAGTCTCCCTCCGCTCGTTCAACTCGGCCGGGCTCGTCGTCACGGGAGAGAGCGGCCTCACGGCCCAGGAGGCGGCCGACCTGGCGGCGGCGGCGGCCGACGCGGCGAAGGCCCGGAAGGCCTCGATCAATCGAGCCGTCATCTCCTCCGACGACCAGACCGTCACGATCTATGACGACGACAAGGTCACGCCTCTTTTCGTCTTCGACGTCTCCTCAGACAAGAGGGAGAGGGATCCTCAATGACGCTCCCGGGGATCTTCCCGACCTGGCTCGGAGACTACGGGGACGGAGGAGGTCCTGGCGAGACGATCATCGTCGACTCGTTCTCGGCGATCGTGGAGGAGGAGCTCGCGAGCTCGTCCATCATCGAGGATGAGATCGAGGCGACGGTCGAGCTCGAGCTCGACGGAGCGGTCGAAGACGACGTCTCGGCGACGGTCGATGACGATATCTCGGGGGAGGTCTCATGAATGTCTCTTTTCAGACGATAGAACGGATGCGGGGAGATACGGATCCATTTCAGATCACGCTCAGGGACGGCGACGGTCAACCGCTCGACATCACGGGCTCGACGTTCCTCCTCACGGCCTCGGAGCTCCAGGAGCCGAGCTCCGAGGATCCTCCGGTCTTTCAACTCGAGGGAGAGGTCGTCGCTCCGGGGACGAACGGGATCGTCCGGTTCACTCCGACGGCCGAACAAGCGGATAACGCGGGAGTGTTCTTCTATGACGTCGAGAAGACCAGCTCGAGCGGGTCGATCCGGACCGTTCTCAAGGGAACCTATACCCTCCTCGAAGACATCACGAAAACGGTCGGAGAGGCGACGATTCGATTCACGGGGACCGACGGGGCCGACGTTCCGATGGACGGTTCCGAGCTCTTCTATGCTCACTCCCTCTCCGTCTCCGGGAAGCTCGTCTATGCGATCCGCGACTCGAGGACCGTCGTCCGATTCGATGGGGTCGACGGATCCGGGGTCTTCCCGATGCTCGGTCCCAGAATGCCGAGGCGGATCTTCGGGAACCGACTCGACGTCGTCGAGGTCCGTGAGCTCGTCTATATCGACGCGGGCCTCCAGGCCGGGCTCGCGGTCAATTCTCCGGGTTATCACGCGAACGTGAGGATGATCGCGGATCATCCGAACACCTTCACGCGGCTCGCGGCGACGACGTTCTCTCCGGCCTATTCGGGGATCACGAGCGACGCGGCCGAGGTCACTCCGGGATGGTGGTATCGGAAGCTCAGGGTCGAGCCCGCGTATCTCGGGACTCCGGTCGCTCGAATGAAATATTGGGAAGAGGGGAACTCGGAGCCGGACTGGAGCCTCGACACGACCGGCGGCGGATGGACCTCTCAGACGATCCTCGGACCCTGGGAACTCATCGCCTATCTCGGTCAGGACGACCCGGGATATTTCGACCTCTTCGAGGTCTTCGTCCGATGGGGAGACATCTAATCACGATCACGGCCGAGCTCGACGAGCTCGAGGCGAGGAGGAATCATGGGCTCATTCTGTAATTATCTCGAGGACGCTCTTCTCGATCACGCCTTCATGAAGACGGCTCTCTCTCAACCAACGAATCTCTATGTCGGCCTCTCGTTCGCGGATCCCGGGGACGACGTCTCCGGCCTGAGCGAGCCGAGCGGCGGCTCCTATGCTCGCGTCCAGACGAGCGGGACCGACTGGAACGCGGCCTCCGGCGGAGCTCTCGACAATGCGAACGCGATCACGTTCCCGGTCGCGACGGCGGACTGGGGAACGGCCGACCTGACTCACTTCGTCATCTCCGACGCCTCGAGCGGAGGGAACTATTACGCTCACGGTCAACTGACCGCTCCTCGGCGGATCTATAACGGGGATCAAGCGATCTTCCCGGCCGGAGATCTCGACATCACGCTCGACTGATTTCAGACCCTCGGGTCATTTCGCCCATCTCCTCCAGATGAAAAAAGCCCGGCCGAGAGGCCGGGCTCTTTTTCCGTCTCGAGGAGGGTCTATCGGAGGGAGTCGATCTCCCGCCGGAGCTCCTCGATCTTCCGCTCGAGCTCGTCGATCTGACCGGAGAACCGGAGGCGGTCGTCTTCGGCCGAGCTCTTCGCCGAGGCGAGGTCCTCGTCCAGGGACTCGAACGACCGGGTCAACCGGCCGATCCGGTTCCCGACGCTCGAGGCGACGTCCTCGATCGCGGTCTGGAGGACCTCCTCGCCGGTCGCCTTCCATTCCTCGAGGCTCGAGATCCGACGGTTCATCTCCTGGAATCCGTCCGTCGCGACTTTCCTCCAGGCGACCGTCTCGTCCGTCGTCTCGGCGACTCGTTCGAGACCTTTGTCGAGGCTCGAGAGCCGGTTCTCGATCTTCCCGAGGTCGACCTCATGATCGAGCAACGCGATTCCGGCGGTCTCGATGGAGCGGTCGTCGATCCGGCGGACCCGGTTCTCGAGATCGACGAGTCTCTTCTCGACGTCGTTCGCTCGGGTCCCGAGGACGCGGGAGCGGGCCTCCTCGTCCTCGAGGCGGACGACGGCCTGGCGGAGCTCGTTCACGATCGAGGGGGAGAGGGGATGGATCGTCTCGAGCTCGTCGAGCCGGGTCCCGAGGACGTCCGAATAGAGTTCCGTCTTCTCTTCGACCTCCTGGAGCCTCGTCGCGAGATTCGAGATCTCGACGTGAGCGGGGACGATCGCCTGGGCGATTCCCGCCGGAACGCTCGTGATTATTGCGTCAAGGATCTTTTCGACATCGTTAGCGTCTAGCATCGTCGACCTCCTCGATGGTCCCGTCAGCGGCGATGAATCGAACCCGGAAATCGCGGCGGCCGACGGTCTTCCCGTCGACCTGGTCGATGACCGGGACGGCGAACACGAGCTCGAACGTCATCGGGTCCCAGGCGGAGAGCTCGAGGAGGATCCCGCCTTCGATGAGGCGGCCGATCTCCTCGGCCTGGGTCTTCGTCCGTCCCTCGGCGGGGACTCTTCGATCATTCATCTCAAACCTCCATATCGAATTCGATCGAGCTCGTCGAGAGATTCCGAACGACGACCCGACGGACTTCGGGTCTCGCCCATCGACGGGAGGCGATCCCGAGGATCTCCCGGCGGCTCTTCAATGGTCCGAAGAACTCGAGCGTCGGGAGCCCGGTCTCCTCATAGACCCGGAGCTCCCAGACCGGCCTCGGTTTCGTCTCCGATTCGATTCTCTTCACGGCTCGACCTCCTCTCATTCTTCGAGATGGATCCATCGGCTCCCGGTCCAGACGAAACCTCCGCCGACCGTCTTCACGGTCCCGGCGAACCGACGCTCCCATTCTCGAACGACGTCTCCCGCCTCTCGGAGGGTCCGACCTCGCTCCTCCATGAGATAGGAGCGAACCTCGGCCCGGCTCGATCGGCGGAACTCCCGACCCTCGATCATTTCGTGAATTGTTCCCATCCGGCCTCCTCTCGTTTCATTTTTCGTCCGTTGCAAATTTCGAACGGATGGTATAGCGTCGTCTGTGAGCTAGATCACTTTTTCGGAGGGTCGATGATGAAATCCGGGTCGAATAGTGAGCGAGATCACATTCCGAGAGAGGCGGATCTCCTGGCGGAGATCCTCGAGAGGTTCCCATCGGTCGAGGCCTTTTCGCGGCGGATCGGGGTCAATAAAGGCCTCCTCTACCGGCTCCAGAATGGGAAGGGATGCAACCTCGAGACGGCGATCCGGATCGCTCGAGGTCTCGAGATGACGACGGACGAGCTCGCGGAGCTCGTCGGGATTTCGCCGGAGCTCCTCGAGCTCCAGGAGGAGGCCTCATGACGATCGAGATCGTTCATCTCATCACGGTCGGATTTCTTCTCGCGATGATCGGGATCCTCCTCTGGGGGATCCTCCAGACGACCTCCTCGGTCCTCTCGCTCCTCCAGGACGAGCTCGAGGACGTCCGGTCGTTCCTCCGGAGGTTCCGGCCTCCTGGTTCCCGCTAGGGGGTCCCTATGGCGAAGAGGACGAGATTAATCCGGGCCTGGGTCCTCGATGACGATCGTCTCGCTCGCCTCGGCGAGGATCCGGCTCCCTGTGGAAATCCTGTGGAAAAGTGGGGTCCCTCCTGTGGAAAACGGGCTCTCATCTGTGGAATTCTTGTGGATCGAGCTCCGATGATCGCCGATCGGGAGGGTCGGCTCCACGGGCGGACCGCGTTCGTCTGGCGGGAGATCTTCTCGATGATCCCCGGGGTCTCAGAGCTCGACGTCGATCGGGCGATCGACGACCTCGAGGCGGCCGGATACCTGACGAGATACCAGGTCGACGGCTCAATATTCATACTTCTCAATTACTTCGCGAAAGACCAGAACCCGGACCGGCGAGAGGCGAAGAGCCGACTCCCGGCTCCTCCGGAGGTCGACCGAGGGTTCCAGAGGAATTTTCTCTGGGCCGTCGCGGGGGAAAGTTCGGGCGAAGGTTCGGGCGAAGGTTCGGGCGAAGGTTCGGGCGAAGGTTCCGCTCTGTGATTCTATAAATACTTCCTCCTCGAGGACTCGTCGTCATAGGGACCGCCTCGAGGAGGCCGACGAGAGGAGGCGACATGGGCGAATCTGGACGAGCTCTCCCGAGGATCGACGGAGCTCAAGGGAACCTCTTCCCTGAGCTCTCTCCGCCGATCGGGAGCGTCATCTCCGAGGGAGAGGAACGGAAGAACAAAGGGACCGAACGAGTCCTCCGCCGAGCTCGGGAGGGATGGAGGACCCGGGCTCTCGAGCTCCTCCTGGAGGTCTCCGAGAAGAGCCGGGAGTTCACGGTCGACGATTTCCGAGAGCTCGCCGAGGACCGTCAGATCGGACGGCCTCATCACGTCAACGCCTGGTCGGCTCTCGTCCGCCTGGGGAGCCGGAGGGGATGGTTCCACCGGACCGGCGAGTTCCGGCCGAGCCGTCGAGCCGAGGCTCACTCCCGGATGATCCCGGTCTATCGGAGCGATCTCCCATGACCGGCCGAGCGAAGGTCTCCGACCTCCCGGCCTGGGCTCGAGATCTCCGAGCCTGGGTCTTCGAGAACCCGATCAAGGATCTCGGATATGGAACGCTCCCTCCGACGGTCCTCGATCACTATCAGAACGCTCCGGACGGATGGCTCAACGTCTCCTCGGGGCTCGCCTTGTGTCTCCTGGCGAGGGACCGGCCGGATGAGGAGATCCGTCTCCCAGAGGCCCGGCTCGTGAAGCTCGTCCGGGAGATCGAGGTCACTCTCGCTCTCCAGAGGACGGCGGCCGACGTCGGACTCGAGCTCCGACCAGGAGCCGAGATCTCGGACGTCTGGCGGAAATTCGAGGAGGCGGGGCCGTGACCTGGTTCGCGTTCGCGGTCGAATATCTCAAGGGTCAACCGTTCCGGGTCCTGGGAGTGACCGAGCTCGAGCCGGGGACTCCCGAGATCCTCATCGACTACATCGACGAAACCGGCGAGATCGACTCCCTCCGGATCTTCCGGGGACCCGATCTCGTTCGGGAGATCCCGGTCGAGATGATCGTCCTCCAGGGAGAGGAATATCGCCTCGAGCTCGAGACCGGGTTCTGGGAGGACATCCTATGACGGTCATCGGAACACGACGTCGAGGCCGGGTTCTCGAATTCTCCGAGGACGACGATCCGTTCTACCCTCGGCTCCGGGACGACCTCGACGAAATGGCTCGGCTCTTCCGGAACATGAAACGGCTCGAGCGAGAGATCGAGGATCGCGGCGGAGTCGTCCCGATCATGGATTCTCGGCCCGGTCATCGGATCGAGCTCGACGGGGAGGATCCATGACATCTCCGAGAGGACATCTCCGACGGATCGGCCGATCGTTCCGGCCGATCGTCTATGACCAGGACGGGAAGATCTTCGCCTCCGTGATTCTCCGTCTTTTGAAGATCTGGGAGCGAGATCAAGATCATCCGATCTTCAATTCGGATGGGAAGCTCGCCGAGCTCGGAGGAGCGATCGAGGAGCTCGCCGGGGAGCTCGCGGAACATGATCTCGTTGAATGGCTCAATGAGGAAATCAAGGCTCAACTCAGAGGCGAGCGACCGGAGATCCCGGACCTTCCAGGAGAGGAGGATCCATGACGACGAATCAAGACACGAGGCGAGCTCGGATTCTCGATCTCGTCGACGAGCTCCGGAGCGGCGGTCGAGAGGCCGAGGCCCAGGAGCTCCTCGAGCTCTGGACGGACTTCGAGGCCCAGGAGGACGAGCTCCCGGCCGAGCCGGTCCGGCCGAGGCGGATCGTCAAGCTCAAGGCTCGAGGGAAGCTCATCCGGGAGTTCCCGAGATGACCGGCGGCGGGCGGGACGCTCTCAAGAGGCTCGAGGACGAGCTCTTTCAATCGGCCGATCTGACGAAAGATCTCGAGGTCCTCATCGAGGAGATCCGCGACGATCTCGAGGTCATCAATCAACTCCGACGAATAGGCGACGCTCTGGTCTTCATGGCCGGAGGACGCTCGGCTCTCGACGAGCTCGACGAGCTCCGCGAGCTCGCCGGGAGGATCTCCATCACGAGGACTCAGGAGGGGACCTTCGTCTCCGACGATCCTCAGAACCGCTCCCAGGCGGCCGACCTGGTCGACCGTCTCATGGAGAGAAACGAGAGAGGAGAACCGTTATGACTCTATCGACCTGGACGATCATCCTCGGTTTCCTGGCGGTCGTCGCGACGGCGATCGCGATCTGGAAGTTCCGGGAGGCCGAAAAGGCCCGCGACGAGCTCGGGAAGGTCGACGAGCGGATCCGGAACCTCCAGGCGGAGCTCGCCGACGCGGAGATCAAGCTCCTCGGAGCTCAGAACGATTTCGCCGAGCTCCGGGACGGGATCCGGGCCTATTACACGGCGATAACGGCTCCCTATGGGGTCAACCTCTCGGCTCTTCGGAGAATCCTCTTTTCGCTCGTCGGGATCGACTATGACGGAGGAGGACTCGGAGAGTGACACGATTCCCGAGGCCGGTCCATCGTCGGGAGCTCGAGGCTCCTATTCTGGGACCTCGAACATATCCTCTCGAGCCTACCGATGGGACGAGCTCCAGACCGGCGGAGCTCGTCCTCCCGCCTGGAGGGTCCAGATGACGAAGAAATCGCGACCGATCACGGACGAGCTCTCGGACCAGATCCGCTATGAGGTCGAGCGGCTCCTCCGCCTCGAGGATCTCGAGCGATCAATCGAGGCCCAGAAATCGGAGCTCGCCGAGATCCGGAAAGAATACCGCGACCGGATTAAAGAGCTCGAGGGAGCTCGGGACCAGGTCCTCGAGGACCTCGAGAGGTTCCGCCTCGGAAACCGAGCTCTCCCGCTCGAGGGAGATGTCGGGAAACCGGAACCCGGAGCCGACGGATGAGAGCCCGCGAGCGGCGGAACGTCCCGGTCTGGATCGTGAAATTCCTCCGCGTCGACGGGAAGGTCCCGAGGAGCCGATTCGTCGCGGCTCGGACGGCGGCGGCGGCCTCGAAGATCTCTCACGAATTCGGAAGACCGCTCTCGATCACTTACGCGGGATTTCAGGCGGAGCCTCATGAGCTCGATCGGCCGAAGAATTTCTCCTCGAGGATCCCGGCCTCGAGGCGGGCCGAGGCGGCCTTGACGCTCTATTCGATCATCCGGACCGACTGGCCGATCCCGTCCCTCCTCCGGGAGTCGAAGAGACTCTCATCGGGCCTCCTCCGGGATTTCGTCGCCGATGTCGGCCGGGCGATCGCCCAGGTCCCGGAGGCCGAGATTGTCGCCGATGTCGCCGAGGCCCAGGGTCTCGCCTGGGCCTGGTCGGCTCGAGGCCTCAACGCTCGCCGACAAGGCCGTCAACTGGAGGCCGATCTCGCCTTCGAGAAGAGGGACGATTATCGAGCTCGAGCCCGTCGTCTCCGAAAACGGAAGGCCTATTCCCTAGCGGTCGGCGAGCTCGAGCTCCGCCTTAACGGAGTCGCGGAGGGGTTCGAGCTCGTCGGCCTCAATTTCATCGAACGGCTCGTCCGCCTCGGATACTCCGTCGAGGAGGCCTCCGACCTCGCTCGCCGGTTCCAGAGGATCGGGATCCCGAGAGCCTGAGATGGACGATATCGGTCGACGCCTCGAGGACGGGTTCCGGCTCCTGGCCGGGGATCTAACGGAGGAGCTCGAGGAGCTCGAGGCCGAGGCCGAGCTCGAGGAGGTCTATTCGATCGCCGAGCTCTGGGAGAGCCTGGCCGGGCCGATCGCTCGGAGGCCTCCCGACAATCGGATCCCTCGATATCTCAAGCTCTCGGAGCGGCCGATCGCCTCGGAGAACCTCTCCTATCTTCGACGGGATCCTCCGCCTCCTCCTCCGCCGAGGGAGATCGTCGAGCTCCGCCGGAAGCTCAAGAGCCTCGAGCGGCTCGTCCGAGACCTCCGTCAATGGAGGGAGCTCAAGCTCGGCGAGCTCGACCAGGCGACGGCCCAGGTCATCCGGCGGAACCTCTTCCCGGAGCTCCGCGAGCTCCGCCTGGCTCGCCGATGGATCCTCCAGATCGACGGCGAGCTCCGCCTCCTCCTCCGTCGTCAAGGGACCCTCCTCCGTCGTCTCGAGGGGATCCATCGAGGCCTCGACCTGAGACCGACGGCCGTGTTCCGCGTCACGCGAGACGGATCGAGCTAAATCATTGAAATCTTGACGTGACCGGACCTCTCATGCTAGGAATGTCCTAGATTCGGAATGTCATCCCCAAAAAAAAGAGACCCTCCCCTGGGAAAAAATGCCGACCCGTCCTCCGAAATCATGCCGGGCTCTTCGATGTCGAGGCCTGGTCTATGGTCCGGGCCTATATTGCAACGCTCACCAGGACCAGGAGCTCGAGGACCGGAAGCTCGCCGACGCTCGCCGAGGAACGGCGGCGGCTCGAGGCTATGGTTCCCGATGGCGGAGGCTCCGAGCTCAGTTCCTCATCGAGAACCCGGTATGTCTTGATCCGATGGGGGTCCATCCCCTAGAGACCCGGGCGGCCTCGGTCGTCGATCACATCGAACCTCATCGAGGAGATCATCGCCTCTTCTGGGACCGCGATAACTGGCAGGCCTTGTGTTCTCGATGTCACGCGATCAAGACGGCTCGGGGGGAATAGGGGGTCGAATCCTCCCAGGGTACGCGCCCGAGAC
>Ga0209536_100001411_pt1 | contig 40094 bp, 37 predicted proteins | sample DeeMarSeWOR28_12_FD_187461 | JGI IMG/M metagenome (GOLD analysis project Ga0209536, IMG submission 187461) | Marine sediment microbial communities from White Oak River estuary, North Carolina - WOR-2-8_12 (SPAdes) (version 2) | ecosystem: Environmental > Aquatic > Marine > Intertidal zone >... | reverse complement strand
AGGTGGACGTGAGGATCGTCGGATCCACAAATGCCGATTTGCGGCAGCTGGCCGCGGAAGGCAGGTTCCGTCGCGACCTCCTGGACAGGCTCGCGTTCGACGTAATCACCGTACCCCCGCTGCGCGAGCGTCTTGAAGACATCCTGCCGCTCGCCTACGCATTTGCGATCAACATGGCGAGTGAATTGAAGCGCGAACTTTTCGCCGGCTTCGGCTCTCGCGCATCGTCTTCATTGCTGCGACACGATTGGCCCGGCAACGTCCGGGAGCTGAAGAACACGATCGAACGATCCGTTTACCGCGAACCCGATGCGGAAAAACTCATTACCAAGATCGCTTTCGATCCGTTCGATTCGCCGTTCCGCCTGCAGTCACCGGAGTCAGCGGCATCGAAACCACCGACTGCGCGCGAGAAGCGCCCGCCACTCCTGCCCATGCGACTGTCGGAACGTCTTGAGGAAACGGAGAAAGAATTCCTGCGCGCCGCGCTCGAAAAGGCCCGTTTCAATCAGACCATGGCCGCGGAGTTACTCGATCTGAGCTATCACCAGTTCCGCGGCAAGCTGCGCAAGTACGGCATCAGCACCCAGCCACGATAATCAGGATTCGTCGCGATAGCGCCGTACGTAGATCGCCGCCGTCACGAGTATCCCGCAGACCACCACGCCCACCCATACGGAGGGGCTCAGCAGGAATTTCCCGACATCGATATGCGCCAACAGGCTGACGAGATCCTCGTTCACCTGCATGCGCTCTTCGTCAAAGAAGTGCTCGATGTCCATTTCCCGGAACAGGGGAATCACTTCGCCGCGGCCGAACACGGCGCTCGCAAATATCTTCGACCTGAAGAATATCCACTCGATGATCGGAACGATGATGAGCGGCATGAATGCCATGAGCAACGGGGACCGCTTCGTAAACGCCGACACGAACAGGAACCAGCCGATAAAGGGCGACATCCATATCGCGCTTGCCACGGTGACTATCAGCGCTGCTGCCCAGTTGTCGAACAGCGTTACAGAACCCCAGACCAGGTGCGCCGCATTACCACCTTTGACGATCACCCAACCGGTGGTTATTACCAGGTTGACGAGATGCGTGACGATGATTGCTGCGACGGTGAACAGTGGCAGCACGAAGACCGCCGTTAGTAACTTCGAGATGACGGTCTCGGCGTCTGTGATCGGTAGCGAGCGCCAGAACAGTATGCTCTTGTCCTTGCGCTCGGCATACAGGGAATCGAGGCTGTAAAACGTAGTCAGAATTGCGAGGGCAAACAGGAATACCCACGAGGTGCCGAGGAAGAACACCGTCAGGGCGGCTTGCCGCTCGGCGTCGCCGGCGATATTCGTGGCACCGAACAAGGCGATGTTGACCTCCTTGTCGAACGCAGAGACCGTTACCATGCCCGCCAGCGAGACCAGCGACACCACAACCGCTATCGCGATCGGGGTTACATAGATCGAGCGATGCTCCCAGATTTCGCGTTTCATCAATGCCAACTGGTGTCCAATCATGCCGCGGCTCCTTTCACCTTGGCGACAAACAGGTCGGCAACCGACGGTGTGTGCAATTCACCCAGTTGCGCGAGTCGCGCACGATCGGGCTTTTCGAACAGCATGATCTTCTTGCCAAATACATCACGCTCTGCGATGGGGCCGATTGCGCGCGCCTGGTCCGCTTTTTCACCCAATGCCAGGAGTTCTACGTAGTCTTCGCCCAGGGAATCCATCGAAGCATCGAGAATTATCCGGCCCTCGTTGATGAACATGATGTCGGTAAGGATGTTCTCGATCTCCTCCACCTGGTGCGTCGTTACGAGGATAGTTCGCTCTTCGTCGAAATAATCCGATAGCAGGTTCGCGTAAAACTCCTTGCGAAAGATGATGTCCAGGCCGAGCGTCGGCTCGTCCAGCACGAGTAACCTGGCGTCGATGGCTGCGATGATTGCGAGATGCAACTGCGTGACCATGCCCTTCGAAAGCTCGCGAACCCTGGAATCCCTGCGGGTATTGACCTTGGTTTTTGCGAGCAACGCCTCGGCCTTGTCACGCGAGAAATTCGGATGCGTCGTTTCGACGAAGTCGAGCAGCTGGGAAACCCGGATCCAGCGCGGCAATACGGCCACGTCCGCAATGAAGCAGATGTTCTGCATGAGTTCCTTGCGCTGCCGGAACGGGTCCAGGCCAAGCACCGAAAGCTCGCCATCGCATTCGGTGAGCCCGAGCACGGCTTTGAGCAGGGTCGTCTTGCCGGCGCCATTAGGACCGATCAGCCCCATGATCCTGCCTTTTTCAATGTCGAAGCTGACGTTGTCGACGGCGCAGACCTTGCCGAAGTGCTTCGATACCCCCCGGGCGCTGACGAGGCTATTCATCGTCGCTCCCGCCGTCAGCGGACTCGGCCGACTTCGACAGGAGTTCTGCCGCATCGAGTCCGAGCCTGTCTATGGTCTCCAGCACTTTAGGCCACTCCTTTTCGACAAAGCGCTTGCGCTCGTCCTTCAGCAGCTGCTTGCGCGCGCCATCGTTAACGAACATCCCACGCCCGCGTTTCTTCTCGACGAGTCCTTCGTCGACGAGTTCCTGGTAGCCCTTGAGCACAGTGAGCGGATTGAGCCGGTACTCTGCGGCCACGTTGCGGACCGAAGGCAGGGCATCGCCATCACCGAGTACGCCCTCCAGTATCATCTCGACCACGCGATCGCGCAGCTGACGATAAATCGGCAGGTCTTCACTCCACTTCGGATCCATCGATCCCTCGCTATGCGCCGGCAACACGACAGGTCAACACGCCTGCGCCCGCCCGAACGTAAAAAAGTGCCGGCCCGCAGCCGCAGGCCGGCACAGTAACTCCGTCGCTACTTGACTCGCCTTGGTGACGGAAAATGAACCCCTTGGAAAAATCATGGCGCTACTCGTTGCCCGGCACGCGCACGGCCTGATAAACCACGCGATCGGAAGCGTCGTCGGCACCCGCCGGCACAGACGTGGCCGGCCCTGCAATCAGGGCGATCGCCATCAGCAACATGATCGTGATGCTCACGATTTCATTCAGATATTGGGCCACCTGTTTTTTCACCGCCGGTCTCCGCAGTCGATTCTTACTGAGCTAGTGTTATAGTTGACTATAACACCATTTCGACGAATTGCAAGCCCCGCAGCCACAAAATTGACCCTGCCCGCCGTCTCCTGCCGTTTATCAATCTGTATGCCCGTCGAAACTATTTCAAAACAACAGCTTGCGGGAACGGCGCCGCAGCCGGTGCGGCCCCCGCTTTCGCAATCGGCGAGCCTCGCCTATGCTGCGCGCATGGAGCACAGACCTGAGGACAGTGCGCTCATGTTGCGCTACCGCGATGGCGACGTCGCGGCTTTCGAGGTCCTGTACCGCCGCCACAAGGACCCGCTGTTCCGCTACCTGCTCAGGCTTTGCCGGCATCGTGCGGCGGCGGAAGACGTCTTCCAGGAGGTCTGGGGCAAGATCATCAAGTCGCGCGACAATTACCGGCCCACTGCAAAGTTCACGACTTTTCTCTATCACGTAGCGCACAACTGCTTCATCGATCACATCCGCCGCAACAAGCGCCATGGTGATACGGCGGACATCGAGCCCGACTCGCAGCCTCACGGCGCGGACTGCCCCGAGACACTGGTCGAGAAGAGCCTTGCGCGGCGCCGGCTCGACACTGCGCTCAGGTCGCTGCCGGAGGAGCAGCGCGACGTATTCCTGCTGCACGAAGAGGCGGGGCTCAGCCTGGACGACATCGCCATGATCACGGACTGCAAGCGGGAGACGGCGAAGAGCAGGCTGCGTTACGCAGTCGGGAAGTTGCGTGCGGCACTTGACGACACCCCGGAGACAGCATGAGCGACAAGCGTAACAACCGCGACGAAACGGTCGACCCGCGCGTCTCGGCGGCTTATCGGGAACTGGCCGATGAACGAACGCCCGGGCACCTCGATCACGCCGTCCTGAATGCCGCGCGCGGCGCCGCGGGACGCAAATGGGCCAGGGCCGTTGCATGGCTGCGCCCCGCCGCGTGGGTTGCCACGATCGGCGTATGCCTCGCAATCGTGATCGAGATCGCACTGCTGCCCGAACAGGAGCCTGCGGGACTTGCTCCTGTTTCCGAGGACGCGTTGCCAGCTACTGCCACGAAGCGCCGCGAGACGGCCGCTCCGCAAGCTGCTGAGCCGGCGGCGGCACGGCCCGCGCAAAAACTCTCGCGCGGGGTGTCGGAGGAAAGGCAGGGGCGCGCCGACGAGGCCGAGGCATTGAACCGGATTCAGGATCTGGACACGCGGGAAGCTGTCGTCAAAGACGAGACAGGCCCTTTTCTGCTGCAGAGCGCCCCGGCGCCCGCGAGCGCTCGGGACCTTGCAACCGAGCGGTATTGTGACGAATCGCAGACCGCGGATCCGAATACCTGGCTCGCGTGCATCCTCGAGCTCGAGCGCCAGGGACTGCTCGACGCTGCGCGCCTGGAACGGGATCTGCTGACGTTGGCGTTTCCGCCCCCGGAGCTGCCCTGATTTCGGTTGTTCCCGATGTCCGGGCCTGAGGGCGATGCTAGAATTCCGGGCCCCGGTTATTGCAAAGTCGTGCTGCGGGCTGGCCGGGGATCGGCAGCATCCATTCAGACCGGCCAACAGGGAAAAACACCATGAAATCACCCGTTCGCGTAACGATCACCGGAGCTGCCGGACAGATCGGCTATCAACTCGCCTTTCGAATTGCCTCCGGGCAGATGCTCGGCAGCGACCAGCCCGTCGTACTGCAGCTACTCGAGATTCCGCAAGCCCTGGATGCCCTGAAGGGCGTGGTCATGGAACTCGACGATTGTGCATTCCGGACGCTCGCGGGCGTCGTGGCCACCGACGATCCGAACGTTGCCTTCAAAGACAGCGATTACGCGTTGCTCGTGGGCGCCCGGCCACGCGGCCCGGGGATGGAGCGCAAGGACCTGCTGGAGGCGAACGCCGCGATCTTCTCGGTGCAGGGCAAAGCCATCAACGATCACGCAAGCCGCGACATTCGCGTGCTCGTCGTCGGCAACCCCGCCAACACCAATGCGCTGATCACGAGCAGCAACGCCCCCGATATCGACCCGGCGAACATTACGGCCATGACCCGGCTGGACCACAACCGCGCCATCGCACAGCTGGCGCAGAAGACGGACAACCACGTCAGCGACGTGAAGCAGATGATCATCTGGGGCAACCACTCGGCGACACAGTACCCTGACGTCAACCACGCGAGCGTTGCCGGCAAGCCGGCCCGGGATCTCGTCGACGAGGCCTGGCTGACGGGCGATTTCATCCCCGTGGTTCAGCAACGTGGCGCCGCGATCATCAAGGCACGCGGCGCTTCATCAGCGGCATCGGCAGCGTCGGCGGCCATCGATCACATGCATGACTGGGCGCTCGGCACCAACGGTGACGACTGGGTCAGCATGGCAATTCCTGCGGACGGCAGTTACGGCATCGAGCCGGGCGTGATCTACTCCTACCCGGTACGCTGCAGCGGCGGCCGGTACAAGATTGTGCAGGACCTCGACATCGACGAGTTCAGCCGCTCGCGCATGAACGCCACCGACGCGGAATTGCGCGAAGAGCGGGCCGCGATCGAGGCTTTACTGTGACGTGACGGACTCGTTGGCGCGGCTCGCGCCACGATGTTAGTGTTTGTTTCAAACGCAATTTCCTGAATCGGGAGTATCGGGCGTGTCCAGTTTTGTGGTGAGCCTTTTCTGGTTTCTGCTGTTCGTGGGCGGCGGCATCTATCTCGCCTACCAGCGGATCGACTTGCGCACGTCGACGATCGCGGCAGGACTCGCGGTCCTGGCATACACGATCTTCGGTGAGGGCGCCTTCCTCTGGAAGCTGGTCCTGTGGGCGGCGTTCGGCGCCATGATCGTGCCCAACCTGATCGAGTTCCGGCGCGAGAAAATCACCAAACCGCTACTGAACGTCTATCGCAAGATGTTGCCGTCGATGTCCGACACGGAACGCGAAGCACTCGAAGCGGGCAACGTGTGGTGGGAAGGCGAGCTGTTCTCCGGCATGCCCGAGTGGGACCGGCTGATGTCCTATCCCGCGCCGAAGCTCTCCGAGGAAGAACAGGCATTCCTCGACGGCCCCTGCGAAGAGCTGTGCCGGATGATCGACGACTGGGAAATCTGCCACGAACGTGCCGACATGCCCAGGGAGGTCTGGGATTACATCATCGAGCAGAAGTTCTTTGCGATGATCATCCCCAAGCAGTACGGCGGACTGGAGTTCTCCGCCTATGCGAACGCCTGCGTCATCATGAAGCTCGCGAGCCGCAGCGCAACCGCCTCCTCGACGATTGGCGTGCCAAATTCCCTGGGCCCTGCCGAACTGTTGCTGCACTACGGCACCGAGGAACAGAAGAATCGCTACCTGCCGGGTCTCGCGGCCGGCACGGAAATCCCGTGTTTCGCCCTGACTTCGCCGCAGGCCGGATCCGACGCGGCGTCGATTATCGACAGCGGCGTCGTGTGCAAAGGCGAGTGGGAAGGCGAGACCATCGTCGGCATCCGCCTGAACTGGGACAAGCGCTATATCACGCTTGCACCCATCGCCACCGTGCTGGGGCTGGCTTTCAAGCTCTACGATCCGGATCACCTGATCGGCGACACGGATGAATACGGCATTACGGCGGCCCTCATCCCGACCGACACGCCCGGCGTGACCGTCGGACGCCGGCACCACCCGCTGACGATCGGTTTCCAGAATGGCCCGACATCCGGCAAGGATGTCTTCGTGCCACTCGACTACATCATCGGCGGCCAGGAAATGGCGGGCAAAGGCTGGAAGATGCTGGTCGAGCTGTTGTCCGTGGGCCGCGCGATCACGTTGCCGTCAACCGCGGCAGGCGGCGGTCAGGCAGCCAGCTACGCGACAGGCGCCTACGCCATCATTCGCAAGCAGTTCAATACGTCGATCGCCAATTTCGAGGGCGTCGGCGAAGCGCTGACCCGCATCGCCGGCTACAGCTACATCATGAATTCCGCCGTATCCGTAACATCCGGCGCGATCGACCAGGGCGAGAAGCCGGCGGTGCCCTCCGCGATATTGAAGTACCACTGCACCGAGCTGGGCCGCAAGGTCAGCAATGATGCAATGGACGTGCACGGCGGCAAGGGTATTTGCCTCGGGCCGAACAATTATCTGGGCCGCGGCTTCATCGCCGCCCCGATCGCCATTACCGTCGAGGGAGCCAACATCCTCACCCGCAGCCTGATCATTTACGGCCAGGGAGCGATTCGCTGCCACCCGTTTGTATTGCGCGAGCTCGCCGCGGCCGGCGACGAGGACATCGATCGCGGCCTGATCGAGTTCGACGACGCGCTCTTCGGCCACATCGGCTACGCGATCAGCAACATTGCACGCTCCTTCTTCCTTGCCCTTACGCACGCGAAATTCAGCAAGGTGCCACTCAATACGCCGACGCGCCGTTACTACCAGAACATCAACCGGTACAGCGCGGCGTTCGCGCTGGCGTCGGACTTCGCGATGCTGACGCTCGGCGGGGACCTGAAGAAGCGTGAGCTGCTCTCGGCGCGGCTCGGCGACGTACTCAGCTCCATCTACCTCGCGTCCTGCGTACTGAAACACTTCGAGAACCAGGGCCGCCGGGCAACGGACCTGCCGCTCGTCGAATGGTCCGTGCGCACGCTGATGTACCAGGCCCAGGAAGCGCTGCACTCGTTCCTCAGGAACCTGCCGAACCGCTGGGCGGCGACATTCCTGAGGATCTTCATCTTCCCGCGCGGCCGCACCTATTCCGCACCGTCCGACGATCTCGTCCACAAGGTCGTGGAGCTGGTAACGGCACCGGGTGAGGCGCGCGAGCGGCTCAGCGAACAGGCCTACACGACCATCGAGCCCGGCAACCCCATCGGGCTGCTGGAGGAAGCTCTGCGGCTGAGCATCGAGCTCGCCCCGCTGGAGCGCAGGCTGCGGCAGGCCCACAAGGAGGGGCTCGTCGGTGCCGAGTACCTCGGGCTGCAGATCGAAGAAGCGGCAAACGCGGAGGTCATCAACAAGGACGAGGCTGCGAAGCTGCGCGATTACCATGCCAAGGTGTCTGCGTTGCTGGCGGTCGACGACTTCGCGCCGGAGGACCTGCGACGCACGGCCGACAAGCAAGCGGAACGCGTGCCGGCCAAGAAAGCCGCCAAGCGCAAGCAGGCGCCGCGACAAAAGGTTGCCAGGAAGAAAAAGGTCGGTCGCAAGAAAGACAGCGACACCGACTAGGGACCCATGACAGTTCGCTCGGGGCCCATCTATGAAAGCCGCGTGTTCGTAGATCCGGACGCGATCGGCGACTATGACGCCTGGTTCGAAGACCGGGTGATCCGGTCCCGGCACGATGCGGGCGTCGTCGATGTCGCCTGCTTCAGCATCGGGCCGGATGACCAGGGCCGTGCAGGCAGGGTCTGCCAGTTCACGCTCGAAGACGACGAAGCCCTCGAGCGTTTCGTCGACGAAGGCGCAACGAATATCGAAGCCGCGGCACTCGAGCGATTCGGCGAGCAGATATCCTGGCAGGAACGGATCCTGCGCGAAGACCGGTTTCGCGAATTGCCGGCCGGCGAGATGCCGGAATGCCTGAACTGCGGCGCGCACCTCCGGGGACAGTACTGCGGCAACTGCGGCCAGCGCGGAAGCAGCAAGCTCATCAGCCTGTGGGAACTGATACGCGACGCATTCGGTGACCTTTTCGAACTCGACTCGCGCTTGTGGCGGACGCTGGTGCCGTTGATTATCCGGCCCGGCCGGCTGACCCACGATTACCTGCAGGGCAGGCGTGCGCGCTACATGCCGCCTTTCCGCATGTATCTCGTCCTGAGCCTTCTATTCTTCCTGGTTGCCTTCTTCGACCCCCGGGAGACCTTCGGCATCTTCTTCGAGCCCCAGACCCAGGAGGAGAAAGACGCCGAACAGCAACGCGAGGCTGCCGGGAAGCAGCGCGAGGCGAACGAGATCGCGGAGAAAGTCCGCAGGGACCTTGCTGAAGAGGGAATCATCGTCGGCGCGGGCAACCTGTCGATTCCGGAGGGTGAGGATTCCGAGTCAGGGCTGAATATCCGCATCGACGGTGAAGGTCCGGCGGAAGCGGACTGCCAGATCGACGAATTCAATATCAATGGCCCCGAGTGGTTGAAACGGCGGCTGACACCCGAGCGCCTCGTACACATCTGTGAGGAGATGAAGAAGGACAACGGCCGCCAGTTCCTGAGTAATCTCTACGACAATCTGCCGCTGGCACTGATCGTGTTGCTGCCGATCATGGCGTTCGTGCTCAAGGCGCTGTATCCGCTGTCACGCCGCTACTACGTCGAGCACCTGTTGTTCTTCGTGCATTTCCACGCCTTCGCGTTTCTGATCCTGACCCTGCAGATCCTGCTGGGCCGGGTGAATTCCATGCTGCCGACCCCTGAAGCGATCGGCATATTGGTCATCATTGCCGCCTCGTTCTACGTTCCTGTGTACCTTTTTATCGCGATGCGCCGCGTTTACGGGCAGGGACGCCTGATCACGACGGCCAAGTACGCGATTCTGACGCTGGCCTACCTGGCGGGGCTCACCGTTACGATGATCGGCGCCGTCACGATGGCAGCGTTCTCGGTGGGAGCTTGAGGGTGGACGAGACGAGGGAAACACCTATTATTATGGCAACAAGGGTAGCAAGAAGATCAATTCCCACCGATCGGCGGCGGTCCCGAAAAATATTTAGTTGAGCAGCAGGGCCGGGAACACTAAAATTCCCGGGCTACCCAAAGTCCAGCCTATGAATCAACCCACCAGGAAACCCATCGGAATATCCGGCCTCGCCGCCTACGTGCCGCCCTATCGCGTGTGGCTCGAGGACTGGTGCGAGTGGACCGGCGGGCATTGGCCCAAGTTGCGCGAAGTCGTGGGGCGCAGTTTCCGCATGCGTGGGCCCCACCACAGCGTCTATACCATGGCGGCAACGGCCGTCATGCGCCTGATCGAGCAGTACGAGGTGGACCCCACGCGAATCAAGTTCCTGGGGCTGGGCACCGAATCGAGCACCGACAACTCGGCCGGCGCGATCATCATAAAAGGCATGGTCGACAGGGCCCTGGATGCTCGCGGGCTGCCGCCGATCTCGCGCAGCTGCGAGGTACCCGAGTTCAAGCATGCCTGCCTGGGCGGCGTTTACGGCATGAAGGGCGCGATAAGGCACCTGGCACTTGATGGTGCCGGCGGCCAGGCGATCGTGGTCTGTGCAGATATCGCCGAATACGCCCGCGGCTCCAGCGGCGAACCCACCCAGGGCGCCGGCGCCGTGGCGATGCTGCTGGAGGAAGACCCGAAGCTCGCGGTCGTGGATCTCGTCGGCTCCGGCTCCGCGTCCGATTACCGCATCATGGACTTCCGCAAGCCGATGGTGCGTTTCTGCGGCCAGGACCGGTCCGAGTCACACCATATCCAGGACTTCCCGGTCTTCAACGGCAAATACTCGACGACCTGCTACGTCGACGAGACGCTGCACGCACTGGCCGACATGTACGAGAAGCGCCGGCTGAGCCCCGGCGAATACCTGCGTTCACTGAACACCGTTTTCATGCACCGGCCCTATCGGCGCATGCCCGAGACCGGTTGGGCGATTTCCTACCTGTTTGCCCTCGGCCACGGCGGCGCCGACGACCACGCCGAACTCGCTGCCTATTGCAAAGGGGCCGGCGTGGATCCACAGGCCGTGCTGGACGAAATGCACGCCAGCCCGCGCGTCGCGAAGCTCGCGCATCCGGAGCGCCTGCAGTTCGAGGCCTACCCCCTGACGATGGCAGTCCTGCGCGCGTTCCGCGCCTCGGACAATTACAGCCGGGAAATCCTCGACAAGCTTGCGCTGGGCAGCGAGATGATGCGCGACCTCGGCAACCTGTACACCGCCGCGCTGCCCGCATGGATGGCAGCGGGATTCGAGCAGGCGCTGGCGGAAGACCGCCTCAGCGCGGGTGAAGAAGTCCTGACGCTCGGCTACGGCAGCGGCGATGCGGCCGAAGTCATTCCGTTCTTCATGGCCGATCGCTGGCGTGAGGCTACCGCGGCAATACGCTTCGGCGACGCCATGCAACATGCCATCGACATCACGTTCGAGCAGTACGAAGCCCTGCATGCCGGGCGCCGCGCTCCCGGTCTCGATTACCTGCCCATCAACGAGTTCGTAATCGATCGCGTCGGCCGCTCCGACGACCGTCACTTCAGCGATCTCGGGATCGAGTATTACAAGTACGTCGGGTAATTGAATGGCGGCTATTCACCGCGCGTATAGCCACCGAGCAGGTCCGCGTGCTCGCCGGTCAGGGCATCCCACTCCAGTTTGAACCAGGGCGTGAAACGCTCCGGATTCTTCTCCAGCTCGGCATCCAGCGTCTCGGCATTCACGAAGCGAACTGCCGCAATCTCCTCCGCGTTCGGCCGCACATGGTCATCGATGCGGCCCAGGAAGACATGGCAAAGCTCGTGCTCCGACCCCAGGTCACCGTACGAGGCCTGGTAGCGGAACTTGTAGACGAAGCGGAGATCCGCCGCCAGATTCAGCTCCTCCTCCAGTCGTCGCAGGGTCGCGGTAGCCATAGACTCGCCCTGCCGCGGATGGCTGCAGCAACTGTTCGACCAGAAACCCGGCCACAGGCGCTTTGACGACGCTCGCTGCTGCAACAGCAACTCGCCCGCGGAGTTGAACAGGAACGCTGAAAACGCGCGGTGCAGGACTCCATCGCCATCGTGGCATGCGGCTTTCGACAGCTGGCCCCGTTCCCTGTCGTGCTCGTCGACCAGTATCAGCTCTTCGTCTTCCGACGAAACAACGCGATTTACGTTTTCCAATGTATTTCCCTGTTGCTGCTCAGATCGATGGTGGAATAGCCGGACGAACGCAGTGCGGTGACGACCTCTTTCACGGTACCCGGGCAGACCGCGACGATCGACCCACCGCCGCCCGCGCCGGTCAGCTTGGCTCCCGCGGCACCCGCCCTGCGCGCGATATCGACCATTCGCTCCAGCTCTGGCGTCGATACGCCGAGTGCGTTCAGTAATCCCTGGCAGATGTTCATGAGTTGCCCGAGTTCGTCGTAGTCGCCCGCGACGAGCGCCTTTGCCCCGGCGACGCTCAATGCATCGATCTGGTCGAAGATCGCGTCAAACGCAGCAGGCCGCGCGTCGTGGCGTTTGCGAACGCCGGCAACCTGCTCATGGGTGACGCCCGGATGCTGGCTGCAGGCGATCACGACCGGCGGGCGGGATGCCAGCTCAAGTTCCTCGACAACGAACGAGTCGCGCCTGCAGAACAGGATGGGGCGGGCAAATGTGGCCAGCGTATTGTCGACACCCGACGGATTGCCGTGCGCCAGTTTCTCGCAATCGAAGGCGATTTCGTTGACGCGGTCGTCGTCGAGCGACAAACCGAGCAGTGTGTCGAATGCACGCACGATTGCGACTGCGAACGCGGCGGAAGAGCCAAGCCCCATTCCGCGCGGCAGCGCAGACCGCACGCGGATCGAGAAGCCTTGCCGGCCAACACCGAGGTTTTCGAGAATTCGGCGCACGGCCGCATCGACACCGCCCCCGTCCGCCGAGATGCCGCTGGACAGACCCCAGTCCGGGACCTCGAGCGTGAGGCTCTCCGCCTTCTTTACGGTCGCCGTAACCCCGCCCGTAATCGGCAGCGCGAGCGCGTGCCTGCCGTAAACTACCGCGTGCTCCCCGAGCAGGATGACCTTGCCGGCGGCCACGCCCATCGCCGCATCGTCCTTCGGCCGTTGCTCTTCGAGCTTTGCCGCGATGTCGCGCGCGCGCGTCTCGCTGATTTCTCCGCTGGCGATCAACTCCTCGACAGCTTCATTGAAACGCTCGCCGGCGATGCCAGTTGCCGCGACCAGGCTGCGCGCGTGCAGGCGCATGTGGCCCTTCTGAATGCCGCTCGTCGCAAGCGCGCGAAGTGCCGCAAAATTCTGCGCAAGCCCGACCGCCGCCATCAGCTGCGCCAGCTCGACCGCGGATTCGACGCCCGCTATCCGCAGTCCCAGCGCGGCTGCAGGGTTTGCCGCCAGCGTTCCGCCGACCGTGCCGACCTTGAGCGGCACCCGGATCTCTCCAACGAGCTCGCCTGCGGCGCCGACGCTCCAGCGAGACAGAGGCCGGTACTGACCGTCAATCGCCGCATACGCGTGTGCGCCGGCTTCTATCGCGCGCCAGTCGTTGCCCGTGGCGATCGCGACGGCGTCGATGCCGTTCATGATGCCCTTGTTGTGCGTGGCCGCTCGGTAGGGATCCGCAACGGCGATATCGCTGGTCGTGACAATCGCGTCGCGGACGGCCTCGCCGTCGAGCTCGTCGACGGCCAGTCGTTTGGCCGGGTAGCTTACTCGTGCGGTCACGATCGACCGGTCGGCCAGGTTCGACAGGATGCGCATCGCCACCTTGCCGCCGCTGATCGCCGCGATGCGCGGCGCGAGCGCTTCGCAGATCGTGTTGACGAGGTTCGCGCCCATGGCATCCCGCGTGTCCACGAGCAGATGCACCGCGAGCGCAGCATCGCCGCCCGGCAGCGACAGCCGGCGCACTTCGAGATCGCGAACGCCGCCGCCTCTCTTGCCGAGGCGGGGGTGCACCGCGTTTGCCGCGGCGAGCAGTTCATCTGACGCAGCATCGATGCGGCCGGCCGCCGATTCGAAATCCGCGATGTCCGTAACGTGGACCTGTCCGGCCAGCAGCGACTCGTCGCAACGCGCCTCGAAACCGCCGCTCTTTCGGGCGAGCGCCGCGGCAAAGCTCAGTCCCGCGACGATCGACGGCTCCTCGACGACCATTGGCGCCAGGCGGCCGTCGCCGTTGACGATGAAATTTGGCGCGATAGCGAACGGCAGCCCGAACACGCCGACAACGTTCTCGATGATCTTGTCCGCAGCAGCGGGCAGCAACACATGGCGGCCATCGCGCAATGCCGCGGCGTCGCCGGCGGACAACACGCCGCATTGTTCGAGCCGGTCGATGCGCTGCCGGATGTCCAGCCGGTAAAGTCCGGATATCGGGGAATCGTTCACAATAGGTCTTTGTCGTGCAGCATCGCGCCGCGAGGATCGATATTCAGCGCAAGACGCGCAAATCCGGTTCGTGCCGCCACATCCTCGAATGATGCCAGCGATGCCCTGTCCATAGCCAGCGCGACGCCGACGTCGCCGCCGCCCGCCCCGCAGGGTTTGTAGACCACGCCCTCGCCTGTCGCCAGTTCCGCCAGCGATGCGTGGCCCGCGTCGAAGATACCGAGACCATGAGTCCCATCGAAGCGCAGCAGGGCCTGCGTGTAGTCGCGAAGTGCTGCAAGAACAGACGCGGCTTCGCCACTCCCGAACGCGGCCGCCACCGCTGCCGACGCGCCGCTCAGCGCGCTGCGCGCTGCGCTGTCCGGGTGGTCCGCGAAACGCGCAAGCTTGCCACGTGTAGCAGCAGCGACACCGCTCCACAGCACGCTGAAGTGCAGGCCGCCGGGCCAGCGCACTGGCTTCGACCTGTGCTTCTCCATGCGGTATTCGATCGCCCCGCCGGCGATACTGCAGGCTACGTCGATCCCGCTGCCCGAGCCGCCCTGAAACTGCCGATGCGCGGCATGCGCAACCTTCGCCGCGCTTTCCCCGCCCAGCGAATCCAGCGCAGTTGCGAGCGCGACCGCGAGTGCGGCACTCGACCCCAGCCCGATCTTGCTGCCGTTGCCGGGATCGCGAAATGCATCGGTATCCAGGGTAACCGCCAGCGAACGATCGGCACGGACGGGCCGCGACGCATTCCAGACCGCCTCGAACAACCCGAAGTCCCGGCCGTCGCCCAGCCAGGTCAACTCGCCCGACGCGGCGCTGAAGCGGCCGACGGCAGTCGTGAATCCGCGGCCTCGCACGACATGGTGGTCAGCATCATGCGGCTCGATCACCACCACCGCTCGACGATCGACGGCCACGCAAATCGCAGGAGCGCCGTCCAGCACCGCGTACTCTCCCGACAGCACGAACTTGCCGGGCGCGCTCGCCGCGATCCGCATCAGTCGCCGTTCACGCGTGCCGCGCCCGGCCCGATGCCGCTCACCAGTACGGTCTCGACGCCGTCCGTGTTCGACAGGGCATCGATAACGCGCGTCTCGTCCTCGGGCAGGCAAATCACCTTGACCTGCGGCCCCGCATCAATCGTAAAGAAAGCGGCGGCACCCTGCGCCTGGAGTTCGCGCACGCGCTCGAGGCACGCGAGCGTCGCGGCATTCCAGTACACCACGGGAGGACGCGACGCCCACATGACCGAGTGCATCTTCAGGCAATTGTGCTCGGCGATGCTGGCCAGCTTGCCGAAGTCGCGGACGGCGATCGCGTCCCTCGCCGTCGCGAGATCCATGTCCTGCTCCTCGATCCAGCGCGAATAGAAGGGTGAGGTCCTGCGGCTGATCTCCATGGCATCGCCGGAGCTGACAGGCTTGGGCGCCCTGGAGGTGACCGCAGCCACGACGCGCATCGGCCAGGCCTCGCCATCGAGTATCGTGGCCACGTCGATGCCGTCAGCATCATTGCGGAGTTCGACGAAGCCGCCATACAGTGAACGCGCCGCGGACCCCGACGCCCGTCCGGCCAAACCGGCCAGTTCGTCAACGGTAGTTTCGCGGCCGCCGGCCGCCGCGGCCGCCACCACCAGGGCGGCGAATGAAGAAGCCGACGATGCGAGGCCGGCCGCGATCGGAAAGTTGCTTTCACTCGTCACGCGAGCCCGCAGGCGATCGCCGCCAAGCACGCTGTCGAGACAGCGGGAAACCCGCGGCAGCATGGACTGTGCTGCGCGCCCATTGACCTCCAGTTCGTCGTGATCCAGCGCGCCGTCGAGCGCCACCGCCATCGTGGTGTAGAGCTCGTCGAGCGTCACCGAAATCGAACCCACGGCGGGAAGGTTGCGCTGACTGTCGCGTTTCCCCCAGTACTTGATGAGCGCGATGTTGGGCTGGGCTCTGGCAATTGCCCTCATGATGCTGGATTCCGGCGTGATCGAAGCAGACAGGACAGCGGATTATAGCCCAGAGAGGGTGGCGCCCCGGCACCGGAAAAAGTGTACGCTACAGGGCCGATCAATCGCCAGCTGAACGCGGTGCCGGACAACTTCGAACAACGCATCCCCCACTACGTACGCCGTGTCGAGGCAAAGCTCGACAGCGTGCTGCCGGGCAGCGATATCAAACCGAGTCGCCTGCACGCGGCGATGCGCTACGCGATCTTCAACGGCGGCAAGCGGGTACGTCCGCTACTGGTCTACGCGACCGGCGAGTCGCTCGGCGTTCCGGAATCGCTGCTCGATTCGCCGGCTACCGCGATCGAACTCATCCATGCGTTCTCACTGGTGCACGACGACCTCCCTGCAATGGACGACGACGATCTGCGCCGCGGCATGCCGACGTTGCACCGCAAGTTCGACGAGGCAACGGCCATCCTCGCCGCCGACGCCATGCAGCCACTCGCATTCGCCGTGCTGGCCAGCATCGACGGCGCCGCCGGCGAGGTGCGCGCGAGGCTGGTGAAACTGGTCGCCGATGCCTGCGGCTCCACGGGCATGACCGGCGGTCAGTCGATGGACCTGGGGGCTGAAGGCCGCTCGCTGGATGCCGCCGAGCTCGAACACATGTTTGCGCTCAAGACCGGCGCACTGATCCATGCCTCTGTCATGTCGGCGTGCGTGCTGGCGGAACCGGTTTCGCGCGAATACGCCGCTGCACTGGACGGCTTCGGGGGCGCGATCGGCCTTGCGTTCCAGATTCGTGACGACCTGCTGGACGTGGAGGGCAAGACCGAGGACATCGGCAAGACCGCGGGTTCCGACCAGCGCATGAACAAGGCGACCTACCCCGCCCTGTTCGGTATCGACGCGTCACGCCGCCGCTGTGACCAGCTGCTGGCGCAAGGCCTCGGATACCTGGAAGCGCTGCCCGACGCCGCGGCCCTGGGATGGCTGGCACGCTTTATCGTCGACCGGGGCAAGTGAAGCGATGACCGGTCGCGTCATCCTGCATGTCGACATGGACGCGTTCTACGCTGCCGTCGAGCAGCGCGACAATCCGGAGCTGCTTGGCAAACCGGTCGTCGTGGGTGGCGGCACCAATCGCGGTGTCGTTGCGGCCGCGAGCTACGAATCCCGCAAGTTCGGCATTCGTTCCGCGATGCCGATGGCCGAGGCATGCCGGCGTTGCCCGGATCTCGTCCGCGTCGCGCCACGCATGGCGCATTACCAGGCCGTGTCGAGGGAGATCTTTGCCGTGTTCCGCGAATTTACGCCGCTCGTGGAGGGGCTCTCTCTCGACGAGGCGTTCCTGGACGTAACATCGAGCCGCCGTCTCCTCGGGACGGGTCGCAGCATCGCTTTGGCTATCAAGGAAAGGATTCGCGAACGCACGGCACTAACGGCCTCGGTCGGCGTCGCGCCGAACAAGCTGGTTGCGAAGATCGCATCCGACCTCGACAAGCCGGACGGCCTCGTCGTCGTCGCGCCGCAGCGGGTACACGAGGTGCTCGATCCTCTACCGGTCTCCGTCATTCCCGGCATCGGCAGGCGCACCCTTGCCCGGCTGCACCCGATCGGCATACACCGGATCGCCGACCTGCGCAGTGCACCGGACCATGACCTCGAACCGGTGTTCGGGCGATTCACGCGCAAAACGCGCCAGCGCGCCGCCGGGATTGACGATCGTCCGGTGGTCGCGTCGCGCGCCGAAAAGTCCATCAGTAACGAGGAGACCTTCGACACCGACCTTCGCGATCGCCAGGCGATGGAGCGACAGCTCCTGCGGCTGGCGGAGCGTACCGCCGGGCGCTTGCGCAAGGCGGCACTGGCAGCCGGTACTGTCCAGGTCAAGATCCGGCGTTCCGACTTCAGGACGTTCACTCGTCAGAAACGCCTGCGGCCGCCCGGGAACGGCACCGACCAGATCTACTTAGTCGCGCGCAAGCTGCTGGCGGGCTGGCTGAGCGAGAACCCGGGCTCCCCGGTCCGGCTGCTCGGCGTCGGTTGCAGCGCGCTCGTGCCGGCGGAACAGCCGGACCTGTTCGGCGACGGCGATGCAGGCCATGCGTCAAACTTGGATCGCGCCGTCGACGAGATCCGCGGCCGCTTCGGCAGCGGCGCCGTGTCTCGCGCCAGGACCTTGGACTGATCGTGAATAAGGTAGAATCGGGCGCTGTTCCGCATGGTCGACGGACCTAGTCATGTATACGAGTTTCTTCGGACTCAATGAGAAGCCTTTCGCGATAACGCCCGACCCGCGTTACCTGTTCATGAGCGAACGCCACGGCGAGGCGCTTGCCCACCTCGTGTACGGAGTGACCGAGAGCGGCGGCTTCATGCAGCTCACCGGCGAAGTCGGAACCGGCAAGACCACCCTCGTGCGCACGCTGCTGCAGAACAAGCTCCCGACCAACGCGGATGTCGCTGTCGTCCTGAACCCGCGTCTTTCCGTCATCGAGTTTCTCGAGACCATCTGCGAGGAACTCGGGATTCTCGCCCCGGAGAACCGGGGCAGCGTCAAAGCGCTGGTCGACAGCCTCAACCAGCAACTGCTCAAGGCTCATGCGGAGGGGCGGCGCGTCATACTCGTCGTCGACGAAGCGCAGAACCTGTCGCGCGACGTGCTCGAACAGGTACGACTGCTCACCAACCTGGAGACGTCAAAGCAGAAGTTGCTGCAGATCATCCTGATTGGCCAGCCCGAGCTGCGCGACCTGCTTGCGCGAGAGGACCTGCGGCAGCTGGCGCAGCGCATCACCGGGCGCTACCACCTGGAACCCCTGTCGCGCGACGAGACCGCGCAGTATATCGAGCATCGCCTGCGTGTCGCCGGGGCACTCGGCGAAGTTTTCGACAGCTCCGCGAAACGCGAGGTATTCCGGCTGACGCAGGGTGTGCCGCGCCTGATCAACGTTATTTGCGATCGCGCCCTGCTGGGCGCGTACAGCAAGGAAACGCGGCGCGTCAATCGCCGGCTCGTGCGCCGCGCCGCGGCCGAGATCAAGGGAATCCCGTACGCATCACCGCTGCTGCGCCTGGCGACCCCCGTCATTGGCGGCGTGGCCGTAGCCGTGATTGTGGCCAGCTTGTGGCCCCTGCTCGGAGAGCGTAGCGACCCGGCTACCAGGACTCCGGCGCGCGCGGTCGCTGCCAGTGAAATCGCGGCGGCGCCCGTCTCCGCAACGCAGCCCGAACCGGCAGCCGAGCCGCAGGTTGCGGAAGAGCCCGAGCCCGAAACCGAGCCGGAAGCGGAGCGCGAACCCGACGCGACGCTGGACGAGCAGCTGTTGCTTGCGGGCGAACTGACAAAGCTCGGTCCTGCTTTCGAGGTGTTGTTCAGCCTCTGGGCCCTCGAGTTCAGCGAGCCGATCACCAGTGGCTGTGACATGGCACAGGGTGCCGGTTATGCCTGCCTGATACAGCGAGGCTCATGGAGCAGCCTCCGCCAGCTGGACCGTCCGGCGATCCTCACGCTTACCGACAGCCTCGGAAAGAAGCACTACGTGGTACTGGAAGCCCTGCAGGGCGACCGGGCACGACTTTCAATCGCCGGCGTCAGCGTCACGCATTCGTTCCTGGACGTCACGGACATGTGGTTCGGTGACTACATCCTGCTGTGGAAACCGCCGAACGGCAATTCACTCGCGCTCGCGCGAGGTTCGCGCGGGGATAACGTTGTCTGGCTGCGCGAGAGCCTTGCTGCTATTGACGCGCGCTACCGGGCCGAGCCGCTCGATGCCACCGTCTACGACGCGGAACTCGAGCAACGCGTGATCGACTTTCAGCGCGATCACCGACTCGTCGTCGATGGTCTCGCGGGACAACAGACGCAGATCATCATCAACTCACTGCTCGGGTCGGACGACACGCCCCGGCTGACGACTTCGAGACTTGCCCGGGATTAATCAATGTCGTTCATTCTTGATGCACTGAAGAAATCCGAAACCGAGCGCCAGCAACAGGGGCCGTCGGATTTCGCGAATGTCCCGTCCAGCGCCGAGTCGCCCGGCGTGCCGCGCTGGCTCTGGGTGCTCGGCCTGTTGCTGGCCGTCAACCTCGCCGTGCTGCTCGGTGTACTGTTGCGCGACGACGGGCCCGAGATCGACTCGGCGCCGGCAGAGGCTTCGCGGCTGCAACAGGAGCCGGCGTCGGGCTCCTCGTTCTCGGAGAGAATCCGGGAAGCGCGCGAACGGGAAACGGCTGCCAGCGCGAGTGCTGCTGCGGCCACGCCTGAACCGGTGGCGCAACCCTCGGCAACGCAGCAGCCGCCAGCGCCCGTGCAGTCCCGGCCGCAGCCGGAATTCACGCTCGCGGAACTGCCTACCGCCGATGAATTGCGCGCGAACGGCCAGCTCCCACTGTCGGACCTGCACCTCGACATCCACGTATACAGTGAAAAGCCGGCTGAACGATTCGTCTTCATCAACATGGTCAAGCACCGGGAGAAGTCACGTCTCGCGGAGGGTCCGATCGTGCAGGAGATCACGCCGGAGGGCGTCATCCTGGACTACAGCGGAACCCGCTTCCTGTTGCCGCGCGAGTAGCCCGGGCAAGCCGCTTGAACACACCGGTATCGACAAAATTGACCGGCGACGGTTTTGCCAATGCGTTGATTTCAGGCATTCATCGCGTTATCGACGACCAGGAAATACTCAACCAGATCAACGTATTCCCGGTACCGGACGGCGATACCGGAACGAACCTGAGCCTGTCGCTGGGCGCCGCGCTGCCGGTCCTGCAACAGGCCGACGAAAAACACCTGGGGACCCTGCTGGCGGCAGTCGCCGACGCACTGCTGGATGGCGCGCGCGGCAATTCGGGCGCGATCATGGCGCAGTTCTTCCAGGGTATGAGCGACTCGGCCGGCGATCTCAGCCGGTTCACCCCTTACACCTTCGCAAAGGCGGTCACGATGGGCAGCGACTATGCCCACGACGCGATGTCGAACCCGCGCGAGGGCACCATTCTCTCGGTCATCGCCGCGTTCGCCGCGAGCGTCGACGACAGATGCAGACAGGGCGCGAACGGCGACTTCCCCGCACTTCTCCAGCATGCACTCGAGCAAGCGAGACTGGCGCTCGCAGCAACCCAGGAACAGCTGGAGGTGCTGCGCAAAGCCGGTGTCGTGGATGCCGGCGCCAAGGGATTCGTCGACCTCGTCGACGGCATGAACGAATACATCAGCACGGGCAACATCGTCGCCGAACCCGACCTGTCGTTGCTGAGCATCGAAGCGACCGTCGTTACCGCGGGCACTTCGCTGGAGTCCGGGTACCGCTTCTGCACCGAATGCATCGTGACGGGAGTCGATATCGACCGGCGCAAGTTGCGCGAGGCGCTCGGCGCACTCGGCGACTCGCTGGTTCTCGCGGGCACCAAGCGGAAAGCCAAGGTACACATCCATGTCGACGAGCCGGACCGCGTTTTCGACGCCGCACGTAAGTTCGGGCACGTCAGCGCAGAGAAGGCTGACGACATGCGCCGGCAGCAAACGAGCAGCCACGATGCGAGCAGGCGCTTCGCCGTCATCACCGACTCTGCCGCCGATATACCCGACGAGGACATGGAGCGGCTGGACATCCACATGGTGCCGTGCCGAATCCAGTTCGGCGACCGCGGTTACCTCGACAAGGTGAGCATCACGGCCGACGAGTTCTTCGAGGAACTCCGCTCGAACCCGAACCATCCGACGACATCGCAGCCAGCGCCCGGAGATTTCAGGCGCCAGTACCAGTTCCTCGCAAGCCACTTCGCAGACGTGTTGTCGATCAACCTGACCGGCATGGTAAGTGGCACGGTCGAGGCGGCGCGCTCAGCCGCGGAACGCGTCAACGCCCATGGCCGTATACACGTCATCAACTCGCGCAACGCATCGCTGGGCCAGGGCTTGCTCGTGGTGGCCGCCGCGGAGTGTGCGAATGCCGGGCTGAGCGTTCAGGACGCGATCGCCACCGTTGAACGGCTGATTCCCGAGACCCGTACCTACGGCCTGTTGAAGGACCTTCGCTTCGCGGTGCGGGGCGGCCGTGTGCCTCGCTGGGTAAAGAGCATCGCAGACCTGTTGCGTGCGACCGCGATCATCCGCACCGTGCCCGACGGCCGCGTGGCATCGGGTACCTTTCTGTTCGGCAAAAAAAACCGGATCAGGCGGTTTGCGCGCTACGTCGCGAGAAAGACACCACCGGCGGATTCACTCGACGTGGCCATCGGCCACGCGGTCTGTCGGGAGGACGCGATCGCGCTCGAGGGCGAGTTGCGGCGGCGCTTCGACAACATACACCGCACGACGATCACGGATATCGGTGCGGCGCTCGGCGTGCACGGCGGACCCGGGACGCTGATCGTGGCTACCCAGCCCTACACGCGGCCAAGAGTGCCCTAGCCCTCCAGCACCTCGCCGTCGGGTTCGATCAGTTCGTCGCCTTCGTTGCGTGCGTTGTTGACCCGCCTGTCCACCGGCCAGGCCCTGAGGCGCGGGCTATCCCGGGTTGCCGTCGCGACCAGCTCATCGTCACCCGCGAGCCAGCGTTCGGCCCGGTCGGCATCGAGGATGACCGGCATGCGGTGATGCAGGGGTGCAAGGAAGTCGTTCGCCTGCGTCGTAACCAGGGTTGCGGTCTGCAACGACTCGTCGGTCTCCTTGCTGCGCCAGTTCTCCCACAGCCCGGCGAACGCGAACGGCTCCTCGCTTGCCAGCGAGATGTACCAGGGGATCTTGACGGACCCTTCGCGGTGCCATTCGTAAAAACCGTCGGCCAGCACCAGGCAACGGCGGCGGCGATAGGCGGCGCGAAATGCCGGCTTCTCTGCGACGGTCTCGGCACGTGCATTGATCATGCGGTTGCCGATCGCCGGGTCTTTCGCCCAGAACGGCACGAGCCCCCAGCGCAGCGCCACCAGTTCCCGGCCTTCCGCCCCGGTTTCGGCATCGCGAATTACGGCGATGTCCTGGGTCGGCGCGATGTTGTAACGGGGCCCGATATCGAGCGAACCGGCCGCGCCGAACAGCGCCGCAGTCGCCTCGGCCGGGGAATAGAAAGCGAATCGCCCGCACATGGCTACTCCCGGATCCCGACACCGCGGTTCATCAGGTACAGACAGGTCGAGAACAGCAACAGCACGAATACGACGAGAATGACGTAGGCGTTGACGATGCTGATGTCCGAGGTGCCGAGGATGCCGTAGCGGAAGGCATTGACCATGTAGAGAATCGGGTTTGCCTTGGAAACCGTCTGCCAGAATTCCGGCAATAGAGAAATCGAATAGAAGACGCCGCCGAGGTACGTCAGGGGCGTGAGGACGAACGTCGGGATGATGGAAATGTCGTCGAACTTCTTCGCGAATATGGCGTTGATGAAACCGGCAAGCGCGAAAACCGTCGAAGACAGGAGCACGATCGAAATGGTCATGAGCGGATGCTGGACCTGCAGCCGCGTGAAGAACAGCGCGATTACGGTAACCAGTACACCAACCAGCAGCCCTCGCAAGACGCCGCCCGCGACATGCCCGATGATGATCGCGGCATTCGACATCGGCGACACCAGCATCTCTTCCAGGTGGCGGCCGAACTTGGCGCCGAAGAACGAGGAAACGACATTGCCGTAGGAGTTCGTGATGACCGACATCATGATCAGGCCGGGCGCGATGTACTGCATGTAGTCGAAACCATCCATCGTGCCGATACGGCGCCCGATCAGGTTGCCGAAGATGATGAAATACAGCGTCATCGTTATCGCGGGCGGGACGATGGTCTGTACCCAGATGCGCAGCACCCGGATCATCTCCTTGCGGATCAGCGTCTTGATCGCGATGGCATTGAGTGCAACGTTCACGCTTCTGCGACCTCCCTGTCGTCGCGCTGCTTGCTTTCGACAAGACGCATGAACAGCTCTTCGAGCCGGTTCGCCTTGTTTCGCATGCTGATGACCTGGATTCCGCGGGTGTTCAGTTCCCGGAACAGGTCGTTGAGATTCTGCTCGGCGCCGAGTTCCACCTCGAGTTCGGTCGCGTCGAGCAGCCCGGTGCGGAAGCCGTCGAGTTCGGGCGCCCGCTCGAGTTCGTCAGCGAGGCTCAGCACGAACACTTCGCGCTGCAACTTGCGCAGAACCCGGCTCATCGGCGCGTCCTCGATGATCTCGCCCTCGTCGATGATCGCGACGTGGCGGCAAAGGGACTCGGCCTCCTCGAGGTAGTGCGTCGTCAGGATGATGGTCGTGCCGGCCGCATTGATCTCGCGCAGGAACTCCCACATGGAGCGGCGGATCTCGATGTCGACGCCGGCCGTGGGTTCATCGAGGATCAGCAGCCTGGGCTCGTGTACGAGAGCCCGCGCGATCATCAGGCGCCGCTTCATGCCGCCCGAAAGGCTCCTGGAGACGTCGTCGCGGCGATCCCACAGCCGCAGTGCGCGCAGGTATTTCTCGGCACGCTCCCACGCGAGGCGCCTGTTTAGCCCGTAGTAACCGGCCTGGTTCAGCACGATGTTGCCGACCTTCTCCCACTGGTTGATGTTGAGTTCCTGGGGCACCAGGCCGATGCAGCGCTTCGCTGCCTCGAGTTCCCGGTCGATGCTGTGCCCGAAGATCTCGACGTCGCCCGCCGTCTTGTTGACGAGCGATGAGATGATCCCGATGGCCGTCGTCTTGCCCGCCCCGTTCGGTCCCAGGAGCGCATAAAAGTCCCCGACGGCGACGTTGAAGTTGATTCCCTTCAGCGCCTCCTTGCCGTTGGCGTAGGTCTTGCGCAGGTTCTTGATCGTCAGGGCGTTCATCAGGCGGCGTATTGTAACCGTGCCGCCCTGTCGACACAGCCCGAGCGGCCGACGTCATTCGCCCTGTTTCCCGGACCGGCGGATTCGCGCCGGCGGCATCTTGCAGGCCGCGGCGGCGAGCGGCCGGTAATGGCGCACCGAGCCCCGCGTGAGTACGGTCTGCAGCGCAGCCATGCGGGCGGCGCGCCGCAGATGCCTGCGGTTGCTGACTCCCGCGGTCAGGAGCTTTTGCCAGAGATCCACCTTGCCGGCCATCCTGGGTGCAAGCAGGGTCTGATCCTCGAGTGCGCGGGCGAACAGCTCCATCAACGTGCGTGCAGCGAGCTGTTCGCACCAGGTCAGGCTGGCACCGCTGACCAGGCGCACTGCGTAAGGATTGCGCAGCGCAAGCTGCCACAGGAATCCAAGACCAGCCGCGATCAGCGTCGAGGCCGCCTCATCGCGTACCCGCACACAGCGGAGCAGGTCCCGCGTCCGTTGCTCCGCAAACAGGAACTGCCAGCGGGCTGAGTCGTCCTCGGCAAACGACATCAGCAGGAACGGGGTCCTGGCCAGGCGCTCCCGTTGCTCGGCCGACAATGCTGCGATACGGGCACGTATCTCGGGCGGCAGGTCGCCCCCACCCCGGGTCGCCGGCGGCATCGCCCTCTGCCAGGCGATGAATGCCCTGTTCAGCATGAACACATTGGCAAGGTCTGTCCGGTCCGGGCCGTCATAGTGCATGGCGAGGCTCCTGTGGGTGAATCTCGACAGATTCGGTATTTACGATATATTTTATTCTTCGACCATTATTAGATGATAATAGCCGCATGACAATTGTATATGGGCTTTTTTCAGCATAAAAGGTAGAATATGCGCCTGACAGACGACCGCTATGCAAATGAGAGGAGCCAGTTCGAACTGGCGTTGCGGATGATTCGGCATGAAGCGCGCACCCGCACGATCCGCGAGTGCACGGGGCTCTCGGATGACCGCATTCGCAAACTCTACAGTACCTATTTTCGCAATCCGGGGCTCACCGGGGTGCGGCGGCGGCGCGGCAAGTCGCCGCGCCAGATCACCCGCTTCGTGAAGAACGCCGACCACCAGCTACAGTCCACGACCCTTGTCGCCCTCTACAACGCCGGGCTCCTGTTGCGCATCGACGAGCAGAACCGGATCCACCCGTGCTGGCCGCGGCCCGACGTGGAGTTCGGGCACCGCCTGTGCCGCGCCTTCGAGACCTACCTGTTACTGCATGAACGGCCGCTTCTGAGCTTCGAGTGGGCATGGACGCTCCTGCACAGCGTTTGCGGCGGTGAGGAACTGCTGCTTGCCGTATGCGCCCGCTGCGACGGACGCTATGTACGAGATGCCTACGCGCTCGATCTCAAGACCTGCCCGTGCTGCGAGATCGAGGCGGAGCGGCGCAGGCGGCCGGGCATCAAGAGCTTTGGCGGCGATTAAATGCGCCCCCGGGCAATCGGGTAAACTTCCGCACACGTTCGAGGGCCACCTGGGAGATCGGGTGCAGGACCACAATGTTTTTGCCGGCGCATTCGTCGATCGCAGTGGCGAGCGCCGCAAGGATTCCGAATGGCTTGCACGGGCCGCAAAGAGCGATGAGTGCCGTTTCGTGCCGGTCTGGGGGGACCGCTGCCTCGTGGGCGGCGATCCGCCGCACGCGATTTTGTTGCCGCGCGACCGGGTCGAATCGTTTATCGATGACGAACACCTGATCTTCCTGGGCCTGTACCAGGACCACCCGACGTTCGCCTTCTCGATCGACCAGGAGCAACGGCCGCCGTTCACGGAGCTCGGCGAGTTCCATGACCTGCGGTTTCTCGGCACTGCCCTGTCCCCGGATGAAGCCAATCTCGCTGCCCACGCCCGCGCACTCGTCCTCTGGCACGCATCGCAGCTTTACTGCGGCGTGTGCGGCACCGCCGCGCGACCGGAAGCCGGCGGCAATGCGCGAACCTGCATGAACACCGATTGCGGCCGGGTGATCTTCCCGAGGGTGGATCCGGCCATCATCGTGCTGGTTGCCGATGGCGACCGCTGCCTGCTGGGCCGGCAGGCACGCTGGCCGGAAGGACGTTACTCGACGATCGCAGGATTTGCCGAGCCGGGCGAGAGCCTCGAAGACGCGGTACGTCGCGAAGTTTACGAGGAAACCAACGTGCACGTGGGCGAGGTCCGTTACCACAGCTCGCAGCCATGGCCATTCCCGTCGTCACTCATGGTCGGGTTCCTCGCGCAGGCCATCTCCGGCGACATTCGCCTGAACGACGCGGAACTCGAAGACGCGCAGTGGTTCACCCGCGAGCAGTTACGTTCCGGTTTTCCCAGGCTGCCGTTCAGGATCTCGATCGCACGCCGCCTCGTGGATCACTGGATCGATCTCGAATCCTGATTGCCGGGAGCCGGCTACTGTGGCCCGGACCGCTTGTTGATATTCTGGCGCGATGTGCCTCCTCGTCTTCGCATTGCAGCAGCACGAATCACTGCCGCTCATCGTCGCCGGCAACCGCGACGAATTTCATGCGCGCCCGGCGCAGGCCGCGCGCTGGTGGCCGGACAAGCCGCAGATCCTTGGCGGCCGCGACCTCCAGGCCGGAGGCACCTGGCTTGCAGCGCACCGCGCAGGGAGGTTTGCGGCGGTCACGAATTACCGCGATGCCCGGCGAGAGAGCGCCGGGCTCAGGTCGCGCGGCCACCTCATCACCGGCTTTCTGGACGCCGGCGGCAACGTCGCAGACTATCTCGAGTCGATCGACGGGGGCGCGTATGCAGGATTCAACCTGCTGGTCTCGGACGGCCGTTCCGCTGCTTACCTTTCGAATCGCGGCGGCGGAACGCGCGAATTGCCGCCGGGCATCTACGGCCTCAGCAATGCAACGCTCGACGACCCCTGGACCAAGGTCACGCGCACGAAAGCGAGGCTCGCCGCATTGCTCGAAGACGACACTGTCAACGAGTCGAGCCTGATGCGCCTGCTCGGCGATCGTGAAAAAGCGTCGGCCGACGAAGTCGAGACAAATGGCCTGTCGTTCGAAATGGCGCATGCACTGACTGCCCCGTTCATCGTGCACCCGGTGTACGGTACCCGCTGCTCGACGGTTCTGACCATCGACGATGCGGGCCGGGTGTCTTTCCTGGAGCGCCGCTTCGATGCGGACGGCCGCCAGACCGGCGAATCGAAATATACGTTCGAATCAGGTAAGGGCGCCAAGTAGCCAGTTGCGGATGTCGTCGATCTCCTGCGGACAGACGGCATGCGCCATCGGGTAGTCGTGCCAGTCGACGTCGAAGCCGGCATCGACGAGCGCGTCCGCCGCGGAGCGCCCGTACTGCATCGGTATCATCGGGTCGAAGCGCCCGTGCGCCATGAAAACGGGCGTCGAGGCATCCACCGAGTCGGCTTGCAGTGTCTCGCGCAGCGCAAGCCAGGTGGACAGCGCCATCAGCCCGGCGAACTTTCTGCCTGCACGCAATACCGTGTTGATCGCGATCGCTCCGCCCTGGGAGAACCCGGCCAGCACGATGCGGCCGGGATCGATGCCGCGCTGCTCCTCGCGGGCGATGAGCGACTCCAGCAACGCACTGCTCTCATTGATGCCGGCGGCGTCGACGGGCCCGTTGCGGTCGAGCGAGATGATGTCGTACCAGGCGCGCATCGCCATGCCGCCATTCAGGGTTACGGGACGCACCGGCGCGTGGGGAAAGACGAAGCGCAGCGGCAGCGTGTCCGGCAGCCGCAGCTCGGGGACGATCGGCTCGAAATCGTGGCCGTCAGCACCGAGTCCGTGCAGCCAGATTACGCTGGCGGAGGGTTCGGAACCGGTCTCGACTTCGACGGTTTGCGGATCGGACATGGCTGCTCCGGGAGTTCGTGGATGCGACGCGCGCGTCTGGAAGGCGCGCAGTTTAGCCGGAAATCGCCGGCAAGTCCTTGACGATATATGCGCATGATGCTATTTATATGCGCATATTTATGCGGATTTGATCATGCCGAACGCCAATAGCGACCAGGGAGCACGCCGCAGCGCGATTCGCGAGCTGCTCGGCGGAGGACCCGTTCCGACCCAGCAGCAGCTGGTAGCGGAGCTCGCCCGCCGTGGCTTTGCGGCGACCCAGTCCAGCGTGAGCCGCGACCTCAGGGAGATCGGCGCGATCAAGACCCCGCGCGGCTACGAGCTGGAAGTCGAGCACGCGGCCGGGAGCGCCGAACTCTCGGCGATCGGCGAATTCGTGCGCGCGATTCTCCCCGCCGGACCGCACCTGCTCGTGCTGCGGACGGCGATCGGCGCGGCACAGCGGGTCGCGCTGGCCCTCGATCGTGCCGGCTGGCCCGAGATAGTGGGCAATATCGGTGGCGACGATACCGTGTTCGTGGCCACCGACTCCGCCAATCACCAGAAGATTCTCGCCGCCAGGCTGGAACGCATCGTCGCGCGCTGATGCGCGCCTCCCCCCGGAGCATACTTGTGAGCAAAGACCAGACACCCATCATTCTTGCGTTTTCAGGCGGCCTCGATACGTCGTTCTGCGTGCCGTGGCTCAGGGAAACCTACGGCCGCGAGGTCGTCACCGCGACGGTCGACACGGGCGGCATCGACGCTGCAGCCGCGAAGCGGCTTGAAGAGCGCGCTTACGCTCTCGGCGCCGTGGAGCACGTGCTCATCGATGCACGGCAGGACTTCTTCGACACGGTTATTCGCTACCTGATTGCGGGCAACGTACTCAGGGGCAATGCCTACCCCCTGTGCGTCGGTGCCGAGCGCGGTCTGCAGGCATCGCGGCTGGCGGCGATCGCCACCGAACGCGGCGCGACGACCGTTGCCCACGGCTGTACCGCGGCGGGCAACGACCAGGTTCGCTTCGAGGTCGCGTTGCGCGCACTCAGCCCCGGCCTCGAGGTGCTCGCGCCGGTCCGCGACAACAGCTGGGTGCGGGACGAGCAGCTTGCGTATCTCGAGAAGCACGACCTGCCCCTGCCGGCACAAGGTTCCGCCTACTCGATCAACCGAGGCCTGTGGGGCATCACGATCGGCGGCCGCGAGACGCTGACCTCGCAGAACTCGATTCCGGAAAATGCGTGGGTGCTGTCTGCAAAAGCGTTCAGCGAACCGCTCGAAGCCAGCACCCATACGCTGGAATTCGAGCAAGGCGTACCGGTTGCGCTCGACGGCGAATCACTTTCGCCCGTCGCGCTGATCGAAGCGCTCGAACGGCTGGCCGGCCGCTACGGCATCGGCCGCGGCATTCATCTCGGGGACACCGTACTCGGCACCAAGGGCCGGGTCGCATTCGAAGCGCCCGCCGCGATCACGCTGATCAGCGCGCACCGGGAGCTCGAGAAACTGGTGCTGAGCGCACAGCAGTCGCGCATCAAGGACAGCATCGCGGCGATCTACGGCGACCTCGTGCACGAGGGCAAACAACTCGACCTTGTATGCAGCGACATCGAAGCGCTGCTCGAATCGTCGCAACGCCGGGTCAGCGGCAGCGTCACGTTCACGCTGCGCCCGGGCGCCCTGTTCATCAACGGCGTTGATTCGCCGCACTCGCTGCTCGCAGCAACGCGCGGCGTGTACGGCGAATCGGCAGGTGAATGGACGCCGGCGGACGCGGTCGGGTATGCCCGCATCCTGTCCCTGCCGGGCACGCTGCAGACCCGGGCCGCGGGGGGCGAAGCGTGAGATCCGTCTTCGTCGACAAGGTCGCCTCGGTTGCGCAACACAGCGACCTCGGCAACAAGCTGCGGCTTTCGCCGGACATTCCTTGCGAAGAGGGCGTACTGGTTGCCGTGCGGGTACTCAACAACAAGGCGCGATACAACCAGCTCGAACTCACGTCCGGGCGCATGGCCACGGTCACCCAGGGCGACATCCTCGTGGGCGCGCTCGGGCACCGCAAGGCGCTGCTCGGCTATTCGGGACACCTGCCCACGGAACTCGCCGTCGGCGACACCATACAGATCCTCAACATCGGGGGGGTTCTCGGAATCTGCGATTCGGCCAATCCCGACGTAGGGCCGCCGTTCGACTGCGAGGTCCTCGGCACGGTCCTGCATTTCCCGTACCTCGGTGAACGCATCGGTGTGCCGGCTCGCGCCGGCTCGCAGAAGCTCGACCCGGAGGCGGTGCTCGACACGCAGGGCGTCCCGGTCGTGGCGCTCGCGGGCACCTGCATGGACTCGGGCAAGACGGCGGCCGCGTGCGCAATCGTCAGCCGCTTGCGGCATCGCGGCCTGCACGTGGCGGCCTGCAAGGCAACGGGCGTATCGCTGCGGCGCGATATCCTCGCGATGCAGGACGCAGGGGCCGCGGAGACGACGATCTTCTCCGACCTCGGCATCGTGACGACCACGGCGGCAAACGGGCCGGCGCTGACGCGGACGCTGCTGACGAACCTGGCCGCCGCGCAGCCCGACGTCATCGTGCTCGAGCTCGGCGACGGCCTGCTCGGCGCTTATGGCGTAGAGGCAATACTCTCCGACGCGTCGATTCGCAGCGCACTGACGGCGGTCGTGCTGTGCGCCAACGACCCGGTTGCCGCCTGGGGCGGCGCAAAGATACTCAGGGACCAGTTCGACATCGAACCGGCGGTCGTTACCGGACCGGCGACCGATAATGCCGTCGGCATCGACCAGATATCGGAGCGCCTCGGGCTCAAGGCGATCAATGCGCTGTCGAACGGCGTCGCGCTCGGCGACCACGTGCACGGCGTGCTAAAGGGAGGCCGGAAATGAGCCGGGTGCCTGCCGTCGTCCTCGGAGCAACCGGCTATGTCGGCGGCGAGCTGCTGCGGCTGATCGCGGCGCACCCGGTCTTCAAACTGGCGGCGGCGGTATCGGAGAGCCGCGCCGGCACGCCGGTCGGGGATACGTTCCCGCACCTGGCCGCCGCCCTTGGCGACACGACTTTTGCGGCCCATGAGGCATGGCTCGAAGGCATCCCCGGGGAATCGCCGCTCGCGCTGTTCTCCGCCGCTCCGCACGGCGCATCGGCGGCGATGATCGCTACCGTACTGGAGCAGGCCGGCGCAAGGGGCATCGAGGTCCACACGGTGGACGTGTCCGCCGACTTCCGTTATCGCGAGGCAGCGGCCTATGAAGCGGTGTATGGAACGGCCCACGGTGCGCCGCAGCTTCTCGGCGAATTCGTCTGCGCAGTGCCGGAACACGCCGCAGGCGCGACCACGCAGCACGTTGCCCACCCCGGCTGTTTCGCGACCGCGATACTGCTCGCCGCCGTGCCGTTGCTGCAGTCCGGCCTGGTCGAGCCCGAGCTGTTCGTCACCGGGATCACGGGCAGCACCGGTTCCGGGCGTACGCCCCAGGCGGGCACGCACCATCCGGAACGCCACAGCAACCTGTATGCGTACAAAGCGCTGACGCACCGGCACACGCCGGAAATCGTGAACCTTGCCGAGGCTGCGTCGGGCGTTCGCGCCAACGTCAACTTCGTACCGCATTCGGGTCCCTTCGCGCGCGGCATTTTCGCCACGGTGCAGGCGAAAACCACCGGCGGCGCCGCTGCCGCCCGGCTGCGCGAAGCGTTCGAATCGCTCTATGCGGATACCCCGTTCGTCAGAATCAACGACAGCTCGCCGAAGCTGAAGAACGTTGTCGCGAGCAACATGGCGGAGATCGGGATCGAGGTGTCGGGCGATACCGTCGTCGTGATGTCGGCCATCGACAATCTCGTGAAAGGCGCCGCCGGCGGGGCGATGCAATGGATGAACCGGCTGTTCCGGCAACCTGATACGGCGGGCCTCACCGGCATTGCGCCGGGCTGGACCTGAGATGCACGCGATGCAGACGAAAACGGCGGATGCCAGGACCCGGGAAGCAGCCACCACGATCCCCGTGTACGGCCAGCTGCCGTTCGTGCCCGTACACGCCGAGGGCTGCGACATCGTCACCGCCGACGGCCGACGCATTCTCGACCTGTACGGCGGCCACGCCGTCGCGGCACTGGGCTACGGTCACCCGCAGCTCGTCGCGGCGCTGCAGGAACAGTCGGCATCGCTGCTGTTCCAGAGCAACGCAGTTGCGCTGGATGTCCGGGCAAGCGCCGCCGAAAAACTCGTCTCCATCGCGCCGGCGAGCCTGGAACGGGTGCTGTTCGTCAACTCGGGCGGCGAAGCCAACGAGAATGCCCTGCGCATGGCGTGCAAGGTGACGAAGCGCAACAAGGTGCTTGCGATCACCCACGGCTTCCACGGCCGCACCGCCGCGGCAGCGGCCGTCACCTGGAATTCCGACAGGTGGTACGGCTTCCCGCAGCGACCTTTCGACGTCGATTTCATCCCGCGCAACGACTGCGCCGCTGCCGCCGCCATGATCGGTCCCGACGTTGCGGCGGTCATCGTCGAGCCGGTGCAGGGTGTCGCAGGCGCGTTCGACCTTTCCCGTGAGTTCCTGCTCGCGTTACGCGACGCGACCCGGCGCCACGGCGCGCTGCTGATCGCGGACGAAGTCCAGAGCGGCATGGGGCGCTGCGGGCATTTCTTCGCGGTGCAGGCCGACGGTATCGAGCCGGACCTGCTGACCAGCGCCAAGTCGCTCGGCGGCGGGGTTCCGTGTGCGGCCGTGCTCAGCCGCAACGACATCGCGGAACAATTCGGGCCGGGAGACCTCGGGACCACCTTCGGTGGCGGCCCGCTCGCGGCGGCCGCGATCATTGCCGTGATCGATGCGATCGCGAACGAGGACCTGCTCGCGAACGTCCGTGAACGCGAGGCGCAGATACGCGGATGCTGCATGAGCGGCCCGGTCATCGGCATCCAGGGCAAGGGGCTGCTGCTCGGTCTCGTCTGCAACCGGCCCGCGAAAGAGGTGCGCGATGCGCTGCTCGAGCACGACATCCTCACCGGCACGAGCGCAGACCCGAACGTGGTCCGTATACTCGCGCCTCTTGTTATTACCGACGATCATGTCGACCGACTCGCGCGTGCGCTTGCCGCAATTCCGGGCGGCGATGCATAACGACTGCAAGGAAATCTGATGAAGACGTTTAACGACCTGGCCGAACTCGGCAACGAGGAAATCAGCGCGCTGCTGGAACTCGCCAACCGGCTCGACAAGCATCCCGAACCGCAGGCACTGCAGGGCAAGGTGCTGTCGCTGCTGTTCCTGAGCCCCTCCCTCCGCACGCTGGCCTCGTTCCAGGCGGCAATGACGCGCCTCGGCGGCGGCTCTTTCGTCATCTCGCCCGACATGTCGATCCACGGACTCGAGACGCGGCCCGGCATCGTGATGGACGGCACCGCGGCCGAGCACATCAACGAAGCCGTACCGGTCATTGCGTCGTACGGCGATGCGATCGGCATTCGCGCGTTCGCTGAACGCAAGAACCTCGAACACGACATGGCGGAGACGGAGTTCAATACGCTGACGGGCCTCATCGATACGCCGTGGATCAACATGGAGTCGGCGATGAGCCATCCCTGCCAGAACCTAGCCGACTGGAAGACGCTGGACGACCTGGCCATCCCGGCCAACGGCGGCAAGTTCGTGCTGAGCTGGGCGTTCCACCCGAAAGCGCTGCCGCTCGCGGTGCCGGCCTCGACTCTCTACACGGCGGCGCGCCGCGGCATGGACGTGACCGTATTGCGGCCGGAGGGATTCGAGCTGCCGGAGCCCGTAATGCAGCGCGCGAAAGCCGCGGCAGAAGCGGCGGGCGGCGCCGTCCGGGAGACCAACGACCGCGTCGAAGCGATGGAAGGCGCGCATGTCATTTACGCCAAGTCCTGGTCGTCGACGCGACATTACGGCGACCGCATCAACGACCAGAAGCTCCGGAACGCACTGGTCGACTGGTGCGTCGACGAGCCCTGGTTCGAAAACGCGCTCGACGATTGCAGATTCATGCATTGCCTGCCGGTGCGCCGCGGCGTGGTCGTTGCCGATGCGATCCTCGACGGACCGCGCAGCGTCGTGATCCACGAAGCACGCAATCGCATGCTGGCACAGATGGCCGTCCTGCACCGTATGCTCGGAGGCAGCAAATGACGTCAAAACGCGAACTCGCCATCGTCGTATCGGCGCTCAAGCACGCGGCACCCTACCTGCGGCTCTTCAAGGGCAAGGTCTTCGTCCTCAAAGCCGGCGGCGAAATATTTGCCGACAGGGCTGCGACGAAGGCGCTGATGGAGCAGGTGGGCATTCTTCACCAGGTCGGCATCCGCGTCGTACTGATACACGGCGGCGGCCCGCAGTCGACGCAGCTCGCGGCTGCCCTGGGCGTCGACACGACCTTCGTCGACGGCCGCCGCGTGACGGATGACGCATCCCTCGACGTCGCAACCATGGTGCTCAACGGGCAAATCAACACGCGGGTACTTGCGGCCTGCCGTGACCTGCAGATCCCGGCCGTCGGCATCAGCGGGGTCGACGCCGGACTCATCCGGGCGCACAAGCGGCCGCCGGTGGAACGTGCGGATGCGTCGACCGTCGACTACGGTTTCGTCGGTGACATCGACTCCGTCGACGCGGACGTATTGCGCAAGCAGCTCGACAACGGCCTCATGCCGGTCGTTAGCCCGCTGTCCTGCGACGAGACCGGCACGCTGCTCAACATCAACGCCGATACCGTCGCCGCCGCCATCGCCGCGGAACTCGGCGCCGAGAAGCTGATCCTGCTGACCGGCGCGCCCGGCATCCTCGAGGACGCCTCGGATCCGCATTCGCTGATCAGCTACATCGACCGCGCGCAGCTCGACAAGCTGCGCGACGACGGCAAGCTCGCCGACGGCATGCTGCCCAAAGCGGCGGCTATCGATGCGGCCCTCGCCAACGGCGTTAGTCGCGTCCACGTGATCTCCTACAACTTCCCGGACAGCCTGCTGCTCGAGGTGTTTACCAACGAAGGCACCGGCACGCTCGTTGTCAACGACATTGCCGCCCTGACGCCCGAGGAGCAGGCGGGCGGTGGATCATGACGCGCCTGTGGGACAAGGGCCTGCCGCTCAGCGAGCGCGTGCTGCGCTACACCGCCGGCGAGGACCACCTGCTGGATGCCCGTCTCGTGCCGTATGACGTGCGCGGCTCGATCGCGCACGCGGAGATGCTCGCGGCAACGGGGCTGATCGAAGACAGCGACGCGAGGGCCATTCGTGACGGCCTGCAGCAGCTGCAGGCATCGTTCGAAGCCGGCGAATGGCGCATCACGCTGCAGGATGAAGACGTGCACACGGCACTCGAGACGCGGCTCACCCGCGCCATCGGCGACGCCGGCGCGCGCCTGCATCTCGGCCGCTCGCGCAATGACCAGGTCCTTACCGCGCTGCGGCTTTACCTGCTCGATGCGGCCGACGATCTGGTCACGAGGATAGCGGCACTGCGCGAGTCCGTGACGCAGCTGACAGAACGCCAGGGCGAGGTGCCGCTGCCCGGCTACACGCACATGCAGCAGGCCATGCCGTCCTCGGTCGCGCTATGGTGTGGTGGTTTCGACGAGGCCTTTGCCGACGCCTGCGACGGCATCGGCGCGGCCAGGCGACGCATGGACAAGAACCCGCTCGGTTCTGCCGCGGGCTACGGCACCCCGGGCCTGCCGCTGGATCGCGAAATGACCACCGAGTCGCTCGGTTTCGCAGCGACACAGACGCCCGTGACGGCGGCGCAGCTCTCGCGCGGCAAAGCCGAGAGCGGCCTGCTCTTCGAGATCACGCTGCTGCTGCAGGACGTGGGACGCATGGCCGCCGACCTGCTCATTTTCTACATGCAGGAATTCGGCTACGTCGCGCTCGCCGCCGATGTAACGACGGGCTCGTCGATAATGCCGCAGAAGCGCAACCCCGACGTCCTCGAGCTGCTGCGCGGCGCGTCGGCAACTGCCCACGCGTGCCTGGACGAATCGCTGATGATCACTGCCAAGCTGCCGTCGGGATACCACCGCGACCTGCAGCGCCTCAAGAGCCCGTTGTTCCGCGGCATCGATCTCGCCGTCGACAGCGTGGACATCCTGGCGCACGTGCTGGACGGCATCGCGTTCGTGCCGAGCCGGGTACGCCTGGACGAAGGCGTCTATGCAACCGAGGAAGCGTACCGGCTGGTCCGTGAGAAAGGCATCCCGTTCCGCGAAGCGTATCGGGAGATCGCGAAGCGGTATGCCGCGAGCTGACCGCACTCTATAATCGGGACTGCTTCCCGGGGGACTCCACCATGACACGACTCATCCTGCTCATTGCCGCGATTTCCGGTTTCACCCTGTTCGGCTGCGGCCAGTCCGGGCCGCTGTACCTGCCCGGGGATCCGAGCGAAATTCGCGACGCGCCGCGACCGGCGCAGAACGCGGATGAAGAAGAGGATGAAGACGGCGACGACGAAAGCTGAGCCGGGTAGCTCTGCATGGCCGACGCCGACCTGGTCCTGATCGATGGCTCGTCGTACCTGTACCGCGCCTACCACGCGCTGCCGAAACTGAGTAATTCCGCCGGCGAACCCACCGGGGCGCTGCACGGCGTACTCACGATGATCAACAAGCTCGTCCGCGAGCAGCCTGCCAGGCGCATTGCGGTCGTCTTCGACGCGCCGGGCAAGACCTTCCGCGACGAGATGTATGCCGAGTACAAGGCGAACCGGCCGCCGATGCCCGACGACCTTCGCGAACAGGTGGAGCCGCTGATCGACGCAGTGAAGGCCATGGGATTGCCGCTGCTGCGCGTCGAGGGCGTCGAAGCCGACGACGTGATAGGCACGCTGTGCCGCCGCTGCGCCGACGAGGGCAAGAACGTGCTCGTCTCGACGGTGGACAAGGACATGGCGCAGCTCGTCAGCGACAGGATAACGCTGGTTAACACGATGTCCGGCCAGGTCCTCGATCGCGACGGCGTGAAAAAGAAATTCGATGTCTTCCCCGAGCAGATCATCGACTACCTCGCGCTTGTCGGCGACAGCTCGGACAACATACCCGGCGTGCCGCGCGTCGGCGCGAAGACCGCCGCAAAATGGCTCAACGAGTACCCGACTGCCGACGACATCATCCAGAACGCGGCCGACATCGGCGGCAAGGTCGGCGAGAGCCTGCGCGAGAACATCGAACAGCTGCAGCTCTCCCGCGACCTGGCGACGATCCGCCAGGACATCGACCTGCCGGCAAGCCTGGACGACCTGGTCCCGAGTGAAGCGGACGAGGCCGCGCTGCGAGAGATCTACGGGAGATTCGAGCTGCGCCAGCTGTTGCGACAGCTCGACGGCGATGCCGGCAATGTCGGCGAAGCGCCCGCTGCCGAAGTCGACGCCGAGGGTGACTACGAGACGATTCTCGACTGGGATGCTTTTGACCGCTGGCACAAGGCCATCGAGAAAGCGAAGCTCGTCGCGCTCGACACCGAGACGACGAGCCTCGATTACATGGAGGCGGAACTCGTCGGCATTTCCCTGTCCGTCGAACCGGGCAAGGCCGCCTACCTGCCGCTGGCGCACGACTATCCGGGCGCGCCGGAGCAGCTGCCGCGCGGCGAGGTGCTGAAGAAGCTCAAGAACTGGCTGCAGGACCCCGCACAGAAGAAAGTCGGCCACCACCTGAAATACGATGCCCACATCTTCGCGCGTTACGATATCGCGCTGGCGGGGATGGCCTTCGACTCCATGCTCGAGTCCTACGTGCTGAACAGCGTTGCGACGCGCCACGACATGGACTCGACCGCGCGTCACTATCTTGGCCGCGAGACGATCCATTACGAGGACGTCGCCGGCAAAGGCGCGAAACAGCTCACCTTCAACCAGGTCGACCTCGACACGGCGGCGCCCTATGCCGCGGAAGACGCCGATATCACGCTGCAATTGCACGGCAAGCTGTGGTCGGAGCTCGGCAAGACCGAATCGCTGAAAAAGGTCTACACCGACATCGAACAGCCGCTCGTGCCCGTGTTGCTCGCGATGGAGGAAACCGGCGTGCTCATCGACAAGCAGATGCTTGCCGACCAGAGTCACGAGCTGACCGGGCGCATGGCGGAACTCGAACAGCAGGCGCACGAACTGGCGGGCGGGCCGTTCAACCTCGGCTCACCCAAGCAGCTGCAGCAGATACTGTTCGAACAGCAGGAACTGCCGGTGATCCGCAAGACACCGAAAGGCCAGCCTTCGACCGCCGAGGACGTGCTCGCCGAACTCGCGAACGACTATGAACTGCCGCGCGTCATCATCGAGTATCGCGGGGTCAGCAAGCTCAAGAGCACGTACACGGACAAGCTGCCGCTGCAGATATCGAAGAGCACCGGCCGCGTACACACCTCCTACCACCAGGCTGTCGCGGCCACCGGCCGCCTGTCGTCCACGGACCCCAACCTGCAGAACATCCCGATCCGCACGCCCGAGGGCAGGCGTATCCGCAAGGCCTTCATCGCGCCGCAAGGGCAGGTCCTGCTCGCTGCCGATTACTCGCAGATCGAGCTGCGCATCATGGCGCACCTGTCCGGCGACGAGGGACTGCAGTCGGCGTTCGCTGCCGAGCAGGATATTCACCGGGCCACCGCGGCCGAGGTATTCGGCATGGAGCTCGACGCGGTGTCGGACGACCAGCGGCGCTCGGCCAAGGCCATCAACTTCGGCCTGATGTACGGGATGTCGGCTTTCGGGCTCGCGAAGCAGCTCAACGTCCCCCGCGGGGAGGCACAGGAGTACATCGACCTGTACTTCGACCGTTACCCGGGCGTGAAGGCGTTCATGGACGACATCCGCAGCCGGGCGAAAAAGCAGGGCTTCGTGGAAACGGTGTTCGGGCGGCGGCTTTACCTGCCCGAGATCAACGCGCGTAATCCGCAACGGCGCCAGTACGCGGAGCGCACCGCGATCAATGCGCCGATGCAGGGGACTGCCGCCGACATCATCAAGCGCGCGATGATCACCGTGCAGGACTGGCTGCAGACGTCGAAACCGGGCGCGCGCATGATCATGCAGGTGCACGACGAGCTCGTTTTCGAGGTCCAAAAGGAAGCCGTCGACAAGGTGCGCCGCAAGGTCGTCGAACTCATGGAAGACGCCGCAGAGCTCGACGTGGCCCTCAAGGTCGATGCCGGTACCGGGCACAACTGGGACGAAGCGCACTGAGCCCCCGGACCGATCGGGCATCGAGACTCGGTCTAAACTATTTTCCCATGTTTTTCATAGATTTATGGGGCGCAAGGAACTAATAAATTGCGCCACACTCTAAATCATCGAGTGCGTGAGTACTTGCCTGTTTACCTCCCTAGACAGGCGCGCAACACGGTAACCCCAAGCCTGTTGCTTCTTCTTGCCCCGGATT
>Ga0209536_100001410_pt1 | contig 40098 bp, 30 predicted proteins | sample DeeMarSeWOR28_12_FD_187461 | JGI IMG/M metagenome (GOLD analysis project Ga0209536, IMG submission 187461) | Marine sediment microbial communities from White Oak River estuary, North Carolina - WOR-2-8_12 (SPAdes) (version 2) | ecosystem: Environmental > Aquatic > Marine > Intertidal zone >... | reverse complement strand
TTCTTTATCTCGCCAGGCAATTCTCTTATGGCCATAGAAGCATCTTTTTCGGTGGCATAAACGCCGTAGAGCAGAGGGTACCAGTCTTTTCCTTTGTAACTGGTTCGATAATACGCGATTTCACGGTGTTTGACCGGTAAATTTTCATCGATGAAGTTTAATAGCAACTTCTCATTACGGACCCCCATTAGTTGAATTGTATAATGGGATGACTTCTGTGAGAGTAGCCATTTTTCGCGGTGAACGGTTTTCCTTTCTGTTTTTTCTTTCTCAACGACCGGTTCGCGTTCTACCAAATGTTCAGATGTTAGCGGAGGCTCGGATGTTAGCGGAGGTTCGGGTAATACCAGGGGCTCAGATGATACCGAAGGTTCAGGTGTTGCCAGGGGCTCAGATGATACCGGAAGTTCGGTGGTTTTCGCGACCTCAATCGTTTGTGTTGGTGGTGGTGAGGCTGGTGGAGGTTGGCTTTTTTCTTTTTCCGAGGATACGATCTCAGTCATAACTGGTGGTATTTTTTGGAGATGACCGGCTGTGACTATTTTTTTTCGAATAACTGTTTTCGCTAATCTTGGGGTCTCTGTTTGCGATGCCGGAGTCCTCTGGTAGCGATACAGAACGACTAGAGCGATTATGATGGTGGTAAAACATACCATCGCCCAACCGATAATTTTTCGGCGTTGATGCATTCGGCTCTGATAACTGCGACGGAGCTGTTTTCTTATTGAATATTCTTTCTTAAGCCATTGATCTGCCATCGTGTTAATCCTTCCCGGAAGGCCGCCTGATAAGCGGTGCAATTTTTTGACAAATGAAGAATGGAAAAGACTCCTACCCACATATCCAGCGACCGCGAGCCGGTAATTTAGGTATGCGGCGGTTTCCGCTCTGGTCATAGCGGGCAAGAAAATTTTGTTAATAGCCGTTTCATTGGCTAATGTCTCTGCAGTGGTTGAAATCGTTTCAATTAAGCTGGGTTCGCCAAAAAAAACGAATCTCTTGACTTTACGAGCACCGCTGGAAGACTGAGTGTTTTGGAGAAGACCCTTTAACTGTTTTGGGGTAAGATTGTGGGCATCATCGATGATAATAACCGAATCAGCTACATTTTGCCGAATATGGGCAGGGTAGCTATCAACATCCTTATCTTCAGCTGCGGGATGGATTCGAATTCGGCAGATTTTCCAGCCCGCATCAGAAGAGCTTAGATAGCGTTTCAACAGTGTCGTTTTACCGCTACCCGCCTCACCGATGACGAGAATAACGGTTTCTGTCCCCTGAATTAAACGTATGAGCATAATAAAACATTGCTCAAGTGATTCATATTCAAATAAAAACCTTAAGTCCGGTTCGGGATTAAACGGATCAGCATTTAGGTTGAAAAAGGTTCTATAATCTATTGCATCTTTATCGTTCGCCATGTTTCAACTTAATTTTGAAAGCAAATGTTCTAAGGTGATTTCCTGTATCTCAGCCGAGACTCTTGTCCAGAAAACCCCGCTCTCTTATTGAGAAACGGGGTTTTACGTTCTTGAAACAATTATGGATCCTCCTGTTGAATGAAAGAAGATCGTTTGGTATTCATCGATGCTAAAGCTTTTGGAATTGATTTATCAATAATTGAGGAAGGAAGTCAAGAAAAGACACACAAATTTTGAGATTGAGGGATTTTGGAATTAAACAAGACTCATAAAATACTGGTGGAACCGAATATCTTCGGTTAACTCGGGATGAAATGAAGTAACTAATAGTTTACCTTCACGTGCAGCAACGGCGGTGCCGTCTTCCAACCTTGCTATCTCCTTTGCTTTGCCTCTTGTTTTAACTAATCTCGGCGAACGGATAAAAACACACGGAAATGGCCTTGATTTCCAATCTTTTAGAACATTTACATAGAGATTGGTTTCAAAGCTATCTACTTGACGGCCAAATGCGTTTCGTTCTACCACAATATCCATCACACCTAATAAAGTCTGATCCCTTCCGATTTCTTTAGCCATTAAGACCATTCCGGCGCATGTTCCCCAAACCGGTTTATCTGCAGAAAAATGACGCAGCGGATTTATCAAATTATACATCAACGCTAATTTACCGATGGTGGTGCTTTCTCCACCCGGTATAATAATTGCGTCGATGCTATCTAGATCTTTCGGCAGTCGTACTTCGACAGTTTCAATCCCAAGCGCTTGTAAAATATGAATGTGTTCTATGAAAGCGCCTTGCAATGCCAGCACCCCGATTTTCATGTCCTCATCACCTAATTTTACCACCCCCGAACCGCCAGCATTTCTTTTTCCGAAAGGCCGCTAACACGAATACCCAGCATTGGATCTCCGAGGTTTTGACTGACCTCGGCTAAAATTTTAGCATCAATAAAATGCGTTGTTGCTTCCACTATCGCCTTTGCTCGCCGTGCTGGGTCGCTGCTTTTAAAGATACCCGATCCGACAAAAACACCGTCTACCCCAATTTGCATCATTAACGCCGCATCCGCCGGGGTTGCGATACCGCCCGCCGCAAAATTGACCACCGGCAAGCGCCCCAACTCCTTGGTTTGTTTCACCAATTCATAGGGTGCACCGATATCCTTAGCATAAGCCATTAATTCTTCATACGGCTTGTTTTGCAGATGACGAATTTCGCCCAGCACATTGCGGGCATGGCGCACAGCTTCGACAATATCACCCGTGCCGGCTTCGCCCTTTGTTCGAATCATGGCCGCCCCTTCACCGATACGTCGCAACGCTTCACCGAGATCTCGACATCCGCACACAAATGGAACCGTAAAGGGATGTTTGTTAATGTGGTGGCGTTCATCCGCCGGTGTGAGGACCTCGCTTTCGTCGATATAATCGACGCCAATGCTTTCTAGAATCTGTGCTTCGACAAAATGTCCAATGCGGCATTTAGCCATCACCGGAATGCTAACTGCTTCCATAATTTCCTTGATCAGACCCGGATCAGACATTCTGGCCACACCGCCGTGTTGGCGAATATCTGCCGGAACCCTTTCTAGGGCCATTACGGCTACCGCGCCTGCTTCTTCTGCGATGACGGCATGTTCTACAGAGACCACATCCATGATCACGCCGCCTTTTAGCATTTGCGCTAACCCGCTTTTAACGGTGAAGCCGCCAACCTTTGCCTGTAAATCTTTTTCATTGGTTTGCATGGCGTACACCTCCCTACCATTTTAAAATTCAGGAAATCGCAAATTTTTGCTGAAACTTTCTGCCTATTTCTGCATGTTTCAGAGATTAATTTGATGAGCACTCAGGGAAATAATCGACAAAAACAAGTTTTATTTGCCGTCACATTAACGATTATGGTAAATAAAAAACAGATACAGATTTTTTAAAAAATAAGCATAACAGATTTTCTTCTATAAAAACTGACAAATGAGATGCTGAAACTAATTTTCATGCCTTGTATAGGGATGGATGGTTGTCGCGAGGAAAAACAATGCATGAGACAAAAAAGCGTTTTCTCTATAGACATTTGGTAGACGAGATCGAGCAAAAGATCATAATCGGCACCTATCGGCCAGGCGAAAAGCTTCCCTCGATCCGAAAACTTCATAAACAATCTAATCTGAGTATTTCCACAATTTACCATGCCTACGTCGAACTGGAAGCCATGGGGTTGGTGCAGGCAAGGCCAAAGTCCGGTTATTATGTGAATCCGGTTGCCTTACAACGGTTGAAAGTTCCGAAATTTCCAAAGATATCTTATCCCCCAAAAAAGGTTAAATTATCATCCATGATCAACTCGGTGATATCGGCTATCAGCAACCCTCATTTATTGCCCTTAGGATCGACGGTGACCGATTCGGGTCTGTTGCCTTTTAAGTATTTTTCTAGAATCCTTAAGGATCTTTCTCACAAAGAGCTGCAATGCATGATTTCGTATTCGCTTTCAGAAGGGTTTCCTGAGCTTCGGCGGCAAATAGCGCTGCGAACTGTTGGAGTTATCAAAGGAATTTTGCCGGAGGATATTGTCATAACCAACGGCTGCATGGAAGCTGTGGCTTTGTCGATGCTGGCCAGCACCCAACCAGGCGATACCGTTGCCATCGAAACGCCCACGAATTTTGGTTTTCTACAACTACTCAAGGAACTAGGACTTTTGGTGATGGAGGTGCCCACAGATCCTCAGCATGGGGTTGATGTCGATGAATTGGAGAGGATTTTTCGCCAAGACAAAATCAAAGCCTGTCTGCTGGTACCTAATTTCCACAATCCTCTTGGTGCTATCATGTCGGATGGCAAAAAGCAGCGCTTGGTTGAATTGCTGAGTGAATATGAGATCCCGGTTATTGAAGATGATATTAGCTCTGAGCTCTATTTTGGGAAGCAACATCCATTGCCATTGAAAGCTTTTGATAAAAAAGATTTGGTCATCACATGCTCTTCATTTTCAAAGACGTTGGCACCCGGATTACGAATCGGTTGGGCCATTCCGGGTAGGCGTTTTAAAGAAAAAATTCAGAATTTAAAAGCTGCAATCTCCGTAACAACCTCAACCCTTGATCAATACCTTGTCTCCCAATATCTAGCCGGCGGAGCCTATGAACGGCATCTTCGAACTCTGAGGAATACACTGAAAAAGCAGATTGTTAGAACGGCATTTGCGATCCAGAAACATTTTCCACCAGAAACACGCCTTGCTATCCCCTCTGGAGGAACTCTGCTTTGGGTTCAGCTTCCTCCCAAGGTTGACGGTTTGCAGATCTACCAGAAGGCATTGGATCATAACATCGCCATTATTCCAGGTGTTGTGTGCTCGAATAGCAGGCAATTTAAAAATTTTATTCAGATTAGCTGTGGTTCGCCGTTTACAATGAAAGTAGAAAAGGGAATTGCGACCTTGGGGAAGCTAATCTGTGAATAAAAATAATACGAAACAAGGGCGGTAAGCGGAAATCCAAAATAGATCAATTTATGCAGAAAACTTTTTGCACAATGAAAAAACCGAGCCACATAGAGCAGTTGACAACCTACACCAATTAAAAGGCATAAAAAAAATGATGCTATTGTTAATTCGAATACGGTGACAGCATAATTATAGAAAATATTTTTACGCGAAAAATATTTTTTCTGAAAATGTAGAAATTTATCTCTCATGTTCTCCATGTACTTGTTCCTAAGAAACGGCAGTGATGTTCATCCCTATCGATCTGAATGAATATATTCGATCAAATTGCCTAGTCTTTAATGTAGGGAGGCTGTTTAACCTAATGGCAGAACTATAGACTATAGACTGTTATTGACAGATTTGATTTAATTCTTTAGCAAATTTTAGGAATGTGGGTTATAGGTAGATCGTGAACCTGCTCAAATTTTTTGATAGGAATTCGCTTTTTGGAAACGTATTCAATACAAGTTATGATTTTAACTTAACCGATGTAAAATCAATGTGGTTCGAGTGGGCAGATAAAGACTGAGGAGATGGCATTTACGGTCTGCGACAAAATCAGAAAAGGTTAAATGTTCTTGATTCGGCGCCAAACGGCTGTGACCGCCGTATTCCGGTGCATCACTGTCGAAAATTAATTGATAATTTCCGGGCGGGGCTTCAAACCGGTAGTCAGTGTAAGATTGGTCGGGATGAAAATTGAATACAAACAAAAGACCTGCACGTTCAAATGCGATGAGCTTGTTATCTGAATGCTCGTATAAAAGATGCAGGTCCGGGTTATCCAGCAACCGAAATTTTTTTGCCAATACAATCATATCCCGGTCAAAGAGGGCAAGAAACTTATACTTGAGATTGGGATCATCCACCAGGTGCCACTGGCGGCGTGCATACTTGTAGGACCAGTTGTTGCCTACTCGTGGGAAATCGATCCATTCCGGGTGCCCGAATTCATTACCCATGAAGTTCAAATAGCCGGCACCAGCGGTGGCCATGGTAATTAAACGAATCATTTTATGAAGGGCCATGCCCCTATCCACCCGAAGGTTTTCATCACCCATGTACATATGATCGTACATATCAGCATCGATTAACCTGAAGATGATGGATTTGTCTCCGACTAACGCCTGATCATGGGATTCTGCATAACTGATGGTTTTTTCGTCAGACCGGCGATTGGTCAGTTCGTACCACAGGTTACCCAAGGGCCAGTGCTCATCGGACACTTCTTTAATGAGTTTGATCCAGTAATCCGGAACCCCCATGGCGAAGCGATAGTCGAATCCGAATCCGCCATTTGCAAACGCAGCAGCCAAACCCGGCATTCCACTCACATCCTCGGCGATGGTTACAGCATCCGGGCGAATCTCATGAATCACTTTATTTGCCAGTGCCAGATAGGTGAGCGCATCCTCATCAACACTGTCATCATAATAATCGTCGTAAGAGGTAAAAGCCTTGTTTTGACCGTGATGAAGATAGAGCATGCTGGTAATGCCGTCGAATCGAAATCCGTCAAAACGGTATTCGTCCATCCAGAAGCGACAGTTGGAAAGAAGAAAATGCAAAACTTGATGTTTTCTGTAGTCAAAGCAGCGGGAATCCCAGAGATCATGTCTTCCGCGGGCGCCATCATGAAAGTATTGGTACAAGGTGCCGTCAAAGCGGCTTAGACCCTCAACTTCATTGGATACGGCATGTGAGTGAATAAGGTCCATGAGCACAACCAATCCCGCCGAATGAGCCGCGTCAATTAATGCTTTGAGATCATCGGGCGTACCGTAACGGGATGAGGCTGCAAAAAAGTTCGACACCTGATATCCAAACGATCCATAGTAAGGATGTTCCTGGATAGCCATGAGCTGCAATGTGTTGTATCCGGTTGTAACGACTCGGTGTAAAACATTATCGATGAATTCTTGAAACGATCCAATTTTTTCTTCTTCCTGAGCCATGCCCACGTGGACCTCATAGATTAAAGGGGCAGCGTCTGGGCAATGAAAATTTTTACAGGACCACTGATAAGGAGAATCGGGAAACCAAACCTGGGCGTTAAATATCAGTGTCTCTGGATCCTGCACTACACGTCTTGCATATGCGGGAATGCGATCACCTTGACCGCCCGGCCAATGAACACGGAGTCGATAAAGATCTTTGTGTTTTAATATTTCCGCTGGCAGTTGTATTTCCCACATCCCCTCTTTCTCAAGTGGCTGCAGTTGATATTCTTTTTTTTCCTGCCATTCGGTCATGTTTCCGATAAGATATATGCTTGTTGCATTCGGTGCCCATTCGCGAAATATCCATTGATTGTCTTGAAAGTGAAGTCCGAAGTATTCGTGACCGGAAGCAAAGTCGGCCAAAGTCATTTTACCTTGGGTGAGACGCATTTCAGTTTCGACGATTTTTGTTAAGCGGCGCTGGATGATATCTTTATAAGGCGTCAGGTAAGGATCTTTTTCTAGCTGAGCGGCTGATGCGCGGGCGATTTGATCGCCGTGGGAGTCATCTGTTTTTTTTGAATACATATTTATTATAAATTTCGAAACCTTATTCAGTAAAATTGCCGGTACATGTTTCCGGTGCGTTTTGGACAATCAACGGCCGTTGCAACATTTTTTCATAAAGCCCGATGTATTGACGCGCCGTATTCGCATGGGTGAACGTGGCCGCACTCTCATTCATGATGCGCTTGATCTGTCTTGCCTTTACATTTTGGGGCAAATTATAAAATTTCATGGCCTGCCCGATAGCCCAAAAAAAGCCGTTTGAATCAAAAGTCTTAAACAAAAAGCCATTGCCTTTATTTTGGTCAACATCCAGGTGAACAATGGTATCGTGAATCCCTCCGGTTTCGTGGGCTACCGGAAGTGTTCCATAAATCGGTGCGATCATCTGCGGAAGACCACAAGGCTCGAAACTTGAGGGCATTAAGATAAAATCCGACGCTCCGTAAGCCAAATGCTCCAGTTCGTTATTAAAGTCGCAAATCGCGACTCTTTCTTGAAATCCGTGAAAATTAACGATGTCTCTAAAAACCATCTGATAATCACCATTGGCCACAAAAACGATCTGCAGGTTTTGATCCCAATAACTGGAGATCACTTTATAGAAGATGTTTGCCAACAGTTGACACCCCTTCTGTTTCGGATCGAGTCGGGACGGCCAGAAAAATGTCGGTGCTTTATCATCCCGAATCAAGCCTAATTTCTTTTGCATAAAGCGCTTGTTTTCTCTTTTTCCTGAAATATGATTCTTGGGACTGTAATTTCTTTCCAGATCTTTGTCGGTGTCAGGATCAAAAGATGGGTCCGGCGCATTGAGAATTCCCGCAGCGCAACCGGCATGATATTTATTGGATAATTCCCAGCGGATGGGATTTTCAATAAAAGTGTGCCTGCCGTTGACAATTTCCTCCAAAAATGTCGGACTGACCACGTTCACAAAGTGGGCGGCAAAAATGCCGCTGCTGAGAAGATCGACAGCATTGGTGTCGCGCGTCTCTTCGTACCGAAAGGCCATCCCCTCATAATAGAGATTTTGCCAAAACGATGCGGCATCGATGCCCCGGTCTTCAATATATGCTAATGTGGTTTTTACGGTATGCACATTATGAATGGTGAACAGACAGGGAATACCCAATTGTCTGGCCATCGCCGGTATAAGACCGGTCATCCAATCATTACAGTGAATCAAATCCGGCTGGACGTGAGGCACAATGTTGTTGATGACTTCCCGTTGAAATGCGAGCGCAAGCTTTATATTTTCTCCGCCGTAATTGGAATAAACCCGGTTGAGATAATAAAAGGCGCGGTCCTCGGCCAGATGGATACGATCATCGGGCATTTTCCGTTGAATTTTATTGAATTCTTTTTTTAATACAGGTGCCAGGCCGTTGCTGAAAATGGCACGGTAATCCGGAATGGCAACATGGACATCAGCTCCTTGTTCAAACAGCGCACTGATCAGAGCCGCAGAAACATCCGCAAGTCCCCCGGCTTTGGCCGTAAAAAGGGAGGCAAGACCCCCCATGCGATCAGGCAAATAGGTGATCTCCGGGGTAACGATTAAAACTCTGGGATTGCAGGGTACGTCGGTCATCGTGATGTTTCCCTTATTGGTTTAACAGTATTATTAAATAGCTCGGGTTGTCCTCTTTATGCCCATGTAAGCAATCCGGGTCTAGATTTGAGCCGCTCATCTCCCCGGGGTTTAACCCTAACCGTAAATCCAAAACGACCGGAGACCTTGCACGACAGGGAGCAACCATATAGATATTGACCATTTCCTCGGTTTTCTTGGACGTTCATTGGCTCCACATTGCTCTCATCTAATGTCTCCAAAGACTTCATGTGTCCAAAGTAGAGCTCGACATCGACTTCATCCGGATGTAGTTCTCCAAGATTTATTTCTGAAGTCACCTGAAATTCGTCGCCGACCCGAAACGGTCCGATATTTTGCCTGATGGGTGCGCCGATTTGAATTTGTTGCCACACAGATCGAAGTTTTTTGATTTGTTCGGCTAGACGCCTGGCCTCTTCGCCGTTGTTTGCGACCAACTCGTCAAACCGTTTGGCTGCCGGATTATAAAAGTGTTCCTCATACTCTCCTACCATACGAAGGCTGCAAAACATCTCCATAGCCATCTTCATGGATGCCTTCATTTTTTGTAGCCAGCAGTTTGGTAAGTCTCCGTTTCCGCGATCATAAAAACAGGGAATGACTTCATTTTCCAATACGTTATAGAGCGCTTGGCTCTCAATCGCATCCTGATAATCATGGTCTTCATATTCTTCGCCGTTTCCGATACGCCAACCTCTTTCTTCCGAAAATCCTTCACACCACCACCCATCCAGGATGCTGACGTTGATGACTCCATTGATGGCGGCTTTCATGCCTGAGGTGCCGCAGGCCTCCATGGGTCGCCGGGGGGTGTTGAGCCATACATCGGCCCCTTGCAACAGATGCCGGGCCAGATGCATATCGTAGTCTTCAAGAAAAACAATGCGATCACGGACTTCGGGTTTGCTGGCAAACTGAAAAAGCTGTTTGACAAGATCCTTGCCTTCTTGATCTTTTGGGTGGGCTTTGCCGGCAAAGACAATTTGAACCGGGTAATTTTTATTGTTCACAATTGATGCCAGACGCTCTGGATCTTGTAGCAGCAAATGAGCCCGTTTATAGGTGGCGAAACGTCGGGCGAAGGCAATGGTCAGGCTATTCTGATCCAAAACCGACTCAAGGATTTCAATCACATTTCTGGGGGCATTGCGGCGGGCATATTGTTTGACCAGTTGTCGACGACAGGTCCGGATGAGACGTGACCGGTTCCTTTCATGGGCTCGCCACAGCTCTTCGTCGTAGATTTCATCTATACGTTCGATGTTTTCGGGTTTACGGGAACCCATGTGCCAATCCGGTCCAAGATAGCGCTCAAAAAGATAGGCGAACTCTTCGGATATAAAGGTGGGAATATGAATCCCATTGGTGATATGGATTATGGGCACCTCATCTTCGGGTCGATCGGGCCAAACGTAAGACCACATGCGCCGGGCAATGTTTCCGTGCAAACGGCTGACACCATTGCAGTGAGCCGCCATCTGCAACCCTAAAATAAACATGGAAAGCGGTGCGTCTTTATCGGATCCGACGGGCTGACCCCATGATAGGATTTCCCTTGCTGTAGTACCCAATCGTTCTTTAAAGGATATAATAAAAGGTTTTACAAGATCGACCGGAAATTCATCGAGGCCCGCGGCAACCGGTGTGTGGGTAGTGAAAACCGTTGTGCGGGGAACGATCTCCAACGCCGTTTTGAGGTCGACGTTGTAATCGTCAATGGTTTGCGCCAGTCGTTCAAGACTGGAAAAAGCTGAATGTCCCTCATTCATGTGAAGAACTTTAGCTTTAATTCCCATGGCAGCAATTGCCTGCATGCCGCCGACCCCTAATAGAACTTCCTGGGCCAGACGAATTTTAGGATCGCCGGCATAAAGTCTGGATGTGATCTCACGATATGCCGGTGGGTTATCCAAAATATTGGTGTCCAGCAAATAGAGAGGGATGCGCCCTACGGTTATTTTCCAGACGATAGCGTGAATATAACCCTCGGGTCCGGCGATCCTAATTCGCAATTCATTACCGGTAGAATTATGGAGCCGTTCTAAGGGCAAATTGTAAAAATCGGTTTCCGGATATGCCTCCTGTTGTATGCCTTCGTGATTGAGATACTGACGAAAATAGCCGTGGCCATACATAAGTCCGATGCCGACTAAAGGAAGTGCTATGTTTGAGGCGGCTTTTAGATGATCTCCCGATAGGATACCCAGTCCACCGGCAAAAAGCGGCAGGCTCTCATGGATGCCGAACTCCATGGAAAAATAGGCAATGACTTCATTGGGACCGAACGGAGAAACGTTTCGATTAATCGGATCGAGAACTAGATTCTGAAAATTGTCTTTTACCTGCTCCAGATGCGCCAGATAACCATCATCATTTGCCAGTTGTTCCAAACGATCCTGGGAAATTTTGGATAAAAAGGCAATCGGATTTCGTCTCGATTCTCCCCATAGGGGCGGATCGATGCGCCGAAAAAGATCGATTGCATCTTTCTTCCAACTCCACCACGTATTACGCGACAGCGTTTCAAGAAATTCCAGATTCTTGGGTATGCTCGGATATATTTGATATGTTTGGAAATTTTTCATATTTTCAACTATCCTTAAACACGAATCAATTTGAATGAGTGATCAACGCATTGAACTAGGCTTGAAAGATATAAACGAAACCCAAAAAATCAATATGGTCGTTTTCGGATTTTATCAAGTTTAATGCCAAAATGAAATAAACAATCGTTTTTGGGCAATGTTCCCTGTCAGTTATGATTTGAACCCTGCATCATCAACCATACCCGCAACCATTCACTTGCTCCCCAGGCCTGGGCATCACAGCCGCGTGGCGAGTGGGGATAATCGCCATCTAAAATTTCCGGTATGTGATCCAGACAGCCTTGGTCCATCAACCGAATACTGCTGGTCAACCATGCCATTGCCGTTTCTTTGCCTTTGTCCCCGTATACCATAGCCCACGCTTCGCAAAAAGAAGGAAATAGCCACGTCCAGGCCGTACCGTTGTGGTATGCGGGCTTGCGCTGGGTGTCTTCATCACCGACATATCTGCCCCGATAGGGGTGATGAGGATCATTGAGCCGGTTTCCCCTGTGAACAATTTCAATCGGATAACGAACCGGCTGGTCCGCAAGACTCCGGATTGCGCCCGGAACCAGAAGCGCTTCGCAAGCCGCCAAAATATGACGGCAAATGTTGGAATCGGTGACGGCGCCCAGGTTTATGGCCAGAAGCTGATTTGGCCGTAAGGCATCGTCAGGCAGTGCCTGTTTGGCCGAATGTCCGGCAGGGGTGTGGAGGCAGTCTGAGAGGTATCCGAGATCCTCACACCAAAAGTAATCTAAAATGGAAGTTTGCACGAGTTTTGCCAGATGATCCCAATTTTTGCGACCATTGTTGGAGTCGATCCGTGACAAAAGTCGTAGCGCAGCGAACCAGAGAGCCTGGATTTCGATGGGATATCCTTCCCGGGGAGTTCCGGCCGGATGATCCGTATCCATCCAGGAAAAATGTGCCGGACTGAAAACCAGGCCTGATTCCGGATCCATGCGGATGCCGTTGGCTGTGCCGTTGATGATGGATTGACCAATTGACAATAAAATTTGACCAATTGACCGATCGCCGCATTGTGTGTTAATAATACTGTTGTTTCCCTCAACGCGGATGAAGTCCGAACATACCGTAAAAAACCACAGTGGTGCATCCGATGTGTCTCGGTTTCCTGCGTTTCGGCCCACAATCATATTCGGCAGTGTACCCTGCTCTTCAAATTGACCGAACTGTTTTAAAATTGCCTGGGCACACGCTGTCTGTTTGACTGATACCAATCCCCGCGCAAAAATTAACGCATCCCGTCCCCAGTCCAGAAACCAGGGATATCCGGCAATTACCGTTTTCAGGACTCCTCGATTTGCTATATAATGATTTAGTGAGCGGTTAAGGACTTCCGAAGGCGCGCGCCGGATGTCATTTTCAAATTCAAACAACTTCGCTGGCTGACGATGATCGGGAAAAGTAGATATTGAGGAATTTGGGTTGGCGGTGATCGCTGCCGTTAAAACGACTTCCTGACCTCCTTCTAAATAGGCACAAAAATATCCTGGACTATACAAATCCGAATTCGGATCCATACCGCGCTCGGCATCCATGGATCGATGCACCATATACTGCCATTCCGATTCCCAGATGAAATTTCCATTGCTGATTTCCATATGAAGATGATGGTTCTCATCCGGATGAAAGGCAAATCCACTGGCGGTAACTGAAATAGATTCTGGCCAGTGATGTTCAGGACCCCTGTAGGCCTTTGTGCTTTCATGAAAATTGCGATTTTCAAGGTCGGGTCGCAGAATGAGTTTAACCGCTTTGTAATCATCCAGCATGGCCCGATTCGGTTTGACGGGCTGGCGTGAGAATGTCAATCTTACGGCATTTTCACCGGCGATCATTTCAATCTTTGCCGTAATCAACACATTTTCACCCTGGCCGGCCGGAATATGATATTGCCAGTAACCCTTTGATTTGTCATCAACACCAAAGGCTTCCAGGCAGTTGGTATTGATTTCCTGGGAGTACCCCTGATACACAAGCCAAGCCCGACAGCGGGTCAACATGATCCAGCGGTCCTCCGGATTATTCAGGCTCATATTGGCGGCAAGCAACCCATCGTAGCGGCTGGTAAGTTGCCCCCAGGAAACCGGTGCCCGCAACATCCCACCGCGACCGTTGGTTGAAAGGAAAAGAAAATTTTTACGCAGCAGCTCGGGACGCCGAAAGATACGATTTATTTTTGCAGTATGCGCTTTAGGCAAAAGGAAAAGTGGCGCATCAACGTGCTCGCAGTCCTTTTGGGCGTATACCGAAAGCTTCAAGGTATACGACTTTCCAGTTTCAGAAGGCTGCAATGGAGCAAAAAGAACAAAATAAGAGCCATCGGTGCCGGGCAAGCTATCATTGCACATCATCGTTATTTCGTTATCCGCAATCCGGGCACGAAATGCCCAATCTGCTTTGATTAACAGAAAATGGCCTGGTGGAATCATCACTTCTCGCCGAATATCCCTTGGCCATTGCCAGATTGTCACTTGTGGTTCATCGCTTTGAGAATTCAAATTGGCGCAAAAAGCCAATGGGTTCTCTTTCATCTGTTGTACAGCCTGCTCTATATCAAAATCTCCCAAATCCCGATAACGATTGAAATAGGCGAACACTTCCAGAACCTTGGCGCGCAACCGTTGAATTTCTATTCTTTTCGGAAGCTGCATATGCTGATCAGACAAATTTTTGAAAAGCTCCAGATCGGTTGCATCCGTGGAAAGACACAGGGCCTGTGCCGGTTCTAAACGACACGTGTGATCATTTCCGGACTCTGCAACAGTTACCTCTGCCCCGCTGAGCAGATCCGTAAACCCGTGGCTTTCAAGTCCTGTTTTTGCTGGATTCCAGGAGGCAAAGGTTGGATTTTTGTCGTCCAAGTTAATAATGACCAATAGCTTTTTTCCTAAAGGCCGTTGGTGTCTCATCAGAACGATATGGTTTCCGCCGTTTTGCTGCAGCATGCTCAATTCGGTGTCATCGTGAAAGGCCGGATGAACCTTCAGCAGTTGGTTTAGACGACGGATGTGTTTGATTTGATTGGATTCTGCGCCCCAGCTCAGGGAAGGTGAATTGTGAACATTGATTTTATCGGTGGCAAACCACTCGACCCCATTTGCAAAACCAAAAGCACCTTGATTTGAACAGAGTGCACACAAAGCAGTACGCATGCGTGCATATTCCTTGGAGCGGGTTGCCAGACGAGGGTTGTCATGGGTTTCTGCAAAATGAACCGTTATACCGTCACAGTTTGAAATATTGATCGCCTCGGGCAGATAATTTTCAATCTGATTACGATCATAATTTTGAAACAGCTCTGAATAGGCCCAATTTAAATTGGCAAGATTCAAAAGATCCCGAGTTACTGAAATTTTTCCGCCAAGCCCCTCCAAAAGAAAAATCGCATCCGGAAACTGGTCTCTGACCTTTGCTATGATGTATTTCCAAGCAGCAAGCGGAATCATATAGCCCGCATCGCATCGAAATCCATCCACGCCCCGGCGGCACCAGGTGATAAACATATCGGCCATATAGCGCCAGAGATCTTTGTTCGTGTAGTCTAATTTGGTCAGATCTTCCCAACGGACACCCCATGCGCCGGGAACCTCAATGCGGCCTTGTGGTCCCCGTACCAGCCAGTTTGGGTGGGTTTCATGGAGGTTGGCGGCCCAACCCGTATGGTTAATGGCGATGTCGATCAAAATTTTTCCGGCGCGCTGATGAACGGCATCCACGAGTTCGATAAACTGCTCCAGAGGTGTTGCGTGAGGATCGAATACGGCCAATGCCGGGTCAACCGCCGTGAAGCTTAGTGCAGCGTAAGGACTTCCGAATCTTCCCATGCGTCCGTAAGTGGTTGGTGTGGGATGAATCGGCAATAGCATAAGGATTCTGCATTCGAGTTCACCGAAAATAAAATCGAGTTCGGCGATCAGATCGCGAAAGGTTCCGGAAGGTGGGATAATGGTATAACCGCTTTGGTCAAGATTTTTGATGATTTCACCCTCAGAGGTTGGAATGGTTTGCTTGCCGGTTTTGTTTGGGCCAAATTGCCGTACAAAGCCATTATAGATGATATTAGCGCAGCAAGCATCCGCGGGATCCACATTGACCGCGATATTGGGGCCTTGCGGCCAGATAGGGTTGGTTTCACCCTCTTTTAAAAAGTAGCATTTTGCCTCGAAATGCCCAACCTCAATCAGAGGCAGTGTGGCGTGAAAACGTTTTTCATCTGCCCGGCGCATCGGTATGTCAAACCAGTCTCTTCCCAAACGTGTTTCGTCATGCTCCACTTCTCTAATGATTTCTCTTCGCGATATTTGGGCTTGTCCGAGATTGGTTCGAACCCATGCGGTACCACTTTGGGGATGTGGCAGCGTGAGGGTCAATGCCAGCGTATCGCCGCAGAATTTCACTAATCGGGTTCCGGGAGTCGGATTTTGTAAAAGTTTATCATCAATGTGCATTTTTTTTACCGGGTTTTATTTTTTATCCATTTAGCTAAATTTAAAAATAAACTATTAAAATACAAAAATTAGCGCAAATATGCAAAAGCTTTTCAGCCTCGAAGCTGGTCGGATGGCTAATCTTATTGCTTATCATCGGGTCCTTATTAGAAATTATCATGTTTTTTCTTGAAAAAAATAAAATTATAAGTAAAAGATATTTTTATAGATTTTATTGGTTCCAATTCACGTTTTTTCCCCTATTTCTATGGGCAGGTAGCCATGAGACATCCAGTCGTGATTTTTATTATTTTGTTTTGGGCGCTTATCGTTTTAAATACCCAGGCAGCTTTCTCACAAGAAAATGAGAAAACCGCGACGGATACATTTCCAAAAACACTGACATTATATCAGGCAGTGATGTGTGAAGACATTCATACCAATGCGCCACGCAACCAGACCGTTGTTTTTTCAGTTTCAAAAGAAAAAGTCGTCTGTTTCACTTCGTTTGATACGGTACCGGAAAAAACGTTTATTTATCATCACTGGTTTTACAGAGATATGCCCAGTGCCAGAATACGGTTGTTGCTCCGACCGCCTCGGTGGTCAACTTATAGCAGCATTCAGATTCGAAAAACAGACATAGGACCTTGGCGGGTGGAAATCACAGACGTAAAAGGCAACATTCTTGGTGTTTTGAGGTTTAGCATTACGGATTAGCAGGCAATGGATAGGCTAATAAACTTTCTCTATACGCTTCGATGGCAAGACATCGTTGATATCACGTTAACCAGCTATATTCTTTTTCGTTTTTATGTCCTTTTCAGAGGAACCAATGTCTTCCGAATTTTGATCGGGATGACGATTCTTTGGTTTTTTCAACGGATCGCAGTATTTCTTGGGTTAATTGTGACCAGCTGGGTGGTTCAGGGTGTGGCTGCCGTGGCTGCGCTTATTATTATTGTCGTGTTTCGAAACGAGATCCGAAGCGTTCTTCAAGCCAGAAATCTAAAATCTATTCTATGGGGATTTACTTCCAAAACCGTTATTCCCACGATCGAAATTCTTGTTGAAAGTATCTTTGAAATGGCGCTACGCAAAACCGGCGCCCTACTGGTCTTTCCGGGAAAGGAGGATTTAGAAGAAGAGATCCAGAGCGGAATTCCCTGGAGAGGTACGGTTTCCAAGGAGATGGTCATGAGTATATTCTGGCCGGGAAATCCAGTGCACGATGGCGCCGCAGTCATAGGGGGAGATCAGATTAGAGAGGTCGGCGCCATCTTGCCATTGTCCCATCGTGATGATCTGCCTTCCCATTACGGTACCCGGCATCGAGCGGCGCTTGGGCTGGCGGAGATTACCGATGCGTTGGTTATCGTGGTTTCGGAAGAAAGGGGCGATGTGCTTATTGCCAAGAATTCTGAACTTAAGGAAGTCAAGCAAAAGCACCGCCTAAAACAGCATCTGCAGGAGCATATGGGCATTGCCACCAAAAAGCAGCCGTTTATGAGAAGGGAGACGTTTGAGACCGCCATGGCCGCTATTTTGTCTATTGTTTTTATCACGGGGGTGTGGTTTAACTTTACAAAAGGGCGGGATACATTGGCCACTCTCGAAATTCCAATAGAATACATGAATCGAGATCCGGGCATGGAAATATTGGATGCATCGGTGAATGCCGTTAGTCTTGATTTAAGCGGATCAGGTGCACTCATAAAATCGATTCGGAGCGACCAGGTACAGGTCGAATTAGATTTGAGCAAGGCCGTCCCCGGGAACAATTCGTTTACGATCACCCGAGAAAATATTTCTCTGCCGCCGGGCATCGTTTTAAAGAACGTCTATCCCACGGTAGTGAATGTGGGTCTGGATGTCACCATAAAGAAAAAAGTGCCGGTACAGATCGATTGGGTCGGGAGATTGCCCGAACATTTGATCCTGGTGGAGGCCAATATTGATCCGGAATACATTGAGATCCTCGGCGGAGAGCGCATTCTCAGTAATATTGTGACAATTTATACAGAAAAGGTGCCGCTTGATAAGTTGGGGACCGAAGGCAGTATTACGGCAAAACTGGCCCTGCAGCCGGCTTCTATAAAAATTGCTACCGGCTCAAAAGACAAGATCGCCATAAAGTATAAAACAGAACAAAGGTCTTCAGCAATTTGGAAAGATGCTCAGGAGAAAGAAACTACACCTTAATGAAACGGGAAATCCAATTTCTCATGTCGAGTGGATTTTAATTCCTTAATAACTTATTTTTTTCTCTCTGCGCTCTGCTAAATTTAGAGAATCAGGTCGCGATCAATGAGCGTTCCCTCTTTTATTACCGCTTGAGAATCCCGGCTGTTTTGGATTAAAACCGATCCTTTGATAATCACGTTTTTTTCAAATCGCACGTCCCCTTCAATGGTCAGCGACTCGCAGTCAACCAGGGAGGGAAGTCCTTGTCTGAAGCGTTCGTTCAGATCATCAATTTTGCCGTAATACTGCGGATCGAGCTTAATTTTTATTGTATCCGGTCTTCCAAAGGCCCGTCTTTGGGGATTAATTTGCAGATTTTCTTCTTCCGTATACACAAAGCAATCCGACCGCACGGCCATTAGATCGTTACATGTTTTTACCGGAAAAAAACGGGACCGCGGCACCCTGACCGCGGTGGCTCTTTCAAACAATGAGATCGCCGCGCCCATAGCCGTTTCGATTTGGTATACCGGGGGGCTGGATTTGTCTCGTGGATCTAATGTTTTAGGGTTGAGAATCAGAGGAAGATGAATGGTATTTTCCTTATCAAACAGTGTTTTTAGTGCTTTTAAATTAATCCAGATACTGTTGGTGTTGAAATACCGGAAGCGCTGGATATCCTGAAATGCCTCCAGCTCTTCTTCTGGGCATTGGGCGGCTTCCCGCAATATCAGCCGTCCGTTGCAATGCCTGGCCAAATGCCCGCCTTTGATATCGGAGGGTGTTTTTTCGGCCACCTCCATCAGGAACGGAAACTCATGCGCGGCGAAGTAGCCCAGAAGGGATGCATTCATACGAGCACCCAAATTATCCGAATTGCTGATGAACGCGTACACAATTTTTTTAGCCAGTAATTCCTGAAGCAATCCACTGGCATACAGGGCCGTGTACACATCACCGTGACCGGGAGGATTCCATTCCAATTTTGGATTTTGGGGCCAAATCGCCGGACGACAATCTGTTTGCAACATTTTGGGAAATCGATGTTGAATAAAGGTTAGCGGGAATTTTTTTGGATTCAATTCTTTCAAAGCGACCACGGTTTCTTCGTGGGTGTTGAAGCTGTTCATAAGTGCGAGCTGGACCTCACTGTTTTCCGACTGCCGCATAATGAGGCTCAGAAATGAGTGACCGTGTTTGACTTCAAGCAAAGACTTGGGACCCATCAATCCCATGCTGGTACCCAACCCGCCGTTTAAGATAATTCGGATGGCGTGTTTAAACGACTGCCTTCCGATCTTGGCGTAATCAATTAAATTGTCGATCTCCTCAATCTCATTTGGATATACCGGTTGGATATCTCGATCGTATATCAAGCCGGTTTCACCGCTAAGGACCTGTTTATAATAATAGGCAAAGGTGTCTAGGACTAAAGGCGGTAGCCCTTCGTTTTCCATTTTGGTAATAAAGGCGTCCAGATGATCAGTTTTCTCTGAATTTTTCATGTTAATGGTTGCGGGTTCCTGACCTGTGGTCTATTGTCCCCGGTTACGGGTTGCTGGTATCTGGGTGTTGGTTTCTGGCTAATACAATGCATAGAGCGATGGACAAAGAATGATAAAGGTGGCAGCCTGTTATATATCCGACTCTATGCGCTATGCCCGATACTGATCTTTCCGCCTTCCGCATTCCCACTTCCGAATTTAACTAACTGGCACAATCCACCCCAGCGGGTCCTCCGCTTTGCCGTATTGAATATCTGTGATAGCATTGTAGTATTTTTGGGCGACGGGACCGGTTTGGTTGTCGTTGATAGTAATAACCTGGTCGCCATACTTGATTTCTCCCACCGGTGAGATGACGGCAGCGGTGCCGGCACCGAAGACTTCTTTCAATTTTCCGGCGGTATGGGCTTCCATGAGCTCGTCGATGCTGATTTGTCGTTCCGAAGCTTTTTCGCCCCAATGTTTGGCAAGCTCTAATACCGATTTTCGGGTAATGCCCGGCAGGATACTTCCGTTTAGCTCGGGGGTTATAATTTCGTCATCGATTACGAAGAATATATTCATGGACCCGACTTCTTCGAGGTATTTCTGTTGGACACCATCCAGCCATAATACCTGCGTATATCCGGCATCGTGCGCATCCTCACCTGCCAGCAGGCTGGCGGCATAATTAGCCGGCGTTTTGGCCTCGCCGACACCGCCGCGCACGGCGCGCACATATTCTGAGGTAACTAAAATCTTCACCGGGTTAAATCCCTCCGCATAATAAGCCCCCACGGGTGAGAGAATAATATAGAAACGATAGGTATGGGAAGCGCGCACCCCTAAAAATGGATCCATCGCGATGATATTCGGGCGAACGTATAAAGAGGTTTCCGGTGAACTCGGCACCCAGTCTTTTTCCAGAACAATGAGCTGTTTCATGGCATCGAGGGCAAAATTTTCATCTACTTCGGGGATGCACAAGCGTCGACAAGATCGATTCAACCTCTTTACATTTTCCTGGGGTCTGAACAATTGAACGTTGCCGGATGCAGTCCGGTAAGCCTTGAGTCCCTCAAAGACGCCCTGTCCATAGTGTAGAAACATAGTTGCCGGATCCAGCTTTATCGGGGCGTAGGGCTCGATGCGCGGTGAATGCCATCCCCTATCAGGGTCGTAATCCATGTGAAACATGTGATCCGTGAATAGGTTTCCGAAACCAAGTTTGGCATCATCCGGCTTTGATTTCAAATTATCAGCGCGTTTGACCGTAACTTGCATTGCTTCCTCCTTGGGTAATAATAGTTGATTGAAGATATATTTATTTAATACATTTTAAGTCCGCAAATCCAGTAGTTTTTATTTGACCAGCGTTAAATCAAGTAACATATTTAATTAGCTTCTAATTTATCGATATAGTATATTTGCACGATAAATCAAGAATTATGTTCTTTTAAGCTGAGCAAGCTTTTATTTTTTAAACAGATTAAACTGTTCAGGTGTAACATTGCTCTGTGTTGACAATGGATATGCATTTATATATAAGCCCGTGACCATTCAAGTTTTTTGGGAGAGGAATACTATAATGCAAACAAGAGATAAAATGGCCGATATTGAACCGGTTCGACTTGGGTCCGATAGCACATTTAAATTTAAGTGCCATCCTAACGTAAAATGTTTTACCCACTGCTGTAAAGATATCAATATCATTCTGACGCCCTATGATATAATTCGCCTTAAAAATCGGCTGGGTTTATCATCGGAAGAATTGCTTGCCCTGTATACCGAACCGCAGATGTTGGAAAAAACAGGTTTACCGGTTGTTACGCTTAAGTTTTTGGATAAGGAAGGAACGCATTCCGATAGTAAAGCGTGCCCCTTTGTCAGAGAAAACGGATGCCTCATATACGATGATCGACCGACTACCTGTCGTTATTATCCGCTCGGGGTGGCTTCCCTGAGTTACCAGGAGGATATCGATGACGATGAATTTTATTTTTTTGTGCATGAGCCTCATTGTCTCGGCTTCCAAGAAGACAAACTGTGGACAGTCCGTGAATGGCGCAAGGATCAGGGTGTTGATATTCATGATAAGATCAATGCGGAGTGGACGGATTTGGTGGTCCGAAAACGTTCTTTTCCAGCGAATATGCAATTAACCGAACAAACCAAACAAATGTTTTTTATGGTCAGTTATAACATTGATAAGTTTCGTGAATTTGTCTTCAACAGTTCTTTCTTGCAGCGCTATGAGGTGGATGGGGCAACTGTTGAAGCTATAAAAAACGATGAGGTTGCCCTGCTTAAGTTTGGATTAAATTGGCTCAAATGGCTTTTATTTAAGGAAGGTGATTTTAAGATGAAGCAGAAAACTGCTGCTGTAAATCCGGAAAAAAATGTCTAGCTCTAACTGAGTTTAAACTCTTTTAGGAGTTATTTGTTATTCGCATTGAGACATTAATTGTCGAATTCATACTAATATGAAGAATAGTAAAGGCCTTCCCAATTGGCTTTATTCTCTAGGCGCTCACAAATATCCACATTGAAATACTCTGCCACCGGCTGCAAAATTTCAGGGGCGATGGTCTGAACTTTACGTGCAGCTTCTAGAACTTTATCCACCCCATTTTTTGTCATTTTGCCCAGCGGCGGCCTGCACATACCCGAGGGCATCCCGAGAATCGACATTAATACTTTATAGGCCAATGGGTTTCTGGCTCTGCAAACAACTTCGCCATAGGGCGTTTTTTCCATTGTTTTTACAGTGACGAGGTCAAAGAGCGGATCAAGTTTTTCTGCCAGTGGTTTTGCTACCGATTCTTTTCCCTCGTTGAGAAGCTGGACCATTTCCGTTACTGCTTTCGGTGCAACATTGGATGCCACCGATATGACACCGGCAGCCTTAATTTGAGGATCAACCATCATCTCAAATGTCATACCATCATCGCCGGACAAGATCATAAAATCCGGACCGCAGCATTCTCTGGTTCGTCTCATATTTTCCAGATTGGCTGTGGCTTCCTTAACGGTGCTGACATTCGGATATGCTTTGAAAAGTAAAGCCAGATCTTCCGGTAGAAGCTGTGCTCCCGTTCTGCCGGGTATGACATAGGGTATGATGTCCAGATCAGGAAACGCTTTGGCAACCGGCGCAACATATTCCTTACGAATTTCAAGGGAACTGGGGCCATTATAGTATGGATCGACCAGTAGCGCAGCATCGGCGCCAACCTCGAGCGCATGTTTTGTGCCTTCAAGGGTTTCTTTGGTATTGTTACTTCCGGTGCCTGCAATACAAATGCACTTGTCTTTTGTTTTGTTGGCAATGGCTTCGGTGACTTTGTTGTGTTCATCCCATGTTAAAACCGGACTCTCACCGGTGGTTCCAACGGCTAGTATGCCGGTAATCCCGTTTATCACCTGAAAGTCGATGAGTTTTTCAAGACCTTCATAATCTACTGCTTCATCTCTAAACGGCGTTGCAAGTGCTGTGTAACATCCTGCTTTCATGAGGTCCCCCCTGCAATAAAAAGTTTTGTTCTCTTTAAGATCAGGCAAATACTATAACTGTATCTCTATCTGTGTAAAAACGGTAGTTTAAAGCTGCAATGATGTCAAGTAAAAATATAGCTTTGTTTTTGACAAAATGAAAAGATGATATTAGTGTGTGAATTGGATCTTTATTAAGAAATGAATAATACAATAAAAGGAATCTAAATTGTGAAAAAACCTAAAGATGTTGAAGAATTCATTGCCCAACAACGTCAAGCTATTGCTCAAAACCCGGAGTGCGGAACCTCCCATTACAACTTGGCAGTTGGGCTCATCGGGAAAAAAAAATATGATGAAGCCGAAAAGCACTTGCATGAAGCCATCGAATGCAGCCCTAGCCTGGCTGAAGCATATGTCGCGCTAGGTGGCATCTGTCTTCAGCGCGGTGATTTTGAAGGTTGCCTGAAATACAATAGGACGGCCGTTAAAGCCAGACCGGGATTTTCGGAAGGCTGGGGAAATATTGGATTTATTGAACTTCAAAGAGGTAATGTTGACGAAGCCATAAAAGCGCTTGAAAAAGCAACTACTTTTAATTTCCGATATGTACAGGCCTTTGCCAATTTAGCCAACGCCTACCTAATGAAAGGCAGAATTGACGATAGCATTAAAGCCAACTCTAAGGCGATTAAGCTCCATCCAGACTTTGCGCCCGCCCACAATAACTTGACCATTGCTTATCTTGAAAAAGGTGAATATGATTTGGCTGTCGAACATTGCGCCAAGGCAGTGGAGTTGGGATATAATGTTGCTCCGCAGATATTGAAGGAGATTGAGGAGCACAGAAAATAGAGAGAGGACAGAGAACAGAAGACAGAAAACGTGGCAGAATGCAGAGAATATCATAGTTACTGTCATCTGTTTTCTGACATCTGTCTTCTTTTATAATAGATATGCCCACCACACCCCAATTTTCATATTTTTTAGCTGACTCCAAAAATCCGGTATCCCAAAACAGTCCGATCTGTCAAAAACCACTGCCTCTGACCCGGAAAAATTTTGAAGATCCGTTTAATAAATGTGATGCAATTTCGATCACCCACGGAGATTATTATTGGGCAGCTCACTCATTTCTTGAAAGAAACGACTTTGAGATAATTACCCGAGCGCTGAGGCAACGTCTTCAGAAAGACATTAAACGGCAGGATCTCAAAGAAATTCGCATTTTTCTTGAAAAGCACGGCGAGTTCTACCATCCATCCCGTATTGAAGCGGTTATCTATGGTCAAATAATTTCTTTTGTCCTCAATGTAGCGATATCGCAAGCCGGTAAGAGGCATATTATGGAAGAATATGAATTCCTGGAAAAGTTGAACGAAAAGCATGCTGCTTCATATTTGCCGCAGGTTTATGGCTGGGGCGAAGTTTATATCAAAGATGCCTCGAAAGTCCGAATGTTTTTAGGGGAATGGTTTGATGAGTACTATGAATTTCATATTTCCAGAGACAGACCAGATAAAAAAGATAAAATCATTGTCTGGGATACTAAGCGCGGCAACTTTTTCTTGTCTAGCGACCAGTCTTTAAAGCTGTATGCTCTGGCTGCCAAAATCTTGACCCATTTTTATGATCTGGAGTCTTTCGCGCAAATTTTCCCCTGGCACCATGCGGCCGGTGATTTCGTTGTCAAAGCTGAAAAGAATAGGATTGATTTAAAGTTAATCTCTGTGCGTCGATATGCATCGATATTCAAAGAATTGCATGATTTGAAATACAACGAAAATGATTCAGAGCTAATTTTGCAGGCTATGCTGGTTTTCTTATTGAACCTTTCAATTCGAATGCGTCTGGATCGGCTTGACGGCGTAGGAGACATTTTTTGGGCTGATGAGTCTGCCGTTTTTGGTACCCTGATCGGTTTTTTTGAAGGTCTTGCCCGAAAGCCGCATACGGCCTTGTTGCCGGATTCTCCCGAGAGGTGTTTCGAATATTATCTATCATCGTGTACAGGGGCAGATTTGTTAGAACTGTCACTGGCGCTTGTAAATTCCTTCAATCCCAAAGCTGAAGAGGTTTCCGTTATAAAGTCGCATCTGAAAGAACATGTCGAAACATTTTATCGATATATAAGGCGTCTGTAGCTTTTTGAGCTTCAAGATATAGCGTAGTTTGCAATCTTGAATTTTTTTAATCCTTTAACCTGCTGATACGGTGCTTTTTTATTGACAAGGCATAAGATTAATTTTATATGTCCCCTCTAATTCAAAAAACGGATTTTTTTCAAAAATATCTATAAAAAATATGAAATGCATATATCGAGAGGAGGTGACATCGGCAGTTCCCAAGCGGAGTGATCAATTTTGTTTCTAAGTTAAAAATTAATAAAATGGAGGTAAATAATGGCTAAACACAAAACTCCTTTATTGGACCAGCTTGAAAGCGGACCATGGCCGAGCTTTGTGTCTGATCTCAAGCAACAGGCCGAAGTGAGGGCAAAAAATGAGGCTAAGGTAGAATTCCAGATTCCGGAGGATGTTGTTGAAGATCTGTTGGGGGTCCTGGAGCTTTCCTATAAGCACGGCAGGACCCATTGGAAGCACGGTGGAATCGTCGGTGTTTTCGGCTATGGCGGTGGTGTTATCGGACGGTATTGTGACCAGCCCCAGCAATTCTCGGGTGTAGCCCATTTCCACACCCTGCGTGTCAACCAGCCCGGCGGTAAATTCTATACCACCGAATACCTGCGGCAGCTCTGTGACCTTTGGGATTTCCGCGGCAGCGGTGTTACCAATATGCACGGATCTACCGGCGACATAATTTTCTTGGGAACCACCACACCTCAGTTGGAAGAGATCTTTTATGAGATGACCCATAAACTCAACCAGGATCTGGGCGGCTCCGGTTCAAATTTACGGACCCCTTCCGACTGTATCGGTCAAGCGCGCTGCGAATATGCTTGTTACGATACTCAGGCGCTTTGCTACCATCTGACCCAGGAATATCAGGACGAGCTTCACAGACCGGCATTTCCTTATAAATTTAAGTTTAAATTCGACGGGTGCCCGAACTGCTGTGTGGCCTCCATTGCCCGTGCGGACATGTCCTACATCGGAACCTGGAGAGATGATATCCGCATCGACCAGGAAGCCGTGCAGGCTTATATCGGCGGTGAAATTGCGCCTAATGCCAATGATCACAGCGGCCGCGACTGGGGTCCCTTTGACATCCAGAAAGAGGTCATCGATCTGTGTCCCACCGAATGTATGTGGATGGAAGGAAAGAAATTGATGATCGAAAACAAAGAGTGTAACCGCTGCATGCATTGCATCAACGTCATGCCCAGAGCTCTGAGAATCGGGGAGGACAGAGGCTTGTCCATCCTGGTCGGAGCCAAAGCCCCGATTCTCGATGGTGCCCAGATGAGCTCCATGCTGGTTCCGTTCATTAAAGCAGAGGAACCGTATGATGAAATCAAGGAGATTATCGAGAACATCTGGGATTGGTGGATGGAAGAAGGCAAAAACCGCGAGCGGCTCGGCGAGCTCATGAAGCGTCAGGGTTTCCAGAAACTGCTGGAAGTAACCGGCATCGATCCTGATCCGCGGATGGTACAGGAGCCGAGATCCAATCCCTACATTTTCTGGAAAGAAGATGAAGTACCGGGTGGATTCCAACGCGATATCAACGAATTTAGAAAATATCATCAGAGATAGGGGGAAAAGAACATGGCATTTGTATCTTCAGGTTATAATCCTGACAAACCGATGGAGGATAGAATCACCGACATCGGACCGAGAAAATACGATGATTTTTATCCGCCGGTGATTGCTAAAAACAAAGGCAAATGGGTGTATCACGAAGTTCCAAAGCCCGGCGTTTTAATGCATATGGCCGAATCCGGCGACAAGGTTTTCACAGTCAGGTGCGGTGGCGCCCGCCTCATGAGCACCACCCACATCCGCGAGATTTGTGAAATTGCAGACAAGCATTGTGGCGGCTATGTCCGTTTTACCACGCGCAACAACATCGAATTCATGGTGGATGACGAAAAGAAAGTTGATCCTCTAGTAAAGGACCTTGAAAGTCGCAAGTTCAAAGGCGGCAGCTATAAGTTTCCTGTGGGTGGAACCGGCACCTCGATTACCAACATCGTCCACACCCAGGGTTGGATTCATTGCCACACCCCTGCCACGGATGCCTCCGGTCCGGTGAAAGCCACCATGGATGTGCTGTTTGATTATTTTAAAGACCATAAACTGCCGGCAAAATTGCGTGTTTCTCTGGCTTGCTGCCTGAACATGTGCGGGGCGGTTCATTGTTCGGATATTGCAATCCTGGGATATCACCGCAAACCGCCCATGTTGGACCATGAATATCTGGACAAAATGTGCGAGGTCCCGCTGGCGATTGCAGCCTGCCCGACGGCGGCCATCAAACCGGCCAAGGTTGAGCTTAAGGACGGCTCCAAGGTCAACAGTGTTGCCGTTAACGAACCCCGCTGTATGTTTTGCGGAAACTGTTACACCATGTGCCCCTCCATGCCATTGGCCGACACGGAAGGCGACGGTATTGTTATCATGGCCGGCGGTAAAGTCTCCAATCGGATCAGCGCACCGAAGTTCTCCAAGGTTGTTGTGGCCTTTATCCCCAACGAAGCGCCGCGCTGGCCTAAAACCACAGAAACGATAAAGAAAATTGTCGAGGCCTATGAAAAGAGCGCTAACAAATATGAACGCCTCGGCGAATGGGCCGAGCGGATCGGATGGGAGCGATTCTTTGAGAAATGTGAGCTGGAGTTCACCCATCATCTGATTGATGATTTCCGCGATCCGGCCTACTTCACATGGCGCCAGACCACACATTTTAAGTTTTAGATGTCAAAATAAATAGGAGGCACCGAATGCCGTGCCTCCCATGTTTTATAAAAAAAGAGGTTAAATATGGATTACGAGGAAGCAAAACAAAAAATTGTCGAAGGACTGCAAAAAAAATCAAAGTCCAAGACCAAATTTTATTTTAACGACCTGGCCAAAATACTTGAAGCCAAACCCAGGGATGCCAAGAAGCTTATCAACAGAATGGTGCAGGAAGAGGTTCTCGAGTACTGGTCCAGCGGCAGCACGTCGTTGTACGGACTAAAAGGGACCGGGAAACAGCGGGCTGCTGATCACGAAGACTAACGGGCATAAGGACATTCGATTTTTCTCCTGAAAAGCCAATACAGCTGGATAAAATGGAATTTCCCAGAATAATGATTGCCGCCCTGCGCGGTGGTTCGGGAAAGACCATACTGTCCATTGGAATCATCGCTGCGTTTTGCAAGCTTGGCCAATCCATCGCACCCTTCAAAAAAGGTCCTGACTATATTGATTCGGGGTGGTTGGCCCTGGCGGCCGGTCGGCCCTGCTATAATCTAGATTCCTTCCTATTAGAGCCAGACACGAATCAGCGGTCATTTCTATCCCATTCCACCGCTTGTGACATCTCCGTAATTGAGGGCAACCGTGGTCTTTATGATGGTATCGACCTTGAAGGCAGTACCAGCACTGCTGAGCTGGCCAAGCTGCTTAAGGCACCGGTGGTGTTGTGCGTCGATTGCAAGAAGATTACCCGGACCATGGCTGCGGTAATATGCGGTTGTCTTCAGTTCGATGCGGATGTGATGATCAAAGGGGTGATCTTAAACCAGGTAGCAAATGCCAGACACGAAAAGAAACTCAGAAACAGCATTGAGCATTATTGCGGTATTCCAGTGCTGGGCGCAATACCTAAGCTGGGTCAACAACATTTTCCGGAACGACATTTAGGACTGGTACCGACTCCCGAACACAATTGGGCCAAAGATTCTATTGTTGCCATAACTCAAATTGCAGAAAAGCATATTGATCTGAATGCCGTTGAAAACATTGCCCGCAATGCACCGCCATTAAAAGAATTCAAAAACCGTGAACCAGAGACCAGCCTGCGACGAGCTCAGCCGAGTCGAAGCCAAAGGACAGAAGAAAAAATCTTAAGGCCAGAGGCCAGAGGTCAGAAACCAGAAGGCGAAAGCCAGAGTGCCAAATTCAGGATTGAACGGATTACACCACGAATTGGGATAATTAAGGATTCTGCATTCCAGTTTTACTATCCGGAAAATATCGATGCTCTCAGCAAAAGCGGCGCAGAGATCGTATTTATAAGCCCGTTGACGGACCAGAAGTTGCCGGAATTAGATGCACTTTATATTGGCGGCGGATTTCCGGAAACCCATGCCGAACAACTGGCAGAAAATAAAAGCTTCAGCAAGCAGCTGAAGGCAATGGTTGAAGCGGGTTTTCCGATTTATGCCGAATGCGGTGGCTTGATGTATCTGGGAGAAGAATTGATTTTGGAAGGAAAGTCATATCCGATGGCCGGCATACTCCCCCTTGTATTTGATTTTTGCAAACAACCTCAGGGGCACGGATACACCATCGTCAAAGTTGAGGCTGATAACCCTTACTATCCTGTTGGGACGGAAATCAGGGGACATGAATTTCATTACTCGCGCGTGCAGAAATGGTCCGGAAATGAAAAAGATTTGGTTTTCAGGATGAAAAGGGGAGTCGGTATCTTTAAGGATAGAGACGGTATCCTCTACAAGAATGTGCTGGCCACCTATTCTCATGTTCATGCCCTTGGCACACCTCAATGGGCGAAGGCATTAGTTCGCAATGCAGACGCTTTTCAAAAATCAAGAAAATGACTGAAAAACTAAATCCAGTTGCCAAAGAGTTGCTGAAAATTGTGGCCAATTCTTCCTCCAGATTGACTCCATGCGCTTTAGAAAAAACCCTCTGCCAAAAGTTCAGATTTGAAAAAAAACAGATAAGCGACGTGATTAAGAAGCTTATCGCCCAAAATGAACTGACCTATACTTATGAATACGGCTGTACATTTATAGAACGCTCTTTTAACAGGCCGGTTCGCGTCTCTAAATATGTAGTGCTCAAACCACCCGGCTATTATTATCAATCCAAATCCGAAGATGTTGTCGTTCAGATAAAGAGTGGGGCATCCTTTGGCGACGGCCATCATCCAACAACTCGTCTGGCCATCAGAGGGATCGAGTATGTCCTAAAGGAATTCAAATTGGATCATTCTGAACCTTACAGTATGGTTTTGGATATAGGTACCGGCACTGGTATTTTGGTGCTTACAGCTGTGTGCTTGGGCATAGATAAAGGCGTCGGTATTGACATTGATCCCTGTGCCAGGTCTGAAGCCAAAGAAAATATTTTAATTAACGGTCTTGAGGATCGAATTGAAATTTCGGATCAGTATTTGGAAACTATCGATCAATCCTTTTATCTGGTAACTGCCAATTTACGGTCTCCAACGTTGAAAAAAATTTGCTCATGTGTGAGGAAAACCGTTATTCTGAGCGGTTTTATTGCCCTTTCAGGTATTCGAAGTCATGAATTGGCAGATATTGTTAAAACATATTCTAGAAAAAACTTTGAAACTCTGTGGAGGGAAAAAGAGCTAGATTGGGCGGGAGTTGTTTTAAAAAAATTATAATGATTTAAGGCCGTACCGTGAGAATTAAAAAAGGGTAAGTATCACTTCCATACTTACCCTTTTTTAATAAGCAGATAGGATTATTCATTTGTCTTGGGATGACATTTCACACAGGTTGTCGGCGCTTTTTTTGTAGGTTTGTATTTTTTATTGTATTTTCTGTGACAACCTCTGCAGTTTTCGTGCAGCGCCTCGGCATGATAATCTTTTATTTTTTCCTTTTTTGAAAGTTTTTTCTTTGCTTTCTTACCTTTGGGGGCTTCACTCGCTATTTTGTGGCATTCGATGCATTTTTGAACATCGTCCCCTTCTTTCAGATCGGAAAGCGGCTTGTTGTCCTTATCATGGTGGCATTCCCCGCAACCATTTTTGTAAAATTCCGGATATTTTTTGGCATAATCGTCGTAGTGCTTTTTATGTTCAAACTTAACGACTCCCTTTTCATGCTCTTTATACGCCGGGTCCTTCAGTTCGATCACATCCGACACCGTTTTCGCATAAATCCCAGCAACAACAAACAGAATAGCAATCCCGACAATCGCTAATATCAGAAATGATTTTCTATTCATAACCTCCAATCTCCCTCCTTTTCTGAGCAGTTTTGGTATCACCATTCACTCCCCAATAACCAATGCCAGTATATTTTTATCAGGCAAAAATTGTTCTGTCAATGACAAAGATTATAAATTGAAAAAGTATAACTTACTAATATTAATACTAAATAATAAAAATTTTTCAATAAAAAGTTTAATCGGTCTATGAGATATTGTCCGATTTTGCGGTCAGCGCTTTGATCCGATTGAATATCAATCAAAGGCGAAACTCGCCGGTCACATCATACTTAACCCGCCAAATCCTCTGCTTCGTCCGCTTGAGGTTTTTTTCGGCCGAATATCCTGGCGCCAAGGATACTGAGTTCATATAGAGCCATCAGCGGGAGCGCCATCATAATCTGGGTGATAACATCAGGTGGTGTTAGAATTGCGGAACCTACAAAAAACAACAGAAGGGCATATTTTCGGTTTTTTTTCAAGAAATCGACGGAGACAATACCCAATTTGGCTAAAAACGTAAGGACCAGGGGAAGTTCGAATACCAGTCCGAATGCGAGTAAGAGTTTAGCCGAAAAGGCGAAATATTCCTTCATGGAGGGCAGCGGCCGGATCGTTTCGGTGGCAAACCCCAGAAAAAATTTAAAGCCCCAGGGAAAGACAATAAAATAACCGAACAACGCGCCCCCGATAAAAAAGAATGAGGAAAGAAAAACAATCGGACCCAATAGGCGGCGTTCTTTCTTATATAAACCGGGAGCAACAAACATCCAGAATTCATATAAAATTATGGGACTTGATATTAGAATCCCGGAAAGCAAAGCGACTTTTAAATACGTAAAAAAGGCCTCTGGAAGCCCGGTAAAGATGAGGGTGTCACCTTCTTCCATTACTTTAATTAGTGGCTGAATAAGAATGTTAAACAGCCTTTCCTTGAATGCAAAGGATATAACAGCACCGACGCCGATGGCGATGAAACTCGTAATTAATCGTTTCCTGAGCTCTTCCAGGTGAGCTGTAAATGGGATTTTTTCATCCTCATGCATTATTGTTCGATCCTTATTTCGGCAAATTAAACAATTTCCAAAACCACCCAGCTATTGTTTTTTCTTTTGATCATCATTCGCACCAGGAGATTCCTTGTCACCTTCTTCATTTTCTTCGCCATAGGGTTCTGCAGGCGCTTTGTCGGTTGTATTCAGTTCATCAAAAGCATTTTTTAGATCTTCCATCTTATCGTCGCTTTCGGTTTCTAAATGACTTTCGCCGATCTGGGTTTCATTGACATCCGAAACGCGCGCGGGTTTTTCTTTTGGTGGAGCCGTTATATCAACGACTTCTTTGATGTCCGTATTAATATCATCGAAGGCTTTCTTAACGTCGGATAAATCCTCGTCAATCGCAATGCTTTCCTTGAGTTCATTGGTTGCCTTTTTAAATTCACGCATGGCACGACCCAGGGACTTTGCAAGATCCGGTATCTTTTTCGGGCCAATGACGATAAGCGCAATGGCCAGAATCAAAAGCATTTCTGGCATGCCGATGCCAAACATGTGTCGCTCCTCAATATGTATATTTAATATGGTTAAAAAATTATCTATTACTTGTTTCCGATGAAAGTGTCAAGGCAATCGAATGTATCGTTAGGACTGAATTTATAAATGAAGCTATTTCTGAAGGGATCAAATGGATGGGCTAAATTTATGGTTGGCGTAATTAAAAATCCAAGCGCATCTAAGCATCTTATTCGAAGCAATAAGCCGTCGCCGCAGACACAAGATCGGTCACCAGTCACCGGAAGCCGGCAACCCGTATCAAACCTCGGGTTTAAGTATGAAGAAATACAGTTTGCCGGGATGCTGGAGGTGGCCTGCAGCAATTTCGGCATAGTGGCCGTTTCCCCAAAACAGATCTGCCCGACCCGGACCTTTAATTGCACCACCCGTATCCTGATTCAATACAAACCGGGTACAGTCTGTCCAGTCGCTTATGTTTCCGGCGCTGTTGATTAAAGGTTTTTTCGTACTAATAAATGCTAAAGCAGCCGCCGGGAAAATTTTACGGTCCAATGCTATGGATCGGCCGGGTGTTAATTTCACATTAATATTGCCCAGAGGTCCGTCTGGTTCGGTTTTAAAAAAAACATAGCTGGGATTGTAATTGAATATATTTTCCATTTCTTCAGGATGCTCACGCAGGTATTCCCGAATTTTTTGCATGGACATTTCTTCTCGTAATATTTTTTCTTCTTCAATTAATAACTGGCCGATGCTGCGATACGGCCGCCCATTGGTGGTATGATAATGAACATTAATTACATCTCCGCTATCAAGGTATATTTTTCCAGATCCCTGTATCTGTAAGAAAAAGATATCCACCGGGTCTTTTACCCAGACCAGCGGCTCAGCTTTGCCCTCCAGGGCATTTTCAAAATCGATTTCCTTACGTTCATAATAAGGCACTACTGTTTGTTCTGTCAGGCGACCGATGATTCTTTCCCCATCATATTTTTCAGAAAAAAGGGATAAATCGATCGATACGAGGTCGTTTGGCCGGGAATATATAGGAAATCTAAACTCCGCGCTTTCTTTGAAGCTGCCTCTCAGATGAGGTTCGTAATATCCGGTGAACAAAACCTTGCCATTTCCATTTGTACCTGTTGAGCGATAGACGTGATAATTGGATCGGATAAATTCTTTTAGTTCTCGCCTGGAAGGATTTTGTTTAATATATTCCAAAAAAAATTCCAGAGATCGGATCATGTGGTTGGTATCATAATGATCCTTGCCAAAGACAAAAATGCGATCCTCAGGAATTTTCTGAAGGTAAGAAAGGCTCTGGGAAATACTATGCGCTAAACCATGATATTCCAGATCATCTGAAAGTTTGGGAAAAGAAAAGGATGAGATCCTTTTCATTGCAATTGTTTTGGAACGTTCTTCAATATAGGCCGTGCAACTTGCCAACATCAAGGTTATCGTTACGGCGATAAAAATGAAATAAATGAAGCTGTGACTTTTTTTTGTTTTCATCGGTGTCTTCCAACTTATATTTTAGCTAGGAAATTATACCATGAAATTTGTTATTTTTGAATTCTTTCAAACGCTCCACTTTTTCCGCCTGTTTTTTTGAGAAGCTGGATTTTTGAAATAGTCATTTCCTTGTCATAGGATTTGCACATGTCATAGATTGTCAGTGCCGCAACCGACACGGCCGTCAACGCTTCCATCTCAACCCCTGTTTGATCAATTGTGCGAACCGTTGCCTTGATTCCGATGCAACTATTTGCAAAATCCGGCACAAAATCAAGCTGAACATGGGTAATATTCAACGGATGACACATAGGAATAAGTTCGGAAGTTTTCTTAGCGGCCAGTATTCCGGCAATTCGAGCTGTCTCCAAGACATTGCCCTTTTTTACTTTCTGATTGCGGATCAAATCAAACGTTTCAAAGTTCATAAAAACCGAGCCTTCAGCAACAGCCTCCCGAACGGTGGGATTTTTGTCCGTCACATCCACCATTCTGACACGTCCTTCGTCGTCAATATGCGTGAATTTTGCCATTATGTTCTCTTCTCACTTATAGTACTCTATTTTATCCGTCACAGAAGATTTTATCGAATTTAGTGTTTCGGTCAATACCGCAATTACATTTTCACGGATATCCCCAGCCACAACCAAGATCATAACGTCGTCGCCAACCTCAAGGTCCCTGTTTTCTGCAATTTCAACTTGAATATCAATAATACCGGGTGATCTTTTTTGTTCTGAAATAATCCGCTCCAGTTTTTCATGATCAACAGATACACGTAAACCACTTACTTTACGTCCATCGCGAGATGTGGCCCGAACCACGCCGTTATGACACAAAATCATACCGACTTTGTCAAAGTCAGGATGCTTTTTTATACGTTGCATGACATTACCGATATTCATCTCATCTCTCTTTATGTTTCAGTTTGCTTGATCATTTCCTGCGCACGCAACAAATCATCCGGTGTGTTAATATTAAAAAATGATAAAAGATCAGGATCTTTTGCGCGCAATACCTTTTCGGGGATAGTTTTAATTCGGCTTCTACGAAAGGCCAATAGAATCTTAAGCTTTTTTTGTCTCAGGTGCTGCTCTGCAGCGTTAAGACACCGCTTCGAATACACTGCGCAAAGGGGCTCCAGGCCTGCCGAAGTTTCCGGAAGTACGATATCAACTTTGGCGTCAATACCTTCTAGAATGGTTTCGACCAAATCCCTTTTTAAAAAAGGTGTATCGCAAGCGGTAAAAAAAACGTATGGATAGGTGGCGTAAAAAAGACCTGTGTGGATACCGGTCAAAGAACTTCGGATATCAAAGAGATCGGTAACAATATTTAAATCCCAGTTGAGGAATTGAAGCGGGTTGTTGGTAACTAAGATAATTTCGTCAAACAAATCATGAAAAATGCTGTATGTTCGATCCAGAATCGGTTTTCCACCCACCTGAAGAAGGGCCTTTTCCCTGCCGTCAAAGCGTGTGGCTAACCCGCCAGACAGTATCACTCCGGTACAGGGAATTTTCATGATAATATAACCTTTTATGCAAATAGCGATATGTCAAGGATTGTTATGTGAATCAACCAATTACAAGAAATCAAATCATGTTGTAAGTTAAGTAAAATAGTGTTAAAAATCAAGCGAAATTGCGTCGTAACCTGCCACACTGAAGCTTCTCAAAGTGAAAGCGATTAAAAATCTTGATCTTTGTCCACTAAATGCTGTAAAAAACATATTTTATCAAATGAAGTTCCCCGCCCGCTTGCGGCGGGAAACTTCATTTTGTTAAAACATTTCCAGGATCTATAATTTTGAGTATCCGCGAACATAAAAAACAGGCTCCTAAACATGTTTCCATTGGCATTATTACAGTTTCTACTACCAGGACTCTGGAGGAGGATAAAAGCGGTCATTGGATCAGCGAACAGGTCACGAAAGAAGGCCATGAGATCGTTTACCATCAGGTAATCCCAGATGATGCCGAACGCATTGCCTCAACGGTGCAAACGATCATTCAGGAAAAAGAACCTCAAGTTCTGTTGATGACCGGCGGCACCGGAATAACTAAAAAAGATGTGACCATTGAAGCGGTTAGTCCCATGTTTTCCAAAGTGCTGACCGCATTTGGGTCATTATTTGCTTTACTCAGCACCGACGAGATCGGTTCAGCGGCTATATTATCCCGCGCGACTGCCGGGCTCATCGGAAATACGATTGTATTTTGCATGCCGGGAAGTTTGCATGCCTGCAAGCTTGCCTGCAGTGAGTTGATTTTTCCGGAACTGGGGCACATGGTCAAGCATCTTCTTGATTAGGTACCAGGTATTCGGTATTGGGTGTTAGCAGAAAAAGACTAAATTTAGGACTCTACTTTTGTGGCAGGTCATCTCTTGCGGCCATTTTCCGCTCAATTACAATTTTAGCAAACATTGCAAGAGAATTCATCCAAGGTTGAGCCAACTTTTCAATTTTTCGAATGACTTTATACATACAACCGGGTATCAGGGACCTCAGAGAAACGCCTCCGGATAGGAAATAACAAAAAGGATAATTTAACATGATTTCTTTTACCTGCAGGTCGAAAAATTTTTTTTCAAATTTCATTTGATCACGCTCAAAAACGATCCATGGCAAAGCCGAATTGGCCTGGGAAAGTGGTCCACCGGCTGGAAATTTCCATCCTTCTACTTCCGGCTCAAACGGTTCATGATGCAAGTGGCAGTAAACAAAGCGCGACCAGGGAGTCGACCAAGGTTCAATCATTATGATAACGCCGCCCGGTTTGATGCATTTTGTTGCATCTGAAAGAAAATTCGCAATGTTCGCAATGTGATGAAAGACATTTATCATCACGATCCCTTTTAGACAGTTGGTTGAAAAAGGTAGACATGTGCCATCAAGAATTATATCCATCTCTGGCATCTTTAATATTTCAGAGGTCAGCAAATTTGGGATATATTGCTTGAGAAATCCTGCCCCGGACCCCAGTTCAAGAACGGGTCCATCTATCTTAGCGGGCAGAGATTCTGCTATTGAAAGGCAACATTCATGATAAAATTGTTTTAAAAATGGTTTCTCCTGAATAATCCGGGAGCGCAGCACCGTGGTTTCCGGCGAATCCAAATCAACATGGCGGGTAAGTGGATGCGTTAAGATAAGTTGAAAAATTCTATTAAACATGTACGTTAGATAAATTTTATCCGTCTGGCAGCAAAAATCACCATCCTCAGCAACAACCAGCCATGCCGCCAACGATCAATATTGGTTGTGCCGTATGTACGCGACCGGTAGCGGATTGGCATCTCGACAATTTTAAGATTTAGTTTTGCTGCACCGAACAATAGATCGAAATCACCAAACGGGTCAAAATTTCCAAAGTAATGGCGGTTATTGACGATAGACGCATAGTCCCTTTTCCAGAGAACCTTGGTCCCGCAAAGGGTGTCTTTGATCGGCTGTCCAAGCAACCACGAGAATGCCTGGCTGAAAAATTTATTACCGAGTATGTTGAAAAACCGCATAGATTGATTCTCAAGAGGATATACAAGACGCACGCCGTTGATAAACTCTCCTCTCCCGCCAATAATCGCATTGTAAAAGCGAGATAGGTCTTCCGGCGTCACGGTCATATCCGCATCCAGTATCATAAGAACCTCACCTTCGGCTCGATCAAATCCCAACCGAACCGCATCGCCTTTTCCTGCTCCGGTCTGCTGGAACAGTTTGCATTTTCTGTCCGGAAATCGGTCAATCAACTGTTTGATGGTTTCAAAGGTGTTATCACTTGAATGACCTTCTACAAAAATAAGTTCAGTTTGGCGACCCAGTTCAGGTACTCTCTTAAGTATATTTTCGATATTCCCGGCTTCATTGCGTGCCGGGATAACAACCGAGACCGAGGAGGATGCTTTCAAGTTTTTTTTGTCTCGCGCTGGATCGGGCCTGGCAACCGTTATATTGGCCAAAGCAAAACAACTGAAGGGAGGTATATGCACCAGATACCGGTTTAATAGTTTAGACAAAAACGGGATTTTCAATGGGCAAAGGATCACCGGACGATTCTGAACCACGTCAAATCCCGACAGTTTCAAAAGATTATAGACATCATGGGGAGAAAACCAGTTTTGTTCCAGGACTTCAGCACCCAGACCGAGCCATTTTACTACTGAAAGTGGAATACGCCACAAATTGTTATAGAAATTAAGAACCAGGCGCATCGCGGGATGGGAGAAATTCCGCAATTTTTCAAATACGTGCTGTACATCCCAAAGATCATTAATCAGGTCGGAGAGAATGATGACATCAAAATTTTTTTTGAATTCTATTTCCTGAACATCAGCCTGAATAAAAATTAAATTGGGATGCTTTCTTGCGGCATGTCGAATCATCTCGCCTGAAAAGTCAATCCCAACCCCGACGGAGGGTTGCAAGCAAGCTAATAAATCCCCATGACCGCATCCAAGTTCTAAAATTCTCAGCCCGGATGGTACCAAAAACCGATAGTAATGATGCAAAAGCCTTTGGTAAAAACCCCCTGGCCGTTTTGGATTTTTTTTCTTATTCGAAACAAGATCCCAATGGGCCATGCGCTCTATCTGATAGCGATATTTTGCCGGGTCTATGCATTGATGTTTTATTTTCAAAACTCCTTCTTAAATCAACCATATTCATCCGATCGTCTTTTTCGATCTTCATCGCAACCTCTTACTATGAAATTAATGTTCTTTGCTTATTCAATTCGTGCTCGTTTCTCCTTTCTGTCTTATCCTTCCATTGGGGCTGGATTTTTCTTAAAGGTAGGTTTCAGCCGGAGAAACAGGGTCGATCAGGTAATATATCCGCCTAGAGGACCTGTCCGCCGAAGGAAAAGGACCGAAGGTGTATCATCCACGCAAGGCGCAGACGAAGCATCATATGAAACCCAAAATTGAAGCGGTGGTGCATTAGCCCGGGGCGGTGCTCTGTGTTTTAGATCCCATCCGCCACCAGAACCGTTTCGAAACCTTAAACTACCTCAGCATTTTCGGTCTTTTTCAGGGATAAAGCGCAGATCAATATCCTCGCCGATAAGCCGGGAAAGTATCTTTTTTGTCTCTCTTCTGAGCCTAGATATGTGGCGACTAAAGCTTGAATCTCTCTTTCTCCGCTTGCTTACGCGCGGTAATGTCGCTGAATTCGAAGAAGTCAAGTCCGCTGTGCATAAACCCTGTTAAGCTATTAAATAGTTTAACAAAATTACTAGCCGAAGGCAAGCGCCCCGCTAAAAGCTTCATCGGCTCAAAAGGGTGAACGCCGCGAGGCATTGTCCGAAGGAAGCCTAAGTCCAACAGCTATTGACCAAGCCCACCCCGGACTATGTCCGGAAAACAGAAACCGCATACAAGGCTCTGTCTACGGGCCAGGTGGTACAACGTGACATGCCCCGGATTCAATTGGTAACAACTCGCTTTTTCAATGGAGGGTTAAGCGAAAAGGTATCCTATATCTGGGAATTTTCAGTCACTCTCCGCCACCAAAAGGTTGGTCACCCCCCAGGTCCAGCCTGCGGTCTTCTGCACAAATCTGATCCGGTTTTCGCCGGGCTGCTGTTTATCCACCGGGATGGAAAAGCTATCGCCGGCGTTGAGGCCATTGTCGGGTCCGTTGCTGAGATAGCCCAGCAGTTGGTCGTTTACATACACCGATACCTCGTCGCCGCCGCTGTAGTCAATGTCATAGCCGGTCACCGACA
>Ga0209536_100001409_pt1 | contig 40103 bp, 30 predicted proteins | sample DeeMarSeWOR28_12_FD_187461 | JGI IMG/M metagenome (GOLD analysis project Ga0209536, IMG submission 187461) | Marine sediment microbial communities from White Oak River estuary, North Carolina - WOR-2-8_12 (SPAdes) (version 2) | ecosystem: Environmental > Aquatic > Marine > Intertidal zone >... | reverse complement strand
GATTGAGTCTTTGCCCCGGCTAAAAACAACGAGCAGTTCGTCTCTCTGGGCCTGGATCTATCGCAGCGCTTGGGGTAAATTTCAACATACCCTTCGCCCAAGGGGTCATCAACGTATTATTCAAAAAACGATTGTAGATGTTGAGGCCTTACTAAAAATGACGATTGAAACACAGGATAACTCGTTGGAGCAAGCTGAACGATCTGAGTTGTTTGAAGCAATCTGCAGATCACTCAACCTGTTGGAAGCAAAATACAGAAATGTGCTGACTTTGCGATGTTTTGAGCAGCTATCATACGCAGAGATTGCCTCCGTAATGGGTAGTTCGGAACTTCAGAGCCGATGCCTTTTTTTTCGTGCCAAACATGCATTAAAACGCCACCTGCATAATCGTGGATTTGGACGCAAATATTTCCTGACGGGGCTATCGCTATTTGGGTTTATCACAAGCATGCAGACGAAAAGCGCCTCGGCGACTATGACAGTAACATCAAGTTTGTTAGAAACAGGAACCACAGCGGCTGTGATAGGTGCGGTCACTACTAAATTGGGTTTAATTACTGCTACTACGGTTGCGATAGGACTTGCTGCAGGTTTATTCCATATCTGTGATTCAACTGCAAAAATCCCTGAAGGATCCATCAACAGAACAACATCAGCAGTCCAAAAAGATGCGCAATGGACATTTCCATCAAAAATTATAAATTTTGATGGAGACGATTGGGAGGCTTTGTATCCCGGAGATAGTAATGAATCTCCGATAAGGGCTCCATTGGATCTTCAATATATCATAACCGGAAAATGGAATAACTGTTATTTGATTTTGCCTGAAGGTCATTGGATTGAGTTTGGCTTTGAAAAAGTTATCGCTGATGGAATAGGTTATGACATTCGTTACAAATGTCTCGATACAGGTAATTTCCCCTATGTGTTTATTACAGGTAGTCAGGGCCGGATTTTACAATTAATTAATCCTGTTATCGAATCCTTGGAAAATCGGTCGGAGCAAAGTGTCAGTTTTGATATAACAAATATAAAACTGCCGTTCGAACCTGTAGGTATACGTATTCAGGGCGGAGGGATAAAAGGTCAATGGCAAGCACATGTGCTGTTCAGTCTTGAAGCACGGATCCTTCAGTAGCTGAAAAACAAATCACTGATTAACATAGACTCCTCAAAATCCATCACAAGCAATGAATAATGATTTTTAGTAGATTTTCTCGGAATTTTAACGTATTTTGTACGGAATAACGATTTTTAAACATTAACAAGGAGTATAAACAATAGATGTGTTCTAACGACGGACTTTATAGACCATGTGAAATTGAAAAGAAATGGCAGCGTTTCTGGGAAGAATCCGGAATTTTCAAAGCCCAGGACTGCGACGATTCCAGGCCAAAATATTACGTGCTGGATATGTTTCCCTACCCGAGTGGCCAGGGCCTGCACGTCGGACATCCAGAAGGTTATACCGCAAGCGACATTGTCGCCCGATACAAACGAATGAAAGGCTTCAATGTCCTGCATCCTTTTGGCTGGGATGCATTCGGCCTTCCGGCTGAGCAGCACGCCATTCAGACCGGCACAGATCCGAAAGAAACTACACAAAAAAATATAGACAACATGCGCCGCCAGACAAAATCGCTGGGATTCAGCTACGACTGGCAGCGGGAAGTTGCCACGATTGATCCGAAGTACTTCAAATGGACACAGTGGATATTTCTAAAGCTCTTTAACAGTTATTATGACGAAACGGAGCAGAAAGCCAAACCCATCGAGCAACTTCCTGTTCCCGATGGTCTGAACGAACAGGAAAGAAAAAGATTCATAGATGACAACCGCCTTGCTTATGAAGCTGAAGTTGCCGTCAACTGGTGCCCGGAACTCGGAACGGTATTGGCCAATGAGGAAGTGGTAGGGGGTCTGAGCGAGCGGGGCGGGCACCCAGTCATCCGAAAGCCGATGCGGCAATGGATGCTGCGGATTACAAAATATGCCGAAAGACTGCTTGAGGATTTGGCCGAGGTTGAATGGCCGGAATCGATTAAAAAACTTCAGAAGGACTGGATTGGTAAAAGTATCGGCGCTGATGTCGATTTCAAAGTCGATGGTTTCGATGAAAGCATCCGTGTTTTTACTACCCGCCCCGATACGCTGTTTGGCGCCACTTATATGGTCATGGCTCCCGAGCATCCATTGGTTGACAAAATAGCAAGCGAAGAAAAAAAAGAAGCTATTCAGAAATACCGAGAAGAAGCAGCGAGAAAAAGCGATCTGGATCGAACGGATCTAGCCAAAGAGAAAACCGGCGAACCAATCGGTGCTTATGCCATTAACCCCGTGAACAATGAGAAGATTCCGATATGGATTAGCGATTATGTTCTAATCAGCTATGGAACAGGCGCGATTATGGCTGTTCCGGCACACGATGAGCGTGACTTTGAGTTTGCAACGAAATTCAATCTTCCGATTATACCTGTCGTTGAGCCACCGGATAGCGAACAGGCTGAGTTAGTTAAACAGAGAAAGCTATGCTTCATCGGCGATGGCAGAGCGACTAATAGTGGGCGGTTTGACGGTTTGAGTACACCTGAATTCAAGGAGCAGATTACGAACTGGCTGGAAGAACAGAATCTGGGAAAAAAAGCTGTAAACTATAAGCTGCGCGACTGGCTTTTTAGCAGGCAGCGTTACTGGGGTGAGCCCTTTCCGATTCTGCATACCGAGGATGGTCGGGTCATTGCACTTTCGGAAGAAGAATTGCCACTAACTTTGCCGGAAATTGATGATTATAAGCCAACAGGTACAGGCGAGCCGCCATTGGCTAATGCCGAGGATTGGGGCAATGTAACACTTGGTGACGGCACAATGGCCAAACGTGAAACGAACACCATGCCTCAATGGGCCGGTAGTTGCTGGTATTATCTGAGGTATCTTGATCCTGACAATGACCAACAGGGCTGGGCTCCGGAAAAGGAAAAGTACTGGATGCCCGTCGATTTATATATCGGCGGGGCAGAGCATGCCGTGCTGCATTTGTTGTATTCGCGGTTCTGGCACAAGCTTCTATATGACCTTGGCTATGTCAGCACAAAAGAGCCGTTCAAAAAGCTAATCAATCAGGGAATGATTTTGGGCGAAGACGGCCAGAAGATGAGCAAGTCACGCGGCAACGTCGTCAATCCCGACAAGGTTATCGCTGATTACGGAGCCGATTCAATGCGGCTATATGAAATGTTCATGGGTCCCCTTGAGGCTATGAAGCCCTGGAGCATGCAGGGGGTCGAAGGAGTCTACCGATTCCTGCAGAAGCTCTGGCGTGCTGTAATTGACAGGGATACGGGCGAATTGGACAAAGCCGTACAACAAACCGAGGCAAATGAAGCGACTCTTCGTTTGCTGAATCAAACAATCAAAAAAGTCGGTAACGACATAGAAAACTTCGGCTTTAACACGGCTATAAGTGCAATGATGATTCTTGTGAATCATCTTAGCAGGGAAACAGTCCGGCCTAAATCCGTTATCGAGAAACTTGTTTTTATTATTGCTCCGTTTGCGCCTCATATCGCTGAAGAACTCTGGGAGAGACTGGGCCATAGCGAAAGCCTCGCTTATGAACCATGGCCCGAGTACGACAAAGAACTCATCAAAGAAAAAGAAATCGAGCTGGCAGTACAGGTCAAGGGCAAGATAAAAGACAGAATCGTCGTATCAGCCGACGCAGACGAGGAGCAGATTAAACAGAAGGCACTTAGCTGCGAAAAAGTCATCGCCGCGATGGCCGGCAAGGAACCAAGGAAAATTATCGTTATAAAGTCTCGATTGGTGAACATAGTCACATAAAAACGACAATAGATGATAGACAGAATTAATGTGTATTGAAATTGAAGCAAAACTCAAGGTTGACTCGCTGTCGGAAGTAGAGCAGAAGCTTACTGAGCTTGATGCGGAATTTTTGGCCGAGCAGATACAGATGGATTATTTTTTTGACAATTCCAACGCTGCATTGACCACTGCCGACCAATGCCTTCGATTAAGACAACAGTCAGTTGCCGGCGGCGAAAGATTTTTTTTGACTTATAAAGGCGCCAAAGAAAAATGCAACTTTAAAAAGAGACAGGAGATCGAGATAGAAATCATAGATGCTCAATCCACACAAAAACTGCTCTCGGCGTTGGGCTATGAGAAAGTTCTGGTCGTGAAGAAAAAGCGCCGTCTCTGGCAGCTTGACCAATGTGCTGTGGCATTAGACCGGTTATCATTGTTAGGAGATTTTGTAGAAATAGAAGGGCCGAACAATAAAGAAATTGCCGATGTACAAAATAGACTGGGGCTGTCGGAGCTGCCTCATATAGAAAAAAGTTATGCCCAGTTGACGAAGGAAGAACGCGAGCGTCGCTGCGTATAATATTGAGTAGCAAAAAAAGATTCGTAATATGAAACCGGATGATGGTTATATAACTTATATCATTAATCCCAAGGCCGGCGCTACCAGCAGCAAGAGAATTGGACGACGGTTCGAACAATACCTTGTCAAAAGAGGATTTAAGGTCAAAACCTTTTTGACCAGGTCTCTTGAGAATGCATGTGAGCTGGCGACCAACGCTGCTGTCGATTTTGACTGTTCGATGGTGGTTGGTGTCGGTGGTGACGGCACGCTCAGAGAAGTCGCTCACGGCCTTGAAGGCAGCGACAAGCCGCTGTTGATAATACCCCAGGGGACGGAGAATCTGCTCGCTAACGAATTGGGCTTTGATGAGAGATTGAAAACCATCATAAGAACTTTCGAAGCCGGATACATTCGCCCTCTGGATATGGGAAATGCAAATGGTAAGTGTTTTACTTCTATTGCCGGTTTCGGATTCGATGGAGCGGTCGTCAAACGAGTCAGTGAACAGAGAGCCGGACACATAGATCACTTCGATTACTTTTGGCCTATATGGAGAACATTCTGGGAATACAAATTCGAGCAGATGAAGGTCGAGGTTGATGGAGAAGAAGTTTTCGACGGCCCTGGTCTTGTTTTTGTCGGGAATATTTCGAGATATGCCGTAGGCCTGCAGATCCTGCACTATGCGGATTTTTCTGATGGCTTGTTAGATATATGTATTTACAAATGTGGCTCTCAACTTCACCTGGCCAAACATTCGCTTATGACGATTATTAAACATCATGCCAACAGGCGTGATGTCATTTATCGTCAGGGCAAAAATATATCAGTCCGTTCAAGAAGCACGCGCATCAAAACTGAAATAGACGGCGATCCCGGCCCGACCCTGCCGGTTCAAATTAGCGTAATACCTCATGCGGTTAATTGCATAGTCCCGGAAGGCGCCAGGCCTGCAGGTATAAGAACGAGAATTATCAGGGCAATAGGGTAAGACAAGAGATAGCAGTTTTCGCTCGGTATTTTTCCTCCGAAAACACAACTCAGATTATTATTAGTATTAAAGGTAAAGAATATTATGAGCTTTAAAATCGGCGAAGTCAAAACAGGTTTGGACGCACCCTTGTTTGTCATGGCCGGGCCTTGTGTAATTGAGAGCAAAAAACACTGTCTCAGTATTGCCAGCAAGCTTTACGAGATTGGACAGAAAGCTAATACAGGAATAATCTTCAAGGCCAGTTTCGATAAAGCCAATCGCTCCAGCATGAGCAGCTTTCGGGGACCGGGACTACGGAAAGGCCTGGATATTCTTTCTGAAGTACGTCATCGGACTAATCTTCCTGTTATGACCGATGTGCACGAGCCGGTTCAAGCTGCTTTGGCCGGCGAGGTCGTTGATTGCCTCCAGATACCCGCTTTTCTATGTAGGCAGACTGATCTTTTGTGCGCGTGTGCTCGAACAGGTAAGCCAGTCAATGTTAAGAAGGGCCAGTTTCTCTCACCCGGTGAAATGAAAAACGTGGTCGAGAAAATTCGTTCCTGCAAGAATAATAAAATATTGCTAACCGAGCGAGGCACTTTTTTCGGTTACAATTGTCTTGTTAACGATATGACGGCAATCGATACTATGAAGAAGCTGAACTGTCCGGTCGTTTTCGATGCCACACACAGCACTCAGCAGCCGGGAGGACTCGGCAACGCTAGTGCAGGTCGGCGGGATATGGCCCCCATTCTTGCTAAAGCAGCAATTGCCGCCGGCGCGAACGGCCTCTTTATCGAAGTCCATAACGAACCGGAAAAGGCAAAGTCTGACGCCGCTTGTATCATGCCAATAAGCTGGCTTGAAAATTTGTTGAAAGTCTGCAAGCAAATATTTGAGATCGTGAACGGATAGAAAAGTGACTGACAAAAGAAAATATTTGTATGGGCCGGTACCCTCACGAAGGCTGGGACTAAGCTGCGGTATTGATATAGTACCATTAAAAGTCTGCACACTGGATTGTATTTATTGCCAGCTCGGTACAACTGCCCGGACAACAATCGAACGAAAAGAATATTTACCTATTGAGCCGGTTCTGGCCGAGCTAAAAGAAGCATTGGCAGAGGGCCTTGAAGCCAACTATATCACACTCGCGGGTTCAGGTGAGCCAACACTTAATTCGCGGCTCGGTGAATTGATAGATGGTATAAAGAAGCTGACCAATATTCCTGTAGCAATATTGACCAACGGCACTTTGCTGTATAGAAAGGATGTACGGGCGGACTGTGTCAAAGCTGATGTTGTAATGCCTTCATTGGATGCCGGCGATGAACAGACCTTCCAAAAAATAAATCGCCCAAACGGGATTATTAGCATTGAAAAGCTGATTTCGGGATTGTGCACATTCCGAAAAGAATTTTCAGGCCAGATATGGTTGGAAGTATTTTTCGTCGAAGGTATCAATACGGACGCTGAGCATATTACCAAAATCAAAAAGACAATCGAAATGATCAATCCCGACAAGGTCCAACTTAATACAGCCGTGCGGCCTGCGGCTGTTCCAAATATTAAAAAGTTGAACACCGAGAAGTTACAGGAAATAGCCCACCAGTTAGGGCCTAAGTGCGAAGTTGTGGCTGATTTGTCTCCAACCCAGTGCTATAATCAAAAACAACGCGATACCAGAAATATGATGAGACCTCATTCTGTCACAAACAACAAAGCACAAGCCCTTTTATCAATGCTAAAACGCAGGCCCTGCTCATTAAACGACATATGTGTAGCACTGGGTATCAACCGTAATGAAGCGATAACACATATCAGTGACCTTCAGCATCGGGGAATTATTCAGTCTGATGAAAAAGACGGAAAAGTTTATTTCATAATCTCGTCCTGAGCAAAACGAAAATACCCAGTATGACAACTTCTTGACAATATTTCTCTAAATTTATCCTTAATTTCCCCATTTTCACATTCAATTTGTAAAGCCTGGAGACTTATTGGCCGATAAAAGCCTTGTGGCATTTTTCAAAGTGTCGATTTTATCACGTTTGCCAGGAAAATTGGAATTTGTGCTTTAGTAAGTTGATTTTCGGCCGATAAAAAAAATAACTGGTTATAGGAAGTAGTTGGAAACTAACAGGGTAATAAACGCTATTGCATTTAGCCTGATTGTAATGAAAAAAATGAAGCGACAACTTATTTTGAACAAAGGTGCGGAAAAATATATTTTTCGTTATGAGCGTGGCAAGGAGGATGGACTTCTCGACGCACTAATCGAGCAGGCAAAAGATAAACGTACGAATTTCGATTGGTTCGATGCTGCGGTTCTGAGTTTCAAACTGACGCAATCACTTATCGGTCAGGCCGACGAACTTTTAGGTGGCAAATCAAATGCCCAGATTCAAAAAAAATGAGTGCAAATATAACTGTATTTATAACAGGTTAAAAGAAACTCCAAAGATAACTCACAATAAAATAGATAGGTAGATTATGGAAGAAAGTACGATTATCCACAAGTTTTTAGATTACCTGAAATTTGAAAGACGCTTCTCCGAGCATACAGCCAAGTGTTATGGTGCCGATCTAACACAATTTGGCGAGTATCTTGAAGGAGCAGATGAGAGCCATTCAACAGACTCTGAGTTACACACTGAATCTCACCATCACGCCGAACAAGCTACAGCTGTGGCGACTCGGGTCGACCTCAAAATCGATCAATTGCTCCTTTCAGCACAAACCGAGTCCGTTAGATCATACTTGAGTCTTTTAAATGAGAAGCAGTACTCAAAAGCTACTATTGCCCGTAAACTGGCCACGCTGAGAAGCTTTTATAAATTTCTTGTCAAAAGGAATTATATCAGTTCCAGCCCTGTGGTGTCGATCAGGACGCCAAAGCAGGAGAAAAAACTACCGCGTTTTCTGGAATACGAAGAAGTTAAGCGGCTGCTCAATACTCCACCCGTTAACACGTGGCTTGGGGCAAGAGACAGAGCCATTCTGGAAACCCTTTACAGCACTGGTATAAGGGTCAGCGAACTCGTGGCATTAAACATGGATGACATAGACTTTCTCGGTGAGGTTGTTCATATCAGGGGCAAAGGCAAAAAGGAAAGAATTGCACCTATCGGCTCATCAGCCCTGCAGGTTATCCAGCATTACATGGAATACAGAAACAAACGGGCGCAAAGCAACGGTAACTTTGATTCTAAAGTTTTGTTCGTGAACAAACACGGCAAAAGGCTAAGCACGCGTAGTGTTCGCCGTAAGATGGATAAGTACCTTAAGATGTCCGGATTGGATCCCGATATCAGCCCGCATACTCTGCGACACAGTTTTGCAACCCACATGTTGAATAACGGGGCAGACCTGAGAAGTGTCCAGGAATTACTCGGTCATCAGTCACTGTCAACAACACAGATATATACGCACCTTACCACAACAAGACTCAAAGAAGTCTATGACAACGCCCACCCCAGAAATAACGGGCACGACAGTGATGAGTCGTAGGTAGGTAGGAGAAAATTAATGCTCTGGTTGCCCCCGAAGCATCTTTGGTTTTGGGGGCTTTTTTTTGTGCCGAATTGATCAAAATAAGGTTCAACGATTGAAGGAGGATACGTCTCATAAAAATGTTTCAGAAAGATAACACATTTTTTTCAGCGATGCGATATTAGAGTTGTAATTATAGTGTTATTATGGGTATTTATTTATATTATTCCTACCTTATGGATTAAGATTTTATAGAGATTTTATTGTCAACTTTCAGATGGAAATTTTTAACGAAAGCCAATTTTGACTTGACTTTTCCAGGAAAAATGATATAATAATATTATCCTAATGGGGCGGTAAATGTATCTTTAAATACATAAATTTGCCTTACCAAAAATGACAAGATAAACAAGTATTGTATAGAGACGTCGTACATACTACATTATGAAAATATGAAACTCGAAATGTGAGGAGAACGATGAAAAATAAATATAAGTCGATAACAGTAAGATTATTTACATTTGTAATGGGGATATCCTTGGCAGTTACGCTTTTCGGGTGCAATGATACTATTGTTGCTGATATGGAGGCAGAACACCACAGGCTGGGAGTCATTGCCAGGCAAGATCTACAGCAGAATTTATCTATATCTCCGACAACTTCACAAACGAAAGCATTATATCCGGCCCCGTGAGTTGCAGAGCCGGTTATTAGTTTATCCTGCTGTTTTGTCAGACTACCGGGGCTCATACCGTGTCAATCGGTATAAGCCCCGGATTAATGTCAGGTTTTATTAAATTTCTTTTGGATTTACTCTTCAGCAACATTTCTCGACCGGTACAACCGGATGTCGTCAAAGAACATTTTACCCGATCCACCAGGTATCGTCACATTACCTCTGTTCCCGAGGCCAATCCCAATCTTGTCAACATTGGTCAGGTCGATGCCCTGATCTGCAAAAACCTGAAGCGGGATTACCCATTCGGTCCAGGTATCGATCTGTGCCGCAACCGGATCATCGTGCACCGCGACCGCAGGTATGCCGGCCTTGTTGGACACAGCGACATAAAGCGGCTCAGCATCATTGCTAAGTATACCGATATCCTGGTTCGTCCATTGCCCGGTGACTGAGCCGGTAGTCATTACATTGGAGAATACTGCTTGACATGTCAAAGTAGTATCATGGCTCGTTAAAGCCAGGCCAATATAGACATTTGAACCCATCGGAATGTTCTGTTGTGTGGCACCTGTTACCGGCGCCCAGGTCGAACCATTAGCCGAATGGGAAACAGTAAAGCTGCCGGATATGCTACGCTCTAATTTCACCCAGTACGGAGCAGAGATCCCGGTCTGGTTATTGTTCCAGCTAACATCACCGGAGCTGAGGCGATACTGATATGCAACACCGTTGTCAGGTGTAATACACGCAAAGGTATGCGCAGAATCAGAATCAAGTGTTTCGCGAATCATCACACCTGCTTTGGTCCAGCCATTCGTATTTTCAAAACTGTTAACTCTCGCAATAATCGAGCCTGCGCCGGTTAACATTTTGTAGGCATAATGAAACTGGTCGGACTGGCCCCATATATCTGCGCCGGAGGCGGTCATTGTATAGGTGCCGACAGGGCCCTCGACAAAACTGCCGACCGATGCAGCATATCCTCTGAACCATAGTGACAATTCCTTAACGTCTTGCTCTGTCCAATCTCGCGGATAGCTCAATGTTTTTTCAGTCTCCGAATACTTGGAGTATCCCTGCTTGTTGTTGTCGTATGAGAACGGCATAGACTGCAGGCCGCTGTGAACGATAGTCTCCTCAGTATATGAAGCGGTACTTTCGTCGCCTATGGCGGCACCGGTGCCGTTGCCGGCAAAGTAAGGCGGAGTTCCAGGTGTTCCGTAACCAAGCCCGTCTGGCCAGGGTTCCCAAATTGGTTCGTCGGTGTTATAACTCTCGAAATCGTCAATGATAAGGTAGTCGGCAACTATAAAGTTCCAGACTTTACCTTTGGTAATTGTACTATCGGTATTATATTCATCGATGCGCCAATAGTAAGGTCCTCCGCCCCATTCGACACCTTCCGGGGGATTATAGCTCGTTGCACTTTGGCGCCCTCGATATATATCGGCTGTTGACATATCGGCATCCGCTACGGTGTCCGCATCTGTTCCGAAGTAAACATCGTGTTCAGCCGCCTTATCTCCCGGCGACCAGCTAAGAGGTAATGCAAAATGAATATCCGGAATTGAATCATTGGCCGGACTTGCATTCCAGGCAAGCATCGGATCGCCTGTCATGGCCTTTGCAATCTCTTCCGGGCTCAGCACTTTGTTATAGATGCGAACGTCATCGACCAGGCCATTCCAGTGTTCATTTTCATGATAAACCTGTCTCCCAATGTGAACACTGTTCAAAACCAGATTCCAACTTTTTGCCTCGGAGGCCACCTGGACACCATCCGCGTACAATATGGCCGTTGCTCCGTCATACGTCAGGCAAATGTGGTGCCATTCGTCCACCTGCCAAAAACCGCTCACATAGACATCATCATACATACCTCCACCGTAGAGGGTATCAGCGTTCCTGCCAAGAAACATAGCCTCACCCGCAGCGACACCGCCCCTGCCGTATGACGCAATCCAGGCCCAGCCGCTGGCAATGCTATTGGTATTAGCCCACGCACACATGCTGCGGGTAGAAGTGCCGGACGGAAAATCTGACGCGCTACCGAAATCAATGTAATCGTTAGCTCCGTCAAGGTTCAGAGCGCCACCATCGTAGCCGACCACCCACTGTGGGCTGCCAAGGCACGTGCCATGATGCTCATGGCCGGACCAATCAAGCACATTAGTGCCTTCACCCTCATCAAGCTTCCACCATGCTACAAGATTTGGATCGGAAACGGGTATATCGGGCAGGGTCTTGAAACTCCAGACATCACCTTTGTAATTGATTAATCCGTCAGACTGGTCGACTCGCCAATAGTAGGACTTATCGTATTCCAACATCCCGGGATCGTAGGTCAAACCTACGACTTGTAAGCCCTCGGTAGCGATACTTACATCATTATAATTATCACCAAAAAATATGGTCTGTAATTTGGCTCCGAAACCGGCTGTCCAGCTTAGATTTATATCCGTTTTCATAAACCTGGCTCCATCGGGAGGATTGGGATTGTATGCAATCTTGCTGGGTATCGTGAAGCTCCAGACATCGCCTTTCCACGGGCTATTCGGATCCAGATCGTTAACCTCGTCAATCCGCCAGTAGTAAGTCGTACCCGGAACCAGGCCGTCCGGATAAGGATAACCGAAGAAACCAACTATAAAATATTCTAAATCTTGATTGCCCTGATATGTCCCACCCGTGCCATCATTTACATCAGTAAAATTCTCGCCGAAGTACACATCGTGCGAAACTGCATGACCGCCGGATACCCAGGTAAGGCTCGCCCATGTATCCTGATATATTGTACCGTCTTCCGGGCTGGGTTTGGTAGCTTTTGGAAGTGTCGCGAGCCTCTTTACCTCAACAGCCGATAGAGCGTAGTCATAAATGCGTACGTCATCAACCAGGCCGTCCCAAAATTCAGCAGCATCGTTCACTTGACGCCCGATATGTGCCCTGCTCAAAACCACGTTCCAGTTTTTTGCCGCCGATGCCACCTCATCGCCGTCAGCGTACATTCTTGCTACGCTTCCATCGTATGTAAGGCAGATGTGGTGCCAAACACCAACTTCCCAGAGTCCTGACGCTGAGACGTCATCGCCATTATAGCCTCCGCCGACAAGAGTGTTGCCGAGCATCCCGATAAACATTGCCTGACCTGTGCCGGGCGAACCATATGCCGCCATCCAGCGATAGCCGCTGGTAACCGTATCGGTCATACCCCACGCGCACAGACTACGGGGGGATCTGCCGTCCGGCAATTCCGGTGGATTACCAAAATCTACAAATTGTTGCTGTGAACTTTCAAGAACTAAGGTATGACTGCCCACGACTGCATCGGTAGTGAACCCGGCTCCGTTCATGAGCGTCCCGTCAATGTTTCCTACAGAATCAGTTGCATCATTATCCAGTCGCCAGTGGGCAACCATTCCTGCACCTTCGGCGGCATAAGAAAAACATGACACCATGAAAAAATAAACCACAAAGCGAGTTATTGTCTTAAACATAACAGTCCTCCTTTAAATTGAGTGATGGATAACAATTTTGATCTTAGCTGAATCTTTCCTGCGCCCTCCTAAGCGAGTATAGCCACTTGATCTCACATTTTTTTTACTCCAAAACTGAAAGAACGCTGTAGCATGCTTGAATCTGGAACATACTATAGAAAAATCACCTGGTGCTAAAACGAATGTCCGCTGCTGTCTATGACTTTACTTATACTAAATCACCCATATTATAGTCAAGTTAAATGTTTGGCGATTCATTTTTGGCTTCTTTGCAGGAATTATAATTAGGGGTGTAAAAGCCCTGATTTTCAGACTAATTGTGGTTATTCCTGCCTGTGTATTCCGGCACAAGTTCTTTTATTTTCCGGACAATTTCATCGTAGGTTTGAGTTTTTGCAATAGCGACCAATCCATCTATACCAGCACGGAGCCGTTCTCTATCCATCGGAATATTCTTCCATATGCTGATTTTGGGGTGCCTTGTACGCTGCATATCTTCGCCTTCTATCGAGAGTTCCTCGAAGAGCTTTTCGCCGGGTCTTGGCCCTGTGAAAACCATTTTAATATCTTCCCCGGGTCGAAAGCCGCTGAGGGTAATAAGCGTCTTGGCCAGTTCTGTGATTTCTATTGGTTTGCCCATATCAAGCACGAAAATTTCTCCGCCTTTTCCCATTGCTGCTGCTTGGAGAATGAGCTGGCTTGCTTCCGGTATGGTCATAAAGTATCGTTTCATTTTTGGATCGGTTATAGTAACCGGACCACCTTCGGCTATCTGCTTCTTGAAGATCGGTACGACTGAACCATCGGAGCCAAGCACATTACCAAACCTTACTGTCACGAAGTGCGTTTTGCTGGTTGTACTTAAATCTTGGACATACATTTCAGCAATCCGCTTGGACGAGCCCATTATGCTCGTCGGATTAACGGCTTTGTCAGTACTGATCATAATAAAGTTAGTAGCGTCATAATTGTCCGCGGCATCGGCGACAATTTGCGTACCAACAATATTATTTTTAATCGCTTCACCGGCATTAAGCTCCATCAACGGCACATGCTTATGAGCGGCAGCATGAATAACAACCTGTGGTTTATATTCTTTGAAAACCTTATTAACACGAGACTTGTCAGTAATATTGCATATAATCGCTTCGATTCTCACTACTGGAAATTGTTTACGTAATTCCCGTTCGATTTCAAACAGCGGATTTTCTGCCTGCTCTATAAGCAAAAGCAGCTTCGGTTTGAAATTGCATAGCTGCCGGCACATTTCCGAACCGATAGAACCACCAGCACCGGTTACAAGAATAATCTTGTTCCTTGCAAAGGCTTCTATCAGGTCCGTATCGAGCTTAACAGCTTCTCTGCCCAATAAATCGTTGATGTCAACATCCCGAATTTGAGACACACGAAGCTTGCCGGAAGCTATATCTGTTATCGACGGTACAGTACGAAAACGAATTTTTGCTCCTTCGCATACCTGGATAACACGTCTTAGCTGCTGGGGGCTCGCTGAGGGCATTGCTATGGCAATCTCTTCGATTTTATGTTCTTCGCAGATTTCAGATAGTTGTTCAACAGTTCCGAGAATTGGAATTCCATGAATATGAGTGCCCTGTTTTGCAGAGTCATCATCAATCAGACCAACGACATCATATTGAGTCACGGGCATCCGAAGGATTTCCCGCAGCAGTGCTTCGCCGGCATTGCCTGCGCCGACGATTAGAAATCGCTTCAATCGACCGGCTTCGGCGGTTCGAAATTCCTCAAAATACAGCCGAATAATAATCCGTAAACCGCCAAGCATAAAAACCGTGGCAAACATGTCGGCTATACATACACCTTCGGCGGGTCTTTCCAGACCTGATGGTAAGCCGATACGAACAGCAGGGATGTTGCCTATTACAAACCACATGACCACTATTATAAAAGTGCTGACTAGTGACGCCCCGAATATCCCGAGAAGATCCGATATCCCGACATATCGCCACCAGCCGCGATATTGTTTGAACAGGCCGAACACGGGCAGTTTTATGATAAGAAAAAACATCAGCAAAGCGGGATACAATTTAAGCCATTCCGCCCTGAACTGCATGTTTTGTACTACCAGAAAAGAAAGAATCAAAGAGGCAGCGAAAGCAATTATATGGGCGAGCACAATTAATGGTCTTCTGATGCGAAGTAAAATAGTAGGAAATGGAGTGAAAAAAACCGGCGATTTTTGATCTTTGCTGTTGCGCGACTTGTTCGTGTTTATCTCAGACATATTCATTCGACACTGCAGTTTTCATTTGCTCGGCACTCTCCGAAATTAATGCAATCAATGCACTTCGTTACTGCTGCGAAGATGATTCACCTTGTTTTGGTTCAGATTCTGACGGTGGTTCTTCCTTCGGCAGTAATTCGTTGGCAGTGGGTTCAACTTCTGCTTCTTCGAATTGCATATAAATATCTTCGAAAGCAGTATTGTCAACCATTTTACGCATAAGTGAATAGATAATAGTGTTAGCTGAATAATAGAAGCTGATAATAAAAGAAACGATAAGTCCGACTATAATAAGTACAAAAATGTAAACGAGAAAAACAGCAACTGATTCTGTCCAGTTAGTAGCTATTTGCTGTTTAGAATCGAAAAGAATGCGAAAATCCGGTTTCGGCCAGATTGCCATTAGCTTATTGGCTTCTTGGTTACTGTTCTTCGTCCATAGACCGAACCTCAATACCCAGTGTGTAATCCAGAGCGTTAAAAAGCCAAAAACTCGTACAAACATATAACATATCGAGCCATATACTGCCGCTATGGCAGTATAACTAATCATTCGCCAGGGCTTGGCATATACATAACTAAAAGAACGGCTTATCGCATCGAAGCAATCTGAGCCATCATACGCTACCGCAGGAAACATTAAGTTAAATCCGGCAACTGCACCTATTACAATGACGGCTAATAATGATCCTGCGAACAAAGCCATCGGCATACCCAGACCGACTATTAATTCTCCAACTCGTGGAATATTACCTGCCAGACCAAGTAGGAATATGAAAAGACTGATGAAAATAATTATGCTGACCGGTGCCAGTGGTGCCGTGAAAAAACTTGTAAATTTCTTTATGCTGTATCGCAGCGCTTCGGTCAAACCGGGTTTCTCTCCACGAGCGAATTGCAGTGCCGCTATCCGGCAGATTGCCCCCCCGGCAATAGATATTACAGCAAGCTCAATAGCAAAGAAAATGATACAGTAGATGGTGTGATATCGAAGGGCCCATCCTACGGCCTTGAAAAAGTCTGTGATGTTCTCGACAACTCCCTTGATATCATGTGTTAATACTACTGAATCCACAGCGCCTTGGAATTTCTTTGCTGAGAAATGCCACATTGTGGAAAATACACCATCTCCTTGCCCTTCTTCCTTGAAACCTTCGATAAATCCCGGTACTTGAATGGGATCCCTCGTATAAACATCCAATTCCGTAAGCTGCTTCAAGTCCAAATATGTGGTTGTTGTATCAATATCCAATTCTTTAAGAGTCTTCAGGGGATTTTCCGTAACGACAACAGTTTTGCTGAAGTCCATAATCCAACCAGCCAGACAAATGACCGCAAGTGCAACGGATGTAATAATCAATTTCGTCGGCTGAATGGACATACGGAACGTCTGGAATATTTTTGGAAAGATAAGATTGTCGAGTAATTGAGAGGATTCTTTGCCGCTGACCATTTTGCTTCCTTTCAAGAAGGCTACAATTGCCGTTGGATAAGTACAAAGCGAACGAAAAATATATATAATATATTCTCGTTCGATTTCAAGAAATTTTATAAGATTTTATCCCTGAAAGCTGCTGTTTATTGCCTGCCGGGAGAAGTGAGTTTAGTATCGGATGATCCGCCGGATTCCCCTGACTCAGGGCTGGACTCTATTTTATACTCGGCATCCAGCCATGCGCCCAGATCAATGAGCTTACACCGTTGGGAGCAAAAAGGAAAGAATTTCGCTTCTTCAGATTTATTTGTAGGTGATACTTTAACGATTTTATTGCAGATCGGACATCTGTGTTTCATACTAACATTTATTCTTCATGCTCTGATACAAGCCCCTGTTCCAGCATCCGTGCGTATTCGACACAATACCGGGCCCATGGCTGTGCTTCAAGTCGGGCCTTGGGTATTGGCTTGCCAGTGCCCTCGCAAATACCGTATGTTTTTTTCTCAATACGTACCAAAGCTTGGTCTATTTCTCGAAGCAGCTTCCTCTCACTATCCATTAATCCTAGGGCAAATTCCTGCTCGTAATTATCCGTTCCAAGGTCAGCCATATGAATCGGCATACTTGACAAATCTCCAGTCGCATCCAAACGGGATTTCTTTAGAGCTTCATCCTCAAATTCAGTAACATTTCTAAGAATTTCCCTGCGCTTTTCCAGCAACAATTTTTTGAAATGTTTAGCATCGGCGTTTAATATACTGCGTTTCTTTCTCCTGGTTGAGCTTACTTGTGCTCTGGAAGTCTTTTTCTGTTTTTTTACCACTTCTTTGTCTACCTTTCTTCTTAAATCCCTTACGCACCTGCAAGGCTGAGAATCAGAATAATTCAGAGCATATCGGGTATATTATTTTATCGAATAACCTGATTCAAATGCGAAAGTATAGACAACATGAACAGATTATTCAAGATAAATCGTTAAATATCTCATAAGCATCTATAAATAAAGCACTTGCAATCAGGTGTTTCTTGCTTTATCGCCGGTTTGTTGTCTGTCTTTAGCATATTTGCCTAAAGGCATAAAAAAGCTCTCGCGTCCAACCTTGCTCGTAAAAACATCAACGTCAAAGATCTCTTTTATTTTCTCGGTCAAGAGTACCGTTTCGGTCTTGCCGAAATGGTAGCTGCTATCGGTACCAAGAAGTAGTATTTTATCACAATATTGAGTCGCAAGATTAATATCGTGTGTTACTGCAACGATTGTTTTACCTTTTTCGAGTTGTGCCGTCTTGAGCAAATCATATACGCCAACCTGGTGTTTCAAATCCAGGAAGTTTGTTGGCTCATCCAAAAGCATAATCAGGCTGTTTTGAGCAAGCGCCCTGGCGATAAACACACGCTGTCTTTCACCGCTGCTCAGGCTTGTAAGTGGCCGACAGGCAAACTGATATGTATTTGTGGCTTTCAGTGCATCATTGACAATTTCTATATCGGCCTGTTTCTCAAATCCTGCTGAGCTATAGTATGGCGTTCTTGCCATCATAACCGTTTCCATGACCGTAAAGCCGAAGATCGGCACAAATTCCTGCCTGACGACTGCCACTTTTGTAGCAAGAGCACGGGTGCTATATGATCCTATGGGTTTTGAATCAATCCTGATCATACCTGATTTCGGCGTCAGCGCTCGACACATCAGGTTAAGCAACGTGCTCTTGCCGGCACCATTAGGCCCGGCTATTGCTATAAATGACCCCTGGGCGACTTCAAAGCTCATATCTTTCAGAATTGAGGATTCTGAGCTATAGCAGAAACTTAGATTTTCAACTTCTATCATACTGTTCATTTCAACCAGCTTACTTTTCTACTATACCTGACCAGCAAAATCAGGAAGAAAGGCCCGCCGACAATGGCCGTCACTACGCCGACAGGTAATTGTGCAGGTGCAACGATAATGCGGGCCAGCGTATCAGCAACGACCAGGAACATTGCTCCGACAATACCGCTCAGCGGGAGTAACTGGCGGTGGTCGGGGCCGAATATAAGTCTGACTCCATGCGGCACGACAAGCCCTACAAATCCTATTAAACCACTCAGGCTGACTGCGACTGCGGTAATCCCCGCTGCGATTCCAAAAGCAGTTGTACGTGTTTTGAAGATATTGACGCCCATACTCCGTGCGTCATCGGTACCGAAACTCAATGAATTTAACTGCGGACTGATGTAGAACAATGCTATAATTCCTGCCACGACACATCCGGTACCAATCCACAGGACGAGGAAATCTCCCTCTGTCATATTGCCCATCAGCCAGAATATTGTTGCATGGACCTGGTCTGATTTAGCTATCGACGTCAAAAACATCATCAGAGCTGAAAAGAAGGCGTTGACTACAACTCCTGCGAGAAGCAGGCCTGTAACATGAAATTTTCCTGTCAGACGTCCGATGAACCACACGAGCCAAACTGTTCCTAATGCTCCGGCAAATGCGAAAACCGCGATCGGAGAGCGTCCCCAAAGGGTCCAGTTAAAGCCGCTGGTTACGGCGATAATCGCCCCTAAACCGGCTCCACTCGATATGCCTAAAATATAGGGATCGGCAAGAGGATTCCGCAGAAGAACCTGGAACACGACGCCGGCACATGCCAGCGCTGCTCCTACCAAACCGGCGAGAATAATTCGAGGCAGCCTGATTCTAAAGAAAATCTCATAGTCGGGATTTACTGATGCCTGTGCACCTCGCCCGGCAAATACTGATTTCAATGAAATGGTCTCGGTTCCGATCATAGAGCATACGAACATAATCGCAGCGAGCAAAAGAAGTGCTAATCCAATCCTTATAGTCAGCTTTTTTGGCGTCAATAATTGTTTCATTGCTTTATGTTTTCGAAAAGGTCGGGCCTTAAACATCCGGCAATTCTTTCCATCCCTTCGTATATGCGCGGTCCAAGCCGTGAGACCGTGTCGCCGTCAATTACGTACAATCTATTGCTCGCTACGGCGGGCAGATACTGATATTTACTCCAATGTTGCATTGCTCTGTCTCGCTGGCCTTCGATGTCCTCCGAGCCCATCGCTGATTCAATTATTACGTCTGCATTACAAGCCATGACCTGCTCGGCTCCTATCGGAGGGTATTTATGCACCGTTTGTCCGATTGCATTTTCACCGCCGGCCAGTTCTATCATCTCGTTGACAAACGTATCTCTTCCGGCTACTCGCAGGGGCTCTCTTTGAACCACCCAGAGCACCCTGATCTTGGTATCGGAACCGAGAAGGCTCGCGAGTTGCTGCAGCTTCGTCCTGATACGGCTTATTAACTCATTTGCCTGTCGCTGCCTGCCAGTCGCAGCCCCGATTCTTTCAATCGCATCGAAAAGATCGCTGACCTTCTCAATATTTACTATCAGATTGTTATACCCGATTCGCCTTAATCGCTCAGCAAGATACTTCTGCTGCTGAAAACCAAGTGTAATCACCAGGTTTGGTTTTGCCGCCACTACGGCCTCTATGTTCGGCTGCCAGAAAGTTCCTACTTTTGGTTTTTTTGCTGCATCCGGTGGATAATCGCTGTCAACGGTAACACCGACAATTTCGTCCTCCAGCCCAATCGCAAAAAGAATTTCTGTAAGATTGGGGGCCAAAGAGACAATTCTGTCAGCCCGATCCGGTAGGGGGGTATCATTATTATTGGGATCATGCTGGAAAGAATATATGGTAATTCCAACTGCCGTCCAGCATGATATTACCAATAATAACCACCACCATTTATTCATCAGGTTCTCTTGAACTGCTTTTCCAGATCGCTTATTGAAAATTTAATCGTAGTAGGTCTGCCGTGCGGGCAGCGACTTACCGACTCGGCATTTTGCTTATCTGCAAGCATTTGCTCAATTTCGCTATCTGTCAGTTTCTGGCCTGCTTTGATTGCGGCCTTACATGCAGCCATATTCAAAACCTCATCGAGTAAGCTTTCAGCATCAAGCTCCGCATCTTTGTGTTCGAGAAAATCTATCAAATCTTGAATAAAATCGACCGGTTGCACACTCGACAGCAGGCTTGGAAACGCCTGAATAGCCATTGTCTTGGGACCGAATGGCACCAGCTCGATTCCTAATTTGTCAGTCAGCCCGGAATTAGCTTTCAGTGCTTCCGCTCCGGAGACGCTAATCTCAAAACTCTCAGGAATCAGCAATCGTTGCGACTGTAGTTTGCTTTCCCGTATCCTCCTGCATAAATCTTCATATATAATGCTCTCATGAAGCGCATGCTGGTCTATTATTACGAATCCGTCTTCAGTTTGTGCCACAATGAAACTATCATGTATTTGCAGAAATTTTCTGTCGTATTGAGTGGGTTTTTCGAATGACACGGCGTGGACTCTGCTCGAAGTGGTTGAGCGAAATTCCAGTTGCTGCTGTTTTTGAGCGGGCCTGTGCTTTCTAAAGAATTCAGCCATTGCATCGGCAATTCTGCTGTCCCGTACCGGAGGCGAACGCCGTGATGTACTTTCGGTCCGTTGTATTTCCGGCAGCTTACCCGGCATCTCAAGATTTGTTCCCAGCAGCTTTTCACGCAACGCTCCGAGAATCTGCGAATGAACCAGATTGGCATTATAGAAACGCACCTCAATTTTTGTCGGATGCACATTTACATCGTAGTCTCCAAAGGGCATTTGAATGAACAAGAAAACAACAGGGAACCGGCCGGGTTCCAGAAGCCCGCGATATGCTTCTTTTATGGCGTGTGAGATAAATTTGTCACGGATGAACCGGCCGTTCAAAAATACGTATTGAAACCGGTTATTTGTCCGTGAAATAAGGGGCTTGCCCATCAGAGCTTTTACATGTAATTCTTTTTCGCTGCTTTCAGCTTCAATCAGGTTCTCAGAAATATCAACTGAAGGGATCGGGAACAGTTCCGTTATGCGTCGGCGAAGTCCATCTTCGACTGACAACCGATAGAGCTCTTTGCCGTTCTTTATCAGCGTCAAATCCAAATTTTCATTCGCAAGTGCGATTCGTGTGAACTGTTCGGTGATATGGCCCATTTCGGTGTTGGCGGTTCTTAGAAATTTACGCCGGGCCGGCAGTTTATAGAAGATATCTCTTATCTGGATGGTCGTGCCGTAATCGGCACTGCATGGGCTGACGTTTCCCTTGTCCCCGCAGTCAATCTCGATGCAGTTAGCGCCGGTTGAGTCTTTAGTCCGGCTGATGGCACGAATATGTGCTATCGAAGCGATACTTGCTAATGCTTCACCCCTAAAGCCAAGAGTCGATATTCCATGCAGGTCGGCACTGGTTTTGATTTTGCTGGTGCTGTGCGGCTCAAACGCTTGTGCCAGATCCTCCGCGTTCATTCCGCAGCCGTTATCGGTTATTGATATGAGTTTCTTGCCCCCATCTTCAATCGAAACGGTGATTTTCGTCGCCACCGCGTCAATGCTATTTTCCATCAGTTCTTTGACCACGCTGGCCGGGCGTTCAATTACTTCACCGGCTGCAATCATATTAATCATGTTCTGGTTGAGAACAGCTATCTGTCCCATTATTTGATCTCGCTCACAATCCCCAAGCTCTGCTTAAGGCTGATAAACATTCTATCAAGAACATCGAAATTCGAAGTTCTTTTTTTCGATATTCATCATTCAAGAAGGCTCTGACCGGTCATTTCTCCGGGTTGCGGCAGGTCCATCATTTTCAGAAGGGTCGGTCCAATGTCGGCCAACCTGCCATCCTGTCGGAGTTTATTACCCTTATAGCGTTCGTCGAAGACAATCAGCGGTACATCACCTACTGTATGAGCCGTGTGTGGTTGATTCTTTGGAAAATCCCACATTCTTTCGAAGTTGCCGTGGTCGGCCGTGATAAGAGCTACGCCGCCCATACTTTTGACTTTATCAAGAACTCTGCCGACGCACTCATCAACAGCTTCAGCAGCTTTTATTGCTGCCGACAAGACACCCGTATGACCGACCATGTCCGGATTGGCAAAATTTATCACAACTACATCGTATTTATTCGAATTTAGTCTTTCCAGCACAACCTCGCAAACTTCGTAGGCGCTCATCTCAGGCTTCAAATCGTACGTGCGGACTCGGGGTGAAGGCACTATTTGCCTGTCTTCTCCGGGAAACGGTTTTTCCGTATAATCGTTGAAGAAAAATGTGACATGGGCATACTTTTCCGTCTCGGCACAACGAAATTGTTTCAATCCCAGCGAACTCCAATAAATCCCTAGGATATTTTTCATCTTTGGTAGCTTTGGAAACGCCACTGCTGCCGGGATCGTCGCATCGTATTCGGTCATGCAGACAAAATCAATATTCGGTTTAGTCGTTATAGGAAATTCTTTAAAATCTGACTGGACAAATGCCCGCGTTATCTCACGGGGCCTGTCCCCGCGGAAGTTAAAGAAAATAACGCCGTCGCCATTTTCGATTGTTGCGACTGGTTCGCCGTCTTCGTTAACAATACAAGTCGGTTCGATAAATTCGTCGGTAACTTTCTTTTCATAGCTGTTAGCGACAGCCTCGGCCGCGCTGTTCGCTTTATGACCCTTACCCACCGTCATGCATTCGTAAGCTTTCTGTACCCGATCCCAACGGCTGTCGCGGTCCATCGCATAAAACCGTCCCATGACCGAAGCGATTTTACCTACGCCGATTTCTTCGGCCTTTTTTTCGATATCGACTATATATCCGGCCCCACTGTCCGGCGGCGAATCCCGACCATCCATGAATGCATGAATAAAAACGTCCTTGATGCCGTTTCTTTTTGCTAGTTCCAGCAGGCCATACAGATGACCCAGCAGCGAATGGACGCCAATGTCACTACAGAGCCCCATTACGTGGATTTTGCCGCTGTTCTTTTTTACGAATTCGAGAAGATTCAGAAATTCCTGCGCCTCGAAGAAAGATCCCTCTTGAATGGCTCTGCTGATTCTGACCGATTCCTGAGGAACGATTCTGCCTGCCCCGATATTCTGATGTCCCACTTCGCTGTTACCCATGGTACCTTCCGGCAGGCCCACATCTTCTCCGCTGGTATGGATCAGGCAGTTCGGGTATTCGGCCATCAGCATGTCATCGACCGGTGTTTTGGCACACTTGATAGCGTTATATTTGTCTTCGGAGCTGTTCGGATTATAACCCCAGCCGTCGCGGATAATTAGCACATATGGCTTGTTTTTTAAAGTCGCCTTGTTTTTGGCCATAAAAAACCTTTCAAGTAAATATAACAAAGACGAGGTTTTGCCTCGTCTACATTTGCAGTCTAATTGAATTGAGAATATGATACAACGTTGCATTCATTATGTCAAATATTAACAAAGTACATGTATAATAAAAATTCCATCTGTTCTAAAAGTTTTTGACACCAATACTTAGTATGATATAATTCCCTGCAGACTGAAAATAACCATGAAAAGTTATCAGAAAAAGGCGATAAAAGATAGCCAACACAAATTATGACAGAAACCAAGGTTGAACCAACTGATACCCAACTGGATCCAAATCACACTTTTTTCAAACAAATAGCCATATCTCTGCCGGAGACTAAAACGCATTTAATTTTCTGGTCTTTGATGGCTGGTGGGCTGGTGCTGGATTTGTGGACGAAAAAGGCCGTATTCGACTGGTTGAAACCCATGGAAAGCTACCCTATCGTAAGTGGTTTTCTCCGGCTGACAATCGCGGAAAATAACGGTGCCGCTTTTAACTTGTTCGCCGGCAAACCCTATTTTCTGGCAGCAGTATCTTTTATTGCAATGGCTGGAATCTTCGCTGTCTTTCTTCTAAGCGGCGGGATGAACAAATTAGTTCATATTGCTCTCGGACTCTTCGCTGCTGGCGTTTGCGGGAATCTCTACGACCGACTTTTTAATGATGGCTTAGTGCGCGACTTCATCGATGTTTACTGGAGAGAATATCATTGGCCGACTTTCAACGTTGCCGATAGCTTGCTTTGTATCGGAGTCGGATTGCTGATTATTTCGAGCTTCCTTACTGAGAAGCCTGTTCGAAAACATGATCAGCGACATAAATAGGTGCGTTTGATGCCGCACCGAGAGCAATCGCATCGGAAGGGCGGGCGTCAACTTCAATTGTGCGTCCGTTTAGACTCAAGTGCAGAGTTGCATAAAAGACATGGTGTCGCAAATCGCTAATCACGATTTTTTCTATCCTGGCGCCGAGATTTTCTATGATGTTTGCCAATAGGTCATGTGTCATCGGACGAACAGGCTTGATGCCTTTCAATCGGCGATCAATAGCAAAAATTTCAACGATGCCGATGACGATAGGAAAACTTCGATCGCCGTTGCGTTCTTTGAGGACTATCACCTGCTGATCGGACATTTCGTTTATGATAATACGCGATAATTCAGCTTCCATTTCCATTTTAGCCCCACCTTAAAATATTATATGCCGACAGAAATATCCGAATTCGCTCAACCATTATTTATATTTAATTCCGAAAGGTGTTTTTCAACAGCATTTAATTGCTCTATGAGCTGGTTCAGTCTTGCTCTGGCCTGAGCGACAACTTCAGGCTTGGCCTTGTTCACGAAATTTTTATTTGCCAGCTTGGCTTCTACCGATTCTTTTGCTTGTTCTATCTGCTGTTTCTGTTTCTCCAATCGGTCTTTCTCGGCGTCCGGGTTGATCGCTTCGTGGACATACACCTCCGTGACACCTGCGATAGAAACAGCGGCATTAGCAGGTTTTACAATGTCAGTGCCGACGTTGAATTCCTTAATGCCTGACAATTGGCTAATAAGCTCAGAGTTTCGTTCGATAATCTCGACGAGTTCCTGTTGTGATTTAACCGATACTACTAAAAGCTCCTTCGGCGGTATGTTCCGATTGCTTCTGATATCCCGTACGGTACGGGTTATTGTCTGTATTATTTCAATTTGTTCCTCTGCGTTTGTATTTCGAAGATCATCAATGCATTGGGGCCATTCTGCTACGACCAGGGCATCTGCATTATTTGCACCCATTATTCCTTCAAGCCGCCTGACTGGAGCGATTTCATTAAGTTTCTGGAATATCCCTTCGGTAATAAATGGAATGAATGGATGCAAGAGACGCAAAGTCTGATCCAGCACAAAAGCTAGAATATTCTGAGCTATCGGTCGTTTTTGTTCATCCTGCATTCGCGGCTTGGCCCACTCGAGATACCAGTCACAAAAATCGTTCCAGAAAAACCTGTAAATCTGTGCCAAAGGCTCGCTGTATTTGAATTCTTCTAAAGAACTCGTTGTCTCAACAATCGTTTGTGTCAGACGGGACAGAATCCACTTATCTGTAATGTCCATTTTGCCCGGATCGAAACCGGCCGGATCAATGCTTTCAAGATTCATCATCGCAAAACGCGAGGCGTTCCATAGCTTGTTACAGAAGTTTCGCCCGATATCGAACTTTGGCGATGTATTGGCCTGGCGCCCATCAGGCAACGTCATTGCGGCCACCGGCATTCTGATGTCCTGCGTGTCCGTGGCCATACTGGCCAGCGTGAACCGCATCGCATCTGCCCCGTGACTGTCGATGGCAACCAGCGGATCGATGCCGTTGCCGAGACTCTTGGACATCTTGCGGCCTTGGCCATCCTGAATCATTGCATGGATATAAACGTTGGTGAACGGAATATCGCCGGCGCAATATTGTCCCATCATTACCATCCGTGAAACCCAGAGCGTTATAATCTCGCGTGCCGTGCAAAGCACGTCCCCCGGATAAAATGTCCTGAGTTCCGGCGTATTTTCCGGCCAGCCCATTGTACTAAACGGCCACAACGCCGAAGAAAACCATGTATCCAGCACGTCGGCGTCCTGCGCGACGCCATCAAGACAATCGTAAAGCTCCTCGATAAAGGTTTTCGCGACTCTATTGAACTGCTCTGGCCAGGGACGCAAATCAAGATAAAAGTCGCGTATAGAAGCGAGAAAAGTATCCGACCTGGCGTTGCGCGAACACACTAGAAGAGAGTATTCGATAGCTGTCTGATGCACCACAACGTCGATTGCATCGCCCAAACCTACCGTTTGAGCCATGCGGAAAAGGAGTGCGCGCGCCTTGTCTGCCACAGCTCTGTCGGCAGTGTCTTGATCACGAGGATCATCTTTTGCTTCCCCGTCCATGAGATACACCGACCAAACGGGAATTTGGTGGCCCCACCAGAGCTGGCGGCTAATGGGCCAATCCCGCAGATTCTCCAGCCAGGTTTGGTAGGTCTTTGCATAACGCTCCGGTGTGAAACGCAACCGGCCATCAAGCAGGGGCTTTAAGGCAAGGCCGGCAAGAGAATTTGTCGGCACGTCCGTACCTTCTATAAGCCCGGAGCCGAATTTCTCCGCCAGATGCTCGATAGGTTTCTTGACGGCGATGTACCACTGGTCGGACAGATACGGTTCTATAGGAACATGGCTGCGGTAACTGTGTCCAACCTCGTGTATGTATTCACGAACATCTTCGAGTAGTTGTTCCTGACGGAAGTATTCGACAACAGCTTCACGTGCTTCGAAGCGGTCCATACCGAGCAAAGATTGTGCTTCCGGCTCATTCGCGTCTTCCCAGCCATACTTGTCGCTTATCGAGCCATCAGGCGCCATAATATTAATTACAGGCAGGCCGTGTCTCTGGCCAATTTCCCAGTCATCCGGATCATGGGCGGGCGTTACTTTTAAAAAACCGGTTGAGAATTTTGCCTTTTCATCTTCACTATCGGGATCGGGCAGAACGACATGCTCATCGGCGATTATGGGTATTATGCGACCGACAATTGGAAGCCGGACTTTTTTACCGAGCAGATATTCGGCACGTTTGTCAGCCGGATTCATCGCTACTGCCGTATCACCAAGCATAGTTTCAGGCCTGGTTGTAGCCACAGTAACATGCTCAACCTGCTCACCTTCGATTTCAACCGGCTCTACGAGCGGGTATCTTAAATACCAGAAATGCCCCTGAACTGTCTCATGCTCGACTTCGTCATCGGCCAGCACTGTTTGCGTTGCCGGATCCCAGTTGACAAGCCTTTTTCCTCGATATATCAATCCATCCTTAAAGAGCTTGAAAAATGCACTTCGTACAGCTTTAACGCAAACTTCGTCCATCGTAAACCGCGTCCGCTGCCAATCACACGAGCAGCCCATCGCCTTCAATTGTTCGATAATGCGTGCTTCATATTCGTCTTTCCAGGCCTGGACACGTCCGACAAACTCATCCCGCTCGAAATCGGTTCGGCGTTTCCCTTCTTCGGAAAGTATGCGCTTCTCTACAACCGTCTGTGTGGCAATGCCGGCGTGATCGGTGCCGGGCATCCAGAGCGTATTGTATTTCTGCATCCGGCGGAAGCGAATAAGGATGTCCTGCAGCGTGTTATTTAACGCATGGCCCAGATGGAGTGGTGCTGTAACATTAGGCGGGGGGATTACGATTGTGAAGGCTTTACCATCTTCACCTTCAGCGTGCGGTTCGGCGTGAAAGTATGAGTGTGAAGACCATATCTCATCAGCCTGACGCTCTATCGTTTTGGATTCATAAGTTTTCGAGAGTTGCTCACTCATGGCTTTTCAGGTTTAGATAATTGTTCATAAAAAACTCCGGCTCAATACATGGGCCGGAGTATTATATTAATAAAAAGGAACAACAATGTAAAGCAATCAATCAAACGCAAAATATGATAATATACTTTGCGATTGCTGCCGAATTTAATCGAGGTTCATTGTCATCAGGAATTCCCCGTTGGTCCGGGTCTTGGCAAGCCTGCTTTTCAGCAACTCTACCGCTTCGACGGGATTCAACTCGCTCAAAACTCTTCGGAGGCGATATACAAGTTGAAGCTCTTTCGGATCAAGCAGCAGTTCTTCCCTTCGTGTTCCGCTTCGGCTGATATCTATAGCCGGCCAGATCCTTCTGTCGACAAGACGCCTGTCGAGATGCAGTTCCATATTACCGGTCGCTTTGAATTCCTCGAAAATAACCTCGTCCATTTTCGAGCCGGTGTCAATTAATGCCGTCGCGAAAATAGTCAGTGAGCCGCCTTCTTCGACATTTCTTGCCGCACCGAAAAACCGCTTTGGCATCTGCATCGCGCCAGCGTCGACGCCACCGGTAAGAATTCTGCCGGAGTGTGGCATCTCTGTGTTATATGCGCGAGCAAGCCTTGTTATCGAATCGAGTAGAATCACTACGTCTTTGCCGTACTCGATAAGCCGTTTTGCTTTTTCGATTACGATTTCCGCAACCTGGCAATGGCGTGCTGCCGGTTCATCGAAAGTCGAGCTTATAACTTCAACATCATCAGCGGTTTTTCTTTCCATTTCGGTAACTTCTTCCGGCCGTTCGTCGATGAGCAGCACGATCAGCTTTACATCGGGATGATTAGTGCTCAAGGCGTTCGCGATTTTTTGCAGCAGGATTGTTTTACCAGTTCGAGGCGGAGCAACGATCAGGCCACGCTGACCTCTACCGACGGGAGTTACCAAGTCGATAATTCGCATATTCAATTCTTCAGCCGTGGTTTCGAGCATGAAACGCTCTTCAGGATGAAGCGGCGTCAAATCGCTGAAGACAACTTTATCAGCAAGATTGTCGGGATCTTCATAATTAATAGCTTCGACACGCAATAGAGCAAAATACTTTTCTGAGTCTTTAGGGGGCCTTATCTGACCTGATACTATATTTCCAGTCCGCAGGCCGAATCGTCTGATTTGAGACGGAGAAACATAAATGTCGTCCGAAGACGATAAGTAGTTGTATTCCTGATTCCGCAAAAATCCGTATCCATCCGGCAGAACTTCCAACACACCTTCACCGTACATTAGCCCGCTCTGGTTTATACGCTCCTTGAGAATTCTGAAAATCAAATCCTGCTTTTTCAACGCGCTATATTCTGTTATACCTTCATTTTTCGCAAGATCATGCAGTTCGGCAACGGTGAGTTTCTGTAAATCCGTTAAATACAGGCTGCCTTTTTTAATTCGCTCGTATTTGGCGTGAGTGGACTCTTCGTCAGACTTCTCGGCTTGTTCTTCGGTTTCTGCAGCAACAGGGTCCTCAACTGTAGCCGTAGCGGTATCTGCAGATGTAGCCGTAGCCACTTCATTCTCCTGTGGTGTTTGTTCTTCTTGCTCTGTAACAATTTGCTCTTCAGCAACTGCCGTTTTCTTTTTGCTCTTGCGTTTTTTTGTTGTGCTTTTCGCGGCCTTAGCCATTATGACTCCTTTTCCATTCGTCAAACTTGTTTTGTTACTCCTGTGAACCTCATTCCACTAAATGAAAGTGTTCGAGGCATCCTTCCACAGAATAATCTTCCCGTAGGAATTCAATAAGATTTGAATATTGAATAGTAGAAAAAAACCTATTTTTTAAAACGGGTAGTAATAAAATCGAGTGTACTATTAAAAACCCCGCTTACCTATTATTCATAATATCAGAGAAAATATCAGCGACCTGTCTGACCATTGCCGAGAAGTCAGAATTGTTTTCTATCGTATTATCGGCGAGTGCCGCCTTATTGTCCAGCGAAATCTGAAAATTTTCTCGAAATTTAAGCTGATTTTCGTCAAAACCCTTTTTTTTAGCTCTTTCTGCCCTTATTTTTTCTGTGCAATCGACAAAAATTAACTTGTTACATCGCCCGGCCCAACCAATTTCTACCAGCAATGGCATATCCAGCACGACTGCCTTTATTTGATTTTGTCGTTTATATTGCTCTATCAGTTCTTCAGCGCGCTCTATAACAAGAGGATGGATTATCCCGTTGAGTATCATCAGCTTATCGTTATCGGCAAAAACTATTTCTCCTAATCTCTTACGATCGATATTTCCGCTGGAACTCACGACATCCCGGCCAAAAATGGTCACAATTTTTTCTTTAACAGCGTTTTTGTTAAGCAACTCATGGGCAATTAAGTCGGCGTCGATAATTTTGCATCCTAACTTCGCAAATTCAGCCGCCACAGTACTTTTACCGGAGCCGATACCACCCATTATGCCGATTATTGGTTTGTCCCCGATATTGCCCACGATAGGGCAGCTTAACGACTTTTCAACATACAGTCAAGCAATTTTTCGTTCAACGAATTTATTATGGCTGGATGATGGAGATTTCTACGGGGGATGAGGTTACAGTTATCCCACGGCTGTCTGTCGCTGTTGCAGTTAGTTTATAGATTCCCCTTGTATTCTGACTGAATTTAGCCGTCCAGCCGTCGGAACCGTCGTTATCCTCATCGATTTTCCTGTCGTTGATAAAAAATTCCACCTTTACGACGGCCCCGATAACAGCGTTTGCAACAACTTCGATTTCAATATCTGTCGGTTGCATGGCAAAAACCGCATCATTCTGCGGCAGTATGATATTCACAACGGGCGGTTTTACATAATTGAGCCAGTCTTTGGTCAACAGAGCAAGGTCAGCCGAATTTACTGTGCCGTTTCGATCCAGATCGCCGGGTAGCAGACTTTTGCTTTTCATCCAGGAATGAACCATAAAAGCAAAATCCTTCGAGTTGACAGATCCATCATTGTTTATATCTGACAGCAAACTCCAGCCATGAGGAGGTACACTGGCCTGGTCTGTGCCGCCGTAGCAGCCCATATTGATACGCAGGTTGAATCCCCATAGATTAGAAGGGCCGTCCGGTATATTCAATAGTTCGCCATCTAATAGTGAGCCCGGATTACCTGCGTCTATACATGGACTGGTCATTTCATCATAGTGCCAAATCTGGCGCTCCATATCCCACCGCCAGCCTGCACTTTTCAAATGGTAATCCCTGTTTTCCGGAGCAACAAAGAGCGGATCGGCGCCGATGTTTCCAATCCCTCCAAGCTTGCCGCTCCAACCCTGCAAACAGCAGTAATTAATGAGTGATATTCTACTACCTTGAGAATCGTTAATCTGCGCCGATTCGGCCATACCACCGATATCGCTGTTATGCCAGAGAATGGAATTAACCAATTCGGCACTGCCGCACCATCCATTCCATATTCCGCCTCCCATCTCTGCTGAATTTTTATATAATGTACAGTTTATTAGAGTAGACAGAGCCTCGCTGTTTTTGACAGCACCACCATATTCGGCTAAGTTTTCACTGAATATGCAGTTTTTCAGGATCGGCCTGCTGTTGTAACAATTATACATACCACCGCCATGTCGGGCAGTGTTAGCAGTAAAAGTGCATTTACTTAAATCCGGATTGCTCTTTTCGAAATTATATATACCGGCACCGCTATGGTTGGCAAAATTTTCGCTGAAAGAGCAATTGGTTAGTATTGGACTGCTGTCGACCAAATTGCAGATTCCGCCGCCGCTGCCTTGGGCGGATAATTTGGATTCAACAGAATTTTTGCTAAATGTACAGTTTATCAGGATTGGAGAACTGCTATAAGAATTACACATTCCACCGCCATACTCACTGGCCGTGCAATTTGCAATAATACTATTGATTATCTTCGGGCTGCTTGCCGTACATTTGATACCTCCGCCCAATTCGCCACCAAATCCGTTGATAATTTGAATACCGTCCAGTACGGAACTGTCGACTTCGCCGTTATGGAAATCGAAACCGCGCCCCTTGAACTGACAGTCGATAATACAATTTTGTGGACCGTTTTCGCTTTTTATTGTGATGGCTTTTCCTTTAAAGTCAATATCGAAGTTTCCTTCTCCGGAGTATTGCCCATCGGCAATCCATATTGTGTTGCCGTCCGAAGCGTCGTCTATCGCCGCCTGAATTGTGGGATAGACGTTCGGCACTCGATAACCGACAAATTCCGCTGATGTCGTAAACGAATAGCAAAAACCTCCGTTATCCGCTGTGATCTCATTGCCCACTATATCGGCCAGGTCTATGACGAAATAGTACTCTGTATTCAAAAAGAGGTTCTGGAGCTTGATAGTATGATTATTGGCCATTATAGCGTCTTCTTGTACGAAAGTATATGGCCCGTCTTGTACAAGACCGTAACGAACCTTTGCTTTAGTCGGCTCGTCGGTCGCAAAAGTAAGATAAGCCACATGTCCCTTTGTCTCATTCCGAATATCCAAAAGTACCGGTGCTTGAACATCTATAATAGCATTGTCCATAGTTGCGGTCGGATTGCCAGTTCCGTCATCAGTATCGTAATATATTGCTGTAATGACCTCGTTGGAGGATATCTGAACGATACCATCCTCCCTAATTATTTCGCCAGTGCCGGTTGATATGTTACTTGAGAAAACGCCTAAGACGGAATTAGTTTCGGCTAGGATAACCTTTTCTAAATCACCTCCACTTGTCATTATAGTTGCTTCCTGGCTGCCTTTACTCTTGATGTCCCAATCCGCCAGAAGCATTCCTATAATTCCGCTGCTGGAATAATACTCGCTATCGAAACTGATATACCCTCGAGATGGAACGACAGCATGCATTGCCTCCGAAAGGTTTAACCTGCCATTCGAGAGGCAAATTCCGGGTGAAATCGGATCCGCTGTTCTAATCAGTACGTCGTAAACCTGATCAGACGTCATTAACGGATTGGTTGAAAGCAAAAGAGCACAAGCACCGGCAATATGGGGGCAGGCAGCTGATGTACCTGATAAAATAGTCGTGTACTTATCATTGGATATACCAATTAAAGTTCCATCTATGCCCAGTGATAAAACATCTACACCGGGTGCGGCTATATCCACCCAGTCGCCATAATTGGAGCATTGACATTTTCGGTCATCCGAGTCAGTTGCCGCAACTGAAATCACATTTTTGTAACGAGCTGGATACTGAGGTACGGTAAAACCATCGTTACCGGCCGAGGCGACCATTATTACTCCCTGGCTGTAAGAGTAATCAATAGCATCCTTAAGTAACTTAGAATCAATTGGCATACTCCAACTATTTGAAATGACGTCGGCACCATTTTCCACGGCATAATAAATAGCAAGTACAGCATCGGATATGCTTCCATCTTCCAACAAGCCCATAATCTTAAGGGCCATTATCCTTGTGTTCCAGCAAATCCCGGTTATATCAAAATCGTTATTTCCCCCGGCGGCGATAATTCCGGAACAAAAAGTGCCGTGACCGTTATCATCCATAGGGTCGCTGCTGTTATAAATAAAGTTATAGCCGTAAACATCATCAACGTAACCGTTACCGTCGTCATCTATCCCGGCAGTTCCATTCAATTCGGCTTCATTGATCCACATATTGTCCTGTAAATCTCTGTGGTTATAATCAACTCCAGTATCCAAAACAGCTACTATCGTCTGTGAGCTTCCTGTGTTAATGTCCCAGGCTTCTTGAGCAGCTATCTTCCCTAAAGACCATTGGTCGATATATAAGGGATCATTTGGAGTCGAATTCGCCGAGATAATGTAGTTTACCTCTGCATATTCAACATAGGGATTGTTTCGGTACTCATCAAGAATTTCTTCAACTGATTGTCCGGATTCGTAATCAAGCCTAATCTTGTATATACCTCCAAGATTGGGGATTTTCGCAGTTTTAGGAGCCCGTTTTAGTCTTTCTAGGATGCGTTTGTGTTTTTTCGATGGAAACTTGCCTTCTTCTTCCCGGAGTGATTTAAGCTTTAGCTGGTTGGTTCTAAAATTTTTAAAAAGAGGTTTGATCTGGTTTACTTTATATTTAGCATTCAATTGAACCAAATTCGACGACAGGGATGAGAAGTTCGGAGTAGTTGTCTGGCGCCGAAGCTGTAGTTGTTTTTCGATCGTATCGGCGGCAGGCTCACGAAATTTTACAATTATTTCATTCTGGACGCATCGGTAGGGGGCCGCGCCAGTTACTTCCGGCGTTAACACTATCGAAAACAAGAGCAGGGCAAGACTTGAAAATGCGGCTTTTTTCATTTACCTGCTCTCCATTACTTATCCTGTATCTATTGTCAACAGCCGCTTGAGAAAATCCTGGCTGTGATGCTATGAAATAAAATCATGTTATACAGATGAAGAATTATCGTGGCAATTCTGACCTGTCATTACATCTCAAGCTACTAACATTATAGCACAAGAGCGGTTGATTTTGCAAGGACTTTTTGCGAAACTCGCCAATCAGAATCTGTTAACTTTACACATCGGCCTAATGCAATAAAACCGGAATGGTTCATGAGAGATTAATTTTATCCGGGATCTTACGTACGCTTTCAAGCAGGTAATTATTCACTACCACATCCCAACTCATATTCTTTGCAAGTTCGTAGCCGGTTTTAAGCATGCTTTCGATTTCGGACTCGTCTTTCGGTAATCGTGAGCATATTTGCATTGCGACCTTTTCGCTCTGACTTGCTTCTATACGGTCACGCATCGGTCTGTCGATTTGTATCAAGTCTTCGATGTCGATATAGTCAGCGATTTCCAGATCAGTATAGTCGGCAACGATTATATTCTTGACGTTTTCCGGGCCGGTTACATCCCGCAGGAAACCTAAACATCCGCAGACACTGCTGAATACACAAATACCTCCGAAAGTCAACGGCTCAAGCTGAGCAATCCCAAATGGTTCATAAATGCTCTGGCCAAATTCGACATCGGTTCCTTTGCGGATGTCCATAAATTCAATATCGCCCGGCATTCTTTGGCCGCATCTTTTGGGCTCAAATCCGAACTGGTTAACAAAGATAATCTTTATGTTTCTGCTTCTGGCGTTGAATTGCTGGACTGCTGTATAGTAATAAGCCTCTCCGCCGGACATGTCCGGCCAGCCTTCACGATGAGCCACGGGCCAATTATAAGAAGACTCCATATTGTGAATATCCCGACTACGCCGCTGCGAGACTTCAGTCGAAAGAACAAACAGCACACCTGTCTTATTCTGTGTCCTGAACTCACGTTCGATATGTTCAAGCACCCGCAAATCACGCCACATTCCTTTGCTTCTCACGAGCCTTGTGACGTGTGTGAAAATATAATCCGGTTTGTAATCCAAGAGGTTTTGGCAGTATCGCTGCAGTTTTTCTCTCGATGCAAGCTTCTCGGCAATATTGATTTCATATGCCGGGATACCGTTATATACTATATCAATATCCGCGGTTTCGAATTCCGGCGCGAGGAAGCGCAATTCATCTACCACATAATCACCAACTGCGCATATACGATCACAGTATTTTGATGCCTCCACGAGACAATGTTTGAAATATGTTCCCTGGTCTCCGAACACTTCGTTGACATAAAGACCGTCGCTGTGGGCCTTTTTCATGACGTTATAGAACATTGTATCATGTCCCGGGTCGTCTTCTACTATGCGCCGCATAGTAGCCACCTCGTGTGCATAAAAAACTGTTTTAAAGTTACAAGACGGTTCGAGTATGGCCGCCAGTGCAGTCGGCATCCCCATGAACTCGTGTGACATTATTATGGTCGAATCTTCAGCAGCTCCAATCGCTTTGAGTGTGGCAATCGCTACTGGAGCCAACCTGACATACTGCTCGAATTCCCATAAGTTTTCGAATAAATGACTTTGGATGCCGAATTCTTCGAACAGCCGCCTTTTGAATTCGTTAATAACTTCTTTATCAATATGTCTGACATCGACCAGCACAACTTCAGGTGAGCTAACTATTCCTGTTTCCGTGTCAACAAAAGTGCGTCTGCCGTAAACGATGCCCGAATTGTAATAATTTTCAATCTTATGAAAGGCCGGTGCATACCCTGTGTTGACATATTCATCTATTGATGAATAAAGAACTTCGCTATTTTCACCGAGTCGATCGGAGGCAGAGCCTTCGGTTGTAAACAAGGGGCCTATGAGTATAGAGCGTTCGACTGCTTCAAGATAAGGCTTGTTTGTGAAGAAACCATGCAGAACGGCACCGATACCACCGACCTTATCTACGGTTTCATGAGTGACGTGCACTGCTGTTGTCTCTCTGGTCATAATAAATTTCCCTCCAAGTTTATTCTGAGGTTAAGTCATGCTGTCTCTTATATATATCTACGTAAAATATAGGAAACATGATCATTTAAACCAAACAAAAGGGGCTCTATGGTGTGACGTTTTGTTTGGACCGAAAAAAATGACGTGTGATTTGCAGATTAAGGCGTATTTTAGGACGTATTTATCCGGTTTTAGAGAATTTTATCGGGATTAGCCAATAGATTCTCGCAAAGTCCTTATAGTACCTGCAAGTATCTGCGGAGGAATATCGGCCAGTTCCGGCTCTGGTATATCACTAAGTGCTATTTTGTCGATAATCGCTACTGCACGATTACGAAAAGGAGAGATCAATGCGGCGGTTCTCTCTGCTTCGTCCAAATCACCGTTGACCATTTGTCGGAGATAAAGGATTATGTTTTGTGTTAATTCCTTATCACCCATATCATAAACCGCCCCAGTAACCGGAGCGGGGCCATCGGGGATTTCCCTTTCTTTCAGTATGTCCTGTGTAAGCTTGTACGTCTCGGCCATTAGACGTCTTTCTCTTTCCACGTCAGTTTCATTTATTGGAGCGAGTTTTAATTCTTCGCCTACAGTCGTGCCGGGGACATACACCTTATTATGGCATGAAGGACACTTGCCCCATTTGCCTCCGGCGTTGTCTGCTGCTTCTATCTTTTTACCACAATGCTCACAATGAAATATTATCCCCATTGTATCACCTCTAATTAATGCTTAAACGTTATCATTTGGTGAATCATTGCTTTTTCAATCTATTTTGCCATGGTATTCTGCAGCCACCTCAGTAATTATCCCGCCGCGAGGTGTAAATCGGGAGGTCACTTTCATCCAGCGAGGTTTACATAAGCCAGACAAATCATCCAGTATGTCATTCGTCAGGGTTTCGTAAAAAATCCCCTTGTTCCGGTAGCTTTGCATATAAAATTTCAGACTCTTAAGCTCAATACATGATTTGTCGGGGCAGTATTCGATGACAATCTCGCCGAAATCAGGCTGGCCCGTTCGTGGACAAACACTCGTAAACTCAGGACATCTGATCGTTATACAATAATCCCGCCCGAGGCGGGGATTTTCGAACAATTCTATTTCAACTTGCTCGCCCATTATCTGTTAGCCGCCTTTATAGAACTTCATGCTATAGTATAATAGAGATTTGAATACAGGACAAGTAATAATTGACATAAGAAGTGATGAAAATCTTGCCTGGCATAAAGATTGTGAAAATCAGCTAAAACTGTTGAATACTGCCAAAATCCCAGGTATATATGTTATTCCGGTAATCATGATATTTGGCAGGTTAGACTTGTGACAGGTAAAAAAGCTGTAGTTTTGCTAAGTGGAGGCCTGGATTCGGCTACGACGTTAGCCATTGCGTGCAGGGATGGATTTCGGTGTTACGCTTTAACTTTTGCTTATGGCCAGCGACATAAACGGGAAATCGAGGCAGCGAAAAAGGTTGCTGAATCCCTCGGAGCTGCTGTTCATCACATTATCGAGATAGATCTTGCCGCTTTTGGCGGTTCGGCCCTGACCGATGAGGCCATTGATGTACCCAAGGGCAGAGTCGGCCTGGATGGCTTGACCCAAATCCCGGTAACTTACGTCCCGGCCCGCAATACGATATTCCTGAGCTACGCCCTCGCTTGGGCCGAGGTCCTGGGTGCGTTCGATATCTTTATTGGCGTCAATTCCACCGATTACAGTGGTTATCCCGACTGTCGGGCCGAATTTATTGCCGCTTTCGAGAAGACTGCAAACCTCGCAACCGCAGCGGCTATCGAAGACAAGGGGCAATACCGCATTCACACGCCCATTATCGAAATGACAAAAGCCCAAATTATCCAGACCGGCACGAAACTCGGCGTGGATTATTCTCTGACCCACAGTTGCTACGATCCGGACCAGCAGGGCAGAAGCTGCGGCCGGTGCGATTCCTGCCGGTTGAGACTAAAGGGTTTTGCCGAGGCAGGACTTAAAGATCCGATTGAATATCAATAAGAGAACATCTAAAAATCGAATTCAGCGTAAACACAATGAACATCATTGAAATTTTTCATTCTTTACAAGGTGAGGGCTTTCTGACGGGCGTTCCCGGCGTATTCATCCGCATTGCAGGCTGTCCTTTACGTTGCCGATGGTGCGATACGAAATACGCCTGGTCGAAAGAAGCAGGGCGGCAGTATAGTATAGATGAAATTATCCGCTCCGTTCAACAATGGCCGTGCAAATTCGTAGTCATTACCGGCGGAGAACCAATGGTCGATCCGAATTTACCACAGTTGGTTCAGGGGCTAAAAGCTGCCGACAAGCACATCACAATCGAAACAGCAGGCATCGCTTATATTCCGGATATGCCGTGCGACTTAATGAGCATCAGCCCGAAACTAAACAATTCCGTGCCGGATGATGTAAAATTAGCAGCGCTTCACAAGGACTCGAAGCTCGACCTTGCTGTTCTTGAAGAGCTGATCGACAATTACAATTATCAGCTCAAGTTCGTTGTTGATTCCGTGAATGACCTGCCAGAAATCCAGGAACTGCTCCATAAAATCGATAATATTGAGACCGAGAAAGTAATGTTAATGCCGCAGGCAGCAACAAAGGACGAACTCTTGGCCAAATCCCCCATGGTTGCGGATATGTGCAAGCTCGTCGGTTTCGCATTCAGCCAGCGTTTGCAAGTTTTGCTTTGGGATAACCAAAGAGGTACATAGATGCTTGTTACTCAGCGGTATTGAATAGGAGCTATTTACAATTGACGTATCAGATCTAAAACATTCCTAACAAGCTGCCCGTGGCCTTGGCCGAAAAATAAACCCATCTGGGCAATCAATGAGTACGCCAGGGCAAATTGCGCCAGCACGAATCCCCCAATGGAGAATTGACTGACACTGACAACGCCGATTCCGAACTGAGAGATGCTGACGATACCGATAGCAAACTGGCCGATGGCGATGATTCCTTTCGCCGGCACCGGGCCACGACCCGGGGCGTACTTGAAAGAAATGTGAATTAGAGGCAGACCGGCAATTGTTATCCCGGATTTGTACTCGAAGCCCCATCCGTCCCATTTGTCTCTTGCTGGATAAGGGGCGCCACACTTCGGGCAGGCCAGAGCCAGCTCACTCACATTAGCTTGACAATCGCGACATGGCTTCATGGTAATACTCCTTTCAGTAGCCGGATATCGTCAATCCAGACCGTCCCTCTGCCATTTATGGTCAGATTCAGTCTTACGTTATCGGGATTCTCGCCATCCTTCAAAAAGAATAATGTTTCATGCCTCGTCCAGGCTGTGGTGCCCCAAACTGGTGTGGGATCTCTGGAGAAAAAATCGCCCTTACCGGGAAAATGACACCACATCTCCAGACGAGCATCATGATCTACGTCTTGTGTCCGAATTTGTGCCTGATAAATGAGCCGTGCGTTCTCGATGTCTATGTCTCCCGTGTCAAACAGTGAGATAGTTATT
>Ga0209536_100001408_pt1 | contig 40113 bp, 32 predicted proteins | sample DeeMarSeWOR28_12_FD_187461 | JGI IMG/M metagenome (GOLD analysis project Ga0209536, IMG submission 187461) | Marine sediment microbial communities from White Oak River estuary, North Carolina - WOR-2-8_12 (SPAdes) (version 2) | ecosystem: Environmental > Aquatic > Marine > Intertidal zone >... | reverse complement strand
TAGCGGCAAAGCGGGCGGGGATAGAGACAATCATTATGCCGGAGAAAAACCGTAAAGACCTTGATGAAATACCTAAGAAAAATATAAAAGATCTGAATTTTAAATTTGTTAATGATGTGGATGAGGTTATTAACTACGCAATCGTTAATTAGTAAGGTTCTATAAGCATCGTCAATCATTTATTAAAATTCATCTATATACTATCCTACTAAAGACGCGATTAATCGCGTCTTTTCTTTTTATGATAAAAACAATTGCATTTACATTAGTAATGTGTATATTTGTGAGAAATATACACATAAAGGGTATGCAGATGCGAACGAATATCGTAATTGATGATCACATTATGAAGGAGGCACAGAAAATCGGTGGGTACAAAACAAAAAAGGAGGCTGTTGAGGCAGGCTTAAAATTAATTGTAAGCTTAAATAAGCAGGAAAAGGTTCGCAAATACAGGGGCAAGTTAAAATGGGAAGGGAACCTTGATGAAATGAGAAGAAACAAGAACGATTAAATGATTTTAGTTGACAGTTCAGTTTGGATAGACTTTTTTAACGGTGTCATAACGCCTGAATCAGACTATTTAGATTCAATCCTGGGAAAAGAAAATATTCTGGTAGGAGATATTATTTTAGTAGAAGTTCTGCAGGGTTTTAAATCTGAAAATAATTTTAACACTGCCCGTAAATTACTAGATGAATTTCCTTACAGAAATATGTTGGGAACAGATATCGCATTGCAATGTGCGAAATATTACCGCCATTTATGCAAAAAGGGCATCACAACGAGGAAAACAATTGATCTTATTATCGCGACGTTTTGTATCGAAAATAATATTCAGCTTTTATTTACTGATAAAGACTTTGATCTTCTGGTAAAGCATTTACATCTTCGAAATGCTTATAGAAAATGAATAAAAATAGATTTTGCAATTGATTTAAAAGGGCAGTAGAATGAAAAATGAAACTATTTTAAAACTAAAAGAACTGGTTGGTAGAAATAATTTACTGGATTCTCCGGAAGATAAAATGGTCTATTCATATGATGGCACTCCTTTAATATCACACCAGCCAGAAGCCATTTTGAGACCAAGATCATCAGAAGAAGTCTCAGAAATATTAAAAATGGCAAATGAAGATGGTTTTGCTGTGATCCCAAGAGGAAGTGGAACAGGCTTAAGTGGCGGGTCGGTCCCTTCTGAAGATTCTGTGGTTTTACTCTTTAATCATTGGGATAAGATAATTGAGATTGACAGTGATAATCTGACTGCCTGGGTAGAACCTGGTCTGGTTACTGCCTCGTTGCACCGGGAAGTCGAAAAAATAGGTTTGTTTTATCCTCCTGATCCGGGAAGTCAGAATATTTGTACGATAGGTGGTAATGTCGCAGAGAATGCAGGGGGATTACGGGGTTTGAAATATGGTGTCACAAAAAACTATGTAATGGGCATAGAGATGATCCTGCCAAATGGTGACATCATACAAAATGGTGGTAAAAATGTAAAGGATGTGGCTGGATATAATTTACGCGACCTGATCATTGGTTCAGAAGGAACTCTCGGAATTTTTACCAAAATCCTTGTCAAACTCATTCCTAAACCGGAAACCTCAAAAACACTTCTTGCGTTCTATGATCGATTGACTGATGCTGCAGATACTGTTTCAGAAATTATTTCTAAACATGTTATTCCCTGTACGGTTGAGTTTCTCGATAATACAACCTTAAAATCCGTAGAAGCATTTGCACATCTCGGATTACCCCAGGATATAAGCGCACTTTTGTTACTTGAAGTTGACGGACATCGCGAGGTAGTAAATCGTGAGGCTGAGTTAGTTGAACAACTCTGCAAAAAATGTGGAGCGCGGGAGGTCCAGGTCGCCCGGGATGACGAAGAAGCATTAAAATTAAAGACTGCAAGAAGAGCCGCCTTTTCTGCACTGGCCCGGGTAAAACCAACTACGATCCTTGAAGATGCAACTGTACCAAGGTCTAATCTGGCAACATTAGTTGACAAAATTGATGCTATTTCGAAAAAATATAATTTACTTATAGGCAACTTCGGACATGCTGGTGATGGAAATTTGCACCCTACCTGTCTGACGGATGAACGGGATGCAGATGAGATAAAAAGAGTTGAAAAAGCATTTGATGAAATTTATGATGAGACGATAAGGCTTGGGGGAACCATAACCGGTGAACATGGCGTCGGCCTGGCCAAAAAGGGGTTCCTTGAAAAAATGATTGAGGTCCCGGCGTTGGACGCGATGCGGAAAATCAAACAGGCCTGGGATCCGAATAATGTATTAAATCCGGGGAAAATTATTTCTCATTCACCTAAATGTGAAGGAAAACTCATTTAAATTCTATGAAAAGTGGTGATTAACTAAATTATACTATTTTGTCATTCCCGCGAAAACGGGAATCCAAATATGAGGTACTAATAAAAAGCAGGTCGATAAAGAAGCGACTGCTATCATCTTATCAAACAATGGAATGTGTCAGGTTTAACATTGATACCTGGATTCCCGCTTTCGCGGGAATGACAATTTTATGCCAACAAATTTTCTAAATAATACCCCTCTTCCCAGCTATGAGCAATTGGTCCATTGTATGCGTTGTGGCATGTGTCTGCCATCCTGTCCCACATATGAATTAACCAAGCTCGAAATTCATTCTCCCCGAGGCCGAATTCGTATGATCCGCGCTGTCGCTGATGGCCAACTGGAAATGACAAATAAATTCAAGGATTCGCTCTCCTTCTGTCTTGATTGCCAGGCCTGTGTCACCGCCTGCCCTGCAGGGGTTGAATATGGCCAATTGGTTGAAGCTACTCAGTTACAGATTGCTGAAAATGAAAGAGAAAAAAGAGGGCGGGCTTCGTTCAAGGAAATCATATTAAATTGGGTATTTACCGATCTGAAAAATTTAAAACGACTTGCGTCAATCATCCGGGTATATCAGAAAACAGGTTTTGAAAAATTTGTTCAGAAGAGTGGGATTCTGAAGATATTCTCAAAAAAAATGCATGAAATGTCATTTATGACACCAAAAGTTCCGCAAAGAATCGAATATATTACACAGAATAACGTTCTAGATAAAGAACGAAAAAATATTCTAGTTGGTGTTCTGATGGGTTGTGTCCAGGACATATTTTTTCGGGATGTAAATCAGGATACACTTGATGTTTTAAAATTAAATGGTTATGATGTTTTTGTGCCATCAGAAAATGTTTGCTGCGGATCGGTGCATGGACACAATGGAAATCTGAAAGTAGCCCGTGAACTGGCATTAAGGTTGATAAATATATTTGAGAATGCTAAAGTCGACTACATAATTTTGAACTCTGCGGGCTGTGGAGCGTACATGAAAGAGTATGGTGAATTATTTTCAGAAGATACGGTTTATGCCGAGAGAGCTGAAAGTTTTTCAAAAAAAGTAAAAGATATCTCGGAATTATTTGTTGAACATGGCTGGAAAAAGCCTGAAAAAGTTGATAATTTAAAGGTAACATATCATGAGCCATGTCATCTGGTTCACACCCAAAAGGTAAGTGAACAACCGAGAGAGATCATAAAAGGGATACCAGGGATCGAATTTAGCGAATTACCTGAGTCAACCTGGTGTTGCGGAAGCGCAGGAATTTACAATATTACCCATTATGAGGATTCGATGAAAATTTTACATCGAAAGATGAAGAATATAGAATCAACAAATTGTGATTGGGTCGTTACCGGAAATCCCGGATGTATGATCCAGTTGATATATGGCGCCAAAAAATTTGGTGTTGATATTGGAGTGATCCATCCAGTTTCCCTCTTAAAGATTGCATACGAAAATGGAAAGGAGACATAAAATGAAAGGCATATCGATTATTACTGTCATTTTGCTTTTCGTTTCAGTCCATGGCATTTATGCTCAAAATAATCTAAATGATGAAGATGAGTATCTGAAGCAGGCCATGACAGAAGCCGGCCTTGTTTTCACTATGGCGGAAACCGGTTCCGGTTTTGGGGCATTTTATGCCTTGCCGTTTGGCGGAATCTGGCATGTTGGTGCAAATCTGACCGCTTATTTTCTGAGGGACTCTAAGCAATTTGACTTTCAGGATCCTTATACCGGTTATATGTATTCTGTGAATAATATAAATAATGTCTATATTTTTGATGCGATGATTACCTTGAAGAGAAGATTGTTCGCAGAAGATATGCATGATAGCTTTCGTCCCTTCTTGAGCGGTGGATTTGGGCCGGTGTATGGTATTAATAATCCGGAGGATGATAGAATTCCCTATCAGGAAGAGCTTTCTTTTGGCGGATTTGTTGGAGCCGGGGCAGACATTTCTGTTGATAAAAAGTTTTTCATTAGTGTGAGAACACAATACAGGATTCTACCTTTTAGCAAACGCCTTGGCGAAACGAGTAATCATTCTATGTTTGAATTGAGATTTGAAGTTGGTAGAAGATTTTAAATAATGGCAACTGATATTGTATTTATTGTATTAAATAGTGCTATTAAATCACGTATCGTGTGCGATCTTGCTGAAAAATGCTATTTGAATAAGCGCAGGATTACCATTTTTTCTGAGAGTACAGAAGAATGTAAACAATATGATTCTCTGTTATGGACATGGAAACAACAAAGTTTTGTTCCTCATAAGTATGTAGATGTCTTATCTGAATCACACCTGGAGCCAATTGTTCTAACCACCCAAATTGAATCATCAGCTGACTACGACACTGTTTTAATGGTAGATCCTTTACCACTAGAATTTGTCGCAAGGTTTGAAACTGTGATCGATTTCGCTGAAAAATATGATGCCCAGGGTATTGAACGGAGCAGAATACGATTTAAAAATTATAAGGCACAAAATTATAAAATTGATACAGTACAGCCCGGTGAGTTTCTCCATTCTTCGTAAAGTAGATCCCTCCATTCAATTATAATTATTAAGGCCTGATTTTTGCAACTACTGATGTAAGTTCCAGGGTTTTTTGTACATTATTTCGTAAACTGGACATTAAATAAATCATTGAGGGCACGGAGATTTTTTTAATTTATGTAATATGAAAAATGATGATATTCTCTCTTCTTTAAATGAGAAACAAATTGAAGCAGTTACGAAACCTTTGGTGCCAGTGCTGGTTATTGCAGGACCAGGAACGGGTAAGACCCGTCTCCTTGTTTCTAGAATTGCCTGGATTATTCGTGAGAATAAAATTGATCCGGAAAAAATTCTCGCTCTTACCTTTACAAACAAAGCCGCTGTGGAGATGAAAATCCGTTTAAAGGATCTCATCGGCTCGCCGGCCGAGGATGTTTTTGCAGGAACATTTCATTCGTTTGCATTAACACTCTTGCGTCGCTACCATAATCGTCTAAATCTGAATCCGTTTTTCACTGTCTGTGATCAGGCATATCAAACACAATTGGTCACGAAATTATGTGCGCCTTATATTGCTGAAAATCTAGATTTAAAAGTAAAAGGCATTTTACTTTCATTCTCAAATCACACTATTCGGGGTAAAAATATATCCGTCTTTGCTCAAGAGCGTTATAAAGAATATAAAAATCATCTCCATATTCACAATTTGATAGATTTTGATCAAATCATATTATTCTGTCTGAAACTGTTAAGGGAATATCAGGAAATCAGGCAGGAATACAGTTATCTGTATCCGGCAATTCTCGTAGATGAATTTCAGGATACGGATCCACTTCAGTATGAAATTCTAAAACTCCTTTCACAGGAGAATAAAAATATATTCGTCGTTGCAGATGATGATCAATCTATATACTCGTGGCGAGGGGCAAGTCCTGAAAATATTAGAAACTTTATTTTGGATTTTTCTATTCATGCACCAGTTTTCCTGGAAATAAATTATCGAAATGGTGACAAGATCATTTCAAATGCTTTCAGGATTATCAGTCATACGGATAGAATAGAACCGGATAAAAAGCAAACCGTCAATACGGAAAAATCAAATGAAATAGAATTGAAGTTTTTTTATCATGAAAAAGATGAGGTTGAATTCATACTTGATAAGATTGCGTCCTGGTCAGAGGATAAAATTCCCTATGGTGAAATAGCAATTATCTATCCCTTCCACAGGATCGGTCAGTCACTTGAGCAGCATGTCATAAAAAAACAGATACCTTACCAGATGGCGACGGGAAAAAGTATTCTTGATGAACCACTGGTTAAAAAAATAATTCTTTATCTGCAATTTATTCGCGATGCAGACGATCAAATATCACTTGAAGAACTGGCCCGGGTAGAATTGGGAGAATCATTACACAGTCTGATAAAGCATATTGCACAAGAGCAGAGTCATTCGTATCGTAATGTATTATACCAATTTTACCGGGAGGAAAACAAAAAATTACCCTATGACGCCATTTTGAGAATTAGAAATTTTATTTCTCATATCGCCAATCTGGTTAATCTTAAGGACTTTTTTAAGTTCAGCCAGCTGATGGATGAAATATATCTTGAAACAGATCCGGGATCACATTCAGTTCTGTTTCAATATAAAAATAAATTGAATTCGTTAGATTCAATCGTTGAATTTAATGAAATAGAACAAATTCCTTTATCAGAAAATAAAGTTTATGTATATCATGCAGATAAACAGATAAGTTTTCTTGCACAGGAGCTTTTAAAACAAGTTTTTGAAGATAAAACAATTTTAATGTTTGATCAGCTCAATAAAGCAGTTCCAGAAAAAAATGATCTGATATTAGAAATGGATTTTCTCGAAAATAAACCTCCATCAGATTGTAGTTATATCCCCATTTATAAATTGAAAACTGAGAAAAGGGCAGGGAGCTTAAGTAGTTTATTTAAATATTTACAATGGTTTACGTCTCGACAGGATCATAATCCCTTGCACACATATGTCATCCTGGATCTTGAGACGACAGATAAAGATAAAAATACCTGTGGAATAGTTGAATTTGCAGCAGTTTTAATTAAAAACAATATCGTATTGGATCAGCTCAGTACTTTAATTAATCCCGGCAAAACGATCTCAAAGGGAGCACAAAAGGTGCATCATATTTCACAGGCAGATGTAAAACATTCCCCAAGTATCGAAGAATTTTGGCCCAGGCTTTTAGAGTTTATAGGCGATTCAATCCTGATAGCTCATAATGGATATAACTTCGATTTTCCAATACTGGACAGATTTTCGAGACAGATTTCCGGGAAAAAACTGTCGAACAGCAGAATAGATACGCTGGTCATAGCCCGAAATTTGTTTCCCGGAGAAACAAATTCCATAGATGCGTTGATGCAAAGATTCAATCTTCAAGTAGAAAACCGTCACAGAGCATTGGATGATGTTTTGGTATTAGGGAAAATTATGGAGAATCTTCAGTCTATTCGCATAGAAATTGGGCAGTTGACATCACTAGAAATGTTTCTGGACATCATTTCGTTGGGAAATTTTCTTGAGGGTAGAATTTCTGCAACAGAGGACAAAGTTTTTTTCCTGGCCGGCGGACGCAAGCTACAAAGCGCTTATTCAAAAATCCGTCATCTTTACACAGAAAAATTTGGTATTGATGATGAAGTTTTTCGAGAGCAGATTCGAGAGAGGCTGTATCAGATCGATCCTAATTTAATGTCCTATAAAAATGATGAACATCTGCTGGAGAAAATAAAACAACTAGCTGTACAATACGATCATATGAATTTTAAGGAGGCGACAGCAAGATTTTTAAGCCAGCTATCCCTCAACAGCAGCCAGGACCATTTGGAAAACATTAATGCGCTTTCATTGTTGACATATCATTCTTCAAAGGGCCTGGAGTTTGAAAAGGTGATTTTAATGGGAATGGAAAATAAGAATATGCCGGGATTTCATGCGCTTCGATCCGATGAGGATGATGACAGACCCGTCCCTAAAAAACTTGAGGAACAGCGTCGGTTATTTTATGTGGGAATGACCAGGGCGAAAACGGAGTTGGTATTAACTGCGGTAAAAAACCGTGGTGGTTGGGAACATGAATCCTCTCCGTTTTTGAAAGATTTAGAAATAAAGCGTAAAATTGATAAAAAGAAATGATAACTAATTTGATCTACAACAAAAAAACGCCGAGAAAGATCAAAAATTTATACTTTGTCATCCCGCAGGGATCTTTGCAGTTGTGGTTAGAGCTATCTCAGGCAACAGCATAGATCCTTTCAGGATGACATATACGTAAGAAAGCGGATAAATATGACAATGCTACCACTCAAGAATTGGAAAATATTGAACACGGATTCAAGTCAGACAATAATAGATGTAATTCTGAATAACAGAGATTTGTCTAAAGATCATCTGGATGAATTTAGATTATCGGAAAAACTATACGATCCATATCTACTAAAGGATATGGACAAAGCTGTTGATCGCATTTTACAGGCAGTTAAAAAAGAGGAGTCAATTACTGTTTTTGGTGATTATGATGTCGACGGTGTTGTATCTACAACATTAATGATAAAGTTATTTCAAAAATTGAATTGTAATGTTCAATATATTCTGCCGAATCGGCAAACAGACGGTTACGGATTGCAGATTGAAAGTGTAAAGCAAGCTGAAGCGTATAAAACTCAACTTTTGATAACCGTGGATAATGGAATAACTGCTACGGATGCGGTAAGAGCGGCGAATAAGGCAGGAATTGATGTGATCATTCTGGATCATCACGGACAGGAAGGAGAATTGCCTGAAGCGGTTGCTGTAGTTAATCCAAACCGAAAGGAGTGTACCTACCCCTTTAAAGGGCTTTGTGGAGCAGGGGTTGTTTATAAATTATTTCATGCTCTCGGTGAAAAGATTTTTAAAGAGAATGATTTTAAACAGTTCATGTTAATGCACCTTGATCTGGTTGCTTTGGCAACAATTGCTGATGTTGTTCCATTGAGAGAAGAAAATTATGCCCTGGTAAAATATGGATTGAAAAGTCTGACTGAAACCATGCGTCCCGGTATTGTAGAGCTAAAACGTGTTAGTGGTTTAATCAGTAAAGAGATAACTCCGATCGCCGTCGGATTTTATTTAGCACCTCGTATTAATGTAGCAGGCAGACTTAAAAGTGCAGATCTGGCGCTAAATCTTTTACTCAGTGATTCACGTGAAAAAGCATTTGAAATAGCAGGAGCCTTAAACAATCTGAACACCAAACGTCAGAAGATCCAGGAAAGTTATATCAATCAGGCTCTAAACCTGGTAGATAAGGATGGGATGAGGGATAATCGTGTCTATCTGGTCATCGGTGAAGACTGGGAACCGGGTCTGATCGGAATTGTATCAGGAAGATTAAAGGATAAATATAACAGACCGGTAATCGCTTTCACCCGTGACAAAGATGGCAATTATGTTGGTTCTGCCAGAAGTACTGAAAGTTTTCATATCACCGAAGCTCTCAGCAATTATAAAGACCTTTTTGAAACATATGGGGGACATCAAAAAGCAGCAGGATTGACTATCAGTGAAGAAAATCTTTCTATATTTTTATCAGAATTCACCTCTTATGCAAATTCGATCTTGCAAGAAGAAGATCTAAAATCCAGTTTGATTATTGACACTGTTATCTTACCTGAACAGCTGAATACATCTCTCGTTAAAATTATACAGAATATAGGACCCTATGGCGAAGGAAATCCTGAACCGGTTTTGATATTAAAGAATATTCGATTAAGGGACATCTTCCCGCTCAGTCAAGGAAAACATCTTAAATTTATTTTTCAGGCGGGAGGTCGTGATTTTGAAGGTGTCTGGTGGCAAGGGGGTGATATGAAAGATGCGGTTGCATTTGACCATTATTACGATGTCGTATTCAAACCCTCAATAAATTTGTGGAACGGTAATGAGAATCTTCAACTGGTGATAGAGGATATGAGAGAATCAGAAGAGTAATGTATCAGGATTTCTCCTGCACCTGCAGGAGAAATCCTGAATACTTTTTAATTAGTCCATTTGTTTACGCAGAAAAGTTGGCGTATCCAGCTCATCAGGTGCCTCTGGAATATCTTCATCCTCAATATGATATACATTCGTTTTCTGAGGTTGAGTTGTTGCCGGTAGTTCGGAGTCTATTTTTTTAACATCTTTTTGTTTTCGGATAAACGCTGGTTTATCCAATTCACTAAAATCAACAGGTTCAAAACTCTTTGGCGCACTCTTTGGCGTTTCAAGTTGATTTTTCATTTTAGCCTCTTTATTAAAACCTGTGGCAATGACCGTTACTCTTAATTCATCGGAAAGTCCTTCATCAACCACCATTCCAAAGATCACATTCACCTTACTGCCGGCGGCTTCCTGAATGATCGTCGCAGACTCATTTACTTCCCAGAGTGTTAAGTTCGATCCACCTGTGATGTTAATCAGTACACCGAGAGCGCCGTTAATATCAACACCATCCAGTAAAGGTGAACAGATTGCCTCTTCGGCAGCAGCAGCAGCTCTGTTTTCACCGGTTGCCATACCGGTACCCATGAGGGCATCTCCCATTCCCAACATAACGGTTCTAATATCAGCAAAATCCAGATTGATATATCCGTGATTATTGATTAAGTCAGAAATACTGCGTGTCGCTTCCAACAGAATAGAATCAATGACCTTAAAGGCAGAAATTGCCGGTGTATTTTTCTCAATAATTGAAAAAACACGGTCATTTGGAATGACAATCAAGGTATCGATGCACTTGCGCATTTCTTCAATACCTTTTTCGGCATTTTTCAAACGGGTGCTTCCTTCAAAGACAAACGGTTTGGTCACAATGCCAACAGTCAGTGCGCCCAGATCTTTTGCGATCTCGGCCACAACAGGAGCAGCACCTGTACCTGTTCCACCGCCCATACCGCAGGTGACAAATACCATATCTGCTCCGGTGAGACTATTAATAATTGCCTCTTTATCCTCTTCCGCTGCCCTCAGCCCAATTTCCGGATTCGCTCCTGCTCCCAATCCTTTGGTTAAATTTTTACCGATTTGCAAACGGGAAGGGGCACGATTGTTCTCAAGATTTTGTGCGTCTGTGTTCACAGAAATAAATTCCACACCGCTTAATCCTGCTTCAATCATTCCATTCAGCGCATTTCCGCCCGCACCGCCGATTCCTACAACTTTAATTTTAGCACTTTGTTCGGCCAGATTGTCAAATTGAATCATTTTTGATCTCCCTCATGATAAATTGATTTATAATATGAATATTTTTTTGTTTAAAATACGTCCTCAAAGTAGTCCTTTATCTGATCAACAATTTTTTTAAGCATACCACCTTTGCGTGATGTACCCATCTCAGGCTTTCTTTTTACAGCATATTGGATCAGACCGACACTTGTTGAGAAAATTGGGCTTTTTACTGTTTCGACGAGGCCGCCGGATACAATCGGTGCTCCAATCTTTGCGGGAATCCCTATCACTCTCTCAGCCAAATCGGCTGTACCGGGGAGCAGGGAGGCCCCACCGGTGAGAACAATGCCTGCTGCCAAGGAATCATATACACCCGATTTTTCAAGTTCGCTTAAAACCATCGTAAACATTTCTTCCATCCGTGGTTCAATGATCGCACTGAGCACACTTCTGGCGATCTCGCGAGGAGCTCTGCCGGCAATTCCGGAAACCATGACATGTTCTTCCTCGCTCACCATACTCTGAAGAGCACATCCATGTTTCTTTTTAATTTCCTCTGCCTGGTCCATTGGTGTACGTAAGCCATGGGATAAATCATTCGTAACATGCTCCCCACCAAGTCCAAGAACAGATGTGAAGCGGATACTTCCATCTAAGAAAACAGCGACATCAGTTGTGCCTCCCCCGATGTCCATAATGGCAACGCCTAGATCAAGTTCGTCATGATTGAGAACCGCCAGGCTGGAAGCATAAGGTTCAAGGACGATCTCTTCAACCGAGTATCCGGATTGTTTCACACAATTAACGATATTTTGAACAGCTGATGCAGAGGCAGTCACAATATGCACCTCACATTCAAGACGTGTACCTGCCATACCAATCGGATCTTTGATTCCATCCTGGTCATCCACGATAAACTCTTGTGGAAGAATATGAATGATTTCTCTGTCCATTGGCAGGGCAATTGCTTTGGCAGCATCGACGACCCGAACAAGATCATTTTGTGTTATTATTTTATCTTTACCACCTACAGCAATGACGCCTTTACTGTTTATGCTGCGGATATGATCTCCGGCAATTCCGGCATATATATGGTCGATGTGACACCCTGACATCAATTGTGCCTGTTCAAGAGCTTTTTTTATCGATTGGACGGTTTTCTCAATGTTGATCACGACACCTCTTCTCAGACCGTGCGAAGGCGATGTTCCGACACCGGCAATATTTAATGTATTATATTCATCCAGGCGGGCCACGACGGCAGCAATTTTTGTAGTCCCGATATCCAATCCAACAAATACACGTTCATCACTCATTGTTTATCCCTGTACTTTTTTTCAATTTAGGTTGCCAATATCCAAATATTCAGATTCTCAGGCTTTGGGTTTTACAATCAGCTGATCCTCAAATCTTAAATCTATATATTCTATTTTTGCTAATTGATCCCAATCAAGATAATTTGCGATATAGTTTTTCAACACAAAAAGTTCTTTATAAAATGAATCGCGGTTTACACGAATCTTTGCTCCGCCTTTTATCAGATGTAACTCAATGGTTCTTCTATTACTGAGATCAATCTCAGAGATCATAGAAGCTAACAACGGATTTTCCTCTTCTAGATATCTTACCACTTCGAGAGCAAGATAAGCATCTCCGGCAACTGTCTTTGATCCGAGTTTGCCCAGGCCTTCTCTTAATCCGGAAATGAATGGTAGATCCCATGTAATTTTTGCATCAGGGATAGGAATCAGGACACCTTCTCCATCAATCAAATTCAGCCCTTTACCATATATAAAAGCAACCGGTGTGTACTCTTCTATTGTAATATTTAAAATTCGCGGCGGCCGTTTGGTAATACTAATCCCTTTTATATATTTGTATTTCATCAGTTTCGCGGCAACATCATCAATGTGAATTTCTATTTCCTTATCCTTATCTGATGAAAAGCCACAGATCTCGAGTATCTTTGCAGAGGAAACCATACGATTTCCTACAATCTCAATATCACCCTTTTTAAAATAATCAGTACGTACATTCGATATCTGGACTATTTTATTTCCTCCATAAATTGCCAGATATACAAAGATTACCACCAGAAAAAACTTTCCTGATCCTCTCCAGAATTTTTCTTTTTTCTTCTTTATTTGCTTTTTCATTTTAAAACATCTTTAGTAGCGACACGATTAATCGCATCGTTACAAATTAATAAATTATTTATCTAGGCTGTTTTTCTAATCTACCAACCAAATTTTCGGCAATTGTCCAAATATCGCCAGCACCCATTGTAATAACCATATCTCCTGATTGTAAATGATCGATGAGATGCTTTTCAATGTCTTCCTTCTCAGGTATAAAAATGAAATGTTGATATCCATTATTCATAGCTTCCTTTAGAAGAAGATTACCGTCTACATTGGGAATGGGATCTTCTCGTGCAGCGTAAATTTCAGTTAAAATTACCTGATCTGCATTCGCCAACTCCTGCGTAAATTCCATGTAAAAATCGCGAGTTCTGGAATACAGATGAGGCTGAAAAACGACAATTAAATTTCTGTCCCATCCGCTTCTTGCTGCGGATATTGTCGCTGCGATTTCTGATGGATGATGTGCGTAATCATCAATTATCATAATATCATTGACGACACCTTTGATCTCGAATCGTCGATCAACGCCTGCGAACTGATGTAATGACGATTTTACACTATCAAGCGAGATCTCTATCAAATCGGCAATTGTAAATGCTGCCAGAGCATTCAGTATATTGTGTTGTCCGGGTAACTGTAAAGCAATTGCCTCAACCTCCAGGTCTTTGGTTCGAATATCAAAATAGCTGCCATTTTCTCTAAAACTCAGATTAACAGCCCGGTAATCGGCAGCACTATCCGTTCCGTAGGTGATAATTGGTTTTTTAATATCTGGCAGAATCTCTCTGATACCAGGGCTGTCAATGCAACAAATGACAAAGCCATCCTCCGATACCTTATTTGCGAACTCAATAAAGGTTTTTTTTATGTCCGTAATATCCTTATAACAATCTAGATGATCGGCTTCCACTGTGGTAAGCACAGCGAGATCGGGAGACAAAGTAAGAAAACTCCTATCATACTCATCTGCCTCCGTAATAAATATTTCCCCTTTTCCAAGGCGCGCATTTGTTTTCAGGTTTTTTAATTTCCCACCAACAACAACGGTGGGATCGAGACCAGCATCTATAATGATTTTCGAACAGAGGGCAGTCGTCGTAGTTTTGCCATGAGTACCCCCAATTGCAATGCTCATTTTATCAATCATAATTTGAGCCAGCATCTCCGCTCTTCGGATTTGTGTAATGCCTAATCTGCGTGCTTCCTGACGTTCGGGATTGCTCTCAGGTACTGCAGATGAATATACCAGTAAATCCACATCCATTAAATTTTGTGCATCATGACCTTCATATATTCTGGCTCCCTTGGTGGCAAGATAGGTTGTGATATCGCTGAGTTGTCGATCCGATCCGGAAATCCTATATCCTTTCTCAAGCAATATCTCAGCGATACCACTCATCCCTATGCCCCCGATCCCGACAAAGAAAATGTGTTTTTTATTATTCAGAATATTCATAAGAATTGGATTCAACCAGTTACATGTTCTGCGCATAATACCCCTCTCCTCATAGAAGAGGGTAAGGTCTGTGACTTCTCACCTTAGAAAATTGTAATAGTCAAAAATTATTTAGATTCCCGCCTCTGCGGGAATGATATTTCGGTTATAATTTAGTTTCATCATCTAATTCTATCAGTTTCGCCAGTTCCTCTTCGATCAGGCTCATTGTGTTCTGATGATGAAATTTTTTCATCTTAATTGCCATGGTAGATATTTGATCCGGTGATTCAAGAATGGAGAATATCAAATCGCTTAAATTTTTTACCAGATCCTGATTGTCTTCCACCAATAATGCAGCCCCTTCATTTACGATGGTCTGAGCATTTTTATGTTGATGATTAGCGGCAGCAAATGGATAAGGCACAAGTATTGCCGGTAATCCGGTTGCAGCGAGCTCGGATATTGTCATTGCCCCGGCACGGGTTACTGCGAAATTACTGGCGGCGTATGCGTAATCCATGCGATCAATAAAGGGCATTATGCATAAATTTATATCATCATAGTTTTTATACTTTTCCTGATATTTGTCAAATTCCATCTGTCCTGTTTGCCAGATAATCTGCACGTTTTTCAACAGTCTGGTTGATAGAATATCATCAATTGCATGATTAATGTTTCTTGCCCCCTGACTGCCACCAAAGACAAGAATCGTCAGATTACCTTTTTTAAGTCCAAAATATTTTTGTGCTTCCTTACTATTTTCTTTTATCAGGTTTACTTTTATCGGATTTCCGACAATCCGGTATTTTTTTAGTTTGCCTAAATATTTTAGTGCCTCTTCATATGCGAGCAAGACGCAATCTACTTTTGGTGCAAGTAATCGAGTTGTTACGCCAGGATAGCTGTTTTGCTCCTGAATAGCTGTCGGTATATGAAGCTTGATCGCCTGACGAAGAGCAGGCCCGGCCACGTATCCTCCTGTTCCAATAACCAGGTGAGGTTTTACTTGTTGTAAGATCTTTCTACTTTGAAGCGAACTCATAAATAGTTTTATCGGAAATAATAGATTACTGAAATACAAACCGCGTTTAAATCCACTTATCCAGATATGTCTGACCAAAAAACCTGCTTGCGAAACTTTTCGGTTTTCAAGTCCTTTTTTAGTACCGATAAACTGACAATCTGCTCCCCATTTTTTGCTTAAATATTCAGCCATATATATTGCCGGAAAAACATGGCCTCCCGTACCACCTCCGGCAAAAATGATTCGAAGATCCCTCCTCATAATTATTGTGTTCCTACCAGATTATTGTAAAAGAGTTTTCTATCCTCCTTGAATTGTTCAAGTTTGGATTCGAGACCTGGTTGATGTGTATTTCGGGAAATATTTATCAGTATTCCAACAGATAATCCGACTCCAATAAGAGAGGAACCTCCATAGCTGATAAAAGGCATCGGTAAACCGGTCGTAGGTACAAGCATCGTGACCACCGCAACATTTATAAAGCCATACAGAACCAAATGCATCGTTAATCCAACCGCCAGAAACTGTGCGAATGCGCTAGGTGCGCGTTTTGAAATGCTTATTCCGCGCCACAAGATGACCAAAAACAAAATCAATACAATGGAGGTTCCTATAAATCCAACCTCTTCTCCTAATATGGAGAACACAAAATCTGTATGAGAATCGGGTAAAAAGAAAAACTTTTGTTTACTTGTACCGATACCACTTCCAAAAATTCCACCGTTGCCCAGACCAATCAGAGACTGTTTAATCTGATGACCCGAACCAAGAGGATTTGTCAGATTATCAAGCCAACTATTCACCCGTGAGATTTGATAATCACTGTTTTGAATTTTAAGGAAAGCGGCCGGAACCAAAAACGTAATGCCGGCAAGTACATGCTTAAATCTGATGTTACTCAGAAAAGCCATGATAGAAATGATCATACTGATCATTACAACCGTACCCAGATCAGGCTGAAAAAGAATTGGAAGGATGATCATGCAATATATGATGATATGGGGTAACAGACCTTTCTTCCAATTACGCAGTATCTCCCCCTTTCGAGAAAAAATATCAGCAAAGTAAATAATCAGGATGATTTTTGAGAGTTCGGAGGGTTGAAAACTGGCGAATCCCAGATTATACCATCTTCGGGCGCCGTTTACGACATCACCCCACACAAATAATCCAGCCAATAAGGTAAAGGATACCAAAATTCCGATGAGAGGCAATCCTTTTTTTGTATAATTGGTGTACTTCACCCTTGAGAATATGAAAATCGTTAAAATGCATAGAAATCCCCACAATATCTGCTTACGCGAATAATAAAGCAGAGAACCATATTTTTCTTCAGCAACAACAGCACTGGCACTAAAAACCATAATCAAACCTATGGTCAACAATATGGTAACAGCCGCCACCAGCAATCCATCATTTTTACGTCGACTAATTTTCATCACTAAATTTCAAACTGTTTACAATGTCTTTAAATTGTCTTCCGCGATCTTCAAAATCTTTAAACATATCAAAACTTGAACAGGCCGGAGAAAGCAAAATATTGTCCCCGCTTCTGGCTGAACGAAAGGCTATATCAACCGCATCAGCGAGTGTGTCAGAAAAATCAACCGGTACAATATCATGCCAGGCGTCTGCCATCCTTTCTTTTGCCGCACCTATGAGTATCACCCGGTGTACATTCTCTTTAATTAAATGCTTGATTTTGCGATAGTCACCACCTTTATCTTTTCCACCGGCGATTAGAATAAGGGGTGTCTCAAAACTGGTAAGAGCTACAGCCAAAGATTCTACGGTTGTTGCTTTAGAATCATTAATAAATGTGATATTGTTAATTTCCGCGACATGCTCCAAACGGTGTTCGACGCCCGGGAACTCTTTTAAAACACGCACAATATTTGTGTCATGAATACCGGCTATTTTAACGGCTAAAATTGCAGCCATCGCATTCTGGTAATTATGACTACCCCTGAGCCGAATCTGATGTGTGTTTATCAGTTCTTTGTCTTCATAGCAGATGGAAGTCTTATCGAGATAAATGGAGGTGTTTTTATCATGCAATGAAAACGTTTTTTTTATTGCCCGGCAATGCTTTACTTTTTCCGAAAGTAATTGATCATCAGCATTATAGACCAAATAATCATGCTCCTGAAGGTTCTTAAGAATACGTAATTTTGCTGATACATAATCTTCATAGCTGTTATACCAGTCGAGATGATTAGGCGCTAGATTAAGTATTAAAACAACCCGGGGATGAAAAGTGTCAATTGTCTCCAGTTGAAAACTGGAAACCTCCACTGTTGCCCATGTGGACTCATTACTCTTAAGTACGAAGTCGGAGAAAGCGTTCCCAATGTTACCGGCAACAATAGACCCGGGTGTCTCCGTCCTCAACATTTCTCCGACGAGTGTTGTTGTCGTTGTTTTGCCATTAGATCCGGTTATCGCAATGATCGGAGAGGCACAGAACCAGGAGGCAATTTCCAATTCCGAATATACGGGAATCTTTTTTGCAAACAACGTCTTTACCAGGGTCGAATCGCTGGGTATCCCCGGACTTAAGACAGTGAAATCAGCATTGAACACCCTTTCTGAATGTTGTCCAAACTCGAATTCTATATTTTCCTCTTTAAGAATTTGCATTTCAGAAACTTTTTGATCCTCATCGGCAATATCGCTGACAAATACGTTTGCCTGTTGAATTTTCAAGAGTTTTGCAGCGGCAATTCCGCTGCGGGCTGCTCCAAGTATTGTCACAGATTTGTTTTTTACGTCTATCATATTTTTTGTTTTATGTAACTTTTCTGACCCTCCCCCGGCCCCTCCCTGCGAGCAGGGAGGGTTGTAGACCCCGCTTTGGTGCGTTAAACGGGGGGTGGGTAATCAATAATCTATTGCGTCTTAAATGTCGTCAAACTAAGTAAAGCTAACAGAATACCAATGATCCAAAATCTTACCACTACTTTTGATTCATGCCAGCCTTGCAACTCAAAATGATGATGCAAAGGTGCCATTTTAAAGATTCTTCTCCCCTCTCCATATTTTTTTCGTGTATACTTGAAATAGGTGGTTTGTATGATTACAGAAAGTACCTCTGAGATAAAGACTGCACCTATTATAGCCAAAAGAAGTTCTTTTTTTAGTAATACAGCAACGGTTCCCAAAGCACTACCCAGGGCCAGAGATCCTGTATCACCCATAAATACCTGCGCGGGATAGGTATTATACCAAAGGAAACCAACCGCTGCTCCGACAACTGCCATACAAAAAACGGTCAATTCTTCACTACCGGGCAGATAAATAATATTGAGGTAATTGCTGAATTCAACATGGCCGGTGATATAACTCATAACAGCAAAAGCCAGAAAAGCAATAGCGCTAAGGCCAGTGGCGAGACCATCCAGGCCATCTGTCAGATTCACTGCATTTGAGGTTCCGGTAACTATAAAGACGATAAAAAAGATGTACAAAAACCCAAAATCTATTTCCAGATTTTTAAAAAAGGGAACACTGGTGTTGGAATGAAAACCGCTAAATATAGGATGAAAATAGATGATACATCCGATGACAAGACCAAGAAAGATCTGTCCAATCAGTTTGTAGCGACTGACCAGTCCCTTTTTCATTTTTTTTACGGTCTTTAAATAATCATCAAAGAATCCGACCAGACCCATTACCAGAGTAGCAAGCAATATCAGGGAGACATATATGTTATAAGGATCAGCCCATAACAATACACCTATCAGAATTGATATGATGATGATCAATCCTCCCATTGTTGGTGTACCTTTTTTCTGTTGATGCGTCGCAGGACCCTCAATACGTATTTCTTCCCCTATTTGATTCTTCTTTAGAAGGGCGATAATTTTTGGACCGACAATCATACTAAACAGCAATGCAGTTACTGCTGCAAGAGCTGATTTTACGGTGATATAGCGGAAAACATTGAATCCAAAAAAAGTATCTGTAAACTGATATAAGAATTCTGCCAACATTGTTGGTTTTACCTGATATTATTTTTCAAAAATCGTTGTTTTATTTACAATTTTTATTTTGATCTTTAGTTTTATTTTATGCGATTTCATTATATCCTCCCTACAAAAAGGCTAAAACCTTTTCCATTTGCATACCGCGTGATCCTTTGAGCAGAATGACATCACCCGGTTTTAAAAATTGTTTTAACTTATTTGCAAGCGCTTCATGAGAATCAAATGAATAGGTATTTGAGAAACCATTAACCAGAATTTTCTTTGCTGCTTTCTGACAAGCATCGCCATAGGTGAAAATACCGTCAATTTTGTATTGCAATATTTTTTTAAATAGGGCCTGATGGAGTTCATCAGATTTTTTTCCTAATTCAAGCATGTCACCAATGACCAGAATTTTGCGTTTATCTTTACCCTTGGCTAAAAATGCCAATGTATCCAGAGCAGGGTAAAAAGAGTCCGGATTCGCATTATATGAATCGTTTATAATTACAGTTTGGCCATTATTAATAATCTGCATTCTTTTATCATAGGCTGTATATTCCTCCAGCGCGTTTTTAATCGTCTTTTCCGATAATCCGAATGATAAACCAACGGCGCTGGCAGCGAGTGCATTTTGTACATTCTGAATACCGGGAATCCGCATCTGGATTAAGGTCGATTTATTTAACCTCCATTTTCCACAACCATTTTTATCGACTTCTGTTAGAAGTCCTTTGACACGGGCACTGATGCTCTCTATCAGGCTGTAATCCTGGATATTTTTTCTTCTTATATTGGCAGAAGCAAGTTGTTTGTCATCTCTATTTAAAAATATGAGCCCATTTTTCCTCAGTGTTCTGAACAATGCGAGTTTTTCGTTGGCAACGCCCTCTATCGATGAAAGAAATTCCAAATGTCCACGACCGATGTTCGTGATAAGTGCTGCTGTTGGATTAACCAGAGAACTCAACATGCCAATCTCACCGGGGTGATTCGTACCCAATTCAATGACTGAAATTTCATGATCCGAGTTTAATCGCAACAGTGTCATTGGTGTCCCGATATGGTTGTTTAAATTTCCAATTGTTTTATGCACATTGTACTTGGTCTGGAGTAACCAGCTTATCATTTCTTTTGTCGTTGTTTTACCGTTGGTACCGGTAATCGCAATTACAGGGATTTTAAATCGAGATCTGTGCCAGGTTGAAAACTGTTGTAATGATGTTAACGTATCTCTGACCTGAATAAGTGGAATTTGTAATGAGGGCAATCGTTTCGCTTTTCTTTTCGCGACGACCACCGCGGCTGCGCCTTTTTTTTCTGCCTCATTGACAAACCAATGCCCATCGAATGACTCGCCACTGATCGCCCAAAAAATTTCCCGAGGTTGCAGAGTCCGCGTGTCAATGGAAATGCCACGTATGGGAACATCATGCTTATCTGATGTGGCCGGAAAGACAATGGTACTCTCCTTAATATTTTTAAGATCGTTCAGATATAAAGCGGTCACTGGGCTGATTCCTTTATAACTTGCCGGTCATCAAAAGGATATCTAATGCCATTAATTTCCTGGTAATTTTCATGTCCCTTACCGGCGACCAATATCGTGTCTCCATCAGAAGCGTTTTTTAAAGCAAGTTGAATGGCATCCCGGCGATGAACTTCAACATCGACCGGTTTACTGTTATTCACACCGCTTAAAATTTCATCGATAATTGCCTGAGGTGGTTCACTTCTTGGATTATCCGAGGTAATAATCACCCGATCAGCAATCTGTGTAGCGATTTTGCCCATCAAAGGTCTTTTCGTTTTGTCCCGATCGCCACCACATCCAAATACAACCCACAGTTCATTTTCAGTCATTTCTGCCAGTACATGTAATGCTTTTTCTAATGCATCCGGTGTATGACAATAATCGACGATGACGGTTTTGTTTAAATTCGTTGGAACCGGTTCAAGTCTACCCTGAACCCGGGATACGTTCTCAATACCATGTTTTATCGTTGATAAGTCAATATTCATAGCAATTCCAGCCGAAATCGCTGCCAATATATTTTCAATATTGAATTTTCCGATAAGTGGTGATATGATATTTATTTTGCCCTTTGAGGTATCAGCTAGAAGCGTAACGCCATTTAATGAGCTATCCCAGTGAGAAGCCGTCACCGCTGCCTCTCCCGATTCACTGAAATCAATAATGTTTGCATCAATTTCTTTTATCAGTCTTTGACCATGAGGATCATCAGCATTGATAATTGCGTAGCCTTCAGGTTTTAATTTAGAGAATAAAAGTTTTTTCGCCTGGTAATAGTCCTCAAAATCTCGATGGAAGTCCAAGTGATCCTGAGATAAATTTGTAAAGATGGCGAGTTCAAATTGCATTCCATCTAATCGATGAAGCGCTAATCCATGAGAAGACGCTTCAAGGACGCAGCCTCGCTGCTTGTGTTGATACATATCATACATCATCTGGAGAATATCAACGGATTCAGGGGTAGTATTCCAAGCCTGTGTTAATTCTCCGCCAATATCATAGTGAATTGTTCCGATTAATCCACTGTAAAGCCTGGCTGCATTTAGAACCGATCTGATGAGAAATGAGGTTGTGGTTTTCCCATTAGTGCCGGTGATACCAACTATCCTCATTTCATCAATTTCAGGACGATAAAATTCGGATGCGATGCTAGCCAGTGCCTTTCGGCTATCCTCAACTTTATATTGTGGGATGGTAATTTCAGGATTCTCTTTCTCAACGATTGCAGCGACTGCTCCCCGATTCACTGCTTCTTGGAGAAAATGGTGCCCGTCGGTTGAATAGCCATGAATTGCCACAAAGAGACTCTCATCCACTACTTTTCTTGAGTCATAAGCGATTTTATTAATAACCCGCTTTTCAATGGGTTGTGGTTTTACCAATAAACTTGTATCGATTATGTCAGTCAAATACTTTGTTTTCATATCATCTTCTACGAAGATTCTGCGCAAGTTATAATGAGAATCTGATTGTTATGTATTTTCTGTCCGGCTGCAGGTGATTGTTTAATGACTACACCTCTTCCATTTATTTGTACTCTAAATTTTGAAAAATTAACGAGTTTCAATGCTTCTCTAATTGTCTTTCCCTTTAAATTTGGAACGATATTGGATTTCACATCAGGATTGCCAAGAGTAATTGCCAGGTCATCAGATTTATTTGTCTGAGATATAATATGTGTGCCATCTCCATTGATCTGATAAGATATGTCATTTATTTTTAGATATTCCTCCGCGGCAACGTACTGTAGACCTGTCATATCAGGAATACGTGTGCTTTTTTCGACAATTTTTACTTCAGGTAACTTCTCATTATTTTCTGTCGGAGCAAACTTCATAATACGTTTTATAATTGCCGAGAATATTGGTGCTGCAACATCTCCGCCATAGTAACGAGGGTGAGGCTCATCTATAAAAATGCCCAGTACATATATGGGGGAGTCATAGGGTGCAAATCCTACAAAAGATGATAGATAGGCGTTTTTCTTATATCTTTTCGTCTTTTGATTGTATTTTTGTGCAGTACCGGTTTTGCCTCCCATTAGGATCTCATTGATATCGACCTTTTTTCCCGTACCTCTGCGGACAGCATCCAGCATAAATTCTTTTAATAACTGAGATACTTCTTCTGAGATAACCTGCCGGATCACGACCGGATTTGTTTCCTCAATCACAGCACCATCAGAACTGACCATTCGCTGCACAACATAAGGCCTCATCAGTAGGCCTCCATTTACCAGGGCTGAGAACGCAGTTACCATTTGTAAAGCTGTCACCCCAATTTCCTGACCAAAAGATATAACGCCCTTTGAGATACCGGAGAACTGATTGGGTTTGGAGAGAATTCCGGATGCCTCACCACCGAGATTTATACCCGTTTGAGAATCAAATCCAAAGTTTTTGATATATCTATAAAATTTTCTGGTAGAAAAATCGGAAGTTAATTTTACCATTCCAATATTCGATGAATTTTCTATAACTTTTTTAAAAGAAAGCCAACCGTATTTTTTTGTATCATTCACAGTATGATCATAAAATTTATATGAACCATTTTCACAAAAGACGATATCATTCGGCTTTTTCAGGTTCTCCTGCAGCAGGGCAGCGGCCGGGAAAACCTTAAATGTTGAACCTGGCTCAAAGATATCCGTAATTGCCCGATTCCTTCTTTGTTCATTTGTTGATCGGGACGGTTTGTTAAGATTAAATCCGGGTGTACTGGACATCGCCAGGATTTCACCAGAATTTGGATCCATGAGGACGGCGATCCCAAATTTTGCATTTTGCTCTTTTACACCGCGTTGAAGTTCGTCATCAACAATGGTTTGGAAATTTTTATCGATCGTTAGGACAATATCATGTCCAGCTTGCGGTAATACCTGTGGCAAATCGACGTGGTAGCCAAATCTTCGTCGGGCATCTGCCAGTAAAAAAGTCCAACCCGCCTCTCCTCGTAAATCTTTTTCATATTGTAGCTCTAATCCGGAAATTCCTTTATCATCAATGTCTGTAAATCCGATCAGTTGACATCCATAGCTGTTATAGGGATAAAAGCGGCGAAATCCTTTAAATTCTACAAAACCGGGATCCTCAAGTGATTTGAGCTTACGGGCTATTCCTTCCTGAACCTTACGTTCAAGATAAACAAAGTCACTTTGGCGCCTCATTTTACGCAGGTAATAATCCGGAGATTTATTAAAGACCAAAGAGAACTTATTGGCAATTTGACTTTTATTTTCAACTCTTCTCAGATCTACTGCCAGATCATAATGGATAAGATTTGTGGCAAGTTGTTCGCCATGCCGATCAAAAATTGTTCCACGCTGAGGAGGTAGAACAATTTTCTTCGCAGATTGTAACTGACTTTGCTCAACATAAAAATCATGCTGATTAACCTGTACAAAAAACAGGCGTGCTTCGAGAAGCAGCCAGAAGATGATCAGACCAACAAGGACAATGTAAATTCTATTAAAATGTATATTTTGCCTTGAACCGGATGCCACCTATTTCACTCCCGCCAATTGAAGATTTTTCTCCTGACTCTTAAATGGAACGTCTTTTTCGGGTGAAAAGGGCTTCATCACCAGTTTTTCCATCTTTTTACCTGGCGAAATCAATCCAAATTTTTCTCTGGCAAGTTTTTCTATTCGATTGAGATGTGTCAGCTGATCGATTTTTACCTGCAAAGTTGTTTTTTCACTCATTAGCTGGTTTCTTTTTAATTCAAGACTTCGAATTTCTCTGGCCAGGATATCGATCTGAATTGACTGGTATTGGTAGACACCAATAATGACAACAACACCAAGTATTCTGAGATAGGATTTAAATGGCCAAAGCAGTATTTTAATAATTGACTTTTTCGAGTTATCTTTATGCATTATAATTTTTCTCCTACACGCAAAAGCGCACTTCTTGCCCGGGGATTATTATCGATTTCACTTTCTGATGCTTTGAGGACTTTATGTGTCAGTATTTTAATCTCCGGTTTCAATCCGCAAACACACTGCGGAAGTTCGGGAGGACAGGTGCAGGGATTTGCTTTCCCCCTGAGAAAGTTTTTTACAATCCTGTCTTCAAGAGAATGATAGGAAATAACCAGTATTCGTCCTCCCCGATTTAATAAGGGTATCGCTTTTTCTAAGGTTACCTCCAGTTTTTCCAATTCATGATTTACAGCAATTCGTAATGCCTGAAAGATTCTTGCATAGGATTTTATCCTAAACCGTGGATGTATAAAACGGTTGATAATTCCCTTTAACTGTTCAGAACTGTTGATTGGTTGTTTCTTTCTAAGTTTTACAATTTCTCTAGCAATCTCTCTGGACTTCCGCTCTTCCCCGTAGTTAAAAAATATGGAGGCGAGTTCTTTTTCTTCAAGTGTGTTAAGTAAATCGGCAGCCGTTTGTGAAGTCTCCTGACCCATCCGCATATCAAGATCAGAGTTTTGCATATATGTGAATCCACGTTTTACTGAATCAATTTGATATGAGGAAACACCAAGATCGAGTAAAAGTCCGTCGATGCAGTTAATTTTGAGCCGATTTAAGATCAGATCCAGATCTGCAAAATTGCCCTGCATACAAATAATATTTTTATATAGTTTTAGTCGCTTTTTCGTATATTCTATTGCCTCCTTATCCTGATCAAGACCTATATATGTTGCTTTTTTATCAAGCTTGCCTATTATATATTCAGCATGTCCGCCGCCGCCCAGTGTACCATCCAAATAAATACCCTCAGGGTTCGTAATTAAATAGCTGGCAACCTCCGAGATTAGAACTGGTAGATGATAAGGCCTTGGCGACTCACTCATTACTGTTAAAAATGGCACTAAAGTTTATTTCTTGTGCCAGGGACTCCAATGAAGGACTATTATCTTTAATATATTTATCAAGGACCTCCGGATTCCATAGTTCCCATTTATTTAAAGATCCAAGTAGAAGGATATCCTTTTTAATGCTGGCCATTTCTAGGATATAGTCTGGTAGAAGAACCCGACCCTGGCCGTCCATCACAGTTTTATAAGCAGGTCCGACAAACATTCTGATAAAATCCCGTACTTTTACATTAAAGCTATCCAGTGAATTTAATTTATGGGTGAGACGTTTCCATTCATCGTTGGGGAAGACATAGACGCACCCTTCAAATCCACGGGTAAATACCAATGAACCCTCGGATTCGGGTGGTAGCATTTTTCGAATGCCGGAAGGGATATTGATGCGTTTTTTTGCATCCAGAGTAAAACGATATTCGCCTGAAAAATCATTTACTGGCATAGTTAGGGAATTTGCTCCACTTTAAGGTAAAACGTTCCACAATTCTACAAGATTTTTCATCATAATGCAAGAAAATTTCCACTTTTTTTGCCAATATTTTCTATCGCTTAACTCATATATCACAAATAGTTAGGAAAGGTTGACTTGTGATCTGGGTCACATTCATCAATGATTGGGTTTTTGGGTAATGAATAGGGAAGGATGTATCAATTTAACCATTGTGGTAAATTATACACTATTGGTTGGTAATTACTGATCGGGATAGCGTTGAGAGACTGCCTTGATCTGGTCGTATACCTCAAAGAATGAGTCTACCACCTCAGGATCGAAGTGTTTTCCACGGTCAGCTTTAATTTTTTGCAAAACATCCTCTTCGGTCCAGGCCTCTTTGTAGACACGGTTGGAACAGAGTGCATCGTAGACATCGGCAAGGGCAACAATGCGTCCCCAGATGGGAATTTCATCACCTTTTTTGCCGCGTGCTTTCTTTGTTCGTCTGTTCATGTATTTTGGTACAGGTTTTCCCGTTTGATGGTCAATCCAGCCCGGATAGCCTTTGCCATCCCATCGCTCATGATGTGTTAAGGCAACTTCGGAGGCGATAAGATCAAAATCAGATCGTGCGCCATGAAAAAGACGAGCGCCGGCAGGTGCATGTTGTTTCATGATTTCGTATTCTTTTTCGGTAAAGCGACCCGGTTTTTTGAGAATTGTATCTGATATGGCCACTTTGCCGACATCATGTAGCATGGCAGCCATTCGAAAAGCGTCCCGTTGTTTGTCAATCTCTTCCTGCGCGATACCCTTTTTGTGGGCCCAGTGTTCATAAATTTCAAGGGCATAGGATGCTACCCGGTTGACATGAGCACCTGTTTCTTTTGGATCCCTTAATTCTGCCATACTGATCATTCGCATGATCGTTGTCCGGGTCAGTTGGGCACGTTCAATAGCCACGGCCGCATACATGGCAAAAGGTTTGATATAAGATTCATCCTCTTCGGAAAAGGGCACAATTTTATTTCTCTCTTTTGCATTTATTAACTGCATTACGCCAATTATTTCACCGCGATTATTTTTCAGAGGTACCGTTAACATGGAGTGAGTTTCATATCCTGTCAACTTATCAATTCCACTATTAAATGAATAAGGCATTTTTTTTGGTATTTTGTATGCATCGGCTATATTTAAAGCTTTTCCCTCCAAAGCGACAAAACCGGCGATTGACTTTTTGGTAATTGGCATATGAAAAGTCGTATAAATAAGTTTTTTCCCGGGTCCCAGTTTCTTTCTAAGCGTTTCATTCTGAGCATAACTGAATTTTAATTCATTATCCTGTTTAATATATATGGAACCGGCATCCGCTCCGACCAGTTTTCGTGATTCACTTAAAATTTTTTCCAACAGGATATCAAGATCGCCGATCTGTGAAACTTCTATTCCGAGCTGTATAATATGTTGTAATTTCTTTTTCGCTTTCTTCATGGAACCATCCCTTATTCGGTTTTGGTAGTAAAAATTTAACCGCAAAGAACGCAAAGAAAATATTTTTATATTTTTCTCAGTGTCCTCAGTGGTTCAAAAGCTTATCCTATAAAAGATCTCATTCTTAATTATGGCTTACAAAATCAAAGTGACAGGTAAAATGTCTCAAAACCTCGGGTTGATAGACTATTCTAACACCTTTCAACTCATTGCGTCTTTTAAAGACGTCGATTATGACTTCGATGACGTAATCCACGTGGCTTTGTGTATAAACCCGTCTTGGTATCGCCAGTCTTACCAGTTCCATCTGAGCTGATTCGCCAAACATGACTGATCCTATCTCACATCCACGAATCCCGCCGGCAAGGTAAAGTTCAATGGCCAGTGCCTGACCGGGGAATTCTGCAACCGGTATATGTGGAAGCATTTCCTTTGCGTCAATATAGACAGCATGTCCACCGACCGGTAATACAATTGGAACACCGGCGGCATTAATTTTTTCGCCTAGGTATTCAGTTGACCGAATACGGTAGTGTAGATAGTCTTCTTCCAGAATTTCATGTAAACCAACGGCGATTGCATCTAAATCACGGCCTGCCAAACCACCATATGTGGGAAATCCCTCTGTCAGGATAAGCAAATTTCTTGATTTGGCTGCCCAATCATCATCGTTCAGACATAAAAATCCGCCAATATTTACCAAGGCATCCTTTTTTGCGCTCATAGTACAACCATCGGCTAAAGAGAACATTTCCTTACATATTTCTTTTATTGATTTGTTGCTATAACCATCTTCGCGTATTTTTATGAAATATGCATTTTCCGCAAATCGACAGGCATCGAAAATTAAAGGAAGCTTGTATTTCTTACATATCTGACGAATTTCTTTTATGTTCTCCATTGATACCGGTTGACCACCACCCGAGTTATTCGTAAGCGTTAACATCACACAGGGAATTGACTTTGGGCCAACATCGTCAATAAACTTCCTCAGCGCTTTTGCATCCATATTCCCTTTAAATGGATGGATTGACTGTGGTTTTTTTCCTTCTTCTATGACAAGATCTACTGCCGTGGCACCGGTATATTCAATATTCGCCCGGGTTGTATCAAAATGTGTGTTGTTTGGAATTTTCTTATTTTCACCGCTGATAACTGAAAATAATATCTTCTCCGCTGCTCGACCCTGATGGGTGGGGATAACATGCTTAAAAGGCATTATGGCCGTCACAGCCTCATAAAACCTGAAATAGCTTTCACTTCCAGCATAGCTTTCATCGCCTCGTTGTATTGCGGCCCACTGATCAGAAGACATGGCACTGGTACCACTATCAGTAAGGAGATCTATAAGAACCTGATCGCTTTTCAGTCCAAATAAATTATAATGCGCATTTCGTATATATTTTTCCCGTTGAGCGCGGGTCGTCATACGTATAGGTTCGACCGATTTGATACGAAAGGGTTCAATGATTGTTTTCATTTAATCATGCTCAGTTTAACGAGGTGATTAAATCTAAAGATTGATTAAAAAATACGCAATCTTTTTAGAAAGAAGAGATGATTTTTATCAATATTCAAACGGTAAATTTATTTTATAGTTCAGAGTTTTAAACACGAAGAAATAAAGTTATTATTTATTCGTGGCGTTGTTGCGTCGCTGCGAGAGACAAGGATTATTATAATTATTGCCTTCTTAGTCTTTGTGTTATGTTTTTAAGAATTTTTATAAAAAGAGAGGAGAAACATCGATTGTTTGGGATTGAGATCGAAGCGGGTAATCGCTTCATTGATCAATTTTTGTTTTGAAAGATTTTCGTCATCTTTTAATTGCTCAGAAATCCATTTGACGGCACGTTTTAATTGTTGACTTTCCGGAATAATTGTGTTCATGGGTTGCCTGATAAGATATTAAGACACACGCTTTTGAAACTTAATTGTGCTCATGATAAAAATCAAGAGACCATAAATGGTCATCGGTATTGCATCTTTTAACGAATAAAAAAAACTGATATCTTTTTGCACAATATCCCTCACAATATATAAAAAGTAACGCATCGGACTGAGATACGTCAACTTTTGCATTATATTCGGCATATTTTCAATAGGAATAAAAAAGCCACTGATCATAATCATAAAAACCATAAAAAACCATGAAACAAACATCGCCTGTTGTTGTGTGCTTGTAACTGTTGAAATAAATATTCCCAAACCGAGTGTCGTAAAAAGATATAGAAAAGCCAAAGCTGCTAAAAGAAAATAACTACCTTTTACCTCTACCGAAAATATAAGCTGTCCAAAAAAGAGAACAATACCAACTTCAACAAATGTGAGTATCAGAAAAGGTAATATTTTTCCCATTAGAAGTTGATATCGTTTAAGCGGTGAGACCATCAATTGTTCAAGTGTACCGATCTCTTTTTCCCTGACAAGATTTATGGAAGAGAGCATCATCGACACGATCGTTACCAAAACGGCAATAATTCCTGGTATCATGTATTGTGCATTGTCAAGATCTTCATTAAACCACATACGCTCTTCCATTTTTATCAAGCGTCCTGGCTTTGCCGATTGAGGTGTCCAAAATCGAAATTTGACTTTTTCCGGTATCTGATAATCTGCAAGAATTCCCTGTGCATAGCCTAAAGCGATCCCGGAAGTATTTCCGTCAACGCCATCAGCCAGAAGCTGAATCTCCGCATTTTTTCCCCGTTCATAATCTTCTCCAAATCCACGGGGAATGATAATGGCGATTTGGGCTTCCCACTCCTGAATTGCATCCTCTATCTTCTCCTGGTCAATGGTATAAGCTGTTACAGTAAAACGATCTGTATTTTCGAAGGAGCGCACTAATTCACGGCTAATACGGCTATTATCTCTATCCGAAATAATCAAAGAGACATTTTTTACCTCATTTGTGATCGTGAATCCGAGGATGATCAGTTGTATCAGGGGCATTCCAAAGATAACGCCTAACATTTCCTTGGTTCGAAATATTTGCTTGAACTCCTTAATGAGCATAATCCCAACAGACCGCATCCTTATTTCTCCAAATTAATGTTAAATTTACGAACCGCATTACCAAGCAGAATAATAGTTATCAACAAAAGAAAAAATATTTGACCAGCCAATTGAAAAATCGTATTTCCCTTGAGCATGATTCCACGGATAATAATCAAATAATATTTTGCCGGTACTATATAAGAGATGTATTGCAAGATGTCAGGCATAGATTTCAAGGGGAAGATAAAACCCGATAACATAATTGTAGGAAGAAGGGTCACTGCAATTGCAACCATCATTGCTACCTGTTGAGTTTTAAATACGGTAGATATCATTAGTCCCAGGGAAAGTGAGGTGATAACGTAAATAACGGATAAGAACATCAATAAAGCGGCGCTTCCGATAAAAGGTATATCAAAAATAAAGATACCTAACAAAAGAATGATTACCCCGTCCATAAAGGCTAATCCGATATAGGGTAAAACCTTACCCAAAACAATTTCCACGGGTTTAATCGGTGAAACCAATATCTGCTCCATCGTTCCCATTTCCTTTTCCCTGGTCATGGTCAGGCTTGTCAAGAGGGCCGAGATCATGACAAGGATCAGAGCGATTAGTCCCGGGATAAAAAAGTAATCACTTTTAAGATCAGGATTATACCATATGCGAGGTTTAATATCAAAAGCAAGAGGTAATTTACCGCTGAAGTTTTCGTTAAATTGCATAATTGCGGTATTCACATATTGCTTAACTGTGGTTGCGGCATTTGGGTCTGCAGCATCGAATATGACCTGAATACTCGTATTACGTTGTCTTATAAAATCCTGCTGAAAATCCTGATCTATTATTAGAATAACTCTGGCTTTTCTATCAAAAAAAAGCTTTTCAACTTCTTCTAATGGTTCATCGTAGTAAAAAACAGTAAAATATCTACTCCCCTTAAATTGATTGATAAATTCTCTGGAGATTGATGATTGACTATGGTCGATTACCGCCATATTGATATTTTGAATTTCCATATTAAGCGCATATCCAAATATCAACAATTGGAGAACAGGTAAAATGAAAATTATAACCAAACTCCTTGAGTCATGAATGATATGCAGAAATTCCTTGTGTGAAATAGAGAAAATTCGTTTATGTGTCGCTGTTTTTTTCATATTTAACCTGAAATGAGTTTCTTTGCGGTTAATATCACTCTAGATCTTTCTCCTTAACAATATGGACAAACACCTCTTGCATGCTTGGTTTGTTATATCTCTTTTTCAATGCGCCGGGATTGTCGAGAGCGATTAGCCGGCCATCGCGTAGAATCGAAACTCGGTGGCAGTATTCTGCTTCATCCATAAAATGAGTCGTGACAAAAACGGTTTTACCCAGTTCGCATGTTTCATAAATTAGATCCCAGAAGCTTCGGCGTGCCACTGGATCGACCCCTGAGGTTGGCTCATCTAAAAAAATTATTGGCGGATCATGTAGCAATGAAGAACCGAGGGCCAGCCGTTGTTTAAAGCCGAGCGGCAGATCTTTTGTTAATCTTTTAGAAAAATCAGTCAACCCTACGCGCATTAAAAGGTCATTTTTTCTTTCCTCGAGAATCTGACTTGACAATCCATAGATTCCACCAAAAAAATCAATATTTTCCGAGATGGTTAAATCATCGTAAAGAGAGAACTTTTGGCTCATGTATCCGATGTTCTTTTTTATTTGTTCGGTCTGTTTGTAAATATCATAACCGGCCACTATCGCCTGGCCACTGCTTGGCGTAAGAATTCCACAAAGCATCCTAATTAAAGTCGTCTTGCCGGCTCCATTTGCCCCTAAAAATCCGAAAATTTCACCTTTTTTTACATTAAAAGATACTTTATCAACAGCGGTGAATTTTCCGAAACGACGGGTTAAATCCGTCATCTCGACTGCAAAGGATGAGTTATTCATTAACATGCTCCATCATATCAAGAAAAACATCTTCAATTGAGGGATCTATTTTCTTCCAGGAGATCAGGTTGCCTTCAGATAATTGTGAGAATTCATCCCATCTTCTTTGATCTGGCTGCTTGATAAAGCTAACATGTAATGAATCTCCAAACTTTTGAATAGAGTGTACATCTTTGCTCAAATTAAACTTTTCAATCATCGGATTTTGTTGTTTTACATTGATTTGATACAGAGGGTAATTGTATCGACTTTTTAGGTTCTCAGGTGTATCGATAATCCGGATTTTACCATCAAAGAATAAAGCAACCCGGTCACAAAGGTTTGCCTCATCCATATAAGCAGTCGATACAAATATTGTTGTTCCCTGATCGCGAATTGAATAGAGAATTTGCCAAAACTCGTGGCGTGAGACCGGATCAACACCAAAAGTGGGCTCATCAAGAATAAGAATTTCCGGAGTATGAATCAGGGCACAGGATAAGGCTAGTTTCTGTTTCATTCCACCCGAAAGAGCACCGGCCAGGCGGTTTTTGAAGGGCTCCAGTCTGGAAAATTGATATAGGTCGGCAAGACGGGTTTCCTGGTCTTCTAATGGAACCTGAAACAGGTCAGCAAAAAATCTGAGGTTTTGGATTACAGTCAAATCTTGATACAAGGAAAATCGCTGTGGCATATATCCGAGAATGGCCCGTATTTTTAAAAGGTCTTTTTTTGTATCAAATCCATTGACGGTGATTGAGCCCTCATCGGGTAAAAGCAATGTACATATGGCCCGCATCAGGGTTGTTTTTCCGGCTCCGTCAGGGCCGATTAGTCCAAAAAGACTTCCTTCAGCCACATTGAGATTGATGCCTTTGACGGCTTCAATAGCACCGTATTTTTTTACAAAATCTTTTATTTCTATTGCGTTCATTGACTACATTTGTTCCAGTTTTAAATAAAATTTGTAACGACGCGATTAATCGCGTCGCTACCAAAAATTAAATCACATCACATTTCCACTACGACCGGCATTCCATGTTTTAGAACACCATTTTCATTTGTTATGGAAATCTTTACGGCATAGACCAGTGATGTTCGGGTATTAGGTGTCATAATTGTTTTAGGTGTAAACTCAGCCTTTGGGGATATCCAGATAATTTTGCCATCCATTGTCTCATCTAATCCATCGACAGAAACTGATACGTCCTGACCATATTTAACGGAAGCAAGCTGGGTTTCTGAGATATATATTTTCAATTCCAGTTCATAGATATCTATAATTTCCATTATTGGGGCAAGTTGAGGAACAGCTTCACCTTCTTCATAATAAATAGTGGTGATGATGCCATTGGCCGGGGCAATGATTCGTGCATCTGCAATTTTTTTGTTGACTGATTTAATCTGAGCTTCAATCTGTTTCTGATTTGCAGCAAGACTACTCAGACTCTGTTTTGCATTTGCCACTGCTGTTTGAGCGTTTTGCAGATTATTCGTTACGTCATCCAGCTGTTGTTTAGTAACGGATTCCGATTTATAAAGATTTGCGATCCGTTCATGAGTCGTTTTCAGGTAGGCATAATCTTTGGTGGCTCTTGAAACATTTGTCTGTGCAATCTTCATTTGAATAAATATTTCATCCCTGGCGGCTAATAACTGTTCACGCTGAAAAGTAAGGTCGGTACTATCAATAACAGCCAACAGGTGATTCCTCTCAACATATTCACCTGTATTTACCGGAATATCAATAATCAAACCAGGGGTAAGTGCCGGGACTTGTATAGATGTTCCTTCCAATATTCCTGTATATCGGCGTTCAGAAGCATCATCGGAGCAACTAATAATAAAAATTGTTATTAAGAAAAGACCTGTATAGAAAATCTTAATCATTAGATACCTCCTCGATATTTTGACTTATGAATCCGGTAGCAAAATCTAACTGAAGTCTGTTTTTATACCAGTTGATATAGTTTTTATAAAGTTCCGTTTCTGCTGCAGTGTAATCGAGTTCTGATGAGTCCAGATCGAGAAAAGTTGCCAGTCCCTGATTATAACGCTCTTCCGTAATTCTGTATTTATCCTTTTCCTGACTGACTAATTTTTTCTGCAAGACAATTTTCTTCTGAGTTGATAAGAGATTTTGATATGCAATTTTTATCTGATGTTTAATATCCTGTATTAATTGTAATTCCTGCAATTCGATGTTTTTGATATCGAGCCGGGCTTGCTCTACTTTCCTTGAATCACGGTTCCAATTCCAAAGTTCCCATTGAAAGTTGATCAAAAATGAATAGAAATTTGTCCATTCATCGATAAACAGATCACCTGTCATTTTAAGAAAATTGAATCCGAAGCTTGCTGAAAGCTGCGGATAATATCTGGCTTTAAGACCATCAGAATAGATTACCTGCGCTTTTTTTTGAGTGGAAAGATTTTTTAGTTCTGCCCTGAAGACTAATGCTTGTTGAATATAATCAGCCTGATCCTGTAAAGAGATTTGATTAAATTCAATGGCAAGAGGACTCAATGGGGGCAACTCCTCCTCGTTGAGTAAATATTTTAGATTTGCCCACAATATTTGTTCCCCATCTTTTAAAACGGCCAGTTGATTTTCAATTTGTAGTTTCTTGTTAGATATCTCAAGCGTATCATAGGGAGTGGCCTGTTCAGAGATATATAAATTTCTTATTCGCTTTTGTTGATTTTTTAAACGATTAATACTTGATTCCAGAGTCTGCTGTTGTAACAGATTATACTGCAGATCATAATACAAATCGCCGACTTCTAACAGAACTGAGTTTTGTATGAGTGTTTTGCGAATTTCCTGAGCAACGAGTTTTTCACGAGCAGAGGCAACCATATTTTTGGTTTTAAAACCGCTGAAAATTGACTGATTTATGGAGAGACCAATCAAATCGATACCAACAGTATTTGATTCACCGGGGAGTTTCATTGGAAACTTTTCAAAGTTTGCTCTTGCCAGAAGACCACTGGAACTGAGACTGGGATAATAATCTGTTTGTTGAATGGATATCTCTTTACGGGCCTTTTCGATTAGATTCTCCTGTTGTTGAAGTGTATAATTATTCTCAAGGGCTATTATCCATGCCTGGTCCAATGTTAGATCTTCCTGGCATAATAACAGAGCAGGGTTCAACAGCAAAAGAATAAGTGAGAAAGGCAACAACGTGCGTTTGGATGTTTTATCAGACATAATTCATCCTTTATGCTTTCTTGGTTTTTTTGTTTTGATGTCTTTTATCCTCAGATCTGACCAGATCAGATCAATGATTGCTCTTGTTCGTTTTTTTATGAAATCCGGAGATTCTGTATCGAATCCCGGTAACAAATGCTTTAGCATAGGTTCAGCAATAAAAGGAAAAACACACATTCCTAAAAGGCTTACTACAAAATTTTTGGGATCTACAGCTCTTATTTCCTTATGCTTTATTGCTAGTTCCACACGCAATATAATAGGGTTTCCTGGATATCCACTATTTTCAAAGACCTCAAAAAACCAGGAAGCAACCTCTTTTGGCGATTTATCCAATTCCCATAAAATAAATCGCATGATATTTTTACGGGCAGAAATATTCTGTAAATATCCCGATACAAATTTTTCTAAAAAAGCTTCAAATTTATCTGTTGGGGAAAGAACACCAAATATACTGGCCAGCATTGTCTGCGCTTCTTTTTTAAACACAGTTCGGAAAAGTTTCTGTTTGGAGCGGAAGTAATAGTGAAGAAGGGCTTTATTAATTCCCGCTTTATCGGCAATCTCCTGCATCCGCGCTCCGTCATGGCCTTTTTCAAGAAAAACGTCAGTAGCAGCGGCGAGGATTTTTTGTTCGGTAGCGGTGTTTAATTCCATCTGATCCTCGTCATTCGTAAAACGTAGAGAGTGTGAAACCGCAAAGAACGCCAAGAAAAAATATGTATTGTTTTTTTTGAATCATGTAGAGATTACTTTGTAAGGGCTCAGTTTCCATGACTTTTAATAAAATTATTTCAATGTTAACCAGAATGTTTAACTGTATGGTTAATAATAAACAAGCAGATTGAAAAAGTCAAGAAAAAATTAACTAAATGGTTAAATTAATTGGTTAACGGAGAGGCGTTCTTCAGATTTTCAATGCAAAGAAGAATGTTCTCATTTGTCGCAGGCAGGTGAAGGGCCGGTTCTTTCTTATGGTCATGGATTGCAGATATAGCATCTTTGATCGCTAGCCAGACGGAGATGGCGAGCATTAAAGGGGGCTCACCGACGGCTTTGCTTTTACGGATGGCATTTGGATTGGGTTTGTTTTTCAATATTTCGATGTTGAATGAACGGGGAATGTCGCTCACTGCGGGAATTTTATAGGTATCAGGAGAGTGATTTAAAAGGTGGCCATCATTGTTCCATTTACACTCTTCCGTTGTGCACCAACCCAGACCCTGGATAAAGCCGCCCTGAATTTGGCCGGTGTCGATATGCGGGTTCAATGAATCACCGACATCATGTAGTATATCGGTACGTAATATTTTGTGTGCTCCGGTTAAAATATCGAGGGATACTTCTGAAACAGCCATCCCAAACGCATAATAATTAAATGGTCGGCCTGTTCCTCTATTCTTGTCCCAATTGAGCAATGGAGTTCTATAATAGCCGGTTGCACTAAGGCTTATCTGGGAAAGGTAGGCGGATCTTATCAGTTCATCAAAGGAAATTTTTATCTTGGGATTGTCCGGGTTGTAAATCGTATTATTTTTGAATGTAATTTTTCTGGGATTTAAGGAGTATGCTTTTAGGTTCTTTCTAAGTCTGTTTAAGGCAAGTCCAGAAAGTCTATCCTTAATTGTCTCGATTGCATTTTTAACCGCCATACCATTCAGATCGCTTCCTGATGAAGCAGCTGTTGCCGATGTATTTGGCACTTTTGAGGTATTCGTCGCTGAGATTTTTATCCGGTCTATTGAAACTCCCAATTCCTCACTGGCGATTTGTAAAATTTTTGTATGCAAACCCTGGCCCATTTCTGTACCACCATGATTGATCAACACACTGCCATCCTGATATATCTGGACCAGAGCACCCGCCTGGTTTAAAAAAGAGGTCGTAAATGAAATACCGAATTTCACCGGAGAGAGGGCCATGCCTTTTTTAACATGTGTATGTTCATTATTGAATTTTGTAATTTCTGCTCTCCGTTCTGTATATTGAGAGTTTTTTATGATTTTATTATAGATGAGGCTCAGGTGATTTCGTTCCACGACCTGGCCATAGTGTGTTTTGTTTCGGGTTTTTGTACCATAAAAATTTCTTTTTCGGATGAGTGCTGCATCTTTATTTAAAATACGAGCAGTACGATCAATAATATTCTCGATTGCGGCAATTGCCTGCGGCGCACCAAAACCACGAAGGGCGGTATTGGGAGGAAGATTGCTTCTCCAGACCCGGCCGACCACTTCGAGATTGGGGATATAATAAGCATTGTCTACATGAAACATGGCACGTTCCATTATCGCAAAAGATAAATCCGCAGCTGCACCCCCATTGCTGTTCAATTCAAATTTTAAAGCAGAAATAACCCCCTGATCATTAAAACCCGCCTTATACTTTATCAGATAGGGATGTCTTTTTCCGGTAATTTTCTGGTCATCATCACGAAACAGACGGATTTTAACCGGAAGACCGGTTGCCTGACAGAGCAAAGCTGTCCAACAAGCTGTATGGTTGGCCTGGGTTTCTTTACCTCCGAATGCCCCGCCCATTCTTCTGACCTCAACGACGACCTCATTTCTTAGTATCCCCAGTACACCGGCGATCAGTGTCTGTGTCTCTGTCGGATGTTGAGTGGAACTATAAGCGTGTAATTCTTGTTTTTCACCCGGGATACATAAACAGGCTTGTGTCTCCAGATACCAGTGTTCCTGTGCGCCAGTTCTGAATTCACCACTGATAAGGTGCTCTGAATTCTTTAGGGTTTTGTCGACATCACCAGTTTTTATTTTCCTCTCAGGACCAAGGAGAGATTTTTTCTTTATCGCATCTTCAATCGTAAGAACAGGTTCTTTAGAGGAATAGTCTATTTTTATCTTTTTCTCGGCTTGACGGCAAATATCCTCATTTTCAGCAGCAATCAGAAAAATCGCCTGTCCCACAAAACTAACTTCACCTTGCGCAAGACAAGGTTCGTCTTTTATAACAGGTCCCATTTGATTGTCACCGGGTATATCTTTATAACAGAGAACGGCATGTACACCTGGAATCTTTTTTGCTTCACTCAGATCAAAAGATTTTATCTTTGCCCGGGCATATTTGCTATACACAATGTGTCCGACCAATAGCCGATCGTCGACAGGAATATCATCGATATAAACCGCTTCACCGGTGACGTGTTGGATTGCACTCTCGTGTTTTAAATAATCTTCCATTCGTTTTATCTATTACCTCGAGAATTCTTTATTCAAAAGCTAAAAAGAGACCACGAATTGCACGAATTATTTTGAATTACACGAATTAAAATAATTAATTTAAAATATTCGTGATAATTCGTGATAAATTCGTGGATAAAAAAACACTCACACTTATTACGGATAATCATTTTGTATCTATCCAAAATTTTAAGAGTAAATTTTTAGCGGCGATCATTCTTCCTTCTGCGCTGGCGCGTGCATCGGATATTGGTTTAAATTCTGTTTCGAGAATTTCTCCGGCTTTTATGACAATGTCTTCATTCCATTCTTTATGCATTAAAAACTTTTCAGTTTTTAATGCACGTTTTGTCATCTGTGCTAAGCCGCCATATGCGAGTATTATGGATTTAATTTTGTTCTTTTTTGTCAGTTCTAGACGAAATCCACCACTGACTGTCGAAATATCCAGGTCTCTGCGTTTTGAAAATTTATAGAAACGGATTTTTAAATTCTTTTTTTGATGAGGAATTTTTATCGCAGATATTAATTCAGATCTCCCACAAGCTGTCTTTCGGTATCCTGTGATAAAATCCTCAATTGTAAGTTGTCTGTTCTTTTTTTGTCCCACTAAAATGATCCTGGATTCATAAGCCATGAGCACCGGGGCCATATCACCAATAGGAGAGGCTGTTGCCAGATTTCCTCCGATGGTAGCCAGATTTCTGATTTGTTCAGATCCAAATACATCCAGGGCATTATAAAGAGCAGGGAAAATATTTTTTGAATAACGCCGTATTTCAGCCAGGGATGTTCCT
>Ga0209536_100001407_pt1 | contig 40116 bp, 39 predicted proteins | sample DeeMarSeWOR28_12_FD_187461 | JGI IMG/M metagenome (GOLD analysis project Ga0209536, IMG submission 187461) | Marine sediment microbial communities from White Oak River estuary, North Carolina - WOR-2-8_12 (SPAdes) (version 2) | ecosystem: Environmental > Aquatic > Marine > Intertidal zone >... | reverse complement strand
CCGTTATCGTAACGGTCTGGATCATTTGATTGGACAGCTTCAAACACGACACAAGACAGCTCTGCTTACCGGCGACAACGAACAGGATCGAAAAAAATTGGTTACTCTGTTCGGCAGAAATCATGCATTATATTTCAGGCAATCCCCCTATGACAAGCTGAATTATATCCGCGCCCAGCGTTCTGCTGGTGAAAAAGTACTTATGATCGGAGACGGGTTGAATGACGCCGGTGCATTACGCGAAAGTGATATCGGCATCTCACTTTCAGAGGATATTCATACCTTTTCGCCGGCAGCGGATGCGATTTTAGATGTAAATTCTTTTACTCGGCTTTCAGATTTTCTTAAATTTTCAAGATTGAGTATAAAAATTATTATATCCAGTTTTATCATCTCTTTTTTGTATAATCTAATTGGGCTCGCGTTCGCCGTTCAGGGTACGCTATCACCTCTTATTGCAGCTATTTTGATGCCATTGAGCTCGATCTCGGTTGTAATTTTCACTACCGGCACGACCAGTCTGATTGCCTGGCGAATGAATATGCTCGACGGGACTGAAAAGGATCGGAGAAGGTAATCGTGAGCGTCATGTTCATTCTGATCCTGGCCAGTTTGTTTGTTGCCGTCTGCTTTTTAATTGCCTTTCTGTGGGCGGTTAAAAGTGGACAGTTTGATGACCGGCACACCCCGTCTATCCGGATGTTGCTCAATGATAAAAAAGACAACAAAAACATGCATAATATCGACCAGAATCGGAATGAAATGAGGGAGAACTGATTTATGGCTGTGGAAACATTCAATTATGATAACCGAATTGTCAGAAATTTTGCCCTTGCAACGACAATCTGGGGTGCCGTTGGCATGCTTGTTGGCGTGCTGATTGCATTTCAGATCTATTTGCCGGCACTCAATTTTGGCATTCCGTATACAACCTTCAGCAGATTACGGCCGTTACATACTAATGCGGTTATTTTTGCCTTTGTTGGCAATGGTATTTTTATGGGTGTTTACTACTCTCTGCAACGGTTATGTAAAGCCCGAATGTTCAGTGATGCTCTGAGTAGATTTCATTTCTGGGGCTGGCAAGTGATCATTGTTTCAGCGGCGTTGACTCTGCCCCTTGGTTTTACTGTCAGCAAAGAATACGCTGAACTCGAGTGGCCGATAGATATTTTAATTGCCATTGTCTGGGTGGCATTCGGTATCAATATGATCGGGACGATTATAAAGCGGCGGGAACGGCATATGTATGTAGCGATCTGGTTCTACATTGCCACATTCTTTACAATTACCATCCTGCACATATTTAATTCGATTGAAATCCCGGTGAGTTTTATGAAAAGTTATCCGGTTTATGCGGGTGTACAGGATGCGCTGGTACAATGGTGGTACGCTCATAATGCCGTGGCCTTTTTTTTGACCACCCCTTATCTCGGACTGATGTATTATTTTCTACCGAAGGCAGCGGACCGCCCGGTGTATTCTTACCGTCTGTCGATCGTTCATTTCTGGGCGCTTATTTTTATCTATATATGGGCCGGCCCGCATCACTTACTCTATACAGCTCTCCCCGATTGGATCCAGTCTTTAGGAACTGTATTTTCCGTGATGCTGATTGCTCCCTCCTGGGGTGGTATGTTGAACGGATTGTTAACGCTGCGCGGAGCCTGGGACAGGGTGCGGGAAGATCCGATCCTCAAGTTTATGGTTGTTGCCGTCACCGCATACGGGATGGCCACCTTTGAGGGTCCAATGCTTTCGATTAAAAGCGTCAACGCGCTCAGTCATTATACCGACTGGACTATTGCCCATGTCCATGTCGGCGCACTGGGCTGGAACGGTCTGTTGACTTTCGGTATTTTATACTGGCTTATACCCCGATTGTATAATACCAGATTATATTCGACGCGGCTTGCTAATGCCCATTTCTGGATTGCGACCCTTGGCATTATCTTTTATGCCATCCCCATGTACTGGGCCGGTATTACGCAGGGTCTGATGTGGAAAGAGTTTACAGCTGACGGTTATCTTCAGTACCCCCTCTTCCTTGAGACAGTGTTGCAGATTGTACCCATGTATGTTATCCGGTCAATCGGAGGTTCGATTTACTTACTGGGCATGCTTTTTATGTTCTACAATCTTTATAAAACCATCAAGGCCGGAAAACTTCAGCCCGAAGAATCGGCGCAGGCACCGGCACTGATTGATGAGAGACCTTCCAAACTGAAACTGATATTCAACCATCACTGGCTGGAAAGTCGTCCGGTACAGTTTATTATACTTTCAGTTATCGCTGTATCTGTCGGGGGCCTGGTTGAAATTGTTCCTACATTTCTGATTAAATCCAACATCCCCACTATCACCAGTGTCAGGCCTTATACACCGCTTGAACTCGAAGGGCGCGATATTTATGTACGTGAGGGATGTTACACCTGTCACTCACAAATGATCCGGCCGTTCAGATCAGAGACAGAACGCTATGGTGAATATTCGAAAGCAGGTGAATTTGTATTCGATCATCCGTTCCAGTGGGGATCCAAACGTACGGGACCAGATTTGCATCGTGTAGGCAGGAAATATCCCGATGCCTGGCATTACAACCATATGCTCGAACCCGAATCAATGTCACCGGGTTCACTGATGCCTGCATTTCCATGGTTAATATCAAACGATCTCAACACCGATCATATCGCCGGGAAGATCCGGGTAATGCAACAACTCGGTGTTCCATATCCCGCTGGATATGACGGACAGGCGCAGGATGATCTTGAGCGGCAGGCGTCAAACATCGCTGAAAGCCTGAAAACATCGGGAGTTGATGCATCGGCCGACAAAGAAATTATCGCCTTAATCGCCTACCTGCAGCGACTGGGGATAGATATTCAACCGGAATGACATAGGGGATGTAAGCCATGTTTAAGGAACTTATCGCTATGGTTCCCGGAAATCAGATATTTGCCATTGCCGGTATGCTGTTTTTTTTATTGATATTCGGCGGTATTGTCATTTGGACCATTAAATCCGATCGATCCTATCTGGAATATATGCGGCACTTACCGCTTGAGAAAATGAAATATAATGGAGAGTCAGATGATGACCGAAGAGAACAAAAACGATCTTCTTCTTGATCACAACTACGACGGTATCAGGGAATTGGATAATAAACTTCCTCCGTGGTGGCTCTATCTGTTCTACGTTACTATAGTCTGGGGGATCGGATATCTGATATACTATCATGTTCTGGGCATTGGTGATTTATCACGTGCCGAATATATGAAAGAGATGGATCCCAGCTGGAAGCCCTCTGTCCCTTCTGAAGGATTTTCAATCGGTTATCACTCACCATGGTATCGTTCCGAAGATCTTACGCCGCGAAGTCGTTTAGCAATTGCCAAGGCAGAGGAAGCGGCAATACTTCCGGCTGAGGCCGAAATAGGGGATAAAGGAACAGCGCTCAGCGGTCTTGACTTCAATCAGCTGATACTGGCAGCTATGAAAGTATCCGAACCGGAAGACCTTGAAAAACTTAAAAATGCCTTTCCTGCAATCTGGTCTCAATATGAAGCTATGCAATCCGGGGCATCGTCTATACCGGATGCAGCCTCAGGAGAACCTGAACCCGAAGCAGAGATTGAACCTTTAACCGATGAAGCGAGTCTTATGGCTGGACTCCGGATATTTGAAGCGAATTGCGTCACTTGCCATGGAAAGAATGGTGAGGGTGGGATCGGGCCGAATCTAACCGACGACTATTATATGCATGGCAAAGGAATGACCAATACGGTTAATATAATCGTCAATGGCATTCCGGCTAAAGGGATGATTTCCTGGCGTGGAATCTTAAATAAGGGCCAGATTAATCAGGTGGCCAGTTATATACTCACATTGCATGGCACCAATCCGCCTAATGCGAAGGCCCCTCAGGGTGAGAAGATTGAAATAATGAACTGAATGAATAAGCCAGCTTGAAATTGGATCAAAGATAGCTCTTGGACGAGAATTTCAGAGATAAAGTTTCCACCGTTGATAAGGAAGGGCGGCGGATCTGGATCTATCCCAAAAAGCCAGCCGGTCCTTTAACCACCGCCCGGGGAATTGTCAGCATAGTATTGCTGGTATTTCTGATGCTGGCGCCGTTTATCCGAATTAACGGCCAACCTTTATTGCTGTTTGATATTCTGGAACGCCGGTTTGTCATATTGGGGATGGTGTTCTGGCCCCAGGATTTTTATCTATTCGTCCTTGCGACTCTGGCATTCGTTGTTTTTATCGTCCTTTTTACTGTGGTATTTGGACGCCTATGGTGCGGATGGGCTTGTCCTCAGACCATATTTATGGAAATGGTTTTCCGCAGAGTCGAATACTGGATCGAAGGGGACAGTCGCAGACAGATAGAACTTAACCGATCCCCATGGACCTCCGCAAAAATCTTTAAAAAAGGGCTTAAACACCTGATTTTTTATGGTATCTCATTTATCATCGGTAACACTTTCCTTGCTTACCTGATCGGCACAGATCGTCTGATCGGGATTATAACGGATCCACCTGAGAAGCATATTGTAGGTCTGGTTATCATGGTGATGTTCAGCGCTGTTTTTTACTGGGTATTTGCATTTTTCCGTGAGCAGGTATGTAGCATGGTCTGTCCGTATGGTCGTCTCCAGGGTGTGCTTCTTGATCCCAATTCTATTGTTGTCGCTTATGATTTTAATCGTGGTGAACCCCGTGGTAAGTTACAACGCGGAAAGATGGATAGAAGTGGCGGCGATTGTATTGATTGTCATCAATGTGTTGAAGTCTGCCCCACTGGGATCGATATCCGGAACGGTACACAGTTGGAGTGTATAAATTGCACCGCCTGTATTGATGCCTGTAATACCGTGATGAAAAAAGTGCAACGACCCTCAGGCCTGATCCGCTATGCATCTTATAATGGTATTCGCAGCGGGCAGAGTTTTCGGTTTACCCCCAGAACCATTGGTTATACGGCTGTTTTTTTTATGCTGTTCACCCTGACCATGGTCTTATTGCTCAGCAGAAAACCGATCGATATCACCATATTGCGCACCCCCGGTATGATGTATCAGCAAACAGAAGATGGATATATGTCAAATTTATATAATCTTAAAGTCATCAATAAAACTTATGATGACCGGACCATTGATATTCGTCTGAAATCGCCGGAGGGGAGAATCAAACTGGTTGGGGGTAAATTACACATATCAAAGAACAATATTCTACAATCGGCTTTTTTCATTGAATTACCCGGAGAAAATGTTCGTCTTGTGCGGACGCCGGTTTTTCTGGATATTTACAGCGATGATCAGTTGATCGGTGAGATCACGACATCTTTTATCGGGCCAGAGCTCCACAAGAAACCCTAGATAATTATGAGCAAATTTAAAACATGGCCGATAGCCATTGCTATTATTTACAGTGTCTTTATCATGATCCTGGTCGGATTCGCAATATTTTCCTCTTTTAATACGGTTGACCTGGTAACCAACGATTATTACCGACAGGAACTCGCCTACCAGCAGCAAATCGAGCGGATAAAAAGATCCAAAAGACTCACACAACCATTATCGTGGTACTATGATCGTGAGCTTGAATCACTCATATTCCAATTTCCGGATTCTCTGCGATCTGATAAGATCAAGGGACGCTTCCATTTTTTCAGACCTTCAGATTCCATACAGGATAGATTTGAACCAATATACACCGACTCTAATAACCGGCAGTATTTTTCAACACAAGATCTGAGTCGTGGCTTCTGGCGTATAAAAATTGTCTGGACATATGGTGTGTGGGAATATTACGAGGAGGTTGCTGTTTATATTCAGTAGGAATATTTCGTAAACTATTGTTCTACTGCTTGAAATAAGTGACAGGGTTGAAAATCAAATGTCATTCATTGTAATCCATAATTTTGGATTGATAGTTCATCCATGGGTGTACCGTGCAATTTAAACAATGTCCGAATTGCAAAAAAATCTGGTCAAGCCGGTCTGATTTTCTCCATGATCCGGAGGTAAAAATAATTGGCTACCAGGTAAATTTCCGAAAGTTAGACCTGGGCTTATTCCTTTTCAACCATACTGCCTGCCGAACAACACTATCAATAAATGCTGGTGAATTTAAAGATATGTATGATGGACCGGTCTACAGCAAACGGTTAACCGGTTCTGATCAGTGCCCTGGTTATTGTCTACATAAATCCGTGCTTATGCCCTGCCCGGAAGAATGTGAGTGTGCCTATATAAGATCAATAATAGATTTAATCCAAAATATAAAACTGGTGGACAAAACATTATAAATCATGATTTTATTGTGCGGTGAGAATTTCGTCGAGAAGAAATTTCGCCCGTTCAACGTCCATTTCAAAGACATATAAATCGCCTAATCCCTTTTGTCCGATAAATAATCCGTCATAAGCACGATCAAATTTATCACGTATTGTAAACGATATGCCATTCCGCTCAAATATTTCATTGATAAGAGGTACCAGGTACTCGTGTTCCCGACCAAGCGTGGCGATTTTTACTGTTTTTTCTTCGCTCCGCATGACTCCGCCTGTTTTTGTTTATTATGAAAATACCATGTTTGCATACCATTCTTCGGTCATTTCGAGCCAGAATATCAGGCCAGCCCATGCACCGTATCCTTCATAATGTTTTATAATATCACTATCAGTTGGTAGTTCCTTAAATCCATAAATCTGCATAAATTTTTTCCTGGACCAGCTGTCCGGCGCAGGGTGTCGGTAATAACCGAGTAGCTTTAACAGGTTTCCGGCTGCATACGGTCCAATTCCGTGGATTTTCAGCAGCCTGCTGTAGAGATCTGATTCGTTATCAGCACTATTCTCAAAAGAGTTTAAATCCATCGCACCGGAAACAATATCCCGGGCCAACTTGAGAATATAGGCTGAACGGTATCCAAGCCGTACCTCCTCGCGCAGAAACTTTTCCGAGCGCCCGGCGACCATTTGCGGTAATGGGAATGACTTCCCCGACGACAATTTTTCAACAAGATTTGTGATCATCTTGCGGGTCATTGTCCAATTGCAATTTGTGGTGCAAATCATCTTGACCATATCCTCCCATAAACTGCCGCAACATAAAAGCCGTCCGGCAGCTTTTTCGATAATCCAGCTATGTTTCGGGATTTTTTCCACCAGGCGGTAAAACTCTGAATAATCTGAATCCAAACGGAATATGCGGGAAACGGTCTTTTCAATTGTTCCTTGCAGCCCATTTGCGGATATAATTTGTAAATAATTAGTCCTATGAAATTTTATCGCCATATCAGTTTCCCGCTCAGGATTTTCCAGAATGTAATACCTTAACAAACCTTCCTGCCGATCATATTCAAACGGCGGCAGATCAACCCACCCATGACTGAATATGGTACTGGTGAATGAAAATATTTCCGGTACTCCGATTTTGATGATTTCCATTTCGGCGAAAGATAACAATTACTTTTATTATATCAAATATCCTTCTGATACTTTCAGGAAGATGCAACCTGATTAACCTTGACATAAATTTTGTATGTCTGTAACTTGATTTTGCTCGATTTTTCTATGAGGGATTGATTATGTTCAAAATTCTCATTGCAGACTCCTTGCCCGATGATATTCTCGCCGTATATAATAAGCAAAAGAATCTTACTATTGATAACCAAGCCGGTATTGCAAAAGAAGACCTTGTATCACAGATCGGTCAGTATGATGGCCTCGTTGTCCGCAGTCGTACAAAAGTGACTGCCGATGTCATTGAGGCTGCAACCAAGCTGAAAGTCATCGGTCGGGCAGGTGCGGGTGTTGATAACATCGATACCGACAGTGCCACGAAGAAAGGTATTATTGTCATGAACACCCCTGGCGGAAATACGATTGCTGCCACGGAGCATACGATGGCTATGTTGCTTGCCCTTATGCGCAATATCCCGCGGGCAAATTTTTCGCTTATTGATGAAAAATGGGATCGCAAGACCTATATGGGACGGGAACTGTATGAAAAGACGATTGGTATTCTCGGATTGGGCAAAATCGGCTTCGAAGTGGCAAAACGCCTGAAATCTTTTAACACCCGGCTTCTGGCATACGATCCTATTGTAACCCGTGAGGTTGCCGATCAGGTCGGTGTGAAATTGGTTGATCTGGATGATCTATTGCATAAGTCTGATATCATAACAATCCATGCTCCGAAAATACCAGAGACAATCAACCTGATCAATGCCGAAAAACTTGCTAGCTGTAAGGATGGGGTTTTTATCGTTAATTGTGCCCGCGGCGGTATCGTAAATGAAGCTGATTTGCTGGCAGCTCTGGAAAATGGAAAAGTGGCCGGTGCGGCAATCGATGTTTATTCATCTGAGCCACCGACGGATTTTGCGTTGGCTAAACATCCGCATGTGGTTGCCACGCCCCATCTTGGTGCTTCCACACAGGAAGCACAGGTCAAGGTTGCCGATATGATCCTCACACAAATGACTGAATATTTCACAAAAAATGTCGCGCGGAATGCCGTGAATTTCATATCTCTGGAACCGGAAATTCAGAAGAAAATAAATCCGTATTTCGAGCTGGCCGGACGTCTGGGATTAATTTTCAATCAATGTCGTGAAGGCCGCCTGCAGGAAGTGGCGATTCGGTTTTATGGTGACATTCTGCAGGTGCCGGTCGAACCTGTCGCTGCCCACCTTATGGTTGGCGCTCTGCAGGGTGCTGAGACGGAATTGATTAATCCGGTCAATTCCCTGAATATCTGCCGCGAACGGGGCGTCAGCATAGAAATTGCCAAAAAAGACCTGGCCCTCACCAGTCATACCAATCTGATCGCCTGTGATTTTCAAACAGACACCGGTTTTTATCACTTTGCCGGCACTGTTTTTGCCAAAGACCAGTTTCACCTGACAGAATGTGGAGAGTTTACCTGTGATGCAAATATCAACGGAAATATGCTGTTCGTCGAAAATGATGACATTCCGGGCGTGGTCGGTCAACTTGGTCTCGTTTTGGGTAATTACAAGGTAAACATTGGGCATCTTTCACTGGGACGAATAAAAGAGAAGAAGATTGCATTGAACATTTTTAATCTGGATTCTGCCATAGGCGAGGGAGTGATTCAGGAGCTGAAGGGTGTTAAGGGGGTAAAACACCTATATACGGCTTGTGTCTGAAAGTCTCTGATCAAAAAAAAACCGGTATTTCTGATACCGGTTTTTTATTTTCCGGGGATAAAACATGCTTAAAAAAATTTTAGTCAGCGCTTTTCTATTCATAGCATGTATACCTCCGGTCGGGCAGGCTGGTTCTGCAGATACGGTTATGATAGCCGGCAGGTTGTCATATATAAAAGCAAAAGCTATTGTCGTTTTGCCGGATGCTTATATCGAGTCGAACATAAACTTTCCGGTTGTTTATTTACTGCATGGTTGGAGCGGCAGTTATCGCAACTGGTATGATAAAACTGATCTGGAACAACTTGCCGATAAGTATGCCCTTATAATCGTTTGTCCGGATGGCGGCTATGCCGGCTGGTATCTTGACAGCCCGATAAAACCTGTCGCGGGTTATGGAACCTATATCGGTCAGGATGTTGTTGAATATATCGACCGGCATTATCGTACTGTGCCAACCGCCGGCGGGAGGGCACTCTGCGGTCTAAGTATGGGGGGGCATGGAGCCTTTTACCTGCTGGTAAAATATCCGGAGACATTTTCCATGGCCGGCAGTATGAGCGGAGTTATGGAACTGACTTCTTATGCACAGCGTTACGGTGTAACCGACCTTCTGGGTGCGTTTGACACCAACCAGCAAATATGGGCTGATTTCTCCTGTGTATCATTGGTTGACAGTCTGGTTGATTTAGATAAATTTATTCTCATCGACTGCGGTATCAATGATCCTTTCCTCGAAAGTAATCGTAAATTGCACCAGTTGTTGGTTGACGCCGCTGTAAAACATGATTATACGGAACGTTTTGGCGGACATAACTGGGATTACTGGAGGGATGGTTTGGAGTATCATTTATTGTTCTTCACAAAAAATGGACTCAGCGGGGAGAAAATGTAAGTTCCGACCCCTGTATTCAATCCCATTTCCATGAGATACGTTCAGCCAGTTCGATACCACCTGGTGAAACCTCTGCCCGGTATACGAGAACTTCAACTCCCTGTCGATGAGCCGTCAGCAATGATTCCGCATACTCCGGATCAATATGTACCGCGGATCGAAAACAGTTACCATCACTCCGCTGCACGATAAACAGCATAACTGCCCGGTGTCCGTGCTCGATCATGGACATCAGTTCGTAAAGATGTTTTCGCCCACGGTCGGTGACTGCATCAGGAAAATAATAGCAGCCATCAGCTTCCACCAGCGTCACATTTTTTACCTCGACGAAGCATTGCTGATCATTCCGGATCAGCAGCAAATCGATCCTGCTATTCTGACCATATTTCTTTTCCCGCCTGATTTCATGATATCCGTACAGTTCCGGAATCATTGCAGCCTGAATCGCTTCTTCGGCAATCTGATTTGGCATACCTGTATTGATTCCTATCCAGCATTTACCATTATGGATCATTTCCCAGGTATAGCGGTATTTTCGGCCGGGATTAGTATGTTCGCTCAACATCACCTGCCAACCGGATTCCATACATGATTTCATACTTCCCGAGTTGGGGCAGTGGGCGGTAACAATCTCTCCATTCTCCAGTTCAATATCAGCAAGGAAGCGCTTATATCGTTTGATCAGCCGTCCTCTGATAAGTTTTTTAGTAAATTTCATTTTTTTTGGATATCAATATACTTTAAACTTGATGTTTCGTTTCTCCAGCTCTTGCATAAATAATCCGGCCGGGACAGCGCTTTCCTGTCGCAAGACATCGTGATCGTTTATCCTTCCGTCAACCAGCATTTCCAGAATAATGGCAGCCGGGAGAGCTGTGGTAAGCATCATGGCTGACAGATTATCCTTTTTATTTCCATATTCAATAGTTTCATAAACCAGCTCCCGATCCTTATTTTGCTGCTCAAGAGCAGCACTGAATTAAACGTTCATATTCCCTTAACAGGATTGAATCCTTTTACATGTGATTTGAATTCTCTTTGGCGCAGCGTCTCGAAAAGTATGATGGCCGCCGAAGTGGAGACGTTCAAAGACCCTGTTCGACCTTTCTGGGGAATGGATAAAATATGGTCAGCCATTTTCTGTAAATTCCTGCGCACCCCATGTCCTTCACTGCCAATTACCAAAACTACCGGAAGGTCCAATTTGTACCGATATATATATTCAGATTTACCCGGGGCGAATGCGATAACGGTCAGGCCCCTTTCCTTGAACTGTTCCAACAGCGTCATCAATTTGTCCGTCCGGTGAACGTTCAAATGAAAAACCGATCCCACCGATGTTTTGACGACCGTCGCATTTATCTGGGCGCTTCCTTTATCGGGCAGAATAACGGCTGTTACCCGGACAATTTCGGCTGTCCGCAGTATAGCACCCAGATTCTGTGGATCCTGTATCTGATCCAGAATGAGCAGCAGGGGAATCAAATCCTGATCAATCAAGTGCCACAGGTCTTTTTCAGAGCTGTAGTGATACTTTCCCGTAATCGCAGCGATTCCCTGGTGGAGCACCGGGCCGGAATAAGCCTGGATATTGCCTTTAGGAATGTATTCAACCGGCACTTTACGTTGTCCTGCAAGCCGTTCAAAAAACACACGGTCTTTCTCCGGCATCTCTCTGGCCAGAATCAATTTTTTAACACGATGGTTGGAGGACAAGGCTTCTTTAACCGGTTGTTTGCCATAGATCGTCATTTCAGACGAATCAGTCATTGATCATACTCCTCACACCAGGGTTAAAATTGCAAAAAAGTATCATATTTACCAAAATTTATCTTGAATTTAAATGTATTTATTGTATATTGAATGAACATTCATTCATTATTGAAAATGGCGAAGCGGAATCACAAGAAGGAATTGATCATCAACGCCGCTATCCAGGTGTTTGCGGAGAAGGGGTTTTATAATGCAAAAGTGGCTGATGTCGCACGCCGTGCCGGCGTCGCTGATGGTACGATCTACCTCTATTTCAAAAACAAAGATGATATTCTCATCTCTCTTTTCGAAGTCAAAATGGAAGAAATTCTGGAACGTTTTAAATCAATTCTGGAAACCGAGGAGAGTGCCGCTGATAAGATACGCCATTTTATTCAACTGCAGTTTCGCCTGATCGAAGAAGACCAGAACCTGGCGGAAGTATTTCAGGTTGAACTAAGACAATCATCCAAATTCCTGAAGGACTATCACAACCAAAAATTCATCGACTACCTGAATATTATCGGTACTATTCTGAATCAAGGGCAGAAGTCCGGTGTTTTCCACTCAGATTTCAGGATCAATACGCTAAAACTGGCTATTTTTGGCGCCATGGATGAAATTGCACGTCAATGGATCCTGCATGAAGAGCCAAAATTTAATTTACAGGAATCGGCCGTAGAAGTGGCCGAAATGATTCTAAACGGATTGGTGCCAACCCGGGAGAATTCTTTATGAAAAATGTCGTGATAGCTGATGGGCTGCGGACAGCATTCACAAAGGCCTGGAGTGATTTTATTGATATTCCTGCACATAACCTGGGCAGCATAGTGGTACGCGAGTTAATCACCCGCAACGATTTGTCACCCGATTTGTTTGATGAAGTGATCATCGGCAATATTGCCCAACCGGCCGAAGCGGCTAATGTCGCACGGATTATTGCTCTGCAGGCAGGCATACCCCAAAAGGTGCCGGCATACAGCGTGCAGCGAAATTGTGCCAGCGGTATGGAAGCCATAGCTAATGCCTGGTACCGTATCCAGGCTGGTGAAGGAAGGATATATCTTGCCGGCGGCGTTGAATCGATGAGCCGGATACCATTATTATTCAATGATGCCGCCACTCGCTGGTTTGGCCGGTTGTCTAAAGCAAAAACCTTCGGACAGAGATTATCGGCCTTTGCGCAGTTTCGATTCAAATTTTTAAATCCGGTGATCGCCCTGCAGCTGGGTTTAACCGACGGGTATTGTGGCCTGAACATGGGTGAAACCGCCGAAATTCTGGCAAAGGAATTCAACCTCAGCCGTGAGGAGCAGGATCGTTTTGCCATGGAGAGTCATCAGAAGGCTGAGCGTGCTACTACTCAGCATATCCTGCGCGAAGAGATAGTTCCGGTACCTGTGCCCCCAAAATACGACCGAATGGTAGAACAGGACAACGGCATTCGCAACGGGCAGTCCATGGAGGCTCTGGCAAAACTGCGACCTGTATTTGACCGGGTAAATGGCACAGTCACCGCCGGAAATGCCAGTCAGATTACCGATGGCGCCGCCGCTGTTTTGGTTATGGAAGAGGACCGGGCCAAAGAATTGGGCATTAAACCACTTGGTCGTATCCGCTCCTTTGCCTTTGCCGGCCTGGATCCCGAACGCATGGGATTAGGTCCTGCCCATGCCACACCAATGGCACTTGAAAAGGCCGGCCTGACGATGAAGGATATCAAACTGATCGAGTTAAATGAAGCTTTTGCCGCGCAGGTTCTGGCTAATCTGCAGATATTCGATTCAGATGGTCTGGCAAAAAAATATCTGGACCGTGACAAAGCCGCCGGCGCGGTTGATCCGGATATTCTCAATGTAAATGGCGGGGCCATCGCTCTCGGTCACCCGGTTGGATCTTCGGCGACTCGTTTGATCATTACATTGCTCAGGGAAATGCACCGGCGGCAGGCAGATCTGGGTTTGGCAACATTATGCGTAGGTGGTGGTCAGGGTGCTGCATTTGTGTTGGAGAATATTTAGTCCGGAGGACTATGATATGTCGAAAGCTTTCCAATTTGAAGTCAAAGATGAGAACATTGGCGTACTTGCTTTTGATTTGCCAGATGAAAAGGTAAATAAATTTTCCACCCCCGTGATGCAGGAATTGTCGCAGCAGATCTCAGAACTCGAATCAAATAATCAGATTGAATGTTTGTTGTTACGTTCTCTCAAAAAAGGTATTTTTATCGCCGGGGCTGATATTAATGAAATCCTACCTATAACAGACCCAGATGATGGGTACCGGGTTTCCCGTTTAGGTCAGGAGGTTTTCAATCGTTTTGCACAGCTGCCTTTCCCAACTATTGCCGTCATCGATGGCGCCTGTATGGGTGGTGGAACTGAAATCGCACTCGCCTGTACTTATCGCATCGCATCTAATCATGATAAGACAAAAATTGCTTTTCCGGAGGTCAACCTCGGTATTTTTCCGGGTTGGGGCGGAACACAACGCCTGCCCCGTTTAATAGGGCTCCAGCGCAGCCTCGATCTTATACTGAGTGGCAGAAACCTGGATTCAAAACGTGCATTCCGCGCCGGTCTTGTCGATAAAATAATTCCCAAGGAGCAGGTTGAAGCGGCTGCGTTTGCTTTTGCCAAAGATGTGATAGCAGACGTAAACGTTCTGGCCCGATCCCGCCGGAAACCGAAGGGATTTATTAATTTTCTTCTTGAGAAGAATCCGCTCGGGCGGATGCTGATTTATCACCAGGCACGCAAAATGACCCTGAAACGTACCAAAGGGCATTATCCGGCACCTCTGGATGCTCTGAAAGTTATCCGTAAAAGCTATCGCAAATCACTGCAACGCGGCATGGATATTGAAGCCCTTTATTTCGGCAGGCTTATTGCATCACAAATATCAAAAAATTTGATCAAGCTCTTTTTCTGGACAGAAACCGTAAAAAAAGAGACCGGAACGGTTAAAGCGGACATTAATCCCTTACCGGTCAGGCAGGCCGCGGTACTCGGCGCCGGTGTAATGGGCGGTGGCATTGCGCACCTATTCGCCGCTCGCAGTATCCCGATCCGGGTAAAGGATATCAATTTCAATGCGGTTAGCAAGGCTTACGAACAGGCTGCACGGGTACTTGCCGGTCAACTTAAACGCCGGCGTATCTCCAAACTCGAATTCAGTCATATTTTGCAGCATATTACGGGTACAATTGATTACAGTGGCTTTAAAAATGTTGATTTCATCGTTGAAGCGATCGTAGAAGATCTGGACATCAAGAAAAGAGTATTCGGAGAACTTGAACGATACATCCGGCCGGATGCGGTCGTTGTATCCAACACGTCTTCCCTTTTAATTAATGATATGGCATCCGCATTTAAATATCCGGAACGGTTTGCCGGCATGCATTTCTTCAATCCGGTGGACCGTATGCCGCTGGTTGAAATCATTCGGGGCAAAAAGACCAGTGATGAAGCCCTGACAACCTCTTTCCAGCTGGCAAAAATGCTCGGTAAAACGCCGGTGATTGTAAATGACGGACCGGGGTTTCTCGTGAATCGCCTGCTCGTACCCTATATGGTTGAAGCCATATCACTTCTTGAAGAAGGTATCAGTATTAAACGCCTGGATACAGCAATGGAAAACTTTGGGATGCCCATGGGTCCGATTGAACTTTTTGATGAAGTGGGGATCGATGTCGCATATAAGGTGGCGAGGATCCTCGCCAACAGTATGGGAGAGCGGATGGCTGAATCCGATTTGTTGCACCGTCTGATTGACAGTGGGCGCCTGGGGAAAAAAAATAGTCTTGGCTTCTACACGTATAAAGGGAAGGATAAAGTAATCTCACGGGATGTGACTGATTTGATACAGGTTAAAACCAAAACCGAACTGACCGATACAGAACTCGTGCAAAGAATGATATACCCCATGGTGAATGAAGCCGCCCGTTGTCTTGATGAAAAAATTGTGTCGAAACCGGATAAACTCGATCTGGCAATGATATTCGGCACCGGATTCGCGCCTTTTCGCGGTGGATTGCTTAATTTCGCAGACGCCGAAGGTTTGAACAAGATCGGTGATACCCTGGCCAATTTCAGCAATACTTACGGCGAACGATTCAAACCGGCAGAGCCGCTTATTCAGATTGCCAACGCCGGCAAAACATTTTATTCACATTACGCATAATGGTATTATACCGTTTTGAGGAGAATTAAAATATGGCTGAGAAAAAAACTCTGCCTAGTTTTTCGAAATCTTTGTTTAGCGGATTTATTTACGACGATCAGATTTTTCCATTTCCATGCCAGAAGCCAGACGAAAATGAGAATCTGGAGATGATACTTGATACGTTAAACAAGTTTATGGACAGGTATGTTGACTCCAGTCAGTTTGACCGCGATGAAAGAATGCCCGGCGATGTAATTAACGGATGGAAGGAACTGGGATTTTTTGGCCTGGTTATTCCTGAAAAATATGGCGGATATGGTTTAAGCAACACCTCTTATGTTCGGATTCTGGAAGAGGTCGGTGCGGTTGATGGAAGCACGGCATTATTACTCGGCGCACATCAGTCAATCGGGCTCAAGGGGCTACTGATGTTCGGAACAGAGGAGCAAAAACAAAAATATCTACCCCGGTTGGCCACAGGGGAGCTGATCGCAGCATATTGTCTGACCGAACCTGGAGCCGGTTCTGATGCCGGCGGTATTAAAACCCGTGCCATCTGGGATGAGAAAAAAAAAGTATATATCCTCAACGGATCCAAAATGTGGATTACCAACGGTGGCCTGGCTGACTTTTTTACCGTATTTGCACGCGAGGAAATTAAAATGGAAAACGGCCGAACCGAGGATAAGATCACCGCTTTTCTGGTTACCCGTGATATGGGTGTCAAATCAGGAAATGAAGAAAAGAAGCTCGGTATCCGGAGTTCTTCAACGACCGCGTTGTTTTTCGAAAATGTCGAGGTCCCCTTTGAGAATGTGCTCGGGGAACGCGGTAAGGGATTCAAAATTGCCATGGAGATACTCAACTCCGGCCGGGTGGGATTGGCTGGTGGTTGTGTTGGTGGATCAAAAAGGGCGCTCCGTCAGATTTTGGCCTTTGTCAAAGAACGCGAGCAATTTGGTAAACCGTTAAATAACTTTGAACTGATCAAGGAGAAACTGGCCCAGATCGCCATGAATATCTTTGTCGCCGAATCCATGATTTATTTGACGACCGGTATGATCGATCAGGGTGATGTTGATTTTTCCCTGGAATCGGCTATGTGTAAAGTAAAAGCTACGGATAACCTCTGGGATGATGTAAACGAATGCCTGCAGATGGCCGGCGGAATTGGTTTCAGCCAGGAATATCCATATGAACAAAATCTGCGGGATGCCCGGATTAATATTATTTTTGAAGGGACCAATGAAATTCTCCGTATATTTGTCGCCCTCGCAGGTATGCAGGAGCGCGGGGAGTATCTGAAAAAAATGGGGAAGGCTTTGAAGGATCCGATCAAAGGTTTCGGTTTGATCACCGATTATGCGATGCATTATATGAAGGATCGGCTTACGACGGACCGGCTGCCTGATGTTGACAGTGAACTCGTGGGATCCAAATATGAATTTGAACGGTGGGCAAAAAATTTACATATAACCGCTGAACGTGTTTTGATTAAATATGGAAAGCAGATCATTGATAAAGAGATTATTCAGAAGCGTCTTGCTGATGCGGTTATTGACCTCTTTGGCATGATTTCCTGCATTTCACGCGTGGATACCAATATCAAAAAATTTGGTCATTCAGAGTGCCGGCACGAGATTTTAATGTGTAAAACCTTTTGTGAACTGGCGTGGCGGCGCATTCGGCGTAACATCCTGATGATTGATAAAAATGAAGATGAAGCGATACTCGCAATCGCGGATTATATAATCAGTGAAGAAAAATATAATTACCATAGTGTTCTCAGATAAAAAACATACCAACCGATAAGGAGGGGAAGACTTGAATATCGCAGTCTGCGTAAAACAGGTTCCCGATACTGAAACAAAAGTTCGGATCGGTGAAGACCGAAGATCCGTTGAGGAGCGTGACATCAATTTCATTCTCAACCCTTATGATGAGTTCGCTGTTGAAGAAGCAATAAAGACCAAGGAAGCAAATGGTGGCGAAGTGACGATCATTGCGCTCGGTCCGGACCGGGTGACCTCAACTATTCGCAATGCACTGGCCATGGGAGGAGATAAAGCGATCCACATTAAAACCGACCAAATTCCGATTGATCCGCTGGTCGTGGCAGGTGCACTTGCTCAGATACTGCGCGCAGGCAACTATGATATAATTTTTCTGGGTAAGCAAGCGATCGATGATGACAATGCACAAATGGCACTTTTGCTTTCAGAGCTCATGGAAATACCTGCCATATCGGTCGTGACGGAATTGACCATTAACAACAGGCAGGTTGTGGCTCACCGCCAGATTGAAGGCGGATTCGAGAAAGTTGAGACCGGAATGCCGGTAATTATTTCTACCCAGCGTGGTTTGAACAAACCCCGTTTTGCCTCTCTGAAAGGAATCATGGCTGCAAAAAAAATAACCATTGAAGAGCGTTCGGTCTCTTTAACTGAGAACCGGATCGAAATGCTTGAGCTAAATTATCCGCCGCAAAAACCCCCGGGTAAAATCGTAGGTGAAGGTCCGGAAGCAGTTCCAGAACTGGTAAGACTTTTGCGTGAGGAAGCAAAAGTCATATCCTAACTTTATTTATCGTTCAAACAGGAGATCTAAATGGGCAATATACTTGTATTTGCTGAACAGCGGAATAATGAGTTAAAAAAAATAGCTTTCGAAAATCTCACACTGGCCCGTAAACTTTCTCAGGAATCGGGAATTTCTGATATTATCACGATTTTGATCGGGAGCGGGGATATTGGCGCTTTAGCTGCTGATCTGGGGCGGTTCGGTGCCGGGAAAATCGAAGCGTATACACATCCGGATCTTGCGATTTATAACGGCCAGGCCTATGCCAAAGTATTAGCCGATGCCATCAAAGAACATGATGCAAAGATTATAGTTATGGGTGCAACTGCAATGGGCAAGGACCTGGCACCACGCGTCGGAGCACGGTTAAATTGCCCTGTAGCCACCGACTGTATTTCGGCAAACTGGATAAATGGAGAACTTCAGATCGTCCGGCCGATCTATGCCGGAAAAGTAAGAGCGACAATTCGACTGAAAAGTGATATACAACTATTTACCGTCCGGCCAAATGTGGTTGTCGCCAAAGAAGCTCCTGCGACCCCAAAATACCTGAGCCATGAAACTGATCCCGGTACGGTGACAAGCAAGACAAGTGAAATTATCAGCGGGGATACCGAAAAACTCGATGTTACCGAAGCCGATATCATCGTCTCCGGTGGCCGGGGTCTGAAAGGACCGGAAAACTTCCATCTGATTGAATCGCTGGCAAAAAAACTTGGTGCGGCTCAGGGCGCATCCCGTGCTGTAGTGGATGCAGGCTGGCGGCCATATTCGGAACAGGTCGGACAAACCGGGAAAACGGTGTCACCTTCATTATATATAGCAGTTGGCATTTCGGGCGCTATCCAACACCTCGCCGGTATGTCGTCCTCAAAATATATCGTTGCCATTAACAAGGATCCGGAGGCCCCTATTTTTAAATTTGCCGATTACGGCGTCGTTGGTGATGCCTTTGAAATCCTTCCCAAATTGATTGAGGAATTATAACTAAGGAGTGACGAATTAGCCGGCAAAAGACAAAATTACCGGTTCACGGTCTTCTTTATTTTTTGCAGGACAACTTCTGCCGGAGTCATATACTTTTTTTTATTATTGCACTCTTTACAGCAAACGGCTATGTTCCCTTTATTGCTTCGTCCGCCCCTGGATAACGGGACAATATGATCCATAGTTAATTGATTAGGATCAAATTTTTGGTTACAATAAAAACAGATACCCTTCTTAACTTCGTTCTTCCACCAGCGCGACTGCCTTATGGCACGTGCTTTTCTTTTCTCCCGTGCTAAATGTTGCCGGTCTATACGGATCGTAACCCATTCCTCGCTGATATCAGATTTTTTGCTCATGTTCCAATATAGGCTTGCCCGGATCACGAATCCAGTATTTGCCTTATTTTTTTACCAAGGTTCTCCGCATTGAATGGCTTTTGCAGAAATTCAACGCCTGAATTCAGTACCCCATAATGGACAATTTCATCATCGGTATAGCCTGATATATAAAGTACTTTAATACGGGGATACTGTTCCTTTAGTATGTCAGAAAGCCTCTTACCGGAAATTCCCGGCATAACAACGTCGATTACGGCAAGATCAATCTCACTTTTACAGCCAGTACAAATTTTTAGAGCATGATTGGCATCTTCTGCTTCATATACCCGGTAACCAAACTTCTTAAGAAATGAAACTGTAAGCTGGCGGACCGAATGATCATCCTCAACTACAAGGACAATTTCACTGCCTTTTAGGGATTCCTGATCGGCCTTTTCCTTTATATAGTTTTCTATAGGACCATGTGCTCTGGGGAAATAGATAAAAAAGGTCGAGCCCTTATTTAAAGCGCTCTCAACCCAGATATAACCCTTGCATTGCTTAATAATACCATAAATTGTCGATAATCCCAGGCCGGTGCCTTTGCCTTTTTCTTTTGTGGTAAAAAACGGTTCGAAAATGTGTGCCTGTATGTCAGGAGACATTCCAATACCGGTATCACGCACAGCGAGCATGATATATGAGCCCGGATTGATTGGCTGGTGCATCATAGAATATTGCTCATCGAGAAAAACGTTGCTGGTTTCAATGATCAGCTTTCCTCCCTCAGGCATGGCATCACGGGCATTTACGGCAAGATTTATAATCACTTGTTCGATTTGTCCAGGATCAATTTCAATATTTCCCAGTGAATCGTCCAAAATATTCACTATATCGATATGCTCACCAATCAGGCGTCTAAGCATTTTATCAATATTTAATATAAGCCGGTTCAGGTTCAAAATTTTCGGCTTAACGATCTGTTTCCTGCTGAATGCCAGAAGCTGACCTGTAAGGGTGGCAGCTCTTTCACCGGCATTCTTTATCTGTTCAATTTTTGCCTTGGACATGGATGAAAGTTCATTATCTTTCAGCAGTAGATCAGAGTAGCCGTTAATCACGGTTAAAAGATTATTAAAGTCGTGGGCAATGCCGCCGGCCAACCGCCCAATTGCCTCCATACGCTGTGCACCGCGAAATTGTTCTTCTACCTTTTTGTGGGCAGTGATGTCAAACAAATATCCCAAAATTTCCGTTAAATTACCCTGCTCATCAAAAATACCCCGTATATTACAGATAACCTGAACAGCCTCTCCGTCCTTTCTTTGCAACTCGAATTCCTGGCCCTGGAGTAATTTTCCCTCCGGAAGCTGTGCCAATGCCCGGTTCAATTTCCCTTCTGATCCATCCAGATCTTTTAAGTTGCTGTTAAATGCCATATTTTCGGATTCAAAAGCAAATATCCGTATAAATGCAGGATTGCAAAATTTTATGCGGCCATCAGGTTCAGCAATAAAATCTGCTGTGAGATCCTCCTCAAAAAACTTACGGTATTTCTGTTCGGAAGCACGCAGGGCATGCTCACTTCGTTTCCGGGCGAGTACATTTGTGATCATTTCACCGACCACCTGTAAGAGGGTGTGTGCATCCTCCGACCATTTTCTGGACTTTTCGGTGGAGGCAATACCGATACCTCCAGTAACAAGACCTGCAGAGACGATCGGTACCAGCAGGAGCGCCTGAATGCCGGTATCTCTGATCAAGGTCTCTGCCAAGGAACCCGTCTCCAAATTCAACCTTATTTCATGGATATCTATATGATCACCACGAAACAGAGCAGAAAAATCATCCGGAAATATTTCGATTGGATAAACCGATCCCTGATATTTATACAGCGCTTGATCCCTGCTCCACATATGAGATATCTGCAGGGTACTTTGATCATCGGAAATCAGGATTATCGCACAGATTTCGGTGTTGATGAACTCAGCCAGTATCTGTAGTGTATGCTGTATGGCCTGGTCTATTTCGTGATGATCCGGACGGATAAAATAAGTGGAGAGGGTAGAGATCAGCTGCTCATATCGCCGCCGATAAGCGAGCAGCTTTTCGGTTTTATTTCTTTCGCTGATGTCATGAACGATTAAAAATGTATAACAACTTTGGTTAATCACAACGGGGCTGGCGTATAATTCCACCGGTTTGATTATTTTACCGGCAGTGATGTGGTTCTGTATTTTATACCTTTCTCTTCCGCTGATCAGGTGTTCTTGTTCCGCCTCCCACGATGCACAGATATCATTGAAATTCATCCCGATAAAATTATCAGATCGGATACCATAGAATTTTTCAGCCGCGCGATTCACCTTTTCCACCGTTCCGGTAGCCGCATTGATGATCACCATCATAGTAGCATGATGCTCAAACATGTGTTGGAAGTCCAGCTCATCAATCATCAATGGTTTTGCCTGGGATTCCAAATTTAAATTTCCTTCATATTAGGTAACAGTTCCCGGTTGCCTGCTTGCCATCAGGCTAATTTATTCTACACTTTATAACTTATTATCGGAATATTGATATTAATTGTTAATATCGGATATAAATCTGAAAAAATCATGTCCGGCGGCTACGAGGCAAGCATCATCGGCATATCTTCGGCAGGGACGGGTTTGCTGTAATAAAAACCCTGAATTTCATCACAGTCATGCTCACGAAGGAAATTTACCTGATCCTGATTTTCCACACCTTCGGCAACGACTTTCACGCCCAGTTTATGGGCCATAGATATAATTGTGGTGACAATCGAGGCGGAATTCTTGTCGATCGTTAAATCCCGGATAAAAGACTGATCAATCTTGATCTTATCATGTGGAAAATTTTTCAAATACTGCAAAGAGGAGTATCCTGTACCAAAATCATCAATTGATATATTGATCCCCCAATTTTTAAAGGTCATCAATTTTTCAGCCGTTTCGCGTGAATTTTTCATCAGGATGCTTTCGGTTAGCTCAAATTCGAGATCTTGACCGCTGGCTCCAGATTGAATAATGATCTGAGACATCCGCTCTACGAAATTTTTATCCTTTATCTGCACACCAGAAACATTAATTGCGACTCTCGGGACCCGAAATCCCAGTTTCTTCCAGTCAACCACCTGTTTGCAGATTGTCTCGGTAATCCATTCACCCAGCTGAACAATTAATCCGTTGGCTTCAGCAAGGGGGATGAACTGGGAGGGTGAAACCGTACCAAATTCTTTGTTCTCCCATCTTACAAGTGCTTCTATCCCGATAATACTTTCATCGGTTAGTTGATATTTTGGTTGATATAAAATTACGAATTCATTGCCGTTAATTGCCCTGTGCAGAGCATTTTCAAGTTGAATGCGCTCAAACACATGTTTTTTAATCGCGGGTTTATATATCTGATAATTATTGTGCCCCTGTTCGATGGCATAATTCAATGCCAATTCTGCTTCATTATAGATATCCTCGAAATTTGAATCCGCAATTGTCGCGAGTGCGATGCCGATACTCGCGGTAAGGTGAAGTTCCTGGGTCTGGAACCGAATTATACGCTTAATATTCTGAAGGATATCTTCAGCTATTATCTTTGTATCATATACTTCCTCTGCCTCAACCAGAAGCACGCCGAATTGATCATTGTCAAGGGAATATAATGATTGGCCGTCCGGCAAAACCTCGACAATTCGATCAATAATAAGCTTAATGATAAAATCATAATCTTTTTTACCGAGAACATCCATTATACCCCTCAGACGATCCAGTACTATCACCATGAATCCCAGCATTTTGCCTTGATTTTCAGTTGCCTTTAAATCATTGACCCGCTTTTCCAGCATTACCGTTTTAGGCAAACCGGTATTCATATCATAATTGATCGTCATTTCCAGACTATGACGGGTACGGTCTATTTCACTTTTATAATATTGAGTTATTTTTTGATGCTTATCAAGACGGGTATTTATTGCGGCTTTGAGTTCATCCAATTCGACCGGCTTAACCAGGTAATCATCCGCGCCCAGACGCATTCCTGCACGCAAATCTTCCATCTCAACCTTGCCGGTCAGGAAAATGAATGGTATCTCAGATGTTTCAGGATTTTCCTGAAGTTTTTCAAGCACTTGTAAACCGCTCATCACCGGCATATTTATATCAGATATGATGATGTCCGGATGTTCAGTTTGCGCCATCTCAATTCCGGTATGGCCATCCTTGGCGGCGAGAATGTCAAATCCCATACGCCGGAGTGAATCTGACAAAAATTCCAGTAGCAATATATCGTCTTCGATTACCAGTACTTTGGACATTTAAAGGATGTAACTCAAATTTTGTTTCTGAATTGGTAATCGTCATTTATTTGAATTTCTGAAACGAAAAATCAGAATTGAAAATATACGGATGGTCTAAGTTATAGGGAGTGAGGAGAGTGAATTTCCGAACCTGCGTTATCATTTAAAAAGCGCCAAGCGTTAAGCAGGCCTTTTTCGAAGTAACTACGGATAGTCATAACTGCAACTGCTTTGCTGCAGTAACAGTCATGCTCCATATACCATTAATTAGTTGATGACACCTGCCAGACTATCAAGAGGCTTACGATTTGAGGAATCAACCATTCAACACGTCCGGAATATTTTGCAGCCATGTCATACATATTTACTGCCCAATAAAAACCGGCTTTTCACCCCGCTGGACCAGCAAAGATGTAAGACTGCCCAGTATAAAATCGAATATTCCTTCCCTGGCATGGGCACCGACAACGAATGAATCATACCGCTCATAGTACTCCTGATCAACAACCTTCAGGATATCTTCCGGAGTCCATTCCTTTTTAATGTGCTTCATCCCATGCACCTGCAGGTATTGTTCGGCCTGCTCAAGCAGGTACATGCCCATTTTTTCATCTTTTGAAGAGTTTAAGAGTGTTATTTCCATGGCTTCCGGATTGCGCAATTGCCCAAATCTTTGCAGTGCCCGAGAAGCAGGGAGGCTTCCGTCATAGGCAACCAGAACTTTCAAAATTTCCGGTATTTCATATGCTTTGGGAACTCCAAGAACAGGTGTGATTGATTTATCCAGTAATTTTGTGAGTGAAGTGCCTTCTTTTGCTCCGGTCTCGAAATCAAAGAAATTTCGCATTCCGATTATCATTAAATCAAAGAATCTTGTAGCATGCATAATTGCTTTGCTCGGATATCCCTGATCATGCGCTTCCGTATAAGGGACCATTTGTTCCTCACAAGTGGTCCTGAATTTCTCAAGTATTTGTTCTATACGTTGACTGGCTTCAACTTTTTTTGCCAATTCGATTTTTTCGGCATAATGAAGAGCACCCATCGGTATAGGTCCGATTGACTTTTCTATGCCAGGTATGTCAAGAATGACCAGCCCGGTGATTTCGGCATTATGCAGTTTGGCAATTTTACATGCGATAAAAGTGGCCGTTTTCGTATAGGGTGAAGGATCAAGAGGTAGCAAAATTCTTTTTAACACGATATCATCTCCCTGCCATCATGTTCAAGAGTATATAACCAGCGTGTCAATTTTATATTACTTAAAAGTCTTGAAAAATTCAATAAATATAAGTATACCGCATCGTTACCACACAAAAGAATTGGGGATGCTGGTATTCTGTTTATTGGTCTTCCGACACTTTTGTTTCGACACTGCGAATTTTATCAATTATTGATTGATCCCGATCCGTTCTTGTACCCAGCCGTATTGTTGTTGAAATACGCGGTGCACCCATTTTATGAACCAGCTCGTGGCAGCTTTTTAACGCCTCCATTACGACATCCCATTCCCCCTCGATATTAGTGCCATAGGCATGTAAAAAAGTCGTTAGACCTGCCTCTTGGAATATCTTTTCACAGGCAGCTATATAGCTTGATAGCGACACCCCAACCCCTAATGGGATTATACTTAAATCCATAATCACCTTCATTGTTTCTCTCCTCAATTAATATTTAGGCTGATCAGGATCAATGGCATCAATCCAGGCCAATATTCCCCCCTGCAGGTGATTTACCTGCCCAAATCCCCGATCGATCAATAATCTCAGTACGCGTGCACTTCGGATACCGGCACGGCAGAAAAGTACAACATGATCATCCGGTCCGATATATGTCCATAACGATTCGATCCTGCTGTAGGGTACATTAATCGCCCCGTCGATCTTGCAAATCATGGTTTCTGCCGGTTCTCTGATATCAATCAGCTTCAGATTCTTCTCGGAATATAATTTTTTTTGCAGGGATTCGGGCGACATGCCAAAGGGTTCGGCGTCGGCAATAATGTGTTCATCCATGCTGATTCCACAAAATTCCTCATAATCGACAGGATGCCTGATCACAGGATTTTCGCCACAGACCGGACAATTTGAATCACGCTCAATTGTAACCTCCTCGAATACCATATCCAGTGCGTCAATTAAGAGCAACCGGCCGCTCATTGTGGCTTTCTGCCCGGTAATCAGTTTGATCGCTTCAGCTGCCTGTAAACAGCCAATAAGGCCGGGCAGGACGCCAAGAACCCCGCCAACCGCACAGCTTTCGAGCTCACCCGGAACAGGGGGATATGGATAGAGACATCGATAACACGGACCGTCATCAAATCCAAATACCGAAAGCTGCCCATGGAATCGATAAACACTACCGTAAATATTCGGTTTACCCTGCATGACACATACATCATTGACCAGATAGCGGGTAGCAAAATTATCACTGCCATCGAGAACGATATCATACTGGGAGCATATTTCCAGGGCATTGCTACTGTTCAGGAAGGTATCATATCCCAATATTTCAATCGTCGGATTGAGTTTCCTTAGCCGCTTCTCGGCCGATCTTACTTTTTCACAGCCAATGTCATCATGATCATATATAACCTGTCGCTGTAAATTAGAAAGTGTCACGCGGTCTTCATCGACCAGACCGATCCGACCAACACCGGCAGCTGCCAGGTATAATGCCTGTGGTGATCCCAGTCCGCCAACACCAACCAAAAGCACCGACGAATTTTTAAGGCGCTTCTGGCCTTTTAAACCGATCTCAGGCAATACAATCTGCCGGCTGTATCGCTCAATTTCTTCCCTGGACAATGCTTTCATATAGTATCCATTCTGATAAAAACCGGAACAAAAAAAATAAAATCGAGTTCTTTACTCATAGCAATGATTATTATATATTGCAGTATGCATGAGGTGAAAATTAAAATTAACGAAAAAATCAAACCTTTTCTACCTGCCTGAAATAATTTATTTTTGCAACGGGGAGGATAATATTTATGATAAAAATTACCGACATCGCACAACAAAAAATCCGTGAGGCGATCAAGAACAATACCGATTCGGTTATTGGCATACGCATGCTGGCACAGGCCCTTTCACCATTTCAGGTGCAGTATGGCCTTGCTTTTGTAACTGAAAAAGGGGCCAGCCCAAAAGATATAGTGATCAACTTTGAGGGATTCAACATATATATCGAAGAAGATTTGAAAGCACACCTGGAAGGAGTTACACTTGATTTTCAGGATGGATTGCATGGCAGTGGTTTTAAATTTCTCGATACGCCCCGGGTACCGAAAGAATATAAAGGTACCATTGCTGAGAAGGTCGTAAAAGTCATCGATGAGGAAATCAATCCTTCTATCGCCGGCCATGGAGGCTTTGTTTCTCTTGTGGATATCAAGGGGACCGAGGTAATCATCCGAATGGGAGGAGGTTGCCAGGGATGTGGGATGGCTAATGTAACCCTCAAAGAAGGTATCGAAGTTGCGCTTAAGCAGGCGATTCCCGAAATAACCGCCATATATGATGTGACCGAACATGCAAATGGTAAGAATCCATACTATAAATCCTGATTTTTATGCATACACCCGCCAGATGGTGGAAACCGCTTGACACTGGCAAAATATTATGTACGCTCTGTCCGCGATATTGCAAAATCGGACCTGGGCAAAGCGGATTTTGCTACATCCGTCAAAATATTGATGATGAATTGGTAACGCTGGGATATGGCCATCCGACAGGATTTGCCGTCGATCCGATCGAAAAAAAACCGCTTTATCATTTCCTCCCGGGCAGTTCTATTCTGAGTTTTGGAACTGCCGGCTGTAACCTGGGATGTAAATTCTGCCAGAACTGGTCGATGAGTAAAGCCCGCCTGGATGACCTGAACGCACTGGATGTTGAACCAGAAGCGGTGGTTCAGCTGGCACTCAAACATCATACCCCATCTATTGCATACACCTATAATGATCCAACCATTTTTGGTGAATATGTATATGATATATCACGACTGGCGCGGGAAGAGCATATTAAATCGGTAATGGTGACCGCCGGGTATATTGATCCGGTGGCCCGCAAAGAGGTCTACCGATATATTGATGCGGCCAATGTTGACCTGAAAGCTTTTTCCGATCGGTTTTATCATAAACTTACATTTTCCCACTTGGGAGATGTGCTGAATACTATAAAATGGCTTAAAGCGGAAGCCGGTATTTGGATCGAACTGACTACTCTGCTGATACCCGGCGAAAATGATGACCGGGATGAACTTTCCCGAATGTGTGATTGGATTCTCGAGAATCTTGGCGATACCACCCCGTTGCATTTTACCGCTTTTCATCCGGATTTTAAAATGCTCGACCGGCCGGCAACACCGGTTGAAACGCTCATAATGGCCAGAAAAACAGCACTGCAAAAGGGATTGAAGTATTGCTATCTCGGTAATGTATTCAGCCGCGAAGGGCAATCCACAATCTGTCCGGCATGTAAAACTGTCCTGATTGAGCGCAGCTGGCATACCGTATTGACGCAAAATCTTAAATCCGGTAAGTGCGGTGCCTGCGGCTATCGCATCGAGGGGGTGTTTGATGATGTTCAAAAATGAATACCGAACAGTGACAAATGTCTCACATTTATGGCATATATGCTGAATATTGTTGAAAGTTTATGCTTATATTTATCTAATTCCTAATTCCTTATCCCTAATCCCTAGGTAACCTGTTCCACCGTAATCACCCTGAATGCCTCACTATATTGATATGCATCGGCATTTCTCGATACTTTTTCCTTTATATAGGATGCCACTTTTGAAAAATCAGGGAACTGTGATTTGTGACAGGCCAGTAAAGTGAGTTTTAATTCAATCCGGTCGGTTATATCTTCAAAGTAATTTGGCCGGTTGCTGGCAAAAAAATATATTTTACTTACCTGATGGCGCTCCCCGGGATACATGAGTACGTTTTTTGCAGCAAAGCAGGCATCAAATACTGCCTCAGAAAGCACCCGATGATCTCTGTGCAAGACATTCAAATTGTCAAAATCCCTGTTTGACGGATCAAAACTGAAAACAATCTCCGGCCTGTACTTTTTAATGATGGCCACAAGTTCAGATTTTAGTTTTTCGGTGTATTTTAAAAATCCATCCCGGTATCCGAGAAACAGGATCTCTTCGACACCGAGTAGCCGGCCTACTTCCATCTGTTCCGCACGTCGGATGGCACTTCTCTTTTCTGGAGTCAGTTTGTTGTCTTCTTTAAATCCGTTTTCGCCATTTGTTACAATAACATAGATGATTGAATACCCTTTTTCGATATACTTTGAAAGGGTACCTGTGCAGGTGAATTCAAGATCATCGGGATGTGCAGCAAAGCATACTATGGTCATATCTGTTGCTTTTTTTAACTTTTATTTTTTACCGGACGGAAAACGATCACCATCCTGTGTGATACCCCACTTCCAAATGGGAACCTCTTTTTTCATTTCGCTGATGAACCATTCCATCGCCAGCAAGGCTTCCTTACGGTGTTTTGATCTGATAACGATCTGCACCGCGACGTCTCCGACAACAACAAGCCCAGAACGGTGGGTACAGTAAATGTCCTGAATTTTAAATTTTTCGATGGTCATGCAGGCAATTTCCTGCAATTTTAATTCAGCCATTCCATGATAATGTTCATACTCGAGTGCGGTAATGGGCATTCCATTTTCCACATCACGTACAATACCACGGAAGATCAATTCGGCCCCTGTATCTCTGTGAGAAGAATCAGCAGCGGGAGGCTGAATGGGATGTTCGGTAATAGCAATTTTCATTGTTATCCACCCTGTACAGGCGGGATACAGGCCAGTTCATCACCGGCATGAATAACAGCTGTATCCGTGGCAAATCTATGGTTGAGCGCGATCCGAAACGGGATATTTTCAAAGTGAGTACCGCCGGCAGCCTTCAGTGCCGTTATCAGATCCGATATTGTCGCACCAGCGTGCAGATCGATACTCACTTTATCTTTACCAAAGATGTATCTGGCATGTGAAAATAAACGGACCGTAACCTTCATGCTTTTTTGAGTTTTTGTCCTCATATAACCTTCTGAGTAATCATAAAAATAGCGATTACGATAACTATACCAAGTGCTTTTTGAATTATGACCGGTCTAAAGCGGAAGGAACCGACATATGACCCGATAAATCCTCCTAATGCTACCATAATTCCGAGCGGGATAAGATCCACCGTCATAAACTGGGTCCATTGTGCACGGGCAACGATTCCGGCAAAGGAATTCACCCAGATGAAAACGGAACCTGCAGCAGCGGCTTCCTTAGCCGATGCCAGCGAGAATATGATGATCAACGGAACGAGATAGATACCCCCCCCGATCCCAACGGTACCTGCGATGAAGCCTAGAATGCTGCCCAGTATCAATGAAAATATGAATTTTTGACGATGTGTAAGTGAGAACCTTAATGATAAATCCGATATAAAATAGATTCTCACGGCGACGAATACGAGTGTAATCAGTAACAGCCAGAGAAAGACCGCCCGCGAAAGCCTGAGAGATCCTCCCAAATATGCCATCGGTATTGATGCAAGCAGAAACGGACCAATCAAACGCAGTTTAATATAGCCACCGCGCCAGAAATTGACCATACTGATAAAAGTCACTAACAGGTTCAAAACGAGTGATATCGTCGGAATCAATTGATACATGACTCCCGCGATGGTAAGCACCGCCGTGTAAGTCGATCCACCGCCAAGACCCACACTTGAATACAGCAAGGAAACCAAAAAAAATAGACCGGCAATCAGCCACAGAAATTCATACCCGATCCCGATGGAACTCATTTTGCAGATTTTCCCCCGGTTTTCTTAAGGAGATGAATATCCACAATTTTCATGCTTTTATCGATCGTTTTGCACATGTCATAGATTGTCAGGGCGGCAACAGATACTGCCATTAGCGCTTCCATTTCCACTCCGGTGGCATCACGGGCACGCACACAGGCTTCAATTCTGAAACCAGCGTGTTCTGCTTCGATCTGCACATCGATCCAGTCAATGGAAAGCGGATGACAGAGGGGTATGAGCGCAGCTGTTTGTTTTGCGGCCTGTACTCCGGCTAGTTGTGCTGTGGTAATGACGTTTCCTTTCGGCAGCTTTTCATCCAGGATCGCTTTAACGGTCCGGGCTTGCATGATTATTTTTCCGACGGCTACCGCTTCCCGCCTGGTTTTCGTCTTACCCGATACATCGACCATTTTTACTTTACCACTGTGATCGATATGCGTCAGATCTGCCATAATTTATATTTACCCACCGATTTGAGTCATACTATCCCGATGCGTTTCAGCCACCTGGCGCTGGGCATCCCAACCATCACGTGCTTTTTCTCTCATGGCTCCGATAAAAATCTCTGCTAATTCTTCCTCCGAAGCTCCATTGCGCAGGGGGCCCAGTAAATCATATTCGTGCTCCGCATACAGACAATTCCGAATTTGCCCGTTGGCCGTCAATCGTATACGGTTGCAGCTTCCACACAGACTACGTGTATAGGAGGGGATAAGAGCAATCTTGCCCTTATATCCCGGTATTCGAAATACATGTCTTTCGGTATATGAACCGCTTTCCGGAATTAATTCAGAGTATAACTCCCGGAAGCGTTTGATCATTAATTCAACGCCCATGAAATGTCCTGTTTTCCATATCTGATGGGCATCGAACGGCATTAGTTCAATGAATCTTACGCTAATCGTTTTATCCCTGGTCAGCTCAGCAAATTGGTAAAGCTCATCATCGTTGAACTTACGCAAAACAACCATATTAATTTTGACCGATTCAAAACCACTGTCAATTGTCTGTGCCAAGTTGGCAAGCACCAGCTGCAGGCCATCACGTCTGGTAATTTGAACAAATTTGGCCGCATCAAGGGTATCAAGACTGATATTAATACCGGTCAAACCTGCATTTTTTAATTCAGTCAATTTTTTATCCAGGAGCAAGCCGTTGGTTGTCAAATGAACCGACTTAATCCCTTTTATTTCAACTGTTTCTCCAATAATGTCGACTATATCCTGCCGAATCAGCGGTTCACCACCAGTATAGCGAATTTTATGTACACCCAGAAAAGATACTATTCGCAATATACGCAATATTTCATCTTTTTTAAGTAAATCCGCGGGCGCAGCGAAAGGAATCCCCGTTTCAGGCATGCAGTAAATGCAGCGTAAATTGCAATTTTCGATTACCGATATGCGCAGATAATCGAAAAATCGTCCATACTGATCGACCAGGTACTTGTTCTTATCCGTCACAGAATTCAATTCATACCCGAAAAGAAAAGCTCGCTTTTATAGCCTTCATTTTGAAGTAAAACGGAATTTTTATTGATAAATTCCTCTATTTTATTGACCGTGACGGCATAGGTTATTCCATAATATATGTTTTCATAGGATTCTATCCGCGGTTCACCAGAGTAGACCTGGTGTAAACTCGATTCGAGCTGCTTAAATGATTTATCCGGCGCAAGGAAGTATTTTGTCTCCGCCGGTACGGATTTTGCCATACCAACCAGTTCAAAATGGGGAGCTCCATCCCGAATAGCCATTACAATCCCCCCGCTGAATCCGCGATTGAAAACGGCATCGAGTACAAATGTTGCTTCCCTATCCCTTGTCGGACGACTGACAATGGCGGAAGTAATCATTCTTTCGCCCCTTGGAAATCCGATGATATACACAAAGTTACCCCAGGTGAGTTCCTCTGCATTTCCGCGACCAAAATTAAATATCGGGATAACATAAGGAGTGGTGATCGAAAGTTCCTTTCCGATTAGTGCGATATCATGATGCCGATCACTGGCCAGGATCCGGAAGTTACTTCCCAGGTGAAAGTCAATAACATTTATGTTTTGCCTAATTTTAAAGGAAACGGACTGAACATATTTTGTCAGGGTACCATCATCTCTTCGAAAATAGGTAAATACTGTATCCGGAAAATCGATTATATGGGCACATGTCAGGAGGGCTATATGTCTTCCATGCCGGTAAACAACGGTTGCCGTTCCCGTGGATGGCTGGTTGAAATGGAATTTTTGTATTCCTTTTTCGTCTATAAGATCATCCGAAATCTGTTCTTTCAAAATATTGCTTTCCTGGGGTAATTCGTATCCTTCATAAAATGCGAGCGTACTCACTAACTTTACAGTTTCCATTATTTCCTCCAGGATGGTGGCCGTTGGTTCCTGGGGAAACTCGGAATCATACTTTCCATCTTTAATCCGGGCATTCCCATCGTAATGTATTTCACGTGTACACCCTGTGACCAAACCAAGCACCATGATCAGGCTTAAAATCTGTATATTGCAGCAGGCTAATTTTTTCATGATTTATGGAAATTATTAAATTTTTACCAAAATTGCACCTGAGACAAACAAAAAGAGCGCATCCTATTATTAAGGATACGCTCGCGCATAACAATGGTTACAGGTTGTACGGCAAGCAAATTAACGGATGATGGCTTTCCAATACTCGCGTCGCATTCGTGCTATGGCGGTAATCGGAATTTTTTTTGGGCATACCGCCTCACATTCACCATGGTTTGAACATGCGCCGAATTGCTCTGCATCCATTTGAGCCGCCATACGTTCAACCCGACGGCTGGCTTCCGGTCTGCCTTGCGGCATAAGACTCAGATGGGATACTTTTGCAGCAACGAATAGGGCCGCTGAAGCATTCGGACAGGCTGCAACGCACGCGCCACAACCGATACAGGCAGCATAATCCATTGCGAGATCGGCATCTTCCTTGGGTACCCGAACGCTGCCTGCCTCAGGCGCCCCACCGGTACGTACCGTAATGAATCCTCCTTTGGCCATGACGCGTTCAAAAGCACTACGGTCTACAACTAAATCTTTAATTACCGGGAATGCCTTTGCCCGCCATGGTTCTACGGTAATTGTTTCACCATCTTCAAACTCCCGCATGCGCAATTCACAGGTGGTGGTACCTGGATTGGGACCGTGAGCCGTTCCCTGGATCACCAGACCGCACATGCCACAAATACCTTCCCGGCAATCATTGTCAAATTCTATTGGCTCTTCATCCCGGGTGATCAACTGCTCATTCAGTACATCAAGTAATTCAAGAAAAGACATATCGGGATTTACGTCCTCAACTGTATAGAGAACCAGTTTACCTTTCGACCGGGAATCCTTTTGGCGCCATATTTTTAGATGGATGTTCATATTCCTTTTTTCCATTTCCGTTCTCCTTACTTATAGCTACGCTGGGTAGGAGTGACATCTTCAAACTTCAACGCTTCTTTATGCATCTCCCAGTTACCCATCTGCTTATATTCCCAGGCGGCAACATAGGTGAAGTTATCGTCGTCACGCAGCGCTTCACCTTCTTCTGTCTGGCTCTCTTCGCGGAAATGTCCCCCACAGGATTCTCTACGATGCAGGGCATCAAGGGCCATAAGTTCACCTAATTCCATATAGTCTGCTACTCGACCGGCAAATTCAAGATTTTTATTCAACGTATCCGCTGATCCGGCAACCCTGACATTTTGCCAGAATTCATCTCGTAGTTTGGGAATCTCTTGCATGAAGTGCTTCAGGCCGTCCTCCTTGCGGGCCATACCAACATACTCCCATAGTAAATTGCCTATTTCACGATGAAATTCCTTCACTGTCTTGTTGCCTTTAATAGAGAGGAGCTTCTGATCCCGCTGCTTCATATCTTCAATTGCTTGTTTGAACTCACCATCATTTGGAGAGATCTTTTTTAATTCTGTACCGGCCAGATAATCACCAATTGTATACGGAATGACAAAGTAACCATCTGAGAGCCCCTGCATCAGTGCGCTGGCTCCCAGCCGATTGGCGCCATGGTCGGAGAAGTTGGCCTCTCCCAGGACATGCAGTCCGGGAATGGTGCTCATCAGGTTATAGTCTACCCAAAGCCCACCCATGGTGTAATGCACGGCAGGATAAATGCGCATCGGTATTTCATAGGCATTTTCATCGGTGATTAATGTGTACATCTCAAACAGGTTTCCGTATTTTTCCTCAATGGTCGGATGACCGAATTTTTCAATCGCAGTTTTGAAGTCGAGATAAACCGCAAGTCCGGTTTCACCCACCCCCCGGCCTTCGTCACATACATCCTTAGCATTCCGGGAAGCTACGTCTCTGGGTACCATATTGCCAAAGGTGGGATATTTTCGTTCCAAATAATAATCCCGTTCTTCTTCAGGGATATCATTCGGCGACCGTTTATCACCTTTTTTCTTCGGTACCCACACTCGGCCGTCATTCCGCAGACTTTCGCTCATCAAAGTTAGTTTTGATTGGTAATCCCCTGATCGTGGTATACAGGTGGGGTGAATCTGAACAAAACAGGGATTTCCAAAAAAGGCGCCTTTTTTATGGGCACGCCAGATTGCAGAAGCATTCGAGTTTGTAGCCAGGGTGGAAAGATAATAGGCGGTACCATATCCACCGGTAGCCAAAATAACAGCATCGGCTGGATGTGCCTCATAGGTTCCGGTAGCCAGGTTACGGGTAATGATCCCACGGGCTTTTCCATCCACCAGAACCAGGTCCAGCATCTCATGGCGTGGAAATATTTCAACGGTTCCCGCATCAACCTGGGCCATTAATGCACTGTACGCACCGAGCAATAGCTGTTGACCCGTTTGTCCCCGGGCGTAAAATGTCCTGGCAACCAGGGCACCACCAAAAGACCGGTTGGCGAAAAGTCCGCCATATTCCCTGGCAAAGGGTACCCCCTGTGCTACGCACTGATCAATAATGTTATTACTCACCTGCGCAAGCCGGTAGACGTTTGCCTCACGTGCACGGTAATCACCACCTTTAATAGTATCGTAAAACAGACGCCAGACACTATCGCCATCATTCTGGTAATTCTTGGCGGCGTTGATCCCCCCTTGAGCTCCAATACTATGTGCCCTTCGGGGAGAATCCTGAATACAAAAATTTTTTACCTGGTAGCCGAGCTCGCCTAATGAAGCGGCAGCTGATGCCCCCGCAAGGCCCGTTCCCACGACAATTAGATTGAATTTCCGTTTGTTTACCGGATTAACGATCTTCATTTCAAATTTATGGCGATCCCATTTTTCCGCCAGTGGTCCAGCGGGAACTTTTGAATCTAATCTCATAATAAGCCTCCTGTAACCATATATATCCAGACCGGTAGAAAAAGGAATCCAACCCCCATGAAAACCGCAAAAACATAACCAAATCCATAGACAAAGCGGGTAAAACGCAGTCCATCTATACCGAGCGACTGAAATGCACTCCAGAGACCATGACTGACATGCACTCCCAGTGAAATCATCACCAGCACATAAAAAATAACATTCCAGATATTAGAAAAAAACCGGTAGACCAGCGTATACAAATCGCGGATAAAAACGCCGTCAGCCGTGGTGTACATAATAACTTCACCATACTTGAAATGCAAAAGGTGCAGTACGGTAAAAACAATGATCAACAATCCGGTCCAGATCATTGATATTGAGGCCAGCGTTTTTTTACTGGCATGTTTTGCATTTTTTACCATTACATACCCCTGCGGACGGGCAAGCCAGTTCCCAATCGTGATATAAATAGCATAAATGAAATGAATCAAAAAAATAGCCGCGAGAATAAATTCAGCGACATAGAGCAATGTACCTAAACTCAGCAAGAAATGTGCATACTTGTTAAATGGATCCTTATCCGGATTTAACAAGGCAAGATTTCCCATGAGATGTACAACAATAAATCCGCTTAATGCCAGACCCGTCAATCCCATAAAGATTTTCTTGCCCAGAGAAGATACCATGGTTCTGGAAAAGGGCATCATAGTCAAAACTCCGTTTGTTTTGATTTTATTAGCTTGGTAAAATAATAGTAGTGGTTTAGCTGAAAAACAATTCCCTTCAAATGCATCCATCCCTGTGAAGTTATTAATATTGCATAATGATGTTTAATAAAATTGAAGAAAATTCTATTTGGTTGGCCATTCTGTTGTGAAATTTATTGCAATGTGGAATGCAAATTAACTTCCCCCCGCAAAAAAATCAAGCAATTTTTAAGGGGCGTTTGTATGAGTTGGATTCCTATCTTAGAATTTCCTGGAAAAAAAGTTTTACTATATCCCAGGAACGCAAATCGGCGTTGTAGTTATAGGCGATACCATCCTCGGATTCAAAACCGTATTCCGGATTCGCGAATCCGTGGGCAGACTCGCCATATATAATCATTTGCCAGTCAAGTTCGGCTGTACTCATTTCATCGCACACGGCCTTGATTTCCGCGTGTGGAATCAATGGATCATCACTGCCATAAATGAGCATAACCGATCCTCTGATATTCCGAATTTCGGCTGCATCTCTCTCATGTACTGTTGGATAGAAGGCAACAACTGCCTTCAGGTCAGCACCTGTGCGGGCCAGTTCCAGCGCAGCCATTCCACCGAAGGAATAACCGAGCGTGCCGATTCTGCTTGATTCAACCCTTTTCTGCTCAGCCAAAATATCATAAGCCAATCTGGCGCGCGCGCGCAGGTATCCTTTTTTTTCCATCAACTCACTCTTAAAATCTTTTAATGATTCATCTTTGGAGATTTGCCCGAACAGGTCGGCAACTAAAATCACATAACCCAGCTCGGCGAATTTTGCCGCACGTTCATTTATATGATCAGAAAATCCCTGATTTTCATGAAAGATCACAATACCCGGTCTTATTGATTTGAGCAGGCGGTCATAGACCAGCAGCGCTTTAAGTGTGGTGTCACCGTGTGAATACGTCAGCGTATCTGTTTTTACCTGAGCAGATAAAGATACAAATAATATGAAAATTAAAAATAATACAGCAATTAATCGCATGACACGCCCCTTTTATTATTGTCATACACTCCTAATCTACAAAAAAAGTAACACAATTTACAACCTGAATCGGCAATACCTTTTTTTGCAAAAATCCATCGGTGGAATTATATTGAAGTGTTTCTCAAAAATGCGGTATTATGTCGGCTCTTCTAAAAAAAATTGTTTTCGTGGTTGCGATCGTTATAACTCTCCTGTTTCTATCTTTATTAGGGGCTGCCTGGTATTTAGGTGCTTTTTCTAGTGTATCGGTTGCCCAGCTTCAAAGACCGATCCGGTATTTTATTACAACATCAGACAGCGGGACCTACCAGACAGCCCTGAATGATCTCGATAGTCTGCAGTCCCATATTTCCGGGAGCGGTTTAAATTCTGGCGATCCCGCTATATTTCTGTATAATGATCCCATGTTTACCCCGCTTCCACAGGTAATTACCCGTGCAGCATATATTTTGACAGACTCCATCAGCCTGTCCCCTCCGTATCAGTTATTCACTATTCCTCCAAGGACTGTCCTTACGGCAGAAATACATGCAAACCCCTCAATCGCCCCGTACAAAACGTATCCGGCACTTCACGAATGGATTCAGAGATATCATTTGATCCCGGATACAACGGGCATAATTGTCGAATATTATCAGCAGGATGGTGCGGTGATCGTTGAACTTCCGTTAGTTTCTAAATAGTATTTCCCCTATTTATCTTCAATAAATATTGCGCATTAATTCTTGAAAATACAGCTTTTATTTTAGAGAGACTTCTGAAAAATTGTTTTTTCAGAAGTCTTTTATATTAAACAAATGATTAAAATATACCAGGACTATGCGAGCGTATGATTCCCTTGGGAACTGTATATACTGTCTTAAGCAGGGATACAATATACATCTGGCGGGTACATCCTTCTTACAGGCAATCCAGACATTGAGCAGAGTATACCGGGAAAAGCGGCGACTATGTCAGGATATCCGCTATTGAGCCAACAGATATTAATCGTTATAAAAACGTGTCCCCGGAAACGGCTTTTTTACCATTGATTATTTATTTTCATCACAACACTTTTTTTTCTAAAATCAGATATGCGCCGTTTATCACCATTACTGATCATTTATCTGTTATGTCAAACCCTTTCAGCCGATTGGTACAATACTTCGTACGGCAAATGGACTGTCACAGATTTCACATATACCCCATTTCCAGATACCAGTTACACCGGATCCGGATTTACCGATAATTCGGTATTTATATTTGTACCTCGGGATTATCAACCGGATTCTGCCATTCATCTGATCATCGATCATCACGGACACGGTGCCATCATTGATCCCCGTAATCAGGAAAAAACATCCTATCCCGAATACCACCGACAGGCTTATCAGCTTTATGAAAGCCGGAAAAACGCTATACTGGTGATGCCACAGGCAGCAAGGGATCTCCCCAGCAGCCATCCCGGCAAGTTTGCCCGGAAAGGCATATTTGCAGCTTTTATACAGGAAATATGCCTGTTCCTTAAAAACGAACATGTCACTGGCTATGCCGCTCAACTAGGCCAGATCCATATCAATTCATTCAGCGGAGGCTATCTGATTTCCGCAATGGATATTTTGCATAGCTCACCGGAATTTATCACGCACATCAAATCGGTCCATTTATGGGATTCATTATATGGTCAGCAATCCATCTATTATGACTGGATCTTAAGACAAAAAGGCTTCTTTTTTAATACCTACACACCGGAAGGAGGGACGAGGGAATTCTCAGAACAAATGGCTGATTCTCTGAAGAAGCTGAATTTTGATGTATCAGCTGCGCTGCCCGCTGCAGGTGAGCTCCCCCGTATCATTATTGGACCTACCGATAAATCCCATGGTAATGTCTCCCGTGGTGAATTCACCTACGCGCGGTATTTGAAAAAATTATCTCTGCCAGACATCGATATAACCACCGTTGATTTGCTATCATGTATTCCGGGGGATAACGATATCCGTATCAGCTGGGAATCAAACCGGAATACCCATCTGGCCGGCTATCGCTTATGG